>Ga0335074_10007011_pt1 | contig 15616 bp, 17 predicted proteins | sample Lox_Sample_23_FD_206715 | JGI IMG/M metagenome (GOLD analysis project Ga0335074, IMG submission 206715) | Soil microbial communities from Loxahatchee National Wildlife Refuge, Florida, United States - Lox_Sample_2.3 | ecosystem: Environmental > Terrestrial > Soil > Wetlands | place: USA... | reverse complement strand
AGACGCGGCAGTTGACCAGGGTGATGTCCGCGTTCTGCACCATCCGCAGCGAGACCTTGCCCTCGATCTTGGACGCGGCGTAGCCGGGGTTGTCCTTCTCCACGACGAACGCCTTGACCTGCCCGTCGTCGGTGTCACGGGCGAAGACCACGATCACGTCGCACCACACGGCGTTGCCGGGCCAGCGCTTACGGCCGTTGATCACCCACTCGCTGCCGTCGCGCCGGGCCGTGGCCTCGAGGATGACCGCGTCGGACCCGTGGTCGGGCTCGGTGAGAGCGAACGCCCCGATCTTCTCCAGCCTGGCCATCGGCGGCAGCCAGCTCTGCCTCTGCTCCTCCGAGCCAAGCAGGTAGATCGACTGCATCGCCAGCCCGACGTGCACGGCGAGGAACGTCGCGATGCTGCCGTCGACACGGCTGAGCTCATAGGTCAGCAAGCCCGCGCCGACGGCCGACATCGGTGTCGTGCCGTAGCCCATCATGGTGTCGCCCACGATGTTCAGCTCGGCGAGCTTGGGCACCAGCTCGAACGGGAACTCGCCCCGCTCCCAGTACAGGTTGACGACCGGCAGTACCTCGGTTTCGGCGAACTTCCGCACCCTGTAGAGCAACCCCAGCTCATCCTCGGTCAGCTGGTCTTTCATCAAGAAGTAATCGGTCTCACGGGCGAGCCCGATGTCCCGCGCCAGCGCGGTGACTGTTGTCGTCATGGCCACGCCCTCCCGTTCGGGGCTATTGACGGCAACGTAACGCGGCCGGATCGCCTTGTCGAGGTGCCGGGCGACAACGACCCGGGGCAGCCGGAGTCATCCGGCACATACGGCCGCGATGGCCGGGTGAACAAGATGGCATGTCCCAAGCGCTGCCGCCCGCCCGCGTGCGTCGGATGCTGACGGGATTCCCGGTCAAGAACATCGAGTCCGCTGGTGCCGTCAGGCCCTTGAATAGTCCCTTTCGTCCGGCCGTTGTGGCTGGTGTGTCACGCCGGTCGACGGGACCTCAGCCTCGATCCACCGGCCGATTAGTCTTGTTTCGGGCGTGTCGAACGCGAAAGGTGCCCTCTGAGCTGGGACAATGGGAGTGTCTAAAGCTTCCAGTACCCAGTTCGAGAGGACACCTCGTAAGTGCGATTGTTGCATAGCCTGGCGAAGACGCACGCATCGTTCGATGACCCGAATCTCGTGTCGCACGCCGGGCTGGTCCCGGTGATGGCGCTGGCGGACCGGGCCGGTCTGGCGGATCTGGTCGCGGAGCACGTCCGGCCAGGCGGCGGGTGCGGCGTCAACGCGCAGCTGAAAGTTCCGTGCCTGGTGGCCGGGATGGCCGCCGGGGCGGACAGCATCGATGACATGGGCCTGCTGCGGCACGGCGCGATGAGCGCGCTGTTCGGCGGGGTCCGGGCACCGTCCACGCTGGGCTCGCACCTGCGCTGCTATACCTGGGGGAACGTCAGCCAGCTGGAGAAGGCGGGCCGGGAGTTCTTGATCGCGCTGGCCGGGCAGTCGCCGCTGCTGCCCGGCGCGGGCACGCTGGCGTTCATTGACATCGACTCGATGCAAAAACGGGTCTACGGCCATAAGAAGCAGGGAGCCAGGTTCGGGCACACGAAGATCCAGGGCAAGTCGCTGCTGGTCCGGGGGCTGAACGCGCTGGCCGCCACGGTCAGCACGCCACTGTCGGCGCCGGTGATCGCCGCCACCCGGCTGCGCGGCGGCAACGCCGCCTCCGCCCGCGGCGCGGCCAGCCTGGCCGCCCGCGCCATCGGCACCGCGCGGGACGCCGGCTGCACCGGGACGATCATCGTCCGGCTGGACTCGGCGTTCTATAACACTGCGGTGATCGGGGCGATCTGCCGCGGCGGCGCCCGGTTCTCCGTCACCGTGCCCATGAACTCGAGCATCCGTGCCGCGGTCGGCTCCATCGGCGAGGATGCCTGGATGCCGATCCGGTACCCGCGCGCGATCTGGGATGATCAGCTGCAGGCCTGGATCTCTGACGCCGAGGTCGCCGAAGTGCAGTACACGGCGTTCGTGTCGAAGAAGGGCCAGGCGGTCACCGCCCGGCTGGTCGTCCGCCGGGTCAGGGACCTGAACAAGAAGGCCGCTGACGGGCAGGACGAGCTGTTCCCGGCCTGGCGCTACCACGCGGTGTTCACCGATTCGCCGTTCGAGCTGGTCCAGGCCGAGGGGCAGCACCGTGACCACGCCATAGTGGAGCAGGTCTTCGCCGACGTCACCAGCGGGCCGCTTGCCCACATGCCATCAGGTGTTTTCACGGCTAACGCCGCCTGGCTTGCCATCGCGGCCATGGCGCACAACCTGGTCCGCGCCGGCGGCGCCTTGGCCAGCCTGCCGTGTGCGAAGGCCCGGGCTGCCACCATCCGCCGGGACCTGATCGCCGTCGCCGCCCGCACCGCCCGGCACGGCCGCGGCCACATTACCCTGCACCTGCCCGAGGGCTGGCACCGCCAGCAGGAATGGCTGAACCTGCTCACCGCAGCCTGCGGCCCGCCCGCCGCAGCGGCCTGACCAGCCCAGACCGGTCCGCACCCCAACGGCCGTCACGGCCACCCGAACCCCCGCCCCCCAGGCCAGGAACCCGGACAAGCCGCAGAACAGGCGAGCGGCAGGAAGCCCACGCCCGGACTCACTTGGGGAAGACTCCTCGTTCAGGAATCAGGCCGGAAGCGGTCTACCGGGAATTGGCCGGTGGATCGAGGCTCAGTTACTCCTGGCGTGGCAAGGTGGTGCGTACGGCGCCTGCGGCTTCGCCTTCGGATTCGTAGATGTGCGGCGCGACGCCGCGTGATTCGAGCGTGCCGCCGAGCTTGGCGCGCATGAACGCGCTGGTGGTGAACCGGGTCACGCCGTGGAAGTAGGTGTCACCCATTTCCTGCACGGCATCAAGGTAGGCCTCTTCGAGGTCGCTGTCGAGTTCGAAGCCGTCATAGTTGACCACGGCGTAGACCTTGTGGCCGAGCGGCCCGCAGACCTCCCTGATCTTCCCAACTACATCCTCGATTACCTTCATCGACTGTACCTGGAGATCCTCGAAGTTCAGGTACAGGATGTTGCGCTCGTCATCGTAGCTGAACCGCGCGTCGAGGGGCAGCCGCAGCATGTCCTCCCGAAGGCCCATCGGGTCGGACCGGAAGATACGGCGGTCCATCTCGCGCGGCTTGGTCACGATCGGCTTGAACGCCATCTTGGCCAGGATGTCACGTTCGATGTCGGTGCCGGGAGCGACCTCGGTCAGCTCCAGGCCTTCCGTGGTGAGCCGGAATACGCACCGCTCGGTGATGTAGAGGACGTCCTTTCCCTGCTGCGCGGCGTGCGGCCCGGAGAATGTCCGGTGCCCGACCTCCTCGACGAACTTCTGGTACTGTCCGTCGCGCTCGATCAGCAGCTTGCCCTCGACGACGGAGACCTCGAGGTCGCCCGCGGTGAAGGTGCCGAGGAACAGCACCTTCTCCGTGTTCTGGCTGATGTCGATGAAGCCGCCCGCGCCCGCCATCCGCGGGCCGAACCTCGATACGTTGATGTTGCCTTCCCTGTCGGCTTGCGCGAGCCCGAGGAACGCCACGTCGAGACCACCGCCGTCGTAGAAGTCGAACTGATAGGGCAGGTCGATGACCGCCTGCGGGTTGGTGGCCGCACCGAAGTCGTTGCCGCCGGCCGGGATGCCGCCGATGATGCCGGGCTCGGCGGTCAGCGTCATCAGGTCGGCGATCTTCTCCTCGGCGGCCACCGAGGCGACCCCCTCGGGGATGCCGAAGCCGAGGTTCACTACGCTGTTGGGCCGTAGCTCCATGGCGGCGCGCCGGGCGATGATCTTGCGATCGCTCATCGGCATCGGCGCGAGCGACGTCAGCGGGACCCGCACCTCGGCCGCGAAGGCCGGGCTGTAGGGGCTGGCCAGGGTCTGCGGGTGGCTTCCCGGGTCCGTCGCCACCACGATGCAATCGACCAGCGCGCCAGGTATCTTCACCTGACGCGGGTTGAGGCTGTTCACCTCGGCGAGCCGCTCCACCTGCGCGATCACCAGCCCCCCGGAGTTGTGCGCCGCCATCGCCAGCGACAGCGTGTCGCAGGTCAGCGCCTCCCGCTCCATCGTGATGTTGCCGGCCGGGTCGGCGGTGGTGCCGCGAATGATCGCGACATTGACCGGGAACGCCTTGTAGAACAGGTACTCCTCGCCGCCGATCTCCACCACCTCGACCAAGTCCTCGGTCGTCATCTCATTCAGCTTGCCGCCGCCGAAACGCGGATCGGCGAACGTACCGAGCCCGACCCGGGACAAGTGCCCGGGCTTGCCCGCGGCGATATCCCGGTACAGGTGCGACATCGGGCCGAGCGGCATGTTGTAGCCCTCGACCTGGTTGCCGGCGACGAGCTGGTACAACGCGGGTACAGCGCCCCAGTGCCCGCCGATGATCCGCTTGACCAGGCCGGGCTGAGCGAGCCGGTTGGCGCCGCCGGATTGCCAGTCGCCGGGGCTGACGCAGAACACCAGGGTCAGGTCGCGCGGCTTGCCGAAGGCTGCGTCTTCCTCGTCGGTGGCCTCGAACACCGCGCCCAGCTCGTGGATGACCTCAATGGCAAGGCCGATGGCGAAGAACCCGCCGATGGCGACCGTGTCGCCGACGCGGATAAGCCTGACGGCCTCCCTGGCCGACACGACCTTGCCCGTCGAATCAGACCGGGCAGTCGGGACAATGGACCTGATGCTCATCGGACCGCACTCCCTTTGGTGAATACTCCTGTGCTTGGTGATGGGCGGCGCTACTTGTCGTACTCGTAGAAACCTCGTCCGGACTTCCGGCCGAGCCGGCCCGTGGCGACCATCCGCTTGAGCAACGGCGGCGGCGCGTATTCCTCGCGCTTGAACTCCTCGTACATCGAGTTGCCGACGGAGTAGACGATGTCGAGGCCGACCATGTCGGCCGTGGTCAGCGGGCCCATCGGGTGACCGGCGCCGAGGCGCATGCCTTCGTCGATGTCTTCCCGGCTGGCGAAGCCTTCCTCGTACATCCGGATGGCGGCCATGATGTACCCGGTGAGCAGGAAATTGACGATGAAGCCTGACCGATCCTTAGCCCGGATGGGGTGCTTGCCCAGCTTTTCGGCAAACGCGAACGCGATGTCTGCCGTCTCCGGGTCGGTGTCCAGCGCGGCCACGATTTCGACCAGCTTCATCACCGGAACTGGCGAGAAGAAATGGACGCCGACCATCCGTCCCGGATGCTGCACCTTGCCCGCAAGCTCGGCGATCGGGATGGACGAGGTGTTCGTGGCGATCACGTTGCCCGGGCTGACCAGCTCGTCGAGCTCCTTGATCAGCGACACCTTGAGATCGAGGATCTCCGGGACCGCCTCGATCACCATGTCCGCGCTCGCGACGTCTTTCAGATCCGGGGTGAAGGTGATCCGGGCGAGCACCTCGTCGCGCTTAGCCTGGTCCATCTTGCCGCGTTTGACCGCGCCAGCCAGCGACTTCTCCACCCGCCCCCGGGCGGCATCGAGGAACTGCGGCAGATCGCGGACGACAACGGGCATGCCCGCGACCGCGGACACCTCGGCGATGCCCGCTCCCATGAGCCCGCCACCTACGACGGCGACCGAGTTGATTTCTCGCGGCATAGCTGCATACCTCCGCGGATAGGCCAGATCTGCTGTGTGTAAAGTCAACTCCGAACGTACCGCTGAGTGCCTGGTTACCCATTGTGCGGTGGCACCAGGGTCGGGTGCGCGGATTGTTCCCAGGTCCATCGACGGCTGCTGGGGGACGTGGCGTTCGCCGACATGGTGTGCGGGGTGTCGCTGGCGGCTGGCAGGAGGTACGCGAGCATGTGGCGCCGGGACAGGGCTTAGCACCCACAGTCGGCTAAGGGCGCCACGGTGGTCACCGGCGGCGGGCGCCCCGGGCACAAAGGAGCCGTCGTCGACGCGACCGTACTCACTGGTGTCCGACCGGGCACGCGCGCTTACTCCGAGGAGTTGTTCGGCCCGGTGGCCGGCCGTACACCGCGTCGCCAGCGATGACGAGGCCGTTGAGCTCGCGAACGTGACGAGTTTCGGACTCGGCGGGACGGTGCTCTGCAGCGACCTGCAGCGCGCGGTCCGTGTCCGACTACCGCTGGGAACTCATTGATGGTCGACCAGAAAGGATTCAACGACGGCGCGAGTACGCTCTGGCTGGTCGGTCGCGAAGATGTGGCTGGCACCGGCGAGGACTTCCAAGCGCGCGTTGGGCAGGACGGCAGCCATGCGACGGGAGTTCTCGATCGGCACCAGGCGGTCGAGGTCCCCGTGGACGAGGAGAGTGGGGATGGCCAGACCGGGCAGGCGATCGAGCGATCCCCGCCAGGTTATGGTGTCGGTGAGCTGCGCCGCATAGCCGACCGGGCCGGTCGGATGGGCGGCCCGTACGGCAAGGTCGGCGTCAATGTCGGCGCGAGGGGTTCCCGGCGCGTATATGAACGGGATGGCGGCCTCCGCGGCCTCGTCCGGGGTCATCGCCCCCCTGCTCCGCAGCAGCGCGATCGCTTCCCCGTCGATGACGACGTCTGCTCCACCGGGGTGTGAACACCCGAGCAGGAGTCGGTCGACGGCCTGCGGGTGGGTCAGGGCCAGCTCCTGCGCGATCGTGCCGCCCATGGAGACGCCGAAGACGGTGGCGCGGGCGAACCCGGCAGCGTGCAGGACGGCGCGCGCATCCAGGGCCATCCGCTCGACGGAGTAAGGTCGTTCGGCCCCGGTACCGGTGCGTCCGACGCCGCGGTTGTCGAACCGGACGGTCGTGAAGTGCGGAGTGAGCCAGGGCAGCATGCGCCACCACATGTCGCTCGGGTATCCCAGCCCCATGATCAGCAGCAGCGGCGGGCCTTCGCCCTCGACCTGGTAGAACAGGTTGGCACCATCGTGCTTGACAACCGGCATGAGATCTCCTGACTATCGCAGTCCCCGCAGAACCTCTCCGGCCGCCGTCGACGACGCAGACGTCGGCGAGCGTCCCGCCGTTGTCGATGTTAATCAGTCTGGTCACGATGCTCGCTCCGGGTTGGGTGCCATCGACGTTAGGGATGGCCGCACCGCTCGCCACGGTGCGCGGCGCACGAGGAATCCGCGTGGCGCGCACCGTTACCCGGGGCGGCACGGTAACTACCTTCGAGGTCAGCGAAGGAGGCCAGCATGACGACAACGGACACCGGGCGGGAGCTGTTGTGGACGCCCTCTGAGTTCGGTGGCAGTGGGCATCGTGACGCGCGCCCGATGGCAGAGCGCGCCGGGCCCTAACATCAGGGCGCAACGGAAGGGGTGCCGTCGTGACAGCAGCCGCTATTCCCGACCAGAGGGCGCTGCGGGATCCTGCTGGGGCCTGCATCGCCGATGAGCGCCAGGTCCTTGACAACGCGGGCTTCGCCGACCGGGTGACCGCGGTGGCGGCCGTGTTCGCGGCGGCCGGGCTAGGCCGCGGCGGCGTGCTGGCCATCATGCTTGCGAACCGGGTCGAGCTCATCACGAGCATGTTCGCCGCCTGGCGGCTCGGCGCCGCCGTGACCCCGGTCAACCCGGCGCTGACCGCGCAGGAGGCCCGTTACCAGATCGACGACGCGGGCGCCGCTCTGGTCGTCGCGGACGACGCGGCCGCGGCGCTGCTGCGCGACGGCCCGTACCGGATCATCGGCCTCGATGAGGTCACCGCCCCGGCCTCCCCGCCGGCGCCGCCTGCGCTGGTGGACGATCCGGGCGCGCTGGCGCTGCTGATCTACACCAGCGGGACGACGGGCCGGCCCAAGGGCGTCATGCTGGACCACGCCAACATCAGCGCGACCGCGGAGCTCATCACCGGCTGGTTCGAGATGACCGCTGACACCCGGTGCCTGCTGGTGCTGCCGCTGTTCCACGTGAACGGGATCATGGTCAGCGTCGTGTCCCCGCTGCTGGCCGGCGGCTCCACCTTCATCGCCGAGCGGTTCCAGGCGGCCAGCTTCTGGGCGACGGTCGAGCAGGTCAGGCCCACTTTTTTCTCCGCGGTGCCCACCATCTACGCGCTGCTGGTGTCCCGGCAAGGCGCGCGGCCGGACACCCGGAGCCTGCGCTTTGTCATCTGCGGGGCCGCGCCCATGCCGCGCCAGCTGATCAGCGAGTTCGAGGAGCGGTTCGGCGTCCCGGTGGTCGAAGGCTACGGGCTGTCGGAGTGCACGGTGGCCTGCACGCTGAATCCGCTGCACGGCGTCCGCAAGGCGGGCAGCGTCGGGCTGCCGCTGCCCGGCATCGACGTCGGCGTGGTTAACCAGGCCGACCAGCTGCTGCCCGCCGGGCAGGCCGGCGAGGTGGTGGTCCGCGGGCCGAACGTCATGCGCGGCTACCTGGGCAGGCCGGAGGAGACGGCGGATGTCCTGCGCGGCGGCTGGCTGCACACCGGCGACGTCGGCCGGTTCGACGACGACGGCTACCTCACCCTGGTCGACCGGGTCAAGGACCTGATCATCCGGGGCGGAGAGAACATCTACCCGAAAGAGATCGAGGACGTCCTCTACGCCCACCCGGCGGTGCTCGAGGCCGCGGTCGTCGGGCAGCCAGATCCGGTCTTCGGCGAGCAGCCAGTCGCCTTCGTGGCCCTTCGGCAGGATGAGAGCATCAAGTCCGATGATCTCATCGAGCATTGCCGCCAGTCCCTGGCGCGCTACAAGGTTCCGCGTGAGGTCTACGTCGAGCAGACACTACCGAAGAACGCGCTGGGGAAGATCGCCAAGCCGGTACTGCGCGAACGGCTCAAGGACGCTGGGGTGCCGACATCGGAATCGGAGAGCAGCAAATGAGCATTTCCGAGCAGGTAGACGCCTTGTACAAGCGATTAGCGGATCTTAAGAGTTCCGCTTACCAGGCCCGGCAGGAAACCGATGAGCGGATCAAGGCGGGCATAGACCAGGCCAAGGCAGAAATCGCCGTTCGTCAAAATGCCCATCGGGGGCATCGCCGAGATCGTCGCCGTGGTTCACGGGAGATCGGCGGCCATGGCGCGCGCGAGCTATGTGCTGAGCCTGGTCGTCCCATAGCTCCGTCGCCGCAAAACAGCCGAGCCGGGGCAGGCGCAGCCCCTCCCGCGGGCTGAGGTCGCCGGCGCTCAGCATGGCGATGGCGCGGCGGAAATCGAGGCTGCCTTCAGTATCTCACCAGTTCGCCCGGCGCAATTCCCGGTTCTCCGCGCGGAGCTTACGCGCCTCGGCTGATTCCTCGCTGGTCACGCCCTGCCGGGCACCAGAATCGATCTCTGCCTGCCGAATCCATTTCCGCAAGGTTTCCGGCGTCCCGATACCCAGCTTCGCGGCAACCGCCTCGATAGCCGCATACTCCGACGGATAATCCGGTCGTACCTCGCGCACCATGGCCATGGCGCGATCCTTCAGCTCACGCGGATAGTTCTTCGCAGCTCGTCCCATGCCGGACACTCTCCCAACAGATCGAGTCTCCGGACTCGCCGGGGGATTCACTTCCTGGCGATCCGGGTCCGTCCCGCCAACCGGACATCCCCCGCGCCGGTGACGGCAGCCTGCCGGAATGCTGGCTGCTGGCCGAATGGCCACCCGAGGCCGATGAGCCCACCGATTACTGGCTATCCAATTTGCCCGCGGATACCCCCATCGCCGAGCTGGTCCGGCTGGCCAAGATCAGGTGGCGGATCGAGCACGATTACCGCGAGCTGAAGCACGGCCTCGGGCTGGATCACTTCGAGGGCCGCTCGTTCGCCGGCTGGCACCGCCACGTCACCCTTGCCGTGCTGGCCCAGGCGTTCTGCACCAAGCTCAGGACGGACCCAAAAGTCCCTGCGCCGGGATGACGCTGTACCAGGTCCTGCACGAGCTGCAGATCGTCCTCGCCGTCATCCTCGGCGCCTGCCCGCTGTGCTGCCAGCCCGTCACCCTCGACCGCCTCGCCGCCGCCCTCGCCGGGACCTAACAAAGTCCTCCTACGGCGGCGCCGTCATCACCAACGCCGCCACCGGCAACTCCCAGGTCAAGGCCCTGGTCTACGTCGACGCCTTCATCCCCGACCAAGGCCAGACGCTGCTGCAGCTCGCAACCGCCCAGCCCGGGTCGTGCGTGACGGCCAGCACCGCGTTCAATGTCGTGCCCCTTTCCACAGGCGACGCTGACCTCTACGTCAGGCAGAGTGTCTTCCCGGGCTGCCTGGCCAACGGCCTGTCCGCCAGCCAGGCCGCGGTGCTGGCCGCCACCCAGCGTCCGCTGGCAGCCAGTGTGCTGACCGAGCCGTCGGGTGTCCCGGCCTGGAAGCAGATCCCGTCCTGGGCCGTGGTCGGCACCGCTGACCAGGCCATCCCGCCCGCCGAGCAGATAGCCATGGCCAAGCACGCGGACGCGCACATCACCGAGGTCGACGCGCCGCACCTGTCCATGATCTCCGACCCGGGCGTGGTGACCGGCGTCATCCTGCGGGCCGTCCAGAGAGCGACACTGCACCGTTGAGGAGAGACCTTCATGCCTGACGACAAGTCCAGCATCATGACCACAATCACCGAAGACGAAACCGCGCAGGTGGAGCGCGCAAACGCCTCCGGGCTTACCCCGGTGATGTTCGTCCACGGCCTGTTCCTGCTGCCCAGCAGCTGGGACCGGTGGGCGGAGCGGTTCGAGGCAGCCGGATATGTGGCGCTTACGCCCGGATGGCCCGATGATCCCGGTACCGTGGCAGAGGCCAACGCCCATCCCGAGGTGCTGGCGGGCAAGTCGGTCGGCCAGGTCGCCGACCACTACGCCGCGATCGCCGGCTTGCTGTCCGCCAAGCCAGTTATTATCGGTCACTCCTTCGGCGGGCTGCTGGCGCAGATCGTGGCCGGCCGAGGGCTGGCAGCGGCATGCGTGGCGATCGACCCGGCGCCGTTCCGCGGCGTCCTGCCGCTCCCGGTCTCGGCGCTGCGGGTCGCCGGTCCGGCCCTGAGCAACCCGGCCAACCGCCACCGGGCGGTGCCGCTGACCTACGACCAGTTCCGGTACGCCTTCGCCAACGCCGTGACCGAAGACGAAGCCAAGCAGCTCTACGAGACGTTCGCGGTGCCCGCGGCGGCTCGGCCCCTGTTCCAGGGCGCAGCCGCCAACCTCAACCCGTGGACCGAGGCAAAGGTCGACACCGGCAATCCCGGCCGCGGCCCGATGCTGCTCATCGCCGGCGAGAAAGACCACACCGCGCCGCCGGCGATCACCCGCGCCTCCTACAAGCACCAGCAGCGCAACCCCGGCGTGACCGAGATGGTCGAGATGCCCGGCCGCGGGCACGCGCTGATCATCGACAGCGGCTGGCGCGAGGTCGCCGACACGGCCCTCGCGTTCGTCCAGCGCTTCACTAGCCCGCAGCCGGCCAAGACAGGACCGGCAGGTCCGTGATGCCGGCCCGACCGAAGGAGCACTCATGGACCTGAACCTGGCCGGCAAGGTCGCGGTCGTCACCGGGGCAGGAAAGGGCATCGGAATGGCCACCACCCGGGCCCTGGCCGGCGAAGGCGCGCAGGTCGTGGCCGGCTCGCTGACCACCGACACCCTTGACGGGCTCAAGGGCGTGACCCCGGTCGCGGTCGACCTGACCGCACCCGACGGGCCGGCCGAGCTGATCCGGCACGCGACCGAGGAGCACGGCCGCATCGACGTGCTGGTCAACAACGTCGGAGCCGTCCGGATGCGCACCGACGGATTCTTCGGCACCAGCGATGAGGACTTCGCCTGGGCGATGCAGATGAACTTCTTCATCGCGCTGCGGGCCAGCCGCGCCGCCCTGACCGAGATGGTCAAGAACGGCAGCGGCGCGATCGTCAACGTCGCCTCCGTCAATGCCTTCTTCCAGCCCGACGCGGCCACCATCGACTACGGCGCCGCCAAGGCAGCGCTGGTCAACTTGACCAAGACCCTCGCCCAGGAGTTCGGCCCGCACGGCATCCGCGTCAACGCCGTCTCTCCCGGCCCGGTGGCCACCGACTTGTGGCTCGGCGAGCATGGCGTGGCCGCGACCGTGGCCAAGGCCACCGGGGTGGACGCCGATACCGCCCGCCAGACGATCATCGCCGGGATCGGCGGGTTCGCCACCGGCCGGTTCACCACGCCAGAAGAGGTGGCCACGCTGATCACGTTCCTGGCCTCCGGCCGGGCCACCAACATCACCGGTAGCAACTACCTCATCGACGGCGGCCTGATCAAGACCACCTGAGGCCAGCACACGCCTATGCCTGAAGTCATTTGCTCGCCGATACGCAGATCGTCGCCATGACCCGCCGGGCAGCGCCGGGTATCTCGCAGCGGGCAGCGCCTGGCGCGGGCAATCGGCCCACGCGGCTCCCGACCAGCGACGGCTCCCGGCACACATAATGACTATTCGGCGCGGCACGGACAGCCAACCGGATGACAAGGCCTTCCGCGCAGTAGGCGGATACCGCGTCGTCGTAGTGGGGCCGACTGGAGCGTCAGGGGCATGATGGCCGGTGTCGGCGGGCATGGCAGGCTCTGGGCGGCGGAGGACAGAGCGGCTGCGGCACCGTGGGGAAGCGGCTCCCGGTGACCGAAGCAGCGACTGCGGCGCCGAGGCCGGCGCCCTGCCGGGGACGGACCCGGACGGCCGTCGTCGCCTGCCACGCGATCCCGGGGCAGGGAAGGAGCGTCATCATGCGGTTCACCGGCTACTCCTTCGGTTCGATACAGGTCGACGGCGTCACCTACGACCACGACCTCATCATCGACCGCGGCAAGATCCGCAAGCGCAAGAAGGCAGGGTCGCGGAAGTTCCGCGACGCGTACGGGCACACTCCGCTTTCGGTCGCGGAGGACATCCCGTGGCGATGCCGCAGGCTGGTCATCGGTACCGGCGCGGACGGCGCGCTGCCAGTGATGCAGGACGTCCGCGACGAGGCCCGCCGGCGCGAGATCGACCTTGTCGTCCTGCCCACGGCCGAGGCGATCAGCGAGCTGGCCAGGGCTTCAGCCGACACCAACGCCATCTTGCACCTGACCTGCTGAACCGGGCCGACTGTTCACCCCGGCAGTCCACTTCCTGACCACACAAGGTAACGGAGCAGATGTCCGCCTCCGCGCCGGATCGCCGACTCTGTCCCCGTTAACAGCCGTTGCTGATGGGCCGTGCGTCGGCCACTGAACGTCCGGTTCTGTTCACGCAATCGGCGCGTTGCGCCCATCGTGCATGACAAGACGTTTCTCTTATCCTGGCGGCAATGAGTGATGACCACGGTGACGCGCTTTGGGAGGCTTTCGTCATCGCCATGCTCGCGGTCGGGCCGGTCGCGGAGCGGCGGTCTCGCTATGGCGATAAGCCGGCCCTGTTCACCGCGAGCCGGGAGATTGCCCACATGGAGGCGCCGGGCGTGATCGACCTGCGGATCACGCGGGCCGGATGGCGACAGGTGCAGGAGCACTTCAGTGGTGATCCCGCCGTTCGACGTGATCCGTCCCGGCGCGACTGGATCGAGCTTCATGTGAGTTCGTCAGCAGACCTGGACCGCCTCGGCGGGCTGCTGGCCGCCGCGTTGGCTGCCAACTCATGAGCCAAGGCGGTCAGTCACGTGAACGCTCGGAATGCGGCATAATGCCTGATCATGCCTGTGATCGAGGCGCAGCGCGCCTCGATCCAGGGGCCTCACGGCCACAGGCATATCAGGTCATGAGCGGACGTTGGGAGCCGGGCGAGGCCGGGTCGGCTCGACCCGGCGCGCCCGGCTGGCGCGGCTGCCCAGGCATCGCACTTCTCAGGCTTCCATGGGCGGATCAGCGTGCTGCGGATAAGTGTTACGTTCGTAAGAGCGTCCGATGTACGAATGACCCGTTGGTAGTTGGCGGGTAGGCCCCGCCGACCCGGGTACCAGGCGAGGATCAGAAAATGACGGCGGAAACCACACACTCGATCCACGAGCAGCACCTCCACATCCATGGGCCGGACTGCGGGCATAGCGCGGTCGAACATGCCGGCCACGTCGACTACCTCGACGGCGGGCACCTGCACCATGCCCACGACGGGCACTACGACGAGTGCGTTGTCGCTGGCCATGTGCGCTCCGAACCCCACGACCATACACACGGCGAGCACTGCGGGCACGTCCAGGTACGCCACGACGACCATGTCGACTACCTCCACGATGAGCACGTCCACCGCCCGCACGACGACCATTACGACGAATGTGCGTCATCGGTGCACCAGCCTGCCGAGGAGCACATCCACGTGCATGGTGAGGGATGCGGCCACGCTCCCGTCCTCCACGGCGACCATCTGGACTACGTCCACGATGGACACCGGCACGCCGCCCACGAAGGCCACTACGACGAACACTGACAGACAGCCGTACCGGGATCCGGCCCTGCAGAATTGATTTGCCCCCGGTCGGCGCAATGCGAAGCCGGCTACGCCAAGCAGGCACAGCGGGCCGAGCCGCCTGCCGCTCGCCAGCAGAGGCCACCGGCTGCCCGGGCAGGTCACTTGCTCTCACGCGCACTGGCGTTCAGCTCGACAGGGGTCGGCGTGGTCGCCGAGCGCTGCGGGTCGTTGGGCGGCGTCTAACGGCAAGACGCTTTGGCGACGTCCTCGCGAATGAGCGTGTGTCCTCGCCGCGCCGGCCGGCAGTCCGACCGTTCCAGATCGGCCCGATCTGCGCGGCTCATCGGGTAAGCCTCGTTGGCCTCATGGCCGTGCAGAACTGGCTGATCGGTGCCCGTATGGCGCCCCCGCTGGGTCCGTCAGACCAGCGAGTTCTGACTGACTAGATATCAGCGAGTAACGCCGTTTTGGTCCCAGCGGCTCGCGGATCTCAGCCGCCAGTCCATCGCCGGGTAGCAGGCGTCGTGGCTCATGTACTTCTTCGAGGCCGGAAATTATCGGCGGCATGACATGCCACATCACGGTTGCTGCCGACGCCGGGCGCAACTGGTCGCACAATGAATCCAGTCCCGTGGATGATCACGAACCGCTTGTGCCGAGACACGGCGGGATGGGCCTTGCGCTACGCCGCCGACACATCTACAGCGTTTTAGCGAAACGCCGTTTTGCGAGATTCCGAAAGCCGCTTCCAGAAACGGGATCTAATACCGTATGGAGCATCCGGTTCGATGATCACGTTGGCGCTCCCGGCGCCCGCGTAGCCGTCTGCCGGTCCGGCGCTCAGGAGGAAGGGGGGAGAGACTGGCGGTGACCGTACGATCCGTGGTCAGTTGGACGGAAGGCATCTAGTGACGACCGCAACCTACGCTGTGACCGGAATGACCTGCGAGCACTGCGTGAACGCGGTGACTAGCGAACTGGGCGGTCTCGGCGGGGTCTCCGCCGTGACCGTCGACCTCGTCCCCGGCGGCGTCTCCCGCGTGACCATCGCCAGCGACCGGCCGCTGCCTGCGGACGCGATCAGCGGCGCCCTCGACGAGGCCGGCGGCTACCAGGTGGCCGACACCTGGGTACCCTTCTGGGATGCGGCTGTGTAACCGAGGTTTGGCGCGGTCGCGGAAGCCGCCGGGAACTATTGACCGGCCAGAGCCCACTTCTGCTGGGGCGGGCCATACGGACGCGCCGCCAGCTGACGAGGAAGCGAGGCTTCATGACCAGCCAGACCCA
>Ga0335074_10007010_pt1 | contig 15621 bp, 16 predicted proteins | sample Lox_Sample_23_FD_206715 | JGI IMG/M metagenome (GOLD analysis project Ga0335074, IMG submission 206715) | Soil microbial communities from Loxahatchee National Wildlife Refuge, Florida, United States - Lox_Sample_2.3 | ecosystem: Environmental > Terrestrial > Soil > Wetlands | place: USA... | reverse complement strand
ACCAACGGCAAGGCCGAGCGCTTCATCCAGACCGCCCTGCGCGAGTGGGCCTATGCACAGCACTGGTCCGACTCCGAGCAAAGAGACGCTTATCTGCAGCCTTGGACCGACTACTACAACCGTGAACCCCCCCATGGTAGCCTCAACTACAGGCCGCCCATCAGCCGCTCCGATTCCGGAACAACGTCTTGATCATCTACACGCACCCAGGCAGAATCTCCAACTGTCCGGAGGCTCGCCCTGCGGAACTCCGCCACGATCAGCCGCGAAGAATGGGGGCCCCGAAGGGAGCGCCCGTCAGTCCGCCATCCACCATCAGCTCGACGGCGTTGATGTACGACGAATCGTCCGAGGCGAGAAAAAGCACGGCCTTGGCCACATCTTCCGCCTCGCCCCAACGGGCAAGGGGAATCGCGGAAGCGAAGAAGTCGGAAACTTTGGCGGATTCCTCGGCCGTGGCATTAGCGCGCGACCCGCGCTCCCAGATGGGGGTCTTCGTCGCTCCCGGGGCTACTACGTTCACGCGAATCTTGCGCGGGGCAAGGTCGGCGGCGATGGATCGCGCCAACGCGACGATTCCGCCTTTCGTGGCAGCGTAGGCAGCCAGGCCGGGTTGACCGAGATAATTGTGCACCGACCCGTTGAAGATGATGCTGCCGTTGTCGTTCATGAGAGGAGCGGCGGAATTGACGGTGAAGAAAGCACCGGTAAGGTTGGTGTGGATTACCGTCTCGAAGATGGCTTCGTCGGTCGTGCCGGTCGGCGTTCTACCCGTGGTGCCGGCATTGGCGAAGACGATGTCGAGTTTGCCGAAGTCGTTGGCAAGTTCAGCGAGGAGCTTCTTGCGCTCCTCCGCAACCGTAACGTCGGCGCGATAGCCGTGCGCTTTCGCTCCCAGCTCGGCGACCGCGTCCTCCAGTTTCTGTTGATCGCGCCCCGTAATTGCGACCTCCGCGCCTTCCGCGATGAACAGTCGGGCTGTGGCCAGTCCGATGCCGCTGTTGCCTCCGGTGATGAGGGCCTTCTTGCCTGCGAGCTTCATCCTTCCTCCTCGATGACCGACCGTCACTAGGATGGTCGTCGCACATGGACGTTTCGCAAAAATGCCGGGTGCCCCGGCTCATACTCTACCACGGCATAATTTCTTGATCCTCAGGCCGGTCAAGGCTCGGTTATCACAAATCCTTGCAACGTCTTGCCCTCCGGCCACATCTAAAACTTGACAATGATTCACTCAAGTTCTATAGTCGATCTGTTATAAGCACCGGTCGACACGCTCTAGTTATTTATTTTTCAGTAAGTTAGGAAGGTGTAGCAATGGCAAAGATTATCGGAATCGACTTGGGCACGACCAACTCCGTGGTCGCCGTCATGGAAGGCGGCGAGCCCAAGGTCATCCCCAATGAGGAAGGCGGGCGCACCACGCCGTCGGTCGTCGGCTTTACGAAGAACGGAGAACGCCTGGTGGGCCAGGTCGCCAAGCGCCAGGCCATCACCAATCCGGAGAACACGATTTACTCCATCAAGCGCTTCATGGGCCGCCGCTTCGACGAGGTCAATGAAGAGATGAAGATGGTGCCCTACAAGGTCGTCCAGTCGGGCGATCACGTCGCGGTTATCGCGCAAGGCAAGGAGTACACTCCGCCGCAGATCTCGGCGTTCATTCTTCAGAAGCTGAAGAAGGCTGCAGAAGACTATCTCGGCGAGACCGTGACCGATGCCGTCATCACCGTGCCGGCATACTTCAACGATGCGCAGCGCCAGGCGACCAAGGACGCTGGCCAGATCGCCGGCCTGACCGTAAAGCGCATCATCAACGAGCCCACGGCAGCCGCGCTGGCTTACGGGCTCGACAAAAAGAAGGACGAGACCATCGCCGTGTACGACTTCGGCGGCGGAACCTTCGACATCTCGATTCTGGAAGTCGGCGAAGGCGTCATCGAGGTGAAGTCCACCAACGGTGATACGCACCTGGGCGGTGACAACATCGACCAGCGCATCGTTGACTGGCTGATCGACGAGTTCAAGAAGGACGAAGGCCTCAACCTGCGCGACAAGGGCAACGAGATGGCGCTGCAGCGTCTGCGCGATGCCGCCGAGCGCGCCAAGATCGAACTCTCCACCACGATGCAAACCGAAATCAACCTGCCGTTCATCACGGCGGATGCGAGCGGTCCCAAGCATCTGGTCAAGACCCTCACTCGCGGCAAGCTCGAAGAGATGGTGAAGGACATCATCGACCGCTCCATCGGCCCCTGTAAGGCGGCAATCAAGGATGCCGGGATTGACCCGTCGAAGATCGACGAAGTGGTCCTGGTCGGCGGCCAGACGCGCATGCCGCGCATTCAGCAGCTGGTGAAGGAGCTCTTCGGCAGGGATCCCCACAAGGGCGTCAATCCTGACGAAGTGGTCGCGGTCGGCGCTGCCATTCAGGGTGGAGTACTGGGCGGCGAGGTGAAGGATCTGCTGCTGCTCGATGTGACTCCGCTGACGCTGTCGATCGAAACCATGGGCGGTGTGGCGACGCAGATGATCCCGCGCAACACCACCATCCCCACCAAGAAGACGGAGATGTTTTCGACCGCGGCTGACAACCAGACCTCGGTCGAAGTGCACGTGATGCAGGGCGAGCGTCCCATGGCACGCGACAACCGCACGCTGGGCAAGTTCCACCTGACCGGCCTTCCGCCGGCTCCGCGTGGCATCCCGCAGATCGAAGTCACGTTTGACATCGACGCCAACGGCATCCTCAACGTCCTCGCCAAGGACATGGCCACCGGCAAGGACCAGAAGATAACCATTACGTCGTCTTCGGGTCTAAGCAAGGAAGAGGTCGAGCGCATGGCGAAGGACGCCGATGCGCACGCGGCCGAAGACAAGGCCAAGCGCGACGAAGTCGAGGCTCGCAACCAGCTCGACGGCATGGTCTACAGCATCGAGAAGATGCTGCGTGAAAATGGCGACAAGATCTCCGGCCAGGAGCGCGGAGATGTCGAGAACGCTCTTGCCGACGCCAAGAAGGCGCTGGAAGGCACTGACGCCAAAGCCATGCAGAGTGCGCGTGACCGCTTGCAGGCCGCGTCGCACAAGCTGGCCGAAGCGATGTACAAGGCGTCGTCCGCGCAAACGCCTCCGCCGGCCGGCGGTCCGACTCCAGGTCAAAGCGGAGACGGTCAGGCCGCAGGCGGTGGTCAGAAGAAAGACGAAGGCGTCATCGACGCCGAGTATGTGGACGTGGAAGACAAGAAGTAAGCTCTTAGCCTTTAGCTGTTGGCTTTTAGCAAGCGAGGGGCGCTTGAGTGCGCCCCTCAGTTACGAGACGCGATCTCGAGTTGGAACACGCCGAGAACGCGTGAAACTTGGAATGACGCAGAACCGAGTGCCGCTTGCGGCACGGCGACAAGATAGCCCAGCACGCAGCGCCTTCTTTTGGCGCGGAGTGCTGGGTAGGGCCAGTCAAGAAACCTGAGTCCCTCTAGGGACGACAGAGGTTAAACGGGCCTTTAGGCCGTTTAAGCCAATGCTCTTTTGATTTGTCATCCCGAGCGGAGTCGAGGGATCTGCGGTTCGTACGACGGGGCTAGGATGCATGAGTTTGCTGTCGCCGATCGCAGCACGCCGAACCGAGTCTCGCCAAGCGAGACGGAAGAAGATAGCCCAGCACGCAGCGCCTTCTTTTGGCGCGGAGTGCTGGGTAGGGCCAGTCAAGAAACCTGAGTCCCTTTAGGGGCGGCACAAGACGCGCGGGGCTTTAGCCCCGCCTTTAACGACAATGGAACTCCCCGGACTGAAGGAACGATTTGCGATTCGAAGTAAACAACCAACCGTACGCGCTGCATTGCAGCCGCGACGACAATCGTTGGTACCTGATCACCACCGAAGCCAACGGCCGCATGCGGGCAATTCCGGTGATCAATGATGATGAAGTGGGATTCATCCCGACTATGGTGATCCCCATCGGCGACGGCGGCCAGGCAAGCACGAACTGATTCGTCCCACTCATTCGAAAACCGCGAATGAGTGGGGCACCCGAGCCGACGGCTGATGGCTGATAGCTAATAGCTGACAATGGCCACCACGACCCAAAAGGACTATTACGCCGCTCTCGGCGTGAAGAAGACGGCCTCGGCGGAGGACATCCGCAAGGCCTTCCGCAAACTTGCGCGCAAATATCACCCCGATGTGAATCCCGGCGACAAGTCTGCCGAAGAAAAATTCAAGGCAATCTCCGAGGCCAACGATGTCCTCAGCGATCCCAAGAAGCGCAAGGTCTACGATCAGCTCGGCTTCTACTCTGACAACATCGATCCCGCCGCAGCCGAGGCCTATGCCCGCGGCGGCGGCTTTGGCGCGGGCGGATTCGGCGGTCCCGGACAAGGTGCAGGCGGCGCGCGCACCTACACCCAGGAAGTCCCCTTCGACTTCAGCGGCTTCGACTTCAACGATTTTTCCGAGGGCGCGGGTGCAGCCGGACGTCGCGCGGGCACAGGCGGATTTCGCGACATCTTCTCCAGCATCTTTGGGCGCGGCGGCGGCGGCGAAACCGCGCAGCATCCCGAGCCCGGCACCGATCTCGAATACCAGGTAAACGTCGGCTTCTGGCAAGCGATCAAGGGCGCGGAACTGCAGCTCAACATCCCTCGCCTCGAGGTCTGCGGTAATTGTCACGGCCAGGGTTATCTGGACAGTCCGGGCGAATGTCCGCAATGCCACGGCAACGGAACGATCACGCAGAAGAGCGGCAGCATGAAGTTCAACGTGACCTGCCCGCGCTGCGGCGGCAGCGGCAAGAATCGCGCTGTCTGCCCGGTCTGCCACGGCGAAGGCCGCGTCGAACGCAGCGAGTCGCTGAAGGTTCGCATCAAGCCGGGAACGCGCGATGGCCAGCGCATTCGCCTGCCAGGCCGCGGCAATGCGGGAACTATGGGCGCGCCTGCGGGCGATCTCTACATCATCGTGCGCGCCGGCGATCATCCCATCTTCAAGCGCGACGGCGACGACATTCACCTGACCGTCCCGATTTCGCTCATGGAAGCCGCATTAGGTGCGAAGGTTGAAGTCCCGACCATCGACGGCCGCGCGTTGTTGCGCATTCCACCCGGCACGCAATGCGGACAGAAACTACGCCTACGCGAAAAAGGTGTGCCGTCGGCGGTCAACGAGGGGCAGCGTGGCGATGAAATCGTCGAGATCCAGACCGCGACGCCGAAGGTCGCCGACGAGCGCTCGAAGGAGATTCTCCGCGAACTGGCAAAGCTGAATTCGGAGGATCCGCGGGCAGAGTTATGGACGAAAATCGGTGGGTAGAAGAATCCGGCAGAGCGAACCTTTAGGTTCGCGTCCCGCGGGTGCCCCATTCTAGCCATCCTTTGGCTAGCGTGAGGCAGCCTTCCCGCTCACGAGAACTGCCCCGCCCTAGCCCAAAGGGCTGGAAGAAAGCAGGTCCCTCGACTCGCGATGCTCGCTCGGGATGACAGAATGGGGCACCCTAGATGGAAGGACTATGGCCAAACGTAAAAAACAAGGCGCCTACATGATCAGCTCCGTGGCGGAGATGTACGGCATACATCCGCAGACGCTGCGTCTCTATGAGCGCGAAGGCCTGCTGAAGCCGTCGCGCACCGAAGGCAACACGCGCCTCTACACCGACGGCGACCTGGAGCGGCTGGAGCTGATCCTCTCGCTCGCCCGTGATCTCGGCGTCAACATCTCCGGAATCGCTATCATCCTGCAGATGCGCGAGCGCATGGACGAAATGCAACGTCAAATGGGCGAGTTCGTCAGCTATGTGCGCAACGAAGTTATGGCCCGCGCACAGAATGCCACGGTTGACGCCAGCCGCGGCGCCATCGTCCCGCTGCGCCATCCGATCGAGATCAAGAAGAAGCAGTAGAAACGCAGTTTCAAGTTTCAGGTTTCGAGCTTCGAAACCTGAGGGGGATTTGATTCGAGTCGCCGGCTTTGTTCGACTTCCAGCGACGCGGCGTTAGCTCTGGCGCCCGACATCTAAATAGCTGGAATCGAGATTCCGCACATCCGCGCAACCTAACAATCGTATCGTGCGCTCCAGGTCCTCACGCAGGATCTCCAGCGCCCGTCGGACGCCGGCCTCACCGGCAGCCGCCAGGCCGTACGCATAGGCGCGGCCAATGAGCACCGCGCGAGCGCCCAGGCAAAGCGCCTTTACGATGTCGCTACCGCGGCGAATGCCGCCATCCATCAACACTTCAGTCTGCCCGCCGACAGCCGCAACGATTTCGGGCAACGCTTTGATGGTTGCCGATACGCAGTCCAGCTGCCTGCCGCCGTGATTGGAGACGACGATCGCCGCTGCACCATGGTCGACGGCGCGGCGAGCGTCATCGGCGGTCAAAATTCCTTTGATCAGAATTGGCCCCGTCCAAAGCTCGCCAATCCAGCGCAAGTCATTCCAGGTGACCACCGAGCGCTTCAGCGCCGACGCAACATCGGTGAGCAGCATAGGACCCTTGCCGGGAATGATGACATTCTCCAGTTTGGGCAGGCCGCCATCGCGGAAGAAATCGCCGAGCCATCCCGGATGAGCCAGCAACTCGCCAAGATACGGCAGCTTGGAAAAGAGGCTTTCTCCCAGCAGCTCCGACATTCCGTTGCGCCAGTCGCGCTCGCGTATTCCCGACACGCCAGTATCGACCGTGAGCACCAGCGCAGAAAATCCTGCCATCCGCGCGCGCTCCAGCGCAGCCTCGGCCGCCTGCCGACCGCCGAGCAGATAAAGCTGATACCACGCCGGGCCAGCCGTTGCCGCCTTCACTTTTTCCAGCTTGTGCCCGGATAATGTGGAGAGAATGTATCCCGTGCCGAAGGCTCCCGCTGCCGCTGCGGCCGCAACCTCACCGGCAGGATGCATCATCCGGCTGTAGCCGACAGGAGCGAGCAGGAAGGGCAATGCGATTTCTGTGCCGAGTACGCGGGTGACGAGATTGCACTGCTCAAAGGCTACTGCCATTCGCGGCCGAAATATCAGATCGCGAAATGCCCGGCAATTCTCCTGTAGCGTGACTTCGCTTTCCGCGCCGCCATCCAGATAATCGAAGACGACTTTCGGCAGCCGCTGCTGCGCCAATCGTCGCAAGTCCGCGATGTTAACGACTCGGGGAGGATAGAGTTTGCCGGACATGTCGACCGTTTATTCTACGCGTCAATCCGAACGATCGAATTCCATTTATTGCTTGGCAGCCCTCTGTGCGGGTTTGTCCTTGAGCTTGCTTAGCGCTTCTCTGGCCTTCTTGGCGTAAGGCCCGTTGGGCAGGATTTTCAGATAGGCTTGGTAATTCTCTTTCGCGCCGGCAAAATCGCCGGTCTTATTCAATGCCTCCGCCAGCTTGTACGTTGCCTCGGCGTCGTTCGGTTTGTATTCCAGCGCCTCGCGATAGCGGCTGATTGCCGCCCCATAGTTGTCGCGCTTGTAGTAGAAGTCGCCCACTTCCACGTCCTTCATCGCCTTCATCGGGTTGTAGGGAGTGAACTCGCTGACATCTCCGTCCTCCAGACCGGCTTCCGGATGCGCTTTGGCATCGTTGGCCGGCGGCGACACATCGATCTCCGTCTGCCTGCTGGAACTCTCGCCCGCAGGAACATTGTCCGAGCGAGGTGGATTGGCCCGGTTGTCCTTGGGGGGCGGAGCCGATTTGTCGACCGGCACCTGCTCGACCGGTGGCGCATTCTGCTGCGAAGAATCCTGCGCCGAGGGCTCCTGGGACTGGTTGGCTGGCGCTGATGTATCCTGCGCCGCGGCTACACGAATTAAACCGACACACAGTATTGCGAGAAAAAGATAACGCAACCGCACTTCCCTATTGTATGTGAACTTCGCGGACGGAGTCAGCCCTCGCACGCCATCGCACTGGGCGGCCGAGATGTTGCCAGAAGCAAATGCCATTGCTCAAAATCGCTGGCATCGCGGCGCCGTTACCGGTAGTATGGTCGCAACTTCCCTTCGTCAAGATCCTGACGTCCTTCGTCCCGGCAAGAACTCATAAGAGCGTGCCGCTTTTCGTCGCTTCAAATCCCTCCTGATGTCGTAATTGGCATCACGAGTTGCTGCGGGGCTGCCAATGACCAATCAACGTGACGTAACCATAGCGCAGGCATTTCAGTACGAGGTGGAGAAGGAAGCGCGCAAGCGAGAAATCATTTTCGAATATGCGCAACGCTCGAATGAGCGCCTCCGCGTCGAATTCAACGACGGTGTTGCCTTCATCGTCGCCAACCGTGCGGGCATGCTGGCTTTGGCGAAGCTACTGGTCATGATCGCAGCAAGCGGCCGTTTGGAGGATCTTCACCTGCACCTGCGGCAGGACTTTGACGGTGATCGCGAAGAGGTGTTGCGCATCCTCCTCGCCGAGCAGGGGACCGACGCCAATATGCCTGCGGTTACGCCGGCCGTTCCGGCCCATGCCAGCGGTCCAGGCTAGCTCCTCGCGGTGGATGCACTTGGCTTGCGCCGAATGTGCAGCACCTTCTGTACCTCGGCTATGACGTCGCCAGTTTCGTTCTTTACTTGAACCGTGAACGTTGGTTCGTACTTTTCCTGGGTCAGGAGTTTCGAGCGGATGTCGTCAAGTTGCTCCTCCACCAGGCGAAATTCCGCCTTTACTCTTCCCTTGCCAGGCTTGCGAAATCGAATCGATGCAGCTTTGTCCCAGACAATATAGTCAGGACCAAGGTTGTCCATCAGCATCAGCATGTAAAAGGGATCGGTCATCGAATAGAGCGAGCCGCCGTAGTGCGTGCCGACGTAATTGCGGTTCCAGAATCGCAGCTTCATCGCGACATCGACCGACTTGTGATCCGGACTCCACTTCACGCGAATTCCCGCGCCCAGAAACGGCGGCCAGATATTGATGGAGCGCAGCATCAACCGTTGCAGCTTCGTGCTCATGATCTCGATGATATTCGAGAACGAACCCGGCCCGAAGGCCAGCTCTACCTGAAACAGAAAAGCCGTCCACAGGTGTGAGCGGCTTTTCATCCAATGGGCCTGATGGCCATTGGCTCCGGGCTGAGGGAGCTTAACGCGCGACCGCTGACGCGGTCGCGACTTTATCATTGCTGTTGCTGCTGTTGCTGTTGCTGTCCGAGGGAACTGGCTTGCGCTGACTCGGTCAAGCTGTTCCCCATCAGCCGAATATCGACGCGGCGATTTTTGGCACGGCCGGCGGAGGTGATGTTCTGCGCCACCGGATTGTCCTTGCCCAATCCGATCAGGAAAATCTTGTATGCGGGCACGTTGTACTTCTGCGCCAGATACTGAATTACCGAATCCGCTCGCCGCTGGCTAAGCTGATAGTTGTAATCCGCGGGGCCGGTCGAATCCGTGTAGCCTTCCACCTGGATAATGTAGTGCTTCTGATTCTGCAGTTGGCTGCCCAACTCGTCCAGCGTCTGCTTGTCCTTGCGCGTCAGCTGCGACTTATCGAAACCAAACAGCACCGTCGTCTGCGAAACCGGCTTGTAGTTGTCCAGGTTTTCCACCGTTCCCGCGAGACTGGTTACGCGATTGGAAGCCTGGGTGGCATGCTGATTTGCTTGATCGGCGGTTTGTCCGGCGGCGAGCGCCTTCTGATCGGCCGCCGTGGCCTTGCTGTTTACCTGCGCGATGCCCTGCTGCGCACGAGTGTCAACGTCCTTGATGTCGCGAGTATTTTTCGCGGTTTCGTCATCTAATTCATTGACGTTGTTGATGACCGGGGTGGTCTGGCTTTTCACGTAGTTTTTCGTGGCACATCCCACGGTCAAGGGCAGGCTGCCGGCCGCCAGCACTGCAATTACGGAAAATCGATTCATTGAAAAATAGCTCCTTCACGTTCCGACTGAGGTGCTTTTCCCAGACATCCGACAAGCGCGGCCTTTCCGCTTGTGGGGTTGAAATCGGCTCAGCCTCTGCTTGAGAGAGCAAGCCACATGCCAGAGCGCGAGACACAACCGTTTGCTAGTAACTTCATGTTTTCAGTCACTTGCAGACGGCCTTCGCTGGCATAGCGTGATCGGGCCATGGTCGCCGGATAATCCTGACGCGGGGAGTAGAATTTTTACAGCGTAGATCCGTGGCCAGCCGATTCCATTGAGGAGCTCCAGGAGCAAAGTCCCTGGCGCCAGATGAGGGCGCTCGTCGTAATGAGAACTTAGCAGGCTGATCGCTAATCGCTAGTTGCCAATTGCTGGTACTCATGGACCTTCACCAGAAAATTCGCACCCTGCCAACCTCGCCCGGCGTGTATCTCTACAAGAACGCCGAGGGCCAGATCATCTATGTCGGCAAGGCTAACAACCTGCGCTCGCGGGTGCGCTCCTATTTTCTGCAAGGCAAGGTGGCCGATGCCAAGACCGGGTCGCTGCTGCGCGAGGCTGTCGATGTCGACTACGTCGTCGTTGACAACGAGAAGGAAGCGTTGGCGCTGGAGAACAATCTCATCAAGCAGAAGAAGCCGCGCTACAACATTCTGCTCCGCGACGACAAAACTTATCCCTACATCAAACTGACCATTAACGAGCGCTATCCGCGTGTCTTCCCTACGCGCCGCTTGCGCAAGGACGGCGCACTCTATTACGGCCCCTATTTTCCAACCAGCCTGGCCTATCGGCTGGTCGATCTGATTCATCGGCATTTCCTGATTCCGTCCTGCAAGCTCGATCTGAATCGCTATTATCCGCGTCCCTGCCTGCAGTACTACATTGGCCGATGTCTGGGGCCCTGCGTGGAGGGGCTGACTACGCCAGAGCGTTACGCCGAAGCGGTTCAGGATGTGAAGCTGTTCCTCGAAGGCCGAGGGGCTGATCTGACCCGATCGCTGCAACGGCGCATGATGGCCGCCGCCGAGCGTGAGCAGTTCGAATTGGCAGCGAAATATCGCGATCTTATCTCGACTGTCGATCTGCTGGAGCAGAAGCAGCGGATTGCCGCCGTCGCGGGCGATGACGCCGACGTCTTTGGCTATCACTACGAAAACGAAATGCTGGCTGTGAACCTCTTCCACATGCGCGGCGGCAAGATTGTCGACAAGCGCGAGTTTTTCTGGGAGGACCTGCCGCCCCAACACGTCCAAAAACCGGATCTGTCAGGAGACGTGGAATCGGGCGAAGTTATCGGCGGCTTCGAGCCGGGTGAATTTTTCTCATCTCTGCTGAAGCAGCTGTACCTCGATCAACAATACGTCCCGCACACGATCTATGTGCCGGTTGATTTTGAAGATCGTCCTACGCTCGAGGAAATGCTATCCTCCGCTCCAACCGGCGCAAACCCGGCGCTCGCCGGGGGCCCCGGCTCCGAAGGCCAGAAACGCCACGTGCAGATTCACGTTCCACAACGCGGCGAGAAACGGTCGCTGGTCGATCTGGTCGGCCAGAACGCCAAGCAGGCCTTTGATCAACGCTTCCGCGTGATGAAACCCGCAGCCAGAGCAATTCAGGAAGCATTACAAGACGCCCTCATGCTACCCGAGCTGCCCAAGCGCATCGAGTGCTTCGACATCTCGCACATCCAGGGTGCCGAGACGGTCGCATCCATGGTCGTCTGGGATGACGGCCAGATGAAGAAGTCCGACTATCGCAAGTTCATCATCAAAGGGGTAAAAGGCGTCGACGACTTCGCCTCAATGCGCGAAGTGGTAACGCGCCGTTACAAGAGAGTTCAAGAATCCGGACCCGCGGCAGACGCCGCCCCTGCGCCGGATGGAGTGAACGTGGAAAAGCAGAAGATGCCCGGCCTGGTCCTGGTCGACGGCGGCATCGGCCAGCTACACGCCGCGGCAGAGGCGCTGGAAGCGCTCGGCATCGTGAATCAGCCGCTGGCCTCAATCGCCAAGCGCGAAGAGATCATCTATATACAAGGGCAGGAGGATGAGCCGGTGGTGCTTGACCGGCATTCGCCTGTACTGCATCTGGTACAGTTGGTGCGTGACGAAGCCCATCGCTTCGCGGTAACGTTTCACCGGAAGCGGCGCCAGATGCGGGATCGCAAGACTGAGCTGTTGGAGATTCCTGGCATCGGCGAGCACACCACGAAGCGGCTTCTACAGCACTTTGGCAGCCTGCAGGCGGTGCGAGAGGCCGATGCAGCGGCCTTGGCTTCGGTGGTGAACCGCTCGCAGGCCGACGCGATTCGGCGTTATTTTCGCAAAGACGAAATACCCGCTGGAGCGTCTTAACAATTAGGGGCAGAACAGGTTGCGTTAAGCCATGGATCTGGGTAGAGACTCAAAACTACGCCTGATTGTGCTGTGCGTTGGTGTTGTGTTGCTGGTCTGGATGGTCGGTTTCGGCTTTGACCGCCTGCTGGCGCGCGACGGCGTTACCCGCACCGATATACTCCTCACGTCTAACGGCTTGACCGGCATCGTCGCCGGATTTCTCTTCTTTAGTCTCACCAACAACGAACGCCTGCGGCGCAAGTTCGTGCGTGACCGCCTGCATACCATCGCCGAGATGAACCACCATATCCGCAATTCTCTGCAGGTCATTACCTACGCCACAGCGGCCGACACAGAACAGTCCGTAGAGCTGATCCGCGACTCGGTTGAGCGTATCGAGTGGGCACTGCGCGAGGTGCTCCCAGGACACGTGACCGCTCCGTCCGCGTCCCCGGAAGCGCAACATCAAAGCGAGACTCTGCGCGCCGGTTAAGGCCGGCTATTCCAACTCACATTCGAGTCGGTTGCGTCCGTCCGATTGCGGACAACCCACGTTCAAGCCGGATTTCCGCATTTCCAGTCCGCAACGGTGCAAGCTCCCCCGCTTTCACAATTGCTTGACGGAACCTTTCTCCGGCTTGCCCGTATATAGCTGTAGAAGTCGATCCGGTGAAGCACAACCTATTGCGGCGACTTTGAAATTCCCAAATAACACCGTATCGCGGTGGTCGGGAAAGCCGTTTCTAAAGGAGAAACATTATGGACGCGAAATTTAACTGGCTCATCGACAACGGTGCGATACGCGTCACCTTGAACACGGTGGCTCTTGCACTCTGGATCGCCATGGCTGTGGGATTGCTCGAACTGGCCGCCAAGGTCTAGCGCAAAGATGTGATGGAAGGAGCGCGAATGCAGATCGCGCAAACCAGGCCCCGGCCAGTTTGCCTCTACCTGCAGCTGGCCGGGTGAAATGCGAAACCCCGCTGTCCAATGTGCGGGGTTTCGTATTTTTGGCTACGAACTTGAATGCGGGCGCCCCACCCAAGTGGCTTTGCTTGAGTGGGAGATTTCCTAACACCTACCCGCGCGCGGTTTCCACCTCGCGCAGACGTGCCGCCTTGCCGCGCAGAGCGCGGAGATAATACAACTTGGCGCGTCGAACGTGCGCTGAGCGCAGTACATCGATCTTGTCGATCACTTTGGAATTGATCGGGAAGATACGCTCCACCCCCTGGCCGAAACTCATTTTCCGAACCGTGAAGCTGGGTTGCGCGCCCTTGGTCCTGGCGATGACCAGCCCTTCGAACGCCTGCAAGCGCTCTTTGTCGCCTTCCTTGATCTTCACGTGGACGCGTACGGTGTCGCCCGGCTTGAAGTTGGGAATATCAGTGCGCCGTGTCTTGGCGAGCAATCGGTCAATAACTGGAGAATTAGACATTGTGTTCCTTCCATGAAGCCGTCAGCTCTTAGCCGTCAGCTAAAATCGCTCTTCGCCCTTCGTTCGTCAGATCCCAACAGCGTGTCATCCTGAGCGAAGAATCGCGTCCTTTGCGATCCTGAGTCGAAGGACCTCTATACTTTCAAATCTCGTTACCCAAAGGCTACTCCGCGTCCCGCTCGATCTCCGCCAGCAGCCTGCGATCTTCCGCACTGAGCACCGCCGGCTCCAACAAATCAGGACGATTGCGCAGCGTCTTCCGCAGCGCGTTGCGACGGCGCCACTTGCGAATCGCGTCGTGGTTGCCGTTTACCAGCACCTCGGGAACCGGCATTCCGCGAAAATCTGCCGGCCGGGTGTAGTGCGGATAATCCAGCAGTCCACCCGATCCGCAGGTGGAGCTTGGCGGCTCGCCTTGCACTGCGCTCGCAGCCAGCACCCCTGACGAAGCCGCTGTTGGCGCAGTTGGCTGGGTGAATGACTCCTGCTGCGACGAAGCTGCATTTCCTAGCGCTCCCGGCACCAGTCGGGTGGTGGTATCGACGATGATCGCAGCTCCCAGCTCGCCGCCGCTCAGCACAAAATCGCCGACCGAGATCTCGCGATCGGCAAGGTGCTCGCTCACCCGCTCGTCCACACCCTCGTATCGCCCACAGATCAACACGATCCGCTCACACCGCATCAACTGTTGCGCTAATCCCTGTGTGAACATCTGCCCCTGCGGCGACAGCAACACTACCGACTCGCGGGCTTCTTCTGCCAGTCGTTGCTCGCGCGGCGCGATGCCCAGCGACTCCAGGCATTCGAAGATCGGCTCTGGCTTCAGGACCATGCCTTCACCCCCGCCGAACGGCCTGTCGTCCACGGTGCGATGCCGGTCGTGCGCGAAGTCCCGCAGATCATGAATCGCAATTTCAATGAGCTTGGCCTCGCGCGCCCGGCGCACGATGCCATAATCCAGCGGCCCGCAAAAAAAGTCCGGAAAAATCGTGACGATCTCGAACTTCATTCCGACCACTTACCCTTACAAGTGCCACCCCTGGCGCCGAGCACAAATATCCTGTGTCATCCTGAGCGGAGGCGTGCTGACTTTGCACGCCGCAGTCGAAGGACCCCTATTCGCACTACCGTCACTTCGTGTTCCGTTCTGCCGCTCTCGCTTCTTCCGCTTCCAACTTCTGCTGTTGCTTCTCTTCCTGGCCGAGTGGGGCATCCACATCCAGCAGCCCTTCCGGCAATTGCATGTCGATCCGCTGATTTGCGACGTCAAGCTTCGTCACATACTCTGCCGCATAGGGAACTAGCACTTCTGTCGACAGCTCACAGCTTCCTACCCGCCGTGCCGCACAGACCGGCAGCCTCACCACCAGCAGCGGAGCCTCTCCGGCTCCAAACTGCACGTCACTCACTCGACCCAGGAAACGCTGCCCGTCCCACACATCGCAGCCAACCAGATCGCTAACATATGCTGCGTCACCTTCCAACCTGGCTCGCTGCTCGCCAGGAACCTGCACTTCCATCCCCGCAAGCTGCTGGGCATCGCTGATCGTATCCACGCCAGCAAATTTCATCACCACGCCGCCCCGGTGGAACCAGTACTCTTCCAACTTCAACTCTCGCCGGCTGCCGTCCGGCGCCACTCCCGACAATTGCCGGCGCTCCTCGAAGCGCTCCGGAAAATCCGTATGCAACTCAGCCAGCACTTCGCCACGCCGCCCCTGCGGCTTCCGCACGCGGGCAATCGTAATGAACTCGCCTGCTATTCCACAATCTCCAACTGATAGCGTTTTCGCGTGCGCAAAGCAGCCGCGTTCATGATCGTCCGCAGGCTGCGCGCCGTTCGCCCGTGGCGCCCGATCACGCGTCCAACGTCACTTTCCGCCACTTCCAACTCCAGCACGGTTTGCCCGTTCTCTTCGAAGGGCTCGACGAAGACCTCATCGGGCGCCTCGACGATCGCCTTCGCCAAATGCGCCATCAGCGCCACGATGTTCGGCTTACTGTCCGACATTG
>Ga0335074_10007009_pt1 | contig 15621 bp, 16 predicted proteins | sample Lox_Sample_23_FD_206715 | JGI IMG/M metagenome (GOLD analysis project Ga0335074, IMG submission 206715) | Soil microbial communities from Loxahatchee National Wildlife Refuge, Florida, United States - Lox_Sample_2.3 | ecosystem: Environmental > Terrestrial > Soil > Wetlands | place: USA... | reverse complement strand
CGCTTCGGTGATCTACCCCGGCCAGGTGCTCATCGTGCCGCCCGCTGCCTGAAGCGGGAGCGCTGGCTGAAGGCATTTGCTGTCCTTACCTACTTTGTCTATGGTTAATATCAGATTTACCCGTCGAGCGAGCCAAAGGGCGCGCCGTTGTCCTGTACTGAGGAGTGAGGGGAGCCGCCAGGCGACCCGAGCGACCGAGGGAAGGACAACGGGTACAGCGCCCGGAGGCGAGCGAGGCGCGAAAAACTGAAGGGACGCGCTGTGGCCGGTGACGGGTTCGAGGTCGTGCTCAGTGAGCTCGGTGACGCTGCGGCCGCTTACAAGACACAGAGCGACAGCGTGCAGCAGGCACTCACGCGGTTCCGGGCGGCAGCCGACCTTCCCCGGAGCGCGTTTGGCAACATGTCCGAGTCCGCGCAACTCGCTTCGAAGTACCAGGAGTTCTTCAGCCAGGTGACGCAGGACGTCACTAAGCTGCGGCAGACGCTGCTCAGCGGGGCCGTGGCACTGTCCGCGGCCAGGGCGCAGTACATCGTCGCTGAGGATCTCGTGCGGCTGTACCTGGAGTACCTGAAGCAGGGCGGGCCCCCGATCCCTCAGCAGGACAAGTGAGCCCTCGATGTCCTTCCTGAGCGATCTCGACGGGATCTTCAACCCGGGCGGCGATCCCGAGGCCATCCACGCTGCGGCGGCGGCATGCCGAACGCTGGCTGCCGAGCTGCGCGGGTCAGATGGGGCGCTGGACCTAGTCGCCGCGGATCTGGAGAAGTCGTGGAAGGGCACCGGCGTCAACGCGGATGAGTCCGCCGCCGCTGCCTACCAGAAGGCGTGGGGGACGTTCGGCACTCAGATCGAGCAGTATGCCCAGCATCTGGACACGGCGGCGCAGCACATCGACGCGATCGCGGACGCGATCGAGAAGGCCGACGCAGAGGCGGCCAAGCTGAAGGAGACCATCGAGATCACCCTGGCCGCGAGCGCCCTGCTCGCAATCGTTCCCGTGGTAGGGGAGGTTGGGGAGGCGGCGGCCATGGCCGACGTCGCGGTGGCAACCGGCCTGATGTCAGCGTTCGACGCGACGCTCGCCGATGCGGCCGCCATCCTGGACGCGCTGATGAGCCAGCTGGGCTTCGTCGCGGCCCAGTTCGCGATGGGTGCCGGTATCGACACCGTTTCAGTAATGCTCGGCAAGGCCCTGCATGGCGAGAACCCATTCAGTCTTGCCAACTACAGCGCCAACGACTTCATCAACATCCTTACTGCCGGCCTGGTGTCAGCCGGGCTTGGCGTGGCGATCTCCGAGATCGGGCCGCTCGCCGCCTTCGTCAAAGCCAACCCGGTCCTTGGCACCGCGGCCTGGAGCTTCGTCGGCTCGCTGACCTGGAGCGTGCCGTGGGAGTTCTGGGTCCTGAAGCAGCCGTTCGACCTGCACACCTGGGAGCTGATCGGGGAGAGCGCTGGGATCTCTCTCGTCACCAGCGGCCTGCTCGACAAGGCGGGCTCCATGGGCGGCCCTGTGGGAAACATCCTCAGCACCGAGGGCGGGGAGGGGTCGGGCCGCGTCGCGCAGGCGCTCAACTCGGCCGGGGTCACCAGGGGAGATGCGGTCAGGAACGGGCTCGTTCTGCCAGTGAGCATGGTCAAGTACTTCCTGTTCGGCGGCCCGCAGCCGGCCGGCCTGGCCGCGCCCCAGGCGCCGGCTGCTCCTGGCCTGGCACCCGTTCCTGAAGTTGCGGCGCCGCAGGCTGCGGGGCTGCCGTCAGGCTCTACGACCCGGGTGGTGCAGTCCGGCGACACCGTCATCGGGATTGCCGGCGGGGACCAAGCGCTAGCCCAGCGAATCGCCGAGCTCAATCACCTGGAGGACGCGTCGCTGATCTACCCGGGTCAGGTGCTCCTCGTCCCGCCCACCGGGTGACCGCCTCCCAACCAGCGCCTCGACCGACCCCCAACCAGCCCTTCGCGCAGCCCACTCAGGCCGCCCTCCAAAGGCGGTCCACTCATCCGTCCAAACCGGCCCTACCTGGTACTTCGACGCCGTGTAGTCAGGCTGTAAGACCTGCGACGCAATTTGTTTCCCAAAAATTAAGCTAAATGGACTTTCCGGCGTCGTGAAAAGGTCTAAGCGCTGCGTCGAGCCCTCATGGTATTTGCCGGGCATACTGATAAGTAGCGGAAATGACCCACTTCTGGTGGGCTAAGCTGGCTGCGACGGGGTGGTGGACCGTCCTGATCCCAATCCAGCAGGGTGTCCTGAAGGGTGCGAGCGGTGGCCAGTGGGGGGTACGAGGTTACGTTCGATCAGCTCGATAATGCCTCGGCCGCGTATGGGGATGCAGCCGAAAAGCTCCATAAAGCCGTACAGATATTCCAGTCGGCAGCCATGCTGTCGCGCGGCGACTTCGGCAGGCTACCCACATCGCAGCAAATGGACGAGGAGTACCAGGAGTTCTACGACGGAGTCGTGGCACATATGACCGATCTCCACAAGGGATTGGTCACGGGTGGTCTGAAGCTTGCAGCGAGCGCTGCCATGTACCGGGCTGCAGAAGAAGACAACACCATCCGGACGGTCTAGGAGCCCCGGTGTCGTTCTTCGGCGAGATCGAAGGAATCTTCGATCCTGGCGGAAACCCGGAGGCCATTCACGCCTCGGCCAGCGCTTGCCGGGCTCACGCTGCGGAACTCAACGAGATCATTGGATCCCTTGACGGGACTGCTGCGACCCTGGCGGCCAGCTGGAAGGGCATACCTGGGCCGAACGGGGAAGACGAATCAGCCGCGGCCAAGTATCAGACCGCGTGGGGCGGATTCCGGGCGGCTATCCAGGAGTATGCCGAGCATCTCGACGCAGCGGCCGAGCAACTCGACGCTACAGCCGATGATCTCCAGCACGCCGAAGAGGAAGCCAGGCGGCTGTGGGAGATGATGATAGCGGCGCTGGCCGTTGGGGCCGCGATGGCGGTCTTTACGTTCGGAGGCTCCGAGGCGGCGGCAGGGGCTGAGGCGGCGGCCGATACAGCGGAAGCCGGGGTCGTCGCGGCTGAGACAGCCGAATCGCTGTCGGCCGCGCAGGTCTTTTTCTCGCAGCTTGGCACGACACTCGCCAACCTCGCGGGCCGGTTTATGCTTGGCGCCGGGACAAGCTTCGTTACCGATTTCATCGAGAAGGCTCTGAAGGGCGAGAACCCGTTCGACCCGGCCAACTGGTCCGCCAACGACATCACAGGTATTATTCTCAGCGGTACCGTGGGCATGGTGCTCGGCCCATTTACCATGAGGAACCTGACCGTTAATCCGCTTATCGGTAAATTGTCGCCCGAGCTTGCTGACTTCATTACCGGCTCGGCCCAGAATATAAACACCATCCTGCGGGAAAGCCCGATGCTCGGGAATGCTGGATACTTTGCCGCCACGAGCCTGGCGTCGAGTTCGATCGACGAGTTCTGGGTCGACGGCAAGAGCCTCGATGACCCGGGAGCCTGGGAAGCGGTTGGTGTGAGCACCGGCCTTGGGGCCGCGGGTGGTGCGGCGTTCGGCGGGGCGATACAAGGTTTCCGCTGGCTCAACGGGACACCCGACGACGGCGGGGTAACGCCCGGTGGCGGTACGGGCGGAACGGCCGAACTGGCCAGCGTTCCGGACACCCCCAACATTCCAGCACCGCAGCCGCCGGACGGGGCGGCACCAGAGCCCCAGGCAGGTGGGGGTGACGGCGGCGGGACCGGCGGGCCCGAGGCCGTAACTGTGCCGTCTGGGTCTCTCCACGACCCGGCGCTCCCGCAGGACACGGGTGATGGCTCGGCAGCCGCGGCCCTGGCCGGCAGCGGAGGCCCACACGCCGAAGTGACCAGTGACAGTGCGCCCGGGCCTGCTCCAGCGGCGCCGTCCGCTGACGGGTCGGGCTCAGGTCCGGGTGTGCGGTTGGGCGGTGGCGGTGACGGGCAGGGGCCGCCTGCCAGCGGCCCAGCGGCAGGCCATCCCGATGTGGTCTCCGACGGGTCCGCGCCCGCTGGAAACGACGGGCCGCCGGTTACTGTCCGGGGCGGGGCTGAGCCGTCGGCGGCTCCGGCCGGGACTGCTGCTGAGGTCCCTGGATCTGCCCGGGTGGCAGCCCCAGGAGACGGGAGCACAGGAGGGCCAGCTGGTGCCGATGGGTCGCCAGTGACACCAGGTGCCGGAGATGGTGCCGGGATGCCTGTGCCTGCCGATGGGTCGGCACCGGCGCTGGCAACCCCGGCCGGGGTGGATGGTGCCGGGGTGGATGGTGCCGGTTCTGGTGGTCCCGGGGCGGACGGTTCCGGAGCTGGTGGTGCCGGGACGGGCGGTGCTGGGGCAGGCACTGATGGTGCTGGGGCAGGCGCTGATGGCGCCGATCCCGCCACCGGAGCGCCCATGAGCGCGATCGCCGGCCGCATTTCCAAAGTGCTGAACGACGTCCAGGACAGTCCCGTGGCCAGGTACGTCCGGCTCGGGCCGACCGACGTCGGCCGGGCTGTCACCAAAGTGCCGTTCAACGTGGCCGACAGTTACATCATCAAGACGCCGCCGTCGCCCCCGCCTGCGGTGCCGCCCGTGCCTGTGCCTGTGCCTGTGCCTCCGCCCGCAGTGCCGGTGCCCCAGGTCCCCCCACCGCCACCGCCTCCTTCCCGGCAGCATCCCGGGCAGCCCGCGCCTTCGCCGGGCACCCCTTCGCCGGGCAGTCCTCCGCCGGGGACCCCTTCGCCGGGAACTCCGGGGTCGCATCCTGTCCCGCCGTCACCTGGGCATCGTGTCGGCGGCGGCGACATCAGGGTCCAGCCCGGCGACACCCTGTGGGAGATCGCCAAGGAACGGCTTGGCAACCCGCTGCTGTGGCCGCTGATCGAGAAGGCCAATCCGCAGGTCGGCCCGAACGGTCTCATTTTCCCTGGTCAGGTGCTGACCATTCCGCAGATTCCGGCGCCGCCGACTGGCTCCACTGTCGTGGTGGTGGAGCCGGGGGACACGCTGTGGGGGATCGCGGACGGGAACGAGACGCTGGTGCAGGAGATCGCCGAGATCAACCAGCTGACCGACCCGTCGCTCATCTTCGTCGGCCAGACGCTCGTCGTCCCGCCCGCAGGCTGACCGCCGCACGCCGCCCTGCCGGGAAACCGCTGCCAGGTCGGCGGTGGTCAAACCCGCAGGTCAGACGGGACATCGGCTCAGCCCTCGTTCGGATGCTCACCGCATTTCGGGCAAATTGCAAACGGCCCATTTCGCTTGGGTTAAGCTGCGGTTACGCTAGACGTAGCCAAAAGTGGCGGTAGCAACACACCGTTGTGGCGAGCGATTATCGGCGGCAGCGTACGAGGAGGTCATGCTGTGGCAGGCGGTGGGTTTGAGGTTACGCTGAGTGACCTTTACGGTGCTAGCCAGCAGTTTGATGAGCAGGGTAAGAAAGTTCTCGAGCTGCTGCAGATGTTCAAGTCTGGGGCCGCCCTGCCATCAGACGCGTTTGGAAACCTGCCGGAGTCCAGTTCCATCCAAAAGCAGTATCAGGCGTACTACGACGCGACCATCAGCCAGACGGAAGGCCTGGGTAAGCTCGCTGCGGCGCTGCAGGACGGCATGACCAAGCTGGCGCTGAGCGCTGTCCTGTACCGCGTCGCCGACGTGCTGGCAGCGGCCCACGCTCAACTGCCCGCCCAGCAGGCTGAGGCGGTCGCGAAGGCGTTCGACTGACGAGAGGGCGCTATGTCGTTCATCAGCGATATTGAGGGTATTTTCGACCCTGGTGGGGATCCAGCGGCCATCCGACGGGCGGCGGCTACGGCTGAAGCGCTGGCGTCGTCGATGCGAGACGTAGCGTCCACGCTGGATCAGGTAGCGGCCGACTTGGGGAAGACCTGGAAAGGCAAGGAAAGCTCGCAGGACAAGGCTGCTGCCGAAGCGTTCCAGGAGGCATGGGCCGCCCTCAGCGCGGCGATCGGGGAATACGCGGACGGCCAGGATAAGGTCGCGACCGCTCTGAACAACATCGCCGCCGAGATCGCCAGCGCGCAAGCCGCAGCCAAGCGCCTGTGGCATACGGTGGAGCTTGCGGCTGCAATCGCCGCCGGCACGGCTCTCTTCAGCTTCGGCGCTTCTGAGATCGCTGCCGCGGCGGAGATCTCGGCCGCTTCGGCCGAGGGAGTATCCCTGATGGCTGCTCTGGGCGATGTGCTCACTGACACCACCGGAGTGCTCGACGCGATAAGCAACGCGATCATCAGGGTCACGGCCCGATTCCTGATGGGTGCGACGTTGTCATTTGCTTCGGAGGCACTTATCAAATGGAAAGAGGGCCTGGACCCGTTTAACGCGGCCAACTACAGCGCCGAGGACGTCGGCAATATCTTGCTCGGCGGCGCGCTGACGGCGAGCCTGGGGGAGATACCCTCAAAGATCCCGGCCTTCGCCGCGTTCCTGAAGAACAGCCCGGTTCTTGGGGCCATGCTGTACGGTTCTGCGGGCGGTGCCCTGGGCTCATCGATCTCACAGAAGGTCATCGATGGCACGCCGATCGACTGGACCAAGGTTGGAGAGAGTGCACTGGTCTCCGGTGGAACCGGCGCCGTTATGGGAGGCGCGGCGAAGGGCATAAGCGTTATTAGAGGGTCTAATAACACCCTGCCCAACCTGGTGCCCGATCCGCCCAATCCCGTTACTGCCGCCACCGGGATTTCCGGGTCGGACGTGCTCAGGGGCAGTATCGGCATACCGTCAGGTGCCATCTTCTACTTGCTCAATTTCCCGAAGGCTGGTCAAGGGCCGACGATACCGTCGGTGCCAGGGGATTCGGCCCAGAATCCCGTGGCTGGTGCGACGCCGACGGTGGCAGTGGTCAAGGACGGCGGTACTCTCTGGGAGATTACAGGCGGGAGTCAGAAGCAGATTCAGCAGATCGCGAAGCTTGACGGAATTCCCAATGCCAACTTGATTTACCCTGGCGAAGTTGTCGTCGAGCCGGCGTCCTCTGGCACTGGCTGACCCCGCCTGCTGGGCATGCCCGCCAGAGTCGTAGCGCGCTTCGGCAAGGCCCCGGTCGAGCTTGCGATCACGTCGACCGCGGAGACATGGGAGGTTGGCCAGCCGGTCGCTGTCCGGGTCGTTGCCACTGCTGCGCAGGACAGCGGCATCCGCAATGCCCGGGCAGAACTCGTCATGAGGGTCTGGCTGCGCAAGCCCGAGGTCGTGGCGGGCCAGTGGGGCGCTGCGCCGCCTTCCGCGGCTCCGCAGCGGGTCGTCACCGGTACTGGCAGCGAGCTGAGGCTGGCCGCAAACCTGCGAGCCGGGGCTACGGCCGAGTGCGAGGCGCTGCTGCCGAACTGGGCCGAGGCCCCCAGCGGCGGGCGGCCCCCGGGGCGCCGCATCGAGTACGCCGTCCGCGCCGAGGTCACGCTGGCCAGCGGCCGCACCGTGCGAAGCGAGGCACCGGTCACGCTGGTCTCCGGACCAGGCCTGTACCGGGACATTGAGGGAGGCCATCCGGCGCGCCGGGCGCGACGCTGCGACATCGAGCTGATCGCGCCGGTTTTGCGGGCCCGGCCGGGCGAAACGCTGCGCGGCACGGTCCGCGTGGTGCCGCACCGGCCCATGCGGGGTTCGGTGAAGCTGTTCGTCGTCCGCGCCCAGACCGTTTCCCCGCGCGAGCTTCAGATGTGGAGCCGCGTAGTGGGACAGCTCGCCGGGCGGGGCGGCCCGCAGGAGTTCCCGTTCGAGGCCCGGCTTCTCCGCGAACCCCCGACGATGATCACGCCGTACCTGTCCGTGCGCTGGTACCTGCGGGCGGCGGTGCGCTATGGCGTTCTCGCCATGGACAGCCTGGATACCGAGGTCAACGTCTACAACGCGCCGTAACAGCGGGCAGCGCTGTCGCTACTGACCCTCCTGGGTCAGCAGCAGCGCCAGCGTCGGGCAGAGAGCGACCGCCCGGCGGGCCAGCGGCAGCAGCCCGTCAGGCACCGGGCCCGGAGCGATGATCGGGTAGCCCCACGGGTCCTCAGCGACCAGTTCAGGCAGCAGCTCGGCGCACAGGCCGTGCGCCTCGCAGGCTATCGGGTTGACCCGCAAACGCGCGCTCACCGGCGCCCCCCGTCGGCGGAACCATAGCCGGGCGCGGGCAACAGCGGCCGGCGCCGGACCCTGGGGCAGGGACCGGACGCGCCGTGCCGGTGCAGCTCGCCCGAGAACACCGACAGCGCGCTCGCGACGAAGCCCGCCGTCCCGTCGGGCAGGTGGCACGCGCCCCGCCCGCTGACCAGCGTCATCAGCTGATCGGCCCAGCGCACTGCCCTCGCGTCCGGCTGGCCGAACGCGATCTGCCGCAGCGTGCCCGCCAGGGCAGGCAGCCCGTTGCTGCACGGGCCGCACTGGCGGGCGCTCTGGCTGGCCAGGTAGCCGGCGATCCATGCGGTCTCGGCCAGGGGGCAGGCCGACTCCGGCAGCACCACCAGGACACCGGGACCGAGCGCCGCGCCCGCGGCCCGCAGCGCCCCGTCGGTGACCGGAACGTTCAGCGCCTCGGCGTAGGGCAGCCATCCGCCGAGGTAGCCGCCGGCCAGGATGGCCTGTGGCTGCTCTGATGGGCCGCCGGCCCACTCGATCAGCTGGCCGAGCGGCATGCCGAGCTCGATCTCGTAGACCCCGGGCCTGCGTACCGCGCCGCTGACGGTCACCAGCGCGGACCCGGGCGCGGCGCGGTCACCCGGCCCGCCGGCGTATCCCACCTCGCGGAACCAGTCAGCGCCGAACCTGGCGATCAGCGCGATGTGCGCCAGCGTCTCGACGTTGGCCACCAGCGTGGGCCGCCCGTGCGCACCTTTCTCGAATGGCCGCGGTGGCACGAACGTGGGCTTCGGCTGCCCTCCGTTCAAATGGCTGACCAGCGCGGTCTCCTGGCTCGCCAGGTACCCGAGGCCGCCGGCGACGATCTCGACGCCTACCCGGTCCAGCCGCGCGCGCTCGGCGACCGCAGCCGTCAGCTGCAAGGCCAGCTCGTCGGCCCCGGGGTCCAGGCCCAGGTAGCCGCGGGTCGCGCCGACCGCGTCCGCCACTACTGCGATCCCGTCCAGCACCAGGTGCGGTGCCCGGGCCAGCAGCATCCTGTCCTTGGCGCTGGCGGGCTCGGACTCGGCCCCGTTGGCAACGACCACGGCCCCGCTGTGGCCCCGGTGGGCACCAGCGGCGCGGCTGCTGTCAGCAACGGCGCGCAGCTTGCGCCCGGCCGGGAAGCCTGCCCCACCGCGGCCGGTCAGCCCGGCCCGCTCCACCTCGGCGATCATGCGGTCAGCGCCCGGCCAGGCCCGCCCGCCGCTTCCGTTGCCCAGCGGCAGCGGGCCGTAGGTGTCGAAGTGACCGGCGAGCGTAAGCGGGCCGCCGGGCCGGATGAGCCGGGGCAGTCCCCGCGGCGGCTCGTGATCGGTCATCCGGCACCGCCGCCACCGGTGTGCGCGGAGCCTGACTTGCCCCCGATCAGGTTGGCCGGAGTGCCTGAGCGGGCGGCCCAGCCTGGCTGCAGCGGCCCGGCGTCCAGCCAGATACCGCCCGCGATCATCGCAAGCACCAGGGCCACAGCCCCGGCTACCCTGGCCCCCGCATGCGACGGCCACCCGTAGGCAAGCCGCCAGACGGTGAGCCCGGCGATCAGGGCGACGCAGGCCACGGTCAGCACCAGCACCCAGCGCACCGGTGTATCTGACCCGGTGCCCAGACCGTGCAGCACCGCGACTGGCCAGCACAGGTAAGAGCCCCAGTGCACCAGGCGCCAGGTCCGGTAGCTCATCCGGGTGCGCAGCAGGCTGGTGACGGTGAGCGCCAGCATGAGGTCAAACGCGATCGCGCCCAGGCCGAGCCACAACGGCCGGTAGGCCGAGATGAACGGGATCACCACGTCCTGCACCCGGATCGGCGCGTAGCTGTCGGTGAGCGTCGTGATGATGTGGATCCCGGTGAAGACCAGGGCGAGCAGCGAGGTGTTCCGGTGCAGTCCGGCGGTGACAAACCGCGGCCAGGCGGGCCGCTGGTACCGGACCGACGACAGCAGGCCGAGCGCCATGCTCGCGGTCAGCAGGACCAGCGCGACCAGGCCGGTAGCCCGGGTCAGGTACCACAGCGGCGTCGACGACGTCACCACGATCGCTAGTTTCATTGTCGCCTCCCTGCCGGGAGCGATGCGGGCCAGCCTGCGGTGGTCTGGACGGTGCCGTCATGGGCGACCAGGCGGGCTGGCAGGCCGGCGTCGCGCAGCCACGGCAGAGCGGCTTCACCACGGATGATCGCGGCGGTACTCGCGGTGTTGGCGTCCACGCAGTTCCCGGCGGCCACGCTGACAGTGCGCCAGCAGGAGCTGGCCGGCTGGCCGGTCGCCGGGTCGATGATGTGATGCATGCGCTGGCCGCCCGAGGCCCAGGACCGCACGGTCGTGCTGGACGTGGCCAGGCCGCCGGACGAGATCGTGACCGTCTGCCCGGGCTCCTCAGGCCCGGCGGCGTGATCGTCGGTCACCCGCACCTGCCAGCCGCCGGCGGGCGCAGGCCCGGCCACGGCGATGTCCCCGCCCAGGCTGACCAGCACACCGCAGCCTGCGCTCTCGAAGATGAGCCGGGCGCAGCGGTCGGCCGCCCATGCCTTGGCCGTAGCCCCCAGGTCAAGCTGGGCACCGTCGGTGAGCTGTACCAGCCTCCGGGCGGGGTCGAACCGGACAGCCTGCCACCCGGGAACGCGGCCCGGCGTGATGACGCGGCCTGCTGGCTCTGGCGCGCCACGGGGGCCGTCGTCACCCGCCTGCACCTCGGTGAAGTCGCGGTCGTATCCGATCGCCGCCAGGGCGAGCCCGCACGTCGGGTCGACTGCCCCGGAGGTGAGCCGCGCTGCTCGCAGCGCGACTTCGATCAGCTCCCCGAAAAGTTCGCTGACCTGAGTCGGTGACCCGTGGGAATCGTTAAGGAACGAAAGCTCGGAGTCGAGGCGGAACCTGCTGCAGGCCTTGTCGATGGCGGCGAGTTCGGAGTCGGCAATGCCGCGCGCGAGACCGAGGCTGCCCGGCTTGGTGACCAGCAGGACAGCGGTCGTGCCGAACACACGGAATGTGCCGGTGTCCGCTTCGGCCGTCACGACCCTCCCGACGTCACCTTGCCCGGGCCCTGGCCTTGACCTGGCGGCTGCCCCGGAACGCTGATCGAGCCACCGCCGGACCCGCCCGATGACTGGGCGGTGGCATGCATGTCGAAGGCCAGGGCGATGAGCCCCGAGCTGACCAGGCTGATCAGGCCCGCCTGCCAGGTGATCTTCCCGACCTTCCGGATGCCATGGTCACGCGCGGCCGCTGCGAAGCGCACATCCCGGCGCATGGCGCGTCCTCTCTGCTCGCCCGGTGCCTGGCTCTCCAGCCTCCAGCCTGCCACTCCAAGTCTGGAAACGTCTGCAGGGCCGGCCGAGGTTCACCAAGAGGTTTCCGGCCGAGCGGGATCTGGCGCTCTGGTACCCGGCGGTGGTTGTATTCCAGAAGGGGGTCGTCATGAGCTTCAAGCGCGGCAGCGATTCAGCAGGACCGAGTAGGCGCTCCCTGCTCAAGGCCGGATTAGCGGCCGGAGCCGTCGTCGGGACGGGAGCCTGGAGCCGGTCGGCCACGGCAGCTGGCTGGCGGCACCCGCTGCGCCAGCCCGGTTCTCTGCCCTACCCGCAGCTCCCGGCGGGCACTGACACGATCCCGCAAATCGAGCACATCGTCATCCTGATGATGGAGAACCACTCCTACGACAACAAGCTCGGCATGCTGCGGCGGTTCGGCGCCGACGGGTTCTGGATCGGCCGTGACGGGCTGCCGCTGAACGCCAACCCGTATGCCAACGGCGACATTCAGCACGCGTTCCGGATGCCCACCACCTGCCAGCTCACCGGCTACCCCGGCCAGAGCTGGCTGGACAGCCACACTCAGTTCGACAATGGACGCAACGACGGGTTCGTCGAGTCGGGCAGCGGGCCGGTCTCCATGGGCTACTGGGAGCAGGCCGACCAGCCGTTCTACTACTCGATGGCGTCGGTGTTCCCGATAGCCGACCGGTACTTCTGCTCGGTGCTCGGCCAGACCTACCCGAACCGGCGCTACCTGATCTCTGCCACCTCAATCGGCATGGTCAACGACACGGTGCCGGCGCTGACCGACTACCCGGCGGGCGGCACGATCTTCGACAAGGTCGCCGCAGCTGGCCTGACCTGGCGGGACTACTACTCCACGCTGGCGACCACTGAGCTGTACCCGGAGCTGTACCTGAAGAACGTGGGCACGAACGTGGTCCCGATCGCCGACTTCTTCACCGACGCCGCCGCTGGCACGCTGCCCAGCCTGGCTCTCGTCGAACCTAATTACGACACCCAGTCGGAGGAGGACCCGCAGAACATCGTCGTTGGCGAGGCGTTCGCCGCGCAGGTCATCGACGCGGTGATGACCGGCCCGGTCTGGGGCAAGACGCTGCTTGTCTGGACCTACGACGAGCACGGCGGCTACTACGACCATGTACCCCCGCCGCCGGCGCTGGCGCCCGACGACATCCCGCCAGACGTGCCTGCCGGGGAGTCCGCCTACAACGGCTTCGCGCAGTATGGCTTCCGGGTGCCGTGCGCGATCGTCTCCCCGTGGGCCAGGCCGTTCTACGTGTCGCACCAGGTCTTCGACCACACCAGCATCTGCGCGCTGGTCGAGACAAAGTGGAACCTGCCGGCGATGACGTACCGGGACGCCAACGCGGCGAACATGCTCGACCTGCTCGACCTGCGGCGGCCAGCGTTCCTGCGCCCGCCAGCGCTGGCCCAGCCGCTGCTGGACACCGACCCGGGCTCGCTGTCGTGCAGCACCACAGGCCCGGGTACGATCCCGCCGGCCGGCTCGGTCAGCCCGCCGCCGGGTCACCACCGTTAGGGTCGGCGAGGCGTGCGAACGCGCGCAGGTTGGCCAGGCTCTCGCCGCGCTTGACCCGCCACGCCCACTCGCGGCGGATCGATGACGCGAAACCGAGCCGCAGGGCCTGGTCGAAGTTGTCGTCGGAGTAGCTGAGCACGCAGCCGAGCAGCCGGTCGATCTCCTCGGTGCTGATGGCCGCCAGCGGCTGCCGTCCCACCAGGTAGACGTCGCCGGCCGGGTCGAGGGCGAAGTGCACGCCGTACATCCGGCCGTTGCGCTCGAGCAGGAACCGGTAGAACGCTGCGTGATTCTCGTCGGGACGCCGGCAGAAGAACGCCTCCACGTGCAGGCTGTGCGCGCCCGCAATGAGCCAGGTCATCGTGGCCAGCTTGTGCTGGCCCTCGAGCCGCACCAGGTAGGCGCCTGGCCGCGGCGTCTCGTACGGCAGCTCGAGGTCGGCCAGGGCGGCCTCGACGGCCTGGGCCGCTGCCGGGCCGGTCAAGCATCCACCGCCTGGGCAGCGCCGGCCATGACGCCGGTGTACAGGTTCAGCAGCCGGTCCACGGTCACGGTCCAGCCGAAGCGTGACGCATGCTCGCGGGCACCCCGCGCCAGCCCGGCCAGCGCCCCAGGGTGCGCGACGAGATCGCGGATGACGCGAGCGTAGGCGGCAGGATCGCGGGAGTCCACGAGCTTGCCTGACACGCCGTCAGCCACGGCTGTACGCAGCCCGCCGACTGCTGCGGCCACCACCGGCGTGCCGCAGGCCTGGGCTTCTACCGCGACCAGGCCAAACGACTCTGATCGGGACGGCACCATGACCAGGGTCGCGGCCCGGTACCACTCGGCCAGCTCCGATTGCGGGCACGGCGGCTCTAGCCGGACTATGCCGGAGATGCCGAGAGCCGCAGCCAGCTCACTCAGCCCGTCCGGGTCGGCCCGCCCGGTCCCGCTCGGCCCGCCAACGAACGCGACCCTGAGCCTGCTGGCCAGGGCCGGGTCGTCGCGCACCATCTGCGCCGCGGCCTGCAGGACCACATGCGGGGCCTTCAGCGGCTGCACGCGCCCGGCGAAGACAATCACGATCGCGTCCGCGGGCAGGCCCAGCCGCCGCCGCGCCCTGGCCTGTGAACCGGGCCGGAATACCCCCAGGTCGACGCCGGGGTTGATGACCTGCACCCGCGCCGGGTCGGCGCCATACAGGCCGACGAGCTGCTCGGCCTCGGCGTCGGTGTTGGCTACCAGGCGGTCGGCCGCGGCCACGACCTCGGTCTCGCCACGCAGCCGGAGCGGCGGCTCCGCCGCGTCGCCGGCCGCAAGGGCAGCGTTCTTCACCCGTCCCAGGGTGTGCATGGACTGGACGAACGGGACTCCCCACCGTTCTTTGGCCACGGCGGCGACCTGGCCCGACAGCCAGTAGTGCCCGTGCACGACGTCGTACCGGCCCGGCGCGCAGGCCGCCTCGGCCCGCAGCACCTCGAACGTGAAGTGGCAGAGCTGCCCGGGGAGGTCGGCCTTGTCCAGCTCTTCGAACGGCCCAGCGGTCACGTGCCGCACGAGCACGCCTGGAGCCAGCTCAGCCACGGGAGGCACGTCACGGGAGACGGCACGGGTGAAGATGTCGACCTCAACGCCGCGGGCGGCCAGGAGTCTGGCTACCTCGACGACGTACACATTCATACCGCCAGCATCGCCGGTGCCCGGCTGTTCAAGCGGTGAAGTATGAACGCTGACGGTCGCGACCCGCCGGGGATAGCGTCGCGGCACAGGCATACACCTCCGCTTGCGTCAACCACCGGCCGCGGCTTCCTGATTCCCGCCCGCCCGCGCCGGGCCGCCCGCGCCTGCCCGCCTGCCCGCAGCCGCCCGGCACTGGCCTCCCCACCGCGCCAGGCCCACTAGGCTTGCCCACCATGCGGACACTGGTGCTGATCCGGCACGGCGAGAGCGTCTGGAACTCCGAGGGCCTGTTCACCGGGTGGGTGGACGTCGGGCTCTCGCCCAAGGGCGTCGACGAGGCGGTGAACAGCGGCAGGCTCCTTGAGGAAAGCGGGCTGCGCCCGGACGTGCTGCACACCTCCGTGCTGACCAGGGCCATCCAGACCGCCCACCTCTCGCTCGAGGCCGCGGACTTGCTCTGGCTGCCGGTGCGGCGCTCCTGGCGGCTCAACGAGCGCCATTACGGTGCCCTGCAGGGCAAGAACAAGGCGGAGGTCCGGGAGCAGTACGGCGAGGAGCAGTTCATGCTCTGGCGGCGTTCCTACGATGTGCCACCGCCGCCCATCGACGACGACGACCCGCATTCGCAGGCGGCCGATGCCCGTTACGCGCTGCTGCCCGCCGACCTGCGCCCGCGGTCAGAGTGCCTTCGCGACGTGCTGGGGCGGCTGCTGCCGTACTGGTATGACGAGATCGTCCCCGACCTGGCGGCGGGACGGACCGTACTGGTCGTCGCGCACGGCAACTCGCTCCGCGCGCTGGTCAAGCACCTGGACGGGATCGAGGACGACACGATCGCCGGGCTGGACATCCCGACTGGGATGCCGCTGGTCTACGAACTCGACGACGCGTTCCGGCCGCAGACCCCTGGTGGCCGCTACCTCGACCCGCAGGCGGCTGCGGCAGGAGCAGAGGCCGTACGCAACCAGGGCCGGTAACCCGCGCCCGTGCCGCTGACACTGTGCCGATGACACCGTGCTGCTGGCACCGTGCCGATG
>Ga0335074_10007008_pt1 | contig 15625 bp, 11 predicted proteins | sample Lox_Sample_23_FD_206715 | JGI IMG/M metagenome (GOLD analysis project Ga0335074, IMG submission 206715) | Soil microbial communities from Loxahatchee National Wildlife Refuge, Florida, United States - Lox_Sample_2.3 | ecosystem: Environmental > Terrestrial > Soil > Wetlands | place: USA... | reverse complement strand
CACAGCCGATTGACGCGCCAACGGGGTATTTCCGTAAGCCGTATGCGCGGACTGATCTAGCGATAAGGAGTTATGCCCGCTTTGCCGGAATCCCAAAAGGCCGGGAGCCAGGGTCCAACAGCGTCGTGGTGCCCGCGCGGTGGTTCTAGCAACCGCAAGGTGCCCACGACACTGTTTCCTCGGCCGCGTGAATAGCAGCAAGGTGCCCACGACACTGTTTCCTCGGCCGTGCCAGAAGCGAGGCTCCAATAGGGTCGTGGTGCCCGCGCTGTTGTCCTAGCAGTGGTCCTAGCAACCGCAAGGTGCCCGCGACGCTGTTCCTCGGGCGCGTGAACAACAGCAAGGTGCCCGCGACGCTGTTCCCCGGCCGTGTGAGCAACAGCGCGGGGCTGCTTGCCCGGATGGTGCGCTAGTCGGTGCCCTGGGCGACGGCCTCGCTGACCTCGGCCTGGCGGGCGGCCAGCTCGGCGGCGGCCTGCTTCTCCTCGTCAACCCGCTCGGCGATCTGCTCGTCATTGCGCATCAGGGCGTCGAGGTCACTCTGCCCGGCATCGAGAACCCCGAGGTCAGCGAACGTGGCGCGGACCTTCGGCCCCCACAGCCCGATGTCCCGCACGCACGGCACGATGCGCGAGAACAGCAGGGTCCGGAAGGCCTGCTGGACGGGGGAGTGGTCGGTGAACTCCAGGCACTCGGCGACGTTGAAACCCATCCGCTCCCAGACCTCCTCCGCCTGGAACCGGCTGCGCATCAGGTAGCAGCCCTCGACGACGAACTCCTCGCGGTCGGCGCGCTCGGCCTCGGTCAGCCCGGCGTAGTAGTCGCGCAGCGCCAGCCGCCCGAAGGCCACGTGCCGGGCCTCATCTTGCATCACATAGGCGAGGATCTGCGTGACCAGCGGATTCTTGGACATGTCGCGATGCACGCCGAACGCGGCCAGCGCAAGCCCCTCGATCAGCACCTGCATGCCCAGGTAGGGCATGTCCCAGCGGGAGTCGCTGAGCGCGTCCGCCAGCAGCTTGGCCAGGTGCGGGTTGACCGGGTAGTACAGGCCGATCTTCTCCCGCATGAACCGTGAGTAGAGCTCGACGTGCCTGGCTTCGTCCATGGCCTGGGTGGCGGCGTAGAACTTGGAGTCCATGTCCGGCACCGACTCCACGATCCGCGCAGCCACGGTGAGCGCGCCCTGCTCGCCGTGCAGGAACTGGCTGAACAGCCAGGCGGACAGGTGATGCCCGAGCTCGTCCCGCTCCTTCTGGTTCAGGATCTCCCACTGCGGCGACCCGTAGATCGGGACGAACTCCTCGCCCAGCTCCATAACGTTCGACGGGTCAACCGGCAGCTCCCACTCGATCCGCTTGGCCGCGTCCCACTGCTTGTCTTTGCCGCGCTGGTAGAGGTCGAGCAGGCGGCCCCGGCCGTTGTCGTACTCCCAGCTGAACCTGGTTGCCCCGGCCGCTGGAACGTCCCAGGTGCCGGGTTCGACGGGGGTGGTGTAATGCTCGTACGTGCTCACGGCTGGCTCCCCTCGCCCCGCGACAAGCGCAGACAGCTTCAGGTTACTCGCCGGTACAGCAAGCCTCTAGTGGCTAGTCAGGCTCTTTAAAAGCCCAGTCATTATGAACGCTAGCCACCCCCGCCCGGCCGCAGGAAGTCACTCGTGCATCGGGCGCTCATGGGCGGAGTGGCCGGCTGGCTCAAGCTGGAAGGTGGAGTGCTCGACGTCGAAGTGACCGCGCAAACACTCCTGCAGCCGGTCGAGCATGGCCGCGCAGCTTCCGTCGGTGATCACTCCGGGGTCGACCACCACGTGCGCTGACAGCACCGGGAGCCCGGAGGTGATCGTCCATGCGTGCAGGTCGTGTACGTCCCGGACACCGTTGAGGCTGGTCATGTGGCGCCGGACTTCGCTCAGGTCCATGCCGCGGGGACTGGCCTCGAGCAGCACATCGAGCACCTCGCGCAGCAGCCGCCAGGTACGGGGCAGGATCAGCAGGCCCACAGCGAGCGAGGCGATGGGGTCCGCGCGGGTGAACCCGGTGAAGGTGATCACGATGCCGGTCACGATCACCGCCATGGCGCCAAGGGCGTCCGAGCCGACCTCGAGGAAGGCGCCGCGGACGTTCAGGCTCTCCTTCTGGCCCCGCCGCAGCAGCACCAGCGATCCTGCGTTGACCGCCAGCGCGATCACGCCGAACACGATGAGCAGCCGCGACTCCACGGCTGGCGGGGACATCAGCCGCCTGATCGCCTCCACCACGATGAACGCCGCCATGCCCAGCAGCAGCACTGAGTTCGCCATCGCCGCCAGAATCTCGGCCCGGGCGTACCCGAACGTGCGCCTGGCCGTCGCTGGCCGGCCGGCGAAGTAGGCGGCGAGCAGGGACAGGCCGGTGCCCGCGACGTCGGCGGCCATATGCGCCGCGTCGGCCAGCAGCACCAGCGACCCGGTGATGACGACACCGATCACCTCGGCCACCGCGATCAGCGCCGATCCGGCCATGACCGCGGCCAGTGCCCGGCGGTGCTGCCCGGTCACCGTCCCGCCGTGGGCGTGCCCGTGGCCACGCTCGGACGTGGTGCCCGGGCGGAACTCGGGCTCTTCGGCAACGTGCAGCTCGGCCCCGTCGCCGAAGAGGGGCTGTGGCCCGGTGCCCGCGTGCGGCCCCGGCCCGCTCCCGGAGCGGCGCTCGCGCCCGGTTCCGCGGTGGTTCTCGTGTGCGGTCATGACCAGATGCCCCGTCAGGTTCCCTTACGGCGGCGGGGCCCGCGGCGTCGCGGTGACCCGTCGCCTGACGGCGGCTCCTCCTCGTCGCCATCAGGTGCGCCGTCCGGCGCACCTGACTCTGTACCCGGGGCGACAAGCTCGTAGGCAGGATTGATCATGACTGGCCCATCCGGGCGGATGCCGACCTGGCCACGGAACCTCACCCGGCTGCCGCACTCCAGGCCTGGGATGCGCGACCGCCCGTAAAACAGAGCGGTGAGCTGGCCCGTCGAGTCGGCTATCTCGGCCGCGAGCACTGTGTTCCGCTCGACCGGGCGGATCTCGACCGCGTAGACGCGCCCCTCGACCGTGGCCCGGCCGGGCCCGGTCAGCGACCCCATGGGCCGGACGCCGGGTGGCGGGGCCGGCCGGTCGTACTGGCCGTCGCCGCGGCCCTGGTTATCGTCGGCGATCGCGTCGGCCACAGCGGCCTCAGGCGCCGCCATGTGCGCCGCGTCATCCTCGGCCAGTTCCACACTGTCGGCGGCTGTGTCACCGGACTCGGCGTCGGCCGTGGCTGGGGCCACGGGCTCTGGCTGCCCAGTGGCTGGCTCAGGGGGCTGCTGCTCGCCCGGCGGGCTGGCCGCGGCGGGCTGAGCGGGTTCGACGGTCTGCTGGGCGAGGTCGGCCTCGCCCACCTGCCAGGCGCGCTGGGCCGCGAGGCGGCCGCGCTTGGTGCCGCGCCTGCCGTAGATCTCCTGGAGCCGGCCGCGCACGTCGAACGGCACGATGGTGGCGGCGGCGTGCGGGATGCGGCTCACCACGACCGCGATCTTGTCGGCTGTATGGTCATGCAGCAGCCGGCCGAGCAACGGCGAGTAACTGCGGCGGGGCAGGATCGCGGTCACCCCGACCCCGGGAAGCGATGCTTCCGCGCTGACCAGTTCGGCGGCCGCCCTCGCCACCCTGCGGTCAGCGCAGTCGACGAAGTCGAGTACGACGCCGGTGTTGGCGCGTACCCAGTCCTGCCGCAGGGCCTCCGCCTGGACCCCGTCGATCACGAAGTGGACGGCGTGCAGTGTGGTCGGCCGCAGGCTGCGCGCGTACCGCAGCGCGGCCACCGTGGCCAGGTCAAAGGCGTCTACGAAGACGAAGACGGTGCGCCGGGCATATGTCGGCGGGTCTGGCGGCCTGGCCCGGGCACCGATGCGTTCCAGGACTCCGGCCTCCATCTGGTACTCCCGGTTGAGCCGGATCAGGGCCGGGACTCCGGCGGCGAAAAGGATCACAACCAGCCACGCACCCTCGGTGAACTTCACCACCACGAAGATCACCACGACGACGGCGGAGGTCACGCCGGCCGAGAAGTTGATCACCAGTCGGCGCCGCCAGCCCGGCTCCCTGGTCGTGTGGTGGTACTTGGCCATGCCGAAGCCGGCCATCGTGAACGCGGTGAACACCCCGATTGCGTAGAACGGCACCAGGTTGTTGACGTTCGCGCCGACGACCGCGAGCAGAGTGCACGACAGCACAGCGAGCACGACGATGCCGTTGGAGAACACCAGCCGGTGCCCCCGCTTGGTCAGCCAGCGGGGCAGGAACGAGTCCTCAGCGACGAAGCTGGCCAGGAACGGGAACCCGTTGAAGCTGGTATTGCCCCCGGTGTAGAGGATCAGCGCGGTGGCCGCCTGGACGAAGATGAACATCGCGTGGCCGAACACCGAGGGGCCGAAGACGATCTTCGTCTCCTGCGAGATGACCGTCGGGACGCCGACCGTGTACGGCGCGGCGTGTGTGGCGTGCGCCAGCCACGAGATGCCCGCCACGAGCGAGCCAAGGATCAGGCCTTCCGTCAGCAGCACGCGGCGGGCGTTGATGCCCTCGGGCGGGCGGAATGCGCTGACCGCGTTCGATACCGCCTCGATGCCGGTGAGCGAGGAGCCACCGTTGGCGAACGCCCGCATCAGCACGAACACCATGCCGAACGCGATAAGGCCGTTGGTCGACGAATGAGCGGTGATCTGCCCGGGCATCGGGTAGTGGGCGAGCGGCAGGTGACCTGTGGCCTCGCGGATCAAGCCCGTGATGATCATGATGATCACCGAGCCCGCGAACAGGTAGGTCGGTACGGCGAAGGACCGCCCCGCCTCGCGGATCCCGCGCAGGTTGCCGTAACACATGATCAGCACGACGCCGATCGAGATCAGCGTGATCAGGGTCGCGTGATTGAGCGCCGGGACGGCCGAGGCAACCGCGGCCGTGCCTGCCGCTACTTGCACAGCTACCGTGACGACGTAGTCGATGAGCAGGGCAACCGCGGCGATCTGCGCCCATTTGCGGCCGAAGTTGTCCCGGGCGACGACGTATGATCCGCCTGCTCGGGTATAGACCGTCACCACTTCGCGGTAGGACAGCACCACCAGGGCCATGACGAACAGCACGACGCCGGTCAGCGGGAGGATGAGGGTGAACGCGGTGACCGCCAGCCCGCCCCGGAGCAGCTCGATCAGGATTTCCTCGGTGCCGTAGGCCGAGGATGAAATCCCGTCGGGCGCCAGTACTCCCAGCGCTATGGGCTTGGACAGCCGTTGCTCGCTGAGCTGCTCGTTGATCAGCGGTCGGCCAAGCAGCCGCCGCTTGAGCACGTAACCAAGACCCTCGGCCAGATCGGGCTGCCCGCCGAGAAGACCTGCTGCCTTTCGCATGGCCACGCCGCAGCGTCCTCCGCTCTCTCACACCGCTGACGTGGCCTTCATACCATCGCTGCGGGCTGCCGCAAGAGCCAGGCACTTTCCCTGCCCCGGCAGCTGCGTGCTGACTCCCCAGGTTAACCGCCTGTTCACGGTAGACGGCGAGACTGCGGGAACAGCTGGAGTGACGCACGGGACTACGAACAGCGCCAGACGACTCTGGCAGCGCCGGACGTCAAACCGGCGGAGTGCTCACAGGCGTGGCATGGTGATCGGGGGTAGGGGTACATCCGGTCGGCCTGATCAGGGAGGCACTCGCATGACGACGACACCCGCGGCACCGGCGCCGCAGGCCGGGCCAGCTCGGACACTGCATCTCTCAGACCTGCTGCGCAAGCCGCTGACTGACCGGGCGGGCGAGACGGTAGGTCGGCTGTCCGACGTCATCGTGGAGCTGCGCGGGGCCGAACTCCCCGACGTGACCGGTCTTGTCGCGACCGTGGGCGGCCGCGACGTGTATGTGCCTATCAAGAAGGTCGCCTCCCTCGAGGGCGAGTCGGTGCGGCTGAGCAGCGCAAAGATCGACCTGCGCTCGTTCGAGCGGCGCGAAGGCGAGGTGCTGCTGCGCGCCGACGTGCTCGGTCACCGGCTGATCGACGTGCAGAGCGCCCACCTGATCAAGGCCGGCGACCTGGAACTCGAGGAGCAGGACGGGGAATGGCTGCTGGCGGGCGTGGACACGCACCGCAGGTCGCGATGGTTTTTTGGCTCGCGCCATGCCGACCAGAGCTTCCATCCGTTCCGCGACTGGGGGACGTTCGAGCCCCTGATCGGGCACAGCGGAAGCGCGCTGCTGCGCGGCCCGTTTGCCCGGATCCGCCGACTGAAGCCCGCCCAGATCGCCGACCTGCTGGAGGACGCGTCCAAGGAGGAGGAGACCGAGATCCTCGGCCAGGTACACGCCGACCCGGAGCTTGAAGCCGACGTATTCGAGGAGCTTGAGGAAGACCGCGCGACCAGGCTGCTGGCCGAGCGTTCCGACACCGAGATCGCCGAGGTGCTGTCCCGGATGCGCGCTGACGACGCCGCCGACGCGATCGCCGAGCTGCCGCAGCGGCGCCGTCAGCCTGTGCTCGACCTGCTTCCGCTGGGCCAGCGCACCAAGGTGCTGACGCTGATGGGCTTCAACCCGACCAGCGCCGGCGGCCTGATGGGAGTCGACTTCCTGACGGTTGGCTGCAACGTCCAGGTCCGCGACGCGGTCGACGCGGTCTCGCGTTCCGCCAGCCTGCAGCCGGAGGCGCTGACCAGCGTGCACGCGGTCGACGACGAGGGCCGGCTGTGCGGCGTCGTCCGGCTGGTGTCGCTGCTCCAGTCGGACTCGCAGATGCCGATCATGGAGATCTACGACAGCGACCCGGTCCGGGTCGGAGCCGACACCGATGTGGTCGACGTCGCCGTGCTGATGAGCGACTACAACCTGATCACGATCCCGGTCGTGGACGAGCACCGGAACATGATCGGCGTGATCACGGTGGATGACGTCCTCGAAGTCACCCTGCCCGACGACTGGCGGCGCCGTGAGGCGGCGCAGCCGCCCGACGCGCACCGCGGAGACAACGGGTGAGCGACCCGCGCGACGCTCCCGGCCAGAATGTGGGGGCCGGGTCCGGTCCCGGTCAGCCGTCCCCGCCTGGCGGGCAGGGCTCCGGGAACGCGCGGGGCTCCGGCGGGGCGCCGGGCTCGGGCAGGTCGCCGGGTTCCGGGAACGCGCAGGGCCCTGGCAACGGGCCGCCCGGCGACCACAACCCTCCAGCCGACCAGGCCCGGGGCAACCCCCGCGGTGCGAGCCGGGCCGATCCGCGCCGCAGGACTGGGCCCGAAGGCAGGACTGGCTCCGAAGGCAAGGCTGAGACGCGCCGCGGGGCTGCGCCCGACCGCGACGCCGCGGCCGCGCTGGCGCGGCCCAGCGCTGTGCTCGACGACGCGCACCTGGGCGACATCGAGGGCGCGCTCGGCCGGATCCGGGTCGGCGAGCAGCTGGGCACCGGGTGGCGCCGCCGGCTGATCACGTTCCTCGCGATCATCGGCCCCGGGCTGATCGTGATGGTGGGTGACAACGACGCCGGCGGGGTGTCGACCTACGCCGAGGCCGGCCAGAACTACGGCTACAGCCTGCTGTGGGTGCTGCTGTTGCTGATCCCGGTGCTGATCGTGAACCAGGAGATGGTGGTCAGGCTGGGTGCGGTGACCGGCGTTGGCCACGCCCGGCTTATCAACGAGCGGTTTGGCCGGTTCTGGGGCTGGTTCAGCGTCGGTGACCTGTTCCTGCTCAACTTCCTCACGATCGTCACCGAGTTCATCGGCGTCTCGCTGGCCCTGCGCTACTTCGGCGTCAGTCCCTACATCTCGGTGCCGGTGGCGGCGCTGCTGCTGATCCTCATTACGGCCAGCGGAAGCTTCCGGCGCTGGGAACGGGCGATGTTCCTGTTCATCGCGGTGAGCCTGCTGCTGGTACCGCTGGCGTTCCTGTCCGGTCCGCATTACGGCCCGATCTTCTACCACCTGGTGGTGCCCGGCATCCAGGGCGGGATCAGCTCCACCGCAGTTCTGCTGGTGATCGCGATCGTCGGCACGACGGTCGCGCCTTGGCAGCTGTTCTTCCAGCAGTCCAACGTGATCGACAAGCGGATCACCCCGCGCTTCATCGGCTACGAGCGCGCCGACACCTCACTGGGCTCGCTGGTCGTGGTCGGCGGCGGCGCGGCGATCATGGTCGTGGCGGTCTACGCGGTGCGCGGGACCAAACTCGTCGGCCAGTTCAGTGACGCGCTCGGGGTCGCCAACGCGCTCGGCGACAAGGATCACGTGCTGGGCGCGCTGTTCTCGATCGTGCTGCTGGACGCCAGCATCCTCGGCGCGGCCGCGGTCACGCTCGCCACCAGCTATGCGTTCGGCGATGTGTTCAACCTCAAGCACTCGCTGCACCGCAGCTTCCGTGAGGCTAAGACGTTCTACGCTACCTACGCCGCGATGATCGTGGCCGCCGCTGGCATTGTGCTGATCCCCAGCGCGCCGCTCGGGCTGCTGACGACCGCGGTGCAGGCCCTGGCCGGGGTGCTGCTGCCCAGCGCCAGCGTGTTCCTGCTGCTGCTGTGCAACGACCCCGAGGTACTCGGCCCGTGGATGAACGAGCGCTGGCTGAACATCCTGGCGACCGTGATCATCTCGCTGCTGCTCGATCTCTCCGGCACCCTGGTGATAACAACCCTGTTCACCAGCCTGAACGCGGGCCTGGTCGCGCTGTGGCTGCTAGCCGGGATGATCGTCGTGGCTGCGGGGATGTTCGGGTGGCTGAGGCTGACCCGCAGCCGCCGCCCGTCGCCGGTCCCGCACCCGCGGCGAACGATGTCAGCAGCCGAGCGGCTGAACTGGCGGATGCCGCCGCTGGCGCTGCTCAAGCCGGCGCAATGGTCGACGGGCAGGAAGGTAGCGATGCTGGCGCTGCGCTCCTACCTGGTGATCTCGGTCCTGCTGCTGATCGTCAAGGCCGTCCAGCTCGGCACCAGCCACTGAACCTCGTGCCGCCAGGTGTCAGACACCGCCGATCGAGTTGATGATCGTTGCGTTCATGGTCGCGGACGCGGCGGCCGCTTGCTGGTTCCGCCTGGCCCGGTCCACGAGGATCGCGACGGCCAGCCCGATCGGGTCCGTGCCGCGGATCGCCTGCAGGTTCGCCTTCGCCACCTTGCGCTGCTCGCGCGGAAGCCAGTTGAAGCCGTTGATGACGCCGCAGGCGAAGGCCAGCGACGTCAGGCTGGCCGACCCTGGGTCAGCGACCCAGAGATGGGCTGACCACGGGCCGGGGAACCCAGCCGGGCCAGCCGGCGCGGCCACAGCCGGGCCGGCCAGCAGCGCCTGCCGCACACGAGCCGCCACGTCGGCGTGGGCCGCGGGCTGGGTGAGCTGCAGCCGCCTGCTGATGACGCCCCGGGTGTTCTCGGCAAGACCGCTGGCCATGAGCCTGCCGGCCACCGGGCCCTGAATGCCGGACTTGGACAGGCGGCGGATCCACCAGGCCAGCGTGCGCGAAGGTTCAGCCAGGACCTGGGCGCCTACGCCATCGAGCAGCGGGTCGCCGGTTGCCGCCGGCGTGCCAACGACCTGTTGCTTTTCCGGCGACCGGCCCGGCGTCAGGCTGATGCCGCGCCTGAGCGCTAGCTCGGTGAGAACGGCTCCGGCCAGGCCCATCGGCAGGTAGCGCCGGGCGGAAGTGTGCAGCCGCCCGTCCCCAGCGCTGAACGCCAGCAGCATTAACTGCTCGGCCACGAGCAGCCGCGCCCCGACTGGCTGGCTCATGTGATGCATGGTAGCTGTCATGGCTACCGATGGGGACCGGCTACGGCCCGCTGCCGCAGCGTAGCGGCCACCTGCCAGCCGTCGGGATCCCGTCGCCCGCCAGCCATGACCGCGTCGGCCAGCGCCGCCAGTTGCGGAGCCGTCAGCGGGCCGAGGGACAGGCGCGCTGGCCGGCCGGTGACGCCATCGCGGGCGATCAGCGAGGGTCCGCCGAGGGACCGGCCCAGGCTGACCGGGGCGGCGGCGAGGTCGCGGCGCTGGATGCTGAACATGCCCCGCACGACGAGCGTCGCGCCCTCAAGCCACGCCCGGTAGCCGAGCACGACGCCGAGCATCACGAAGGCCCCGGCAAGGATCAGCACCGCGAAGCCCCCCTCGCTGATCACCAGAGCGGTGGACGCTCTCTGCCCTTCGCGGTCGATATAAGCCGCCGTGATCGCCAGCAGCAGCACAGCGATGACCGCAAGAAAGCCGCACAGGAAGCAAACAGTGACCCTCGCCGCCCGTGGCAGCACGGTCAGTGTGAGCCTGCTCGTTCCGGGAGCGTAGCCACGCGGGTCGGCCATAGATATCCCCTCCTACCGATACGGCCCTAGTGCGCCAGGGAGCTGAAACATGGCTGCCTGCCGCATGGCAGCCCGCTGCCTGAGGACAGTGGCGACCTGCCAGCCTTGCGGATCCCGGCGCACGCCCAGCGTGATCGCGTCGGCCACGGCGGCCAGGTCCGGTGCCGTCAAGTAGCGCAGCGGCAGGCGCGCTTTGCGCATTGTGGCGCTGTCGAGGGCAATAAGGCACGTCACGCGCAACGGCCCGGCAGTGGCCAGCCGGACCGGGACGGTGGCGAGATCGCAGCGCCGGGTGCTGAAGACGTCGCGCCGCACGAGCGTCGCACCCTCAAGCCACGCCCGGTTGCGCAACAGCACCAGGAGACAGTAAAAGGCGTAGAGCAGCGCACATGCCACTGTGCCTGCGTCCGTCAGGACCGGAGCGACATGCACTCCAAGCTTTTCCCGCAGCGCCGGGCCCACCGAGTGGCCCGCGATGGAGGCTATCTGGCGTCCGCGCGCGATGTAGGCGGCGCTGGCCACCGCCGACAGGCTGGCCAGGACGAGCAGCAGGGCGCTGCATACGCCTAAGGCGACTCTGTACGGGCGCGGCAGCACAGTCAGCGTGAGCCTGTGTGCTGGCGCAGGGCGGCCGCTGGGCCCGGTCATCGGCGTCCTCCTCCCGGTAGCTGGCTCAGGCCCAGCAAGGCTAGTGACGCGGGACGCAGGAGTGCTGTGCACAGCCAGAGAGCTGACTGTGGTGTTGCTGAGAACCGGGCCCGCGCGGCTCGCCTTAGGGCTGCGCGCTCAGTGCGCCAGGGCGAGCTCCGCGATCTTGACGATCACCAGCACCATGGCTACGGCCAGGTAGAGCCGCAGCGCGGACATGCCGATCCTGCGCCCGGGCGACATGGCCGGCCGGTGCAGCAGCGCCAGCGGCGGCATCCGCCAGTTCTCCCGGTCAGGGCGGCCCGCTGCTGCGACGGGCCCGCTGGCTGCCGCTGCCCTGGATCCCGCGCGAAGGCGCCGGGCCAGTGCGTAACCGGCGGCGACCGCCGCCGCAGCGCCGCACCCGATCAGGATGTCGGCGATCTGCCGCGGGGTGATCGCCGGGAACAGGACTGAGGCGGTCAGCACGACCGACAGCGCGACCAGAATGGCGACGACCGCTGACGTGAACGCGTTCGTCTTGCGGCCGTTCACCCACGGCCCGAGGACCTCGCGGTCGTTGCACAGCAGCAGCAGGAACACGGTCGCCGACGGCAGCAGCACCCCGGCCAGCGTCTGCACCCCCTCGGTCAGCAGGCCAAGCGGCGAGCCTGGGATCAGCACCACCGTGGCAGCGACGGCGATGATGCCGCCGTAGACGGCGTAAAAACCCTTGGCCCCCTTCACCCCGCGGTGCAGCGAGTGCCTGAGCCCGAACACATCCCCGATCGCGTAGGCGGTGGACAGCGACACAGCGAACGCGCCGATGATCGAAGCGTCCAGCAGGGCGACAGCGAACAACGCCCCGGCGGCGTGGCCCGCGTATGCCTGCAGGCCCCGGGCAAGTCCCGCCGCATCGCTGAAGTGGCCGGCCGCGTGCGAGTGCGCGAACGCAGCGGCGGTGGCACCCATAACCACGCTGGCGCCCAGCACCACGATCACAATGCCGATCCACAGGTCGGTCTTCTCATAGCGGATGAAGCGCGGGGTGATCCTCTTGTCAATCACGTAGCTCTGCTGGAAGAACAGCTGCCAGGGCGCGACCGTGGTGCCGACGATGCCGATCACGAGCAGCATCACGGTGGCGAGCTGCCCGGATCCGCCGGGAAGCTGGGGCACGACGAAGCCGCTGGCCATCTGCGAGACGTGCGGGTGGGCGAGGATGTAAATCGGGATCAGCAGCAGGCTGCCAGCGCAGAACGCGATAGCTATCCGCTCGAACCGGCGGAAGCTCCCGGTGAACGCAGCCGCGACCACGATGCAAGCGGCGAGGGCTACTGCGGGGATCTTCGGCAGGCCAAGGTATCCAGCGCCCAGAGTGATCCCGATGAACTCGGTGATGATCGTCAGCGCGTTGAGGATGAAAAGATCAATGACACTGAACGCGCCCCAGAACCGCCCGAATCGCTCAAGGATCAGCCGGGCGTGCCCAACGCCGGTCACCGCGCCGAGACGTAGCACCATCTCCTGGTTCACATACAGCACCGGGACAAGCAGCAGCAGCGTCCACAGCAGCCTGGTGCCGTAGTCCTGGCCAGCCTGCCCGTAGGTGGCGAACGCGCCGGCGTCGTTGTCGCCGACCATCACGATCAGCCCGGGGCCGACGACCGCCAGCAGCGTCTTCAGGTAAGTGCTGCGGCCACGCCGGGTTGCGGTGTCTTCCAGCCGGATGGTGCCCAGCGCACCGCGGATGTCGCCGACGTGCTCGGAGTCGAGCACCGCGCTGCGGGGCTCCGCTGTCGTGGTCATGGTGATCCTCCCTTGCCCGCCATGGCTGTACCGGGGGGTGTGTCGGACTTATTGGGGAGGCACGCGGCAGCCACGAGGTGCCCGGGAGGCTCGTGCCCACGGCGCTCAGAGCGCAGCAGGCAGGATCCAGGCTGTGAGCTCAGGATTTACAGCTCACGACTGGACACAGTGCTTCTGGCACAGTGCCTGTGACACGGGCCCGGTGGTTACGTAGCTTGGGGCGTCAGAGTGCAGCTGGCGGTTTTACCGCGTGCCGGAATTAGGCGAGAACGTGCGGATGCGGGGCCGTTGATGACCCGGTTCACTATCCATGTCTCGCCTCCTCCAGCCATGACACACGCGGGTGTCCGTCCGCAGGCAGGGAAGCGCCGGGACAGACCGGCGCGCACCCCTCTCGTCAGAGCTTTGGCACGACATGACGTAGCGCAAACACCGTGTCGCAAACACCTGTGTCGCAAAACACCTGTGTCGCAAAACACCTGTGTCGCAAAACACCTGTGCTGCAAACACAGCCTGCGCAGCCACTTCGGGTCACCCCTTAGGCCGGGGAGACCTGTCCTGACCCTGGGCGTCTCTCGACGTCGTCGGATCAGTGGCCTGTGTTCATGTCGACGCCTCACCGAACGAGGTGCCCAACAAAAACCGTGGTAAGCATACCGTGAGCTGCACGTTCCGGGCAAACGCCGAGCCGGCGCCAGCCCTGGGCGTGGCCGGGGCCGAGTTCCCCGGTTGCGGCCACGTAAACGGCCGGGCTGTTTAGTTGCGGCCATGTAAATAGCTGAGCCGCCTAGTTTGCGGGCATGTTAACCACGGTTGTTCTGGCACCGTTCAGGATAAATTTTCCAAACGGCCGCTCGGTCGGCGCTGACCATTTTGCCGTGATAACCAAGCCGTTCCATGTTGGCTGAAGGGGCTTTGGCGATGGTCAGTGAGGGCTACGAGGTCGTGCTGGACGAGCTGCTCGAGGCGGCCAAGGTCTTCAAGGCCCACGGCACCGACGTCCAGCAGATGCTCAGGCAATGGCAGCACGCAGCCGATCTGCCCGGCAGTGCGTTCGGCAACCTGGCAGTCTCACCGAAGATGGCAGCGGGGTATCAGGAGTTCTGCAGCCAGGTCACCAAGGACATCACCAAGCTTTTCGGCTCGCTGTCGAACGGGTCGCAGAACCTGGTCAAGGCGGCCGGGGAGTACTGGCTGGCCGAGCATCTCGTCACCATGTACCTGCAGTACCTGCGGCAGGTCATGCTGGACAACTCCTACCTCGACCGGGTCGACTCCGGCCGGGAGCCGTGAGACGCCATGTCGTTCACCGGAGACATTGAGGGGTTGCTGCACCCGGGCGGGGACCCGGAGGCCATCTTCGCGGCGGCCGCAGCCACCCGGGCGCTGGCCGCAGGCCTGCGGGACACAGCCTCGGCGCTGGACTCGGCCGCGACAGCCCTCGGGAAGTCCTGGAAAAGCACCGGTGGGCAGGAGTCGGGTGCCGCCGCGTTCCAGACCGCGTGGAGCGCGTTCAGCAAGGCCGTCGTGGAGTACGCGGAACACCTCGATACGGCCAGCGCCAGCATCCAGAAGGAAGCCGAGGCGCTCCAGACCGCTCAGTCGGAAGCCAGGAAACTGGAGTGGGTCATCGGTCTCACCGCGGCTAGCGGGCTCGCCCTCACGATCTTCACGTTCGGGATCTCCGACGCCACCGCCGAGGCGATGGCCGCCACCGACATAGCGGTCGCCGCCGGAGTGATGACCGAGGTCGAGGGGCTCATCGCAAATTCGCTGCTGGTGCTGGACGAGGCCATGGGCGCGGCCACCACGGTCGCATCCCAGTTCATGCTGGGTGCCGCCGCCGACGCCCTGTCGATCATGATGGGCAAGGCGCAAGACGGCGAGAACCCGCTCAGCATGGCCAACTGGTCAGCTGATGACGTATCGAACATCCTGCTCGGTGGCCTGGTGTCCGGGGCACTCGGCGCGGCGTTCAACGGGATCAAACCGCTCGCCGCGTTCCAGGCCGCCCATCCCATCCTTAGCTCTGCTGTGTGGAACGCCTCAGCCGGCTTCACCTGGGGTGTGCCATGGCAGTTCTGGATCACTGGCCAGCCGTTCGACCTGCATACCTGGGGGCTCATAGCCGAGAGCACCGGCATCTCTTTTGTCAGCGGAGCCGGGCTGGCCAAGCTGGGCACCACCGATAACCCGCTGGGCCGGCTCCTCGGTGCCGAGGGCGACACCCCCATCCCCGGTGTCACCAAGGCCGATCTGAGCAACAACCTCTTCACCGTTCCTATCAGCGCGACCAAGTACTACCTGATCAACGGAGGGCCGCAGCCGGCCCCTCTCTCCGCCCCGAAGGCAGGAACGCAGCCACCTGGGGTGCCGGTCCCGACGCCAAACCTTCCGGGGCTGCCGGCCGGGACACCGGTGCCAGCCGTCCCGGCACACATCGGCGGGGGGACGGAGACCGTCGCTCCCGGGGACAACCTGTATGACATCGCAGCGCGGCGCCTGGGCAACCCGAACCTGTATCCGGTGCTCGCCGCGGCCAACCCGCTGACGGTGGGCGCAGACGGGGCGATCACTCCCGGGCAGAAGCTGCTCATCCCGGTGCTGCCGCCGGTGCCGTCCGGCTCGACTGCACACGTGGTCCAGGCAGGCCAGAGCCTGTCAGAGATCGCCAGCGGTAACTCGCATCTGGAGCAGCAGATCGCCCGGCTGAACGGCCTGGCAGACGCTTCGGTGATCTACCCCGGCCAGGTGCTCATCGTGCCGCCCGCTGCCTGAAGCGGGAGCGCTGGCTGAAGGCATTTGCTGTCCTTACCTACTTTGTCTATGGTTAATATCAGATTTACCCGTCGGGCGAGCCAAAGGGC
>Ga0335074_10007007_pt1 | contig 15627 bp, 12 predicted proteins | sample Lox_Sample_23_FD_206715 | JGI IMG/M metagenome (GOLD analysis project Ga0335074, IMG submission 206715) | Soil microbial communities from Loxahatchee National Wildlife Refuge, Florida, United States - Lox_Sample_2.3 | ecosystem: Environmental > Terrestrial > Soil > Wetlands | place: USA... | reverse complement strand
GTTCGGCGCGTCTCGCGACAATTGGGTGGAAATGCCGATTACAAGCTTTCAAAAAATCTACGGCTCCGATGATTCGCTCACGATTTGGGGCAAAGGCCAGGGCGTCGCGACGATGCAGCAATCGATGGATGAAGTGCGCTCGCTGCTGCGGGGAAAGCGCCATCTTTCGTACAGCACGGCGGATGATTTTGAAATTGAGACGAACGACTCGTTTCTTTCGATCTGGTCCAGCATCAGCGGGTCGTTTTTTGTGATCACGGTCGCGATCGCTTCGATTTCGCTGGTCGTGGGCGGCATCGTGATCATGAATATCATGCTGGTCAGCGTCACCGAGCGGACGCGCGAAATCGGCCTGCGGAAATCGCTGGGCGCGCGCCAGAAAGATATTCGCCTGCAATTTTTGATCGAGTCATCGATGATCGCGGCGCTCGGCGGCTTATGCGGCGTGATTCTCGGGATCATCTTCGCCAAAATCCTCACGGCAACCACGGCGCTGCCCAGTGCGGTCGAGCCTTGGTCCGTCTTGATGGGAATGATCGTGGCAACGAGCGTCGGCGTATTTTTTGGCGTGTACCCGGCCTCCAAAGCAGCGCAACTCGACCCGGTCGTCGCGCTAAGGTCCGAGTAGGTGTTCCAAGCGAAGAGCAAAGGACGCAATCATGAATGATCCACGCCTGCCCGCCCCGGCGAGACTCCCCATCCGGAGAACCGGCCTTTTCGGCGGATTCAAAGAAGCGATCGGCCTCGCGCTCGACGCGCTGCGCCGCAGCCCCACGCGTTCATTCCTCACCGTGCTCGGCATCGTCATCGGCGTCGGCACGGTGATCGCCATCGGCGCCGTCGTCAACGGTCTCAATTCATCCGTCACGGATACGGTCGAATCGCTCGGCTCGAACATGATCATTGCGTCGCGCTTCAATTTCGCCACGCTGGGACGCTTGAGCCCTGAGGTTTTGCAGCGCAAAGAGCTGAAAGCCGAGTGGGCCGACGGAATCGCGCAGCTCCCCCACGTCGCTGCGGCAACGCCCAACGCGCGCATTCAAAATCAGCAGCTTGGCATCGGCGGAAGCGATGTGCGCCGCGGCAACTATCGCGCGCAGAACGTGATCCTGCAGGGCAGCACGCCGGCTATCGCTCAGATTTTCAACGTGGCGCTCACATCCGGCCGCTTCTTCAATGAGACGGACGAAGCGCATCATTCACCGGTCGCCGTGATCGGGCACGACACAGCCGAGACGCTTTTCCCCTGGCATGACGATCCTGTCGGCCAGGAAATTTTGCTCGAGGGGCGCGTTTTCACGGTCGTGGGCGTGCTCGATTTTCAAAAGGGCGGTTTTGGAAATGGCAAAAATCCCAACGACAATATCGTGATGGTACCGCTTTCCACCATGCTCGAGCTTCATCCCGAATTTAAGGACTTTGTGCTCTTCATGAAGGCCGATGACGCCAAGAACGTGCCTATCGTGGTTGACGAGGTCCGTGACTATCTGCGGCGCATGCGCAAATTGCCTTCGGACAAGCCCGACGATTTCGCCGTCTTCACCACGGACTCTTTCCTAGACCTCTGGAAGCAGGTGTCGCAGGGAATTTTCATCCTGATGTTCGGCGTGGGTTCGGTGGCGCTGCTGGTCGGCGGCATTGGCGTGATGAACATCATGCTTGTCAGCGTGACCGAGCGGACCCGCGAAATTGGCGTCCGCAAGGCGATCGGCGCCCGGCGCGCCAATATCCTCATGCAATTTCTACTCGAAGCCGTGACCCTAACGCTGATCGGCGGCGCCATCGGGGAGATTCTCGGGTCGGCGCTGGGCCTGTCCGTGCGCCTCGTTTCCTCTCTGCCGGCTACCGTTTCGTTCTTCTGGGTCATCCTCGGCTTTACGGTTTCCGCATTCATTGGCATCTTTTTTGGCGTTTACCCGGCCTGGAAAGCCGCCAGCCTCAACCCCGTTGAAGCCCTGCGCTACGAGTAAGCCGCCGAGTTATATAAATAGGAGTTTTACAAATAATCGGTTCTAGTACCGATTATTTGCTTGCAATTGTCATTAGTATGTGGTAAACTCCGGTTGGAATTTTATGAAGATCTCAGCCGCTCATTCGTGCAACGAAGAGGTCACTTGGACTCCCGCCCGACAAGGCGAAAGTCCGGTCGCAATTTCTAATCGACACTGGTCGATTAGAATTCGCAGTAACCCCAATGCTCTCATCAAAAAGCCTATTTCTAATCGACGCGTAACGGCCTATTTCCAACTTTCGCCCCGCTTAAGTCCCGCGCCAAATCCTAATCGATACACAAAACGATTAGAAATCGCCATAAGTAGCTTGGTTTCAGGTAGATACGAAATTCTAATCGATAGAGTTCGGGGCATTTTTCAGCCGAGGCGCGGCAGCGACTCGTCGAAGGGCGCTTTGGCCACGCCCTTCTCGGTGATGATGCCCGCGATGAATTTGGCAGGCGTCACATCGAACGCCGGGTGCGCCGCTCGAACGTCCGGCGCCATGCGAACGCCGGCGATGAACGTCACTTCGTCGGAGGTGCGCTCCTCGATGGGTATGTAATCGCCCGAGGGAATCGAAAGATCGAGCGTGGAGGTAGGCGCAGCGACGTAGAACGGAACGCCATGTTCGCGCGCCAGCACGGCAATGCCGTACGTGCCGATTTTGTTCGCCGTGTCCCCGTTGCGAGCGATGCGGTCCGCCCCGACGACAACCGCCCCAACGCCGCCCGTTTTCATGAAGTGGCCCACCATGTTGTCCGTGATTAGCGTCAGCGGAATTCCCTCCTCGTGAAGCTCCCACGCCGTAAGGCGCGCCCCCTGCAAATAGGGTCGCGTTTCCGGTACCAGAACTTCAAGCTGGCTTCCCGTTTCCACGGCAACCCGGATGACGCCAAGCGCCGTGCCGATGCCACCCGTGGCGAGAGCGCCCGCGTTGCACTGGGTCATCACGCGGCCGGCCTTCGGCATCAGCGGCGCGCCGAACTCGCCGATGCGGCGGTCGGCTTCGCGGCGCTCCTTGTGGACTTTTTGCGCCTCTTCGACGAGCGCGAGGCAGATGCGAGCGAGCCCAGCGCCGTTTGCGGATGCGGATTCGGCCGCGAGCTCGCCGAACCGGCGCTTGAAACGGTCGATGGCCCAGAAAAGATCTACGGCCGTCGGGCGCGTCTTCGCGAGCGTATCGCAAATCACGGCAAATTCGGCGCGCAGCTCATCCAAATTAGACGCCTTGGAGCGTTGGACGCCGATCGCCACGCCCATCGCCGCCGCCACACCGATCGCCGGCGCGCCGCGAATTACCATGTCTTTGATCGCCTTGGCAACGTCACGATAATCGGTGTAGGTGTGGTAGATCACTTCGCCCGGCAGTCTGCGCTGATCGAGCATAACCACGCCTTCCGAGGTCCACAGAATCGGTTCAACTTTGCGCAAAGGCTCTCCTTAGGCGTATTTTCACTGCTTACCGAAAGAGGGCGCCCGAGACTTCGGCGTGGCCCCTTAGCCTTGCGATTTTAACCGATTTCCAAAGTGGCAAGCGTCGCGTTTACCGCTAGTCGGCGGCGGCTGCAGAGTGCTCGGTCGCTCCTGCCAATTAGCTGTAAACTGGTCTTATGGGCGCAGATGCCATGGGAGGCAGGCGCGCTGGACTGATGACCGGCTCAGCCGCGTCGCCAGATGCGGAAAGAGAAGAGCCGCGCGCGCACGTGCTGGTGGCAGACGATGATGCGGCGACACGGGATTCGATCGCGGAGACTTTGCGCAATGAGGGTTTCTCGGTCACCACTGCGTCTGACGGCAAGCAGGCGCTCAAGCTGCTGGCGAAGTCGAAATTCGACGTGGCGCTGCTTGACGTCTGGATGCCGCGGATGAACGGTCTTGACGTCTTGAAAGCGCTGCGGAGAAAAAAAGCGCCGCCCAAGGTAATCGCAATTACATCCGAGGGGGGAACGCGAGCGATTCTGCAGGCGATCAGCGAAAGGGCCTGCCGCTGCATCGCGAAGCCCGTCGATCCGCAGACGCTGGTGGGCTTGGTTCGCGAGGCGCTATCGCGGAAGTCGCAGCCGCCGCGGATCCAGGTGATCTCGAGCAAGCCGGGTTGGGTAGAGCTTCGTTTGCCTTGCACGCTGGAAGCGGCGGAGTTGATCGAATCGGTGATGGCGTCGCTTGAGGCGGACCTACCAACCGAGACGCGGGCAGCCGTCAACCAGGCGTTCCATGAACTACTCCTGAATGCGATCGAATGGGGAGGGCACTTGGATCCGCATCGCAAAGTTCGCGTTTCGTACCTCCGCGCCAAGCACATGCTGCTTTACAGAATTACCGATCCGGGCCGGGGATTCCGGTTCGCTAATCTGGGCCACGCGGCCATCGGTCATAACGGCGAACCAACCGAGCATCAGAGGATCCGCAGGCGCAAAGGCTTGCGACCAGGAGGGTTTGGTCTGGTGCTGGCGAGCGCGAACGCGGACGAACTGATTTACAACGAGGCGCAAAATGAGGTCGTCTTTGTGAAGTATCTCGACTGCAAGGCGAATGGCACGCCGTGCGAAGCGCCCGCGGCAAAATAAATGCACCCGCCCGCACGTATACACATCGAATTCTGCAGATTCCGAGGGGCGTTTTTCCGACTGCGTTCGCCCAGATGTTCAACAAAGGCTTGATGGTCGATTAATGAGAATTTCCAATTCAGGGCAACTTCGAGAGGCGCCGCGCTATATGGGTGCGGGCCGCGCCTCCCGCGCCATGGCGGGCGACGCGCCGCCGCAGAAGAAGCACGCGTTCAAACTCTCGCGCGAAGCAATGAAACTGCTGGCACCGCGATGGGGGGTTCTGTCCTTTGGTTTTGGCCTGATGGTGATCAACCGGCTTGCGGGGCTGGTTCTGCCCGGATCGCTGCGGTATTTGCTGGACGATGTGATTCACAAAGAGCAGTACAACTTGCTCGGACCCCTGGTGCTGGTGATCGCTTGCGCGACGATCGTACAGGGCATCACTTCCTATTCCCTTACGCAACTGCTCTCGAAGTCTTCGCAGCGGATGATCAACGAATTGCGGGTGAAAGTGCAGGCGCATATCGGACGCCTCCCTGTCACTTACTACGACGCGAATAAATCCGGCGTCCTCGTGTCACGAATCATGAGCGACGTGGAGGGGGTGCGCAATCTGCTCGGCACCGGACTCATCGATTTTATCGGCGGCATTCTCACAGCTATTTTCGTGCTTTTTATTTTGCTTCGCACCAGCATTTCCATGACGATTGCCGCTGGGATCGCTTTGATCATTTTCGGCGTTGGCATGTTCTATGCGTTCAAAACGATCCGACCCATTTTTCGCGCCCGGCCAAAGATCAATGCGGAGGTAACGGGCCGGCTGACGGAGTCGCTGGGTGGGGTAAGGGTGGTGAAGGGCTATCACGCTGAAGAGCGCGAGGAGAGGGTATTCCAAGGGGGCGTCCAGCGGCTGCTGGACAACGTGCTGCAGACTCTGACGGCGACTTCATTGATGACGCTTTCGGGAACGGTGCTGACGGGTGTAGTGAGCGCCGTGATCATGTACATGGGTACGAGACGCATCGAGGCTCAGCAAATGACCAGCGGTGATCTGATCTCGTACATGGCGTATATGGCTTTTCTGATGGCTCCCGTGGCGCAGATAGTGGGCATCGGTCCGCAGATGACCGAGGCGATGGCCGGGCTTGAACGCACCCGCGAAGTGCTGGACGAACAGATCGAAGAGGCCGACCCGCGGCGGACGGTGCGCGTCGATCGTTTGAACGGGCACGTTCAATTCGAGAACGTGGATTTTTCTTACGATACGGGTAAGCAGGTTCTCTTCGACGTGGGCTTCGAATCTGCGCCGGACACCGTGACCGCGCTCGTGGGCCCTTCGGGTGCAGGAAAATCAACGATTATTGGCCTGATCGCAGCATTTTACACGCCGGCGAGCGGGCGCGTGGTGGTGGATGGAGTGGATCTTTCAACCGTCCGCCTCGACTCATATCGATCGCAGCTTGGCGTCGTTCTGCAGGAAACGTTCCTATTCGACGGCACAATTCGCGAAAACGTGGCCTTTGGCCGGCCCAATGCGACGGAAGAAGAGATTTTGGCAGCGTGCCGGATCGCACGCGTGGACGAGTTCGCGGAGAATTTCGAGCTGAAATACGACACCGTGGTGGGCGAGCGTGGCGTCAAGCTCTCCGGCGGGCAGAAGCAGCGCGTCTCGATCGCGCGCGCGATTCTGGCCGATCCGCGGATTCTCATTCTGGATGAGGCCACGTCGAGCCTAGACTCGGAATCTGAGGCGTTGATTCAGGAGGGATTGCGGTATTTGATGCGCGGGCGGACGACTTTTGTGATCGCGCACCGGCTCTCGACTGTGCGGCGCGCGGACCAGATTCTCGTGGTCGAAGCAGGGCGCATCATCGAGCGGGGGACGCATGCATCGCTCTACGCTCTCGGCGGCCGCTATTACGACCTCTACACCAAGCAGCACGGCGTGGAGACGAATCTTTTCCTTGCACCAGGCGAGGGCGACAAGGTGGAAACCGAAGAATCCGCGTCGAACGGTAACGGAGGCGGCGCGAATGGCGCTTCCAGCGGCTCGGCGCTGGCGGATACGATTCGCCTCATCCGCCAACGTGGTTCCTGACCGAAAGATCTCCTGCGCTTCAATCGCTTGCGACAACACGTTGACCCGTGAGAATGGGCACCCTAAAATAATTGGTTGGGATACCCACGGCGAACATGTTTGAGAACCTAACCGAAAAACTTCAGCGGACATTCAAGAACCTGCGCGGGCAGGGCAAGCTTACCGAAGAGCATCTGGATACGGCGCTCGGCGAAATCCGCGACTCTCTACTAGATGCCGACGTGAACGTCGGCGTAGCGGACGAATTCATCGCGCACGTGCGCGAGAAAGCGCTGGGGTCCGAAGTTCTGCTGCAGCTTTCGCCTGAGCAGCAAGTGGTGAAGATCGTGCGGGACGAACTAGCGGATTTGCTGGGGCGCGAGGCTCGGCCACAATTTTCATCGCGACCGCCTTCCGTATGGTTGATCGTAGGACTGCAGGGCTCGGGCAAAACGACGTCGACGGGCAAGCTGGGCAAATGGCTGGCGGAGCATGGGCACCGGCCGATTGTTGTTTCGACGGACGTTTATCGGCCGGCGGCGCGCGAGCAGCTGGCGCAGGTGGCGAAGGCAACGAATACACCCTGCTGGCCCGGGACCGGGGCGGACAGGCCGCTCGACATTGTGCGCGGAGCGACGCGGGAAGCCAAACTTTCCGCGTACGACGTGATCCTGGTCGATACGGCCGGCCGACTGCACGTCGACGACGAGCTGATGAACGAGCTCTCTACGCTGAAGAAGGAGCTGAATCCCGCGGAGATTTTGTTCGTGGCGGACGCGATGATCGGGCAGGACGCGGTCCGTTCGGCTGGCGAGTTTCACAAACGGCTCGGGGTTTCGGGCGTGATCCTGACGAAGCTGGACGGCGATGCGCGAGGCGGTGCAGCGCTTTCGATCCGTAAGGTGACCGGGGCGCCCGTGAAGTTCGTCGGCATCGGCGAAAAGTACGATGCGCTAGAGCCGTTCTATCCCGATCGCATCGTGGGCCGTATTCTCGGCATGGGCGACGTGATGGGCCTGATCGAAAAGGCCGAGAAAACGATCGATGCGAAAAAGGCGCGCGATCTGGAACGAAAGCTCCGCGAAGACGAATTTACGCTTGAGGATTTCCGCGATCAATTGCAACAGATCAAGAAGATGGGCTCGATCGAGCAGATCATGGGCATGCTGCCGAAGATCGGACCATTTGCGAAGCTGCCGAAAGACGTGAATGTGGATGAGGGCCGTCTCAAGGGCATCGAGGCAATCATCAATTCCATGACTTCGGCCGAACGGCTGAATCACAATTTGATCGACGGCAAGCGGCGCAAGCGCATCGCGCGAGGGAGCGGGCGCTCCGTACAAGAAGTGAACGAAGTGCTGCGGCAATACGGCGACATGCGCCGCATGATGAAGCAATACGGGAACCTTGCCAGGGCGGGCAGGTTCAAAGGACTTGCCGGGAAGCTGCGCGGAATGAACAATTGACGAAGCTTGGTTGCCTGCAGCGGAATCGAAGGTTTCGCACGCCACTAAATATAATCCGAGGGAACAATGGCAGAAATTCAGCCTTTTCGCGCGTACCGCTATGACGCAAAACGCGTCGCTCTGCAGGATGTGCTTACACAACCTTACGACAAGATTTCGCCGCAGATGCAGGAGAAATATTATGCGGCGAGCCCCTACAATCTGATCCCTGTGGAGAAAGGCCGCACGCTCGAGGGTGATTCGGCAGAAAGTAACGTTTACACCCGGGCGGCAAAAAAGATACAGGAGTGGATTGCGGAGAAAATCCTGGTGCAGGATTCGGCGCCGGCGGTTTACGTCTATACGCAGGAATTTCAGGTGCCGGGGACGCAAACGCGCCGCACGCGCTCGGGGTTCATCTCGCTGGTTCGCGTAGAGGATTACGATGCGAAAGTTGTGTTCCGGCACGAGCGCACACTTTCTGCGCCGAAAGCCGATCGCATTGAACTGCTTCGCCGGACGGGCACCCAGACGGGGCAGCTCTTTTTCCTTTACGAAGATCCCGCGCGGCAGGTCGATTCGCTGCTAGAGGCAATCACGCGACAAACGCCAGCAATCGAATTGCACGATGAATACGATACGATTCACCGCGTCTGGCCCGTGACTGACAAAAACTTCATCGAAAAGCTCCAGAAATCGATGTCCGATAAGAAGCTGATCATCGCGGACGGGCATCATCGATACGAGACTGCGCTGAATCTGCGCAACGAGGCGCGCCAGCGGCCCGGCAATCATGACCGCATGGCCGCTTCCGAATTCGCAATGGCGACGGTGATCAACGCGCGTTCAAAAGGCCTGACGATTCTACCGACACACCGCGTGGTTCGCGCCGCGAATTTCGATTTCGAAAAGTTTCGCCGGGATTTAAACCCTTACTTCGACTGGTATTCGTATCCCTTCCAAAACGCAGCGGAGCGCGCCGCGAGCTATGCTGAGTTCCGGAAAGACCTCGAAAGCCAGAGCGAGGCGCGGCAAGCGATTGGCGTCTATCCCGCTCCGAAGGGCGCCAGCGGCGCGTTCTACCTTTTCGTGTTGCGTAAGGATGCAGATATGGAAGCGCTGCTGCCCGATCTTTCGCCGGCGCAGCGGAAGCTGGATGTGGTGTTGCTGCACAGGTTGTTGCTCGAAAAAGGCCTGGGGATCACAGCGGAAGCCGTGGCGGCCGAGAAAAGTGTCGGCTACGAGCGCGAAATGGACGCGGCCATCGCCCACGTTGACCGCGGAGAGGCACAGTTAGCGTGCCTGCTGAATCCGGCGCGAATGGAGCAAGTGTCAGAAATCGCGCTAGGTGGCGACGTTTTGCCGCAAAAGTCGACGGATTTCTATCCGAAGCTGCTGAGCGGGTTGACGATTTACAAAGTGGAAGGGCGCGTCGAGCAGTGAGCGCATGAAATGCGCGGTCCGGGCCTCTGGCCGGACCGCGCCGGAAGGCCCGTCTACTTTTCAAAGCTCTGAATTGCGGCGGCTTCGCTTTCGTAGGTGTCGAAGACGGTCATCAGTTTCGTCACCTGAAGAACTTCCTTGAACTTTGCGCCGAGGTTCGCGAGCTTCAGCATCGCGCCCTGCGAGCGAGCGCTGTGAAAAGTAGCGACGAGCGTCCCCAGACCGGCGCTGTCGATGTAAGTCACGTTTGCCAGGTTGAGGACGATCTTTTTCTTGCCGGACGCCAACAGCCCTTTCACCTTTTCACGAAACGAGTTGCTTTCCTCGCCTAGCACAATGCGCCCATCCACATCCAGCACGGTTATGCCGTTTACGTCTCGCTCTGACATTCTTAGTGCCACGTTCACGCCTCCTGGAACTGCAAGATCACGTCTGAAACTGAAGTTGAATTCTTCTAGCGCCCGTCAGTGAAAATCGGAGCAGGACATGTAATAGCCGCACGAAGTGCAAATCATTTTGCACTTTCGCGCTTCGAGTTTGGCCGAGCACCGCGGGCAGTAGCTGGCCGGAAGATCGGCCCCCGACAATCGAACGGGCTTTGCCGCCGGGCTTACGGATAAAGACCGCGCTGCGGGAGTTCGCTCCTCTTCCGTCACCGCAAACACCACCTCAGTCGGCCCGTTGTTTATAGCACACCCGGGCGAGAGCGCAAAGGCGCGGGTTAGTGATGCCAAGGATGTAAAGGTCCGTGGCGTTGAGGCAAATTGACCCTGGCTGCGGTGGAAAGCAACCATAACCGCTTTGCTTGGCGTCTGGTAAAATAGGTAACAGGATCGCGTTATGGACAATGCAAGGACATCCACGGTTCGCTGCTTGCTTTTCCGACTCACGGTTTCCTGTGCCGCGGTTTTAGTCCTCACAGGTCCGAGCGCAATAGCGCAACGTCGCGGCTTCGTGATGTCCGCGCCCACGCAGAGCCATGCAGTGATCCGTGTTGCGCCCCGAACGGAGACTCGGGTGACCGCTAGCCCCGCATCGACGAATATGCATGATCGAGAGCGCGGGCGCCCCATGGCGAACGAGCGCGGGAGAACCGCGGATTATAGGAATTACCGTGACTATCGGAATTATGAGTGCGCTTATGGCGGTTCGGTGCAACAACTGCTAAATCCCGTACCCCCCTACGGTTTCGATTATCAGTATCTGAACGCAATCGATAGCGATTTGAATCTGAAAGCGGCGATAGACCCAGCTACGCAGTTGGCACTCAGCGAAGCGAGCCGCTACGCCTGCGGAGGCTACGGCACTGGCGGCTATATCCTTTGGGACGGCGGCGGCTATATTTATCCTCAGGGAGCGGAAGAACAGACGGCCGAACCTGCTGGCGCGCCACAGCCTCAAGTGATTGTTGTGCAAGTGCCGGGCACTAGCCAGACAGCCGCGATAGAGCCGGCCATTCCCCCGACGGAGGAAGAGGAAGAGCAGGCGGCGCCACTGCCGGACGAAGGCCAGTTTGTTCTCGTAATGCGTGATGGGACGCGGATCAAGGCAGCAGCCTTTACACGTTCATCGGATACAATCATCTATATCTCGCCAGACGGCCTGCGACACACGATTGCGCTTTCGGATTTGGATACGGAAGCGACGCTGCGTCTCAACAGCGAGCGCGGCTCACAGCTGCAGTTGTCCCTGTAGTTGCTTTGCCCGCAAAATCATTTGTTCCATTGACGCGCGGGTTCCGGCATATAAAGCCCAACTTCTCCGGCTAACCCAGCTCGCTCGAACTGGATCGTCGTGTGCGTGATTCGAAAATCACGCGCAAGTACATCGCGAATCTTGCGAAGGATTTGTTCGCTCTCCTCCATGTGCATATCGGGAATGCGGACGTGGCACGAAAGCGCGTTCAGATCGGTGCCGAGAGTCCAAATGTGGATGTCATGAACTTCGCGAACGCCCTCGACGCAAAGCACTGCCTTGGCGACATCCTCGAGGTTCATGCTGCGCGGCATTCCCTCGAGCAGGATGTGGCCGCTCTCCCGCAGGATGCCGGTTCCTGACCAAAGAACCATTGCGCCTATTCCGATGCCGATCAAAGGATCGGCCCAGCTGATGCCGCTGTAGCGGATCAATAATGCCGCAACGAAAATGGCAATGTTGGAAAGGGCGTCACTCAAATTGTGGATCCAGACGGCGCGGATATTGAGGTCTTTTCGGCCGGCGTGCAGGGCGAAGGTGATGCCGCCGTTGACAACGAGCGCGATGAGAGCGACCCACATCATGATCGTCGTATGCACTTCGACCGGGTTTCGCAAACGGCCCACCGATTCGTAAATCAGAAACAAAGCAGCAAGAGTGAGTAATACGGCGTTCACAAAGGCCGCCAGGATTCCAGCGCGATGATAGCCATAGGTCTTCTCGCTTGTCGGCGGGCGGAGCGCCCAACGCATTCCGAGCCATGAAATCACCAAAGACGGCACGTCCGTAAGGTTGTGAATGCCGTCACTAATCAGGGCGATCGAGTGGCCCATGTAGCCCGAAGCAAATTCGGTGGCTACGAGCGACAAAGTAGCGACAACCGCCAGCCCCATCGCAAGCGTCATCTTTTCGCCGACGACGTGTCCGTGATGGGCGTGCAGGTCACGGTGATGTTCGTGGCCGCCGTGAGAATGGCCAGCATGCGAGTGGAAGTGCATAAAGGGCATTTTAGCGCGGGCAAAGCGCTACTGATAGCGTACGCCGGCGGGTCTCCACGGAGGGGATAACGGCCACGAATCGGCGGTTGAAACGCAATTGACTTCCCCTCGGTGCCGCACCTACCATCGAAACAGGCAATTTTCAAAATCGAGGCAAGCCCGTCAGGGGGACGATCGCCACTGCGTCCGGCTGATCCCGCGATGACGCATAGCTCAGCCAAACTAGTTTTTTGGGGCGTTCGCGGCTCCACGCCGACGCCGGAGCGCGAAAATGGCCGCTACGGAGGCAATACACCCTGCGTAGAGTTCACCGCTCCGGATGGCACGCACGTAATCCTCGATTGCGGCACTGGACTGCGGGTGCTCGGCAATCGATGGACGCAGCCCAATTCAGGCGCGGCGGAATCGCACATCCTGGTTTCTCATTTTCACTGGGACCATATACAGGGCATCCCTTTCTTCCATCCATTTTTTGAGCCGCATAACCATTTCCATTTTTACAGTTTCGAGTCGCGTTATCTCGGGCCGGATAGCCTTCGTAAGGCGCTCGAATCGCAGTTAGCCAGCCCTTATTTTCCGGTCGACGCGAATGTGATGTCCGCGCAACGAACTTTTCGCGATGTGACGGGCGGCGAGAGCTGGCAGCTTGGCGGGGTGCGCGCGACAGCCGAACGCTTGAACCACCCGCAGGGCTGCCTGGGGTATCGCCTTGAGACGAGCGCCGGATCGGTTGTTTACGCGACAGATAACGAGCCCGACGGTGGGGACTACGACAAAAATCTCAGACGGCTCGCGCAGAATGCCGACGTCCTGATCTATGACGCGCAGTATTCGCCCGAGCAGCTCGCTTCCACGCGCAAAGGCTGGGGCCATTCCAGTTGGCTTGAGGCTGTGAAGATCGCCCGGGAATGCAAGATTGCAAATCTGCTGCTCTTTCATCACGATCCCGATTCGTCGGACCGGACGATTGACGGCTTTCTTTCCGCCGCTCGCCAGGAATTTCCCGCGACATGGGCGGCAACCGAGGGCATGACTGTGCAGTTGAGCCAGCGAGGAGTTGAAGTCAAGCTGAGGGAGTCGCGTGTTGGCCTGCGGCGACGGCTTCGCTTCAGCGCAAGCGTCAGCGGCCGAGACGAAGATGGCAGGAAATTCGAGGAAAAAGCCGTCGTACGCGATCTTAGTTTATTGGGAGCGTATCTCTGTCTTGACAGCCGCCCACGGCTGCAGTCGGAATTGCGAGTTGTGATTGAAGCTGCCGGGGAAGGAAACCGGGCCAGCTCGTTGGCGTTCCGCGGTACCGTGGTTCATTGCGACTTGGGCCGCGAAAATACGCAAAACGGCGTAGGCGTCCTCTTCGTGGAAGAAACCGACTCTGGCCTTCCTCGCGACTAATACAAACCCCAACGCTTCCATTCCAAACATTCGCGGAACAGTCAGACCAGGGAGAAATTTGATTGCTAATTATTATTCAGCTGCGAGATCTGCGCATCAAGATCAGCCAGCGCACGTGTGAGCTGGTCGCGATAGCGTGAGTCGCTGCTGGACTGCAAATCGCCGGCCACGCGCGCGCGGGAGAGAAGCAGAACCTGGCGCCGGCGGTGCGCTTCGATCTCGGCAACGGTTAGGGGTTCTTTCTTATCGGTGCGTTTCGATTGGGACTCCTGGACCTGACCTTCTACAGACTTGCTTTCCCATCCTTTGGCCATGGGTTTATTTTACTGCTTTTCACCGATTGCGCGGACCGCTTTTTGAAAAAATCGGTGCTCAGCGCTTCACCTGTACTCATCTTACGGAGATTTGCTTTGTCTTCGCACTTGCGCGGGTGTTTGCAGTCCATTCGACAGTAGTTCGCTTTAGAACAACGATCTCATGAGATTGCGTACCGCGCCGCGCCTTCCGCATCATATGCTTGGCTGACATCTATTAGAGGACCAAATCAAACCTGCGCGGGAGGAACGATGGCGACGAACCCTACCCCGGTTCTCAAGGCGACCAGCGCTCAAGCCGAAACATTCGCGGGAGTTACTTATCACTTGGACGGCGAATTGGTTCCCGTCTTAACCGTGGAAATCGGGAACGTTCCGGTCTATTTCGAGCACCATGTGTTGCTTTGGAAAGACACTCGAACGGAAATCGGGATCAAGTCACTTTCTGGTGCATTTAAGCGCGTTTTGTCCGGCATGCCGATTTTTATGACGGAGGCTGGCGGCCCAGGGAGAATCGCTTTCAGCCGTGACGGCGCGGGCCACCTCTTCGCCATGCACTTGAACCAGGGCCAATCGCTCGACGTGCGCGAGCACCAGTTTCTCGCCGCCACTGATCAGCTCGATTATACGTTCACGCGCGTCAAGGGAATCGCCAACATGCTCATGGGAGGTACCGGCTTTTTCATCGACACGTTCACCGCGCACAAAGGCGATGGCATCCTCTGGCTGCACGGCTACGGAAATGTCTTCGAAGTGTTTCTGAACGTTGGCGATCAAATCGACATCGAGCCCGGGGGTTGGATCTACAAAGACCGCAGCGTCACCATGGAGACCCAATTCCAGAAGCTATCAACCGGTGTCTTCGCCAGCGGCGGCCAGATCGTCTGGAATCGCTTCCGCGGCCCCGGCCGGGTCGGCATCCAATCCATGTACATGCCCTTTGTCTCCGGCGAGTAGAACCTCCTGGCACAGACCAAGCCGTCATGGAGTGCGAAAACAAAAAGGCCGCACCGGCAAAACCGATGCGGCCTTTTGAATTTTATCCCTGGCGGTGACCTACGTTCCCGCGTCGTTTCCAGCGCAGTATCATCGGCCCGGCGAGGCTTAACTTCCGTGTTCGGGATGGGAACGGGTGTGGCCCTCGCGGTAAGACCACCAGGAAACTCAGGAAGCGATCGCCAGAATTCAACGAAGCTTCTCAATCCTGAAAAATCTTGCGATCAATTTTTTGACAATGAAGGAAGCGGCGTAAACCACAAATTCCGCTGGAGAGCAGCATTTCGTGAAAAGACGCTTTTCCTCCCACGCATTCCGCCCGAATTCGCAAGGAATTCAAACAGAACCGCCGCGTTAGGAAAATTTTATGGTTAAGCCGAACGGCCGATTAGTACGGGTAAGCTACACGCATTACTGCGCTTCCACCTCCCGCCTATCAAAGTCGTAGTCTTCGACTGGCCTTCTTACCCCGCCGCAGCGGGATTGGGAAACCTTATCTCGAGGCAAGCTTCTCGCTTAGATGCTTTCAGCGATTATCTCTTCCGAACTTCGCTACCGAGCGATGCCACGGGCGTGACAGCTCGATCACAAGAGGTTCGTTCATCCCGGTCCTCTCGTACTAGGGACAACTCCTCTCAAGTTTCCTGCGCCCACACCAGATAGGGACCGAACTGTCTCGCGACGTTCTGAACCCAGCTCACGTACCGCTTTAATAGGCGAACAG
>Ga0335074_10007006_pt1 | contig 15627 bp, 10 predicted proteins | sample Lox_Sample_23_FD_206715 | JGI IMG/M metagenome (GOLD analysis project Ga0335074, IMG submission 206715) | Soil microbial communities from Loxahatchee National Wildlife Refuge, Florida, United States - Lox_Sample_2.3 | ecosystem: Environmental > Terrestrial > Soil > Wetlands | place: USA... | reverse complement strand
CTCTCCGAGCTCGGCCCCATCGCCGCCGCGTACAGTGTCGGCTCCCTTGACGACAGCCAGCAGCGTCAGCTGCTGGCCGCCAAGCTGGACCAGATCGACGACAAGCGGCGACAACTCGGCCAGCTGTGGGAGGCCCTGCACGCCAAGCTCGAAGACCAGGGACCAGCGCGGGGCCGCGCCTGACGCGCCAGCACAATACGGCATCGCACCCGCGCAACCATGTCGGCGCCAGCCAGCGGCGACAATTCAACGCAAGGACCGGGATACCGCGGACCCGCCGCACCCAGCGGGTGCAGCCACCACGCAGGCAGCCGGGCTCGAACCGCAGGTCACCACCACGAACCCACGAAAAGCCGCTGATCACCCGTCGAGAGGTGAATCTCGGAGGCTAAAGCCCGTGTGCCACGGGGTCACCTTTCCATTGACACGCTGCACTGAGGCAACAACACTTGGTCGGGCTGGCTTCCTTTGAAACCTGTGAGCACCTCATTGCCACACAGCTTCCCCGCTGTTTCCTGCTGCAAAGAGGCCGCCGGTCCGCGCCATTCTGTAGCTAACTCATAACCAGGAGTTGAAGACGGGGGGAGGCACGATCCGCAGGCGGCGCGCCAAGGATCCGAACCCAGGAAAGCAATCTGACGAAGGAGAAGCTTATGCTACGTCGAATCAATGTCCGCAGCGGTGTTCTGCGGCGGGCAGGCGCGGCAGCGGGTGCGCTCGGGCTGCTTGGTGGCATCGGCATCCTGGCCGCCACGCCCGCGTCAGCCATTCCGCTCCCGCCGTCGACGTCCAGCTGTACCTACAACGGCAGCCCGACAGCGGTCGTGGCCAGCAACACAACCGGGACCACAGTCAAGGTCAGCTGCACCGGCCTGCCAAAGGACACGTTGCTGATCGTGGCCCAGACCAGCCCCCTGGCCGGGGTGATAAGCCCGTCAACGTCCTCGGTAACCGAAGCGGACCTCGCCACGGGCACCTCCGTCACCACGAGCTCCACTGGTACTCTCACCGCGACCATCACCGTGACAGCCACCGGAGGAACACCAAGCTTCTCGGCCACGGACAAGAACGCGGTGTGCCCGCCTACCCAGGCTCAGGTGAACGCCGGTCTCACCAACTGTGTGGTGACCGTGGCTGATCTGGCCACCACGACCGGACTCAACTACGGCAACATCATCTATGCCACCGCGCCAACGCCCCACGCGCCGACGCTGGCGCTCACGCCCGGCCACATCGGCGCGAAGGGGGGCGTGGTCACCGCCCGCGACAAGGCTGGCGCCTGCCCGACGCCCGTCACCGCAGCCAGCAGATGCTGGTGGGGGGCGGCTCTCACTGGGGTTCCCAGCAAGGCCGACGGCGTTCCTGGCTTCACCGTGACCATAAACGGGACCCCAGCCACTAATACCCTGACCGCCAGCCCAGCCATTTACTGCGCGGAAGGGGCCACGGCCGCGGCTTGCCAGGGGCTGGCCGTAGACACCCTGATCGGCCCGCACCTGAAGGGGACCATCACGGTACCCGCCACGACCAGCAAGCGGCTCCAAAAGGTGGCGGCCCTCGAACCCAACATCACGCCCGTTCCGGGCAATGGCCCAGACAATACAGTCGCAGCGCTGGCGTACTTGTGCCGCTGACGATCTTATTAGCCTGGATTGGAGCTAGTCGCTTCCTGGGCTGAGCGTCAAAGGGGTGCCGGCTTGCGGGCCGGCACCCCTCTGGTGTGTGGGTTCTGGAGAAATGACGTTCCCCCGGATGGCTTTAGCGCCAAGCCAGGCTGCGCGCGGGTCAGGACACTTCTCCCTGCGCCTGGTCCGGTCCTAGCCGGGAGAAGGCCAGCACGCACATGTCGTCGAGCTGGGGTTCGGCGCCGAGAGACTCGATCAGGTCGTCACAAAGGCTGCTGAGCGGCGAGCCGGGCTGCCAAGCCTGCAGTCGTTCGGCGACACGGGCTATCCCTTCCTCGAGATCCTCGCCGCGGCGCTCGATCAGCCCGTCGGTGTACATGAGCATGATGTCGCCAACGTCGAAACCCGTCTGGCCCTGGGTGTACTGGGGACAGTCTTGGTCGCCCGGCAGGCACAGGGCCGGCCCCTCGGCGGGCGCCGGGACCTCCACCGCCCCGGTCTTGGCCCGGCGGATCAGGATTGGCGGGTGGCCCGCGGTGGCGTAGGTGACCAGGGACACGTCGGGCTCGATGATCGCAGCCGCCACGGTGGCGAACTTCCCGCTGGTCGCCCAGTCGGTTACGCGCGCCATTTCCTCAAGGATGCTGGCGGGCTGGTGGCCGACGATGGCCAGGGTACGCCCGGCGTTGCGCAGTTGTGTCATGTCCTCAGCGGCGGTCAGGCCGTGTCCGACCACGTCGCCGACAGCCAGGTAGGCGCGATGGCCCGGCAGGGCCATCGCGTCGTACCAGTCTCCGCCGATCTGCTGGGCCGTTCCGGCCTGCCGGTAGCTGGCCCCGATCTCCAGGCCGGGAATCACCGCAGCCGCGGCCGGCAGGACCGCGCGCTGCAGGACGGCGGCGATCGCGTGCTCATCGGCGTAGACGCGGGCGCGGACCAGGGCCTGCGCAATGATGTCAGCGACGGCGGCGGCGAAGGCGAACTGCCCCGGCTCGAACTGCTGGGGACGCCTCCACATCAGGCCGATCGCGCCGACTGGTGTCGTGCCTGCCCACAGCGGCCAGGTCTGCCAGCTCGATCCGTGCGCGAGAATCGCCGGGGTATCCGGGCCCGGGTACCTCTGTTCGTACTCGGCGGGCGTCCGGATGATCACCGGGCGGCCGGTCCGGGCGGCATCGGTCTCGGCCGCGGAGACGTCCATCGGCAGGTCCGGGGACTGCTCGCGGATTTCCCCGGCCGTGGTGATCCACTCGAGCCGTCGGCCGTCCTGGCTGATGACGCCGAGGCATAGCGCGTCGGCGCCGTCGGCGGCCGCGCAGAGGCAATCGGCCACCACCTTGCCGATCGCTTTGGGGGTCAGCGCCAGGGCGAGCAGCCTGGTGAGTTCGGCAAGTGTCTCGACCCGCGCGTGCTCGCGCAGTTCGGCCTGCCGGAGCCGGGCCCGCTCCAGGGCACGGCTCGTCGTCTCGGCCATGCTGCGCAGGTACTCGCGTTCCGCGGCGGTCGCCTCACGCAGCCCGGCCCACCATACGCTGAGATAGCCAAGGGTGCCGACCTCGGTGAGCAACGGAAGCGCGGCCGTAGACCCGAGCCTCGCGTCGGGTGCCCGCAGGCCGCTGCGGTACACAGGAGTGCGGTCCCGGACCGCGCGCGGCCCCGGAGCGTCGGAATCGATCCGCCACTCCGCTGATATGACCGCCACCTGCGCTGCAGCGTCACTACCCGCGAGCGGCTCGAACCGGCGTCCGTCGGCGGCCAGCACGCTGATCATGACTTGGGCAGCGTCCAGCCGGGCGCGGACCGCGGCAGACACCTGGTCGCAGACGGAGTTGGCCGTAGCCGCGTCGGCAAGCACCGCGCCCAGTTCGGCGGCCTCGCGCCGGGCCTCGGCTATCGCTCGCTCCAGCCGTGCGCTGTCCCGATCCTGCACCGCCGACATCCGGCCCGCGACTTCCTGAGCCAGGACCCAGCCGAGCAGGACGACCAGGGCGATGTAGGCCTGCATGACGGCCACCGCGGCAGCGGATGACAGCCCGAGGTGAGCAAACTCGCCATACCCGGCCGCCGTCATGTAGTTGGCCACCGCCGCAAACACCGCTCCGGTAAGAACCACGCCCAGGTCACGCAGCCGGAGCGCCGCCCACGCCAGGATCGGCAGGAACAGCAGGCTGGACGGTTCGCTGATGCGGAACGCCACGACCGAAAGCCCGGCCGTGAGCATGACCACGAGCGCCAGTTCGAGCCATCGAGAGGACACCAGTGCCCGCCGCTGCGCCCACAGCAGCACCGTGCCGCCGATAACCAGCACCGCGATTCCGTCCCCGGCCCACCATTGCAGCAGCAGGCCCGGCCACCAGCCGCCCTTGGTCACATGGCTCACAGTGGCCCCGACCAGGCCGCCCGCCAGCGGTCCGAGGACCGCGGCGCCCAATACGAACCGGAACAGGCCGATGCGGGTCCCCAGGTCTGGCCGCCGTCCTCCGCAGAACCAGCGGACGAACGACGCGCCGGTCACCGGCTCCACCACGTTGGCCAGCGCTGATGCCAGCGCCGCCGCGAGCGTCAGGTGATGCTGCAGGTCGACACCGGTCTCGCAGACAACGATCGCGGCGATCACCACCGGCCAGCGCCGCCGCGCTATCAGCAGCAGGGCGGCCACGTCGACACCAGACGGGGGATAACCGAACGCCATGCCTGAGCTGAAGTGGTGCCACGCCAGCTCTGCGCCTACCACGTACGTCCCGGCGATGACGGCGAACAGGCCCGCTGCGCGCCCAGTAGCTGATCGGGACCAGCGTCGCAGGAACGCCATTGCTCCACGGGGCAACCGGTCTGCGGCCAGCAGGAGACGCCGACTGGCCGGTTCCAGGCCCAGTAGCCTGGGGGAGGCAGTATGTGTCGCCATGATTAGCCGCCGGAAAGAAACCTCGCCGCTGCTGGCCGGTTATTACCGCCGCAGGAGTGAGCGGCTCACGGAGCAACCCGCCTCCCCTGGTGCACTGTCACTGGCGAACGTGCGCCCGGGGCCACTCCCGCTTCCTGGCATCCTCAAGATTACTCATCGTAGCCAGCCACGGTCTCACTGGCAGGCAATATGTCGAAAAGTCCGGTCGGCGCCGAAGCCTCTCAGCAAGCGATAACCACGGGCCGGTTCCCGGCGTGCCGGCCGTCTGCACAGGGCAGCTTTCCGGACGATTTTGCAGTAATCGGGGCAGTAGGTACCTTCGCTCAGGTGAGTGGCCCTTCGGAAGACAGCACCATCTGGGACTCGTGGTTCCGCCCGGAGTCCTCGGCTGCCCAGCTCCCGCCAGTCGTCGAGGAGCAGCCAGCGCACGGCGGGCGCGGCAGGAAGCGGCGAAAGCTTCCGTATGTGCTGATCGCGGTGGTGGTAGCAGCGGCAGGTATCAGCGCGGGGCTAGTGCTGACGGGAGGCCGGCACACCCAGGCTACTGGTTTTCTGCCGACGGGCTCATCGCCTGGCCAGGACGCGCAGCAGACAACCCGCGCATTCCTGCGCGCCTGGGACGCGGATGACCTCCGGCAGGCGGCGAACTACACCAATCATCCGGCGGCCGCCCGGGCTGCCCTCAAGGTTTTCCGGACGGACCTCCATCTCCGGAAGCTCACCAGCGTCGCTGGGCCGGCAACAGCGATCTCGTCCAGCTCGGCGGCCCCCCGGGAGAAGGTCATCTACGCGGCCAGCGCCAGCGTGGCCACGTCGTACGGCGCTACGACCGTCAATGGAACCTGGCGCTACCACGCATCGGTGGTCGCCTACCAGGCGAAGCAATCCCAGTACTGGTACGTCGCCTGGGCACCCGCGGACCTTGCCCCGAACCTCACCACGTCCACGCACCTTGCTGCCATCCCGGTCGCCCCGCGCGTCACGTCGGTCACCGACGCCAGCGGCAACGATCTCACCAGTTACGGCGACGCGGGGCTGGACCACGTCGCCGCGGGCCTGGAGACGGGCGCACCCCCTGGGACCGGATCCCCGGGCCTGGACGTCGAGATCCAGAGCCAGACGGGCAAGTTCCTCGCCAGCACCGCGGCGGTCGTGGTCACGCCGAAGAACGTCTCTGGCTTCGCCACAACGATCGACCCGGCAGCGGAGCAGGCTGCCCGGTCTGCCGTCCAGGCTCACAACAACAGCTCGATGGTCGTCCTCCAGCCATCGACCGGCAAGATCCTGGCCATCGCCAATAACGCAGGCTTCAACGATTTCGCGCTTACGGCACGAGTAGCACCCGGCTCGGCGATGAAGACCGTCACCTCGACTGCGCTGTTCACCGAGGGGGTGCTCAATCCGGACAGTCCCGTTGCCTGCCCGAAGGCGTTCACGATTCAGGGGATCACTTACCACAATGACCAGGGCGAATCCGAGCCGGCGTCGACACCGTTCATCACTGACTTTGCTCAGTCCTGCAATAACGCTTTCAGCACGCAGTGGGAACATCTGACCGACGGCCGCCTGGCCGGGACCGCCAAGGAGTATTACGGCCTGGACCAGAACTGGGACATCGGCATCGGCAAGCTCTCCGCGAGCTACTTCAACGCCCCGCCGTCAGCATCTGGCTCCGAACTGGCCCAGGAGGCCTTCGGCGAAGGTTCGCTGACCGCTTCACCTCTGGCCATGGCGTCGATCGCGGCCACCATCGAAAGCGGGAGCTTCCGGCAGCCTTACCTGGCCGCTGGCGCCCCGCTGGTCACCGCGACGCCGCTGCCAGCCACGACCGACGCCTGGCTGAAGGAGATGATGCGGGCCGTGGTCACCAGCGGCACGGCCGCACCGGTCGGCTTCGGCCCGGGTGTCTACGCCAAAACCGGTACCGCCGACATCAACGGCCAAGGACAGCCCAACAGCTGGATTATCGTCTTCGAGCCGTCCCGGAACATCGCCGTCGCCTGCCTGGTCGTCAACGCCGGCTACGGCGCTCAGTTCGCCGGCCCCGAGGTCAAGTCCTTCCTCGAAAACTACTGATCTGGATTTGCCGCGCCCGCCACAGGCCGCGCCGCGGGCCAGGGATCAGCCGGGCTACCCGTTCTCCTGAGATTGCTTAGATCCTGTCCCGAGCTTGCCGCCCGCGGCGGCCCTGGTCACCCAGGCGAAGTACCAGACCACGCCGAGGCCGATGACGACCAGGCTTCCCTCGCCGGCCGTGTGCCCGACGGACGGGACCGTCAGCGCGACGCAGATCAGCAGGCACCAGGCCAGCCCGAGCACGCCGGCTGGCGTAGCCCAGCGGCCCAGGCTGAATACGCCCTCAGGGCGCGTGGAGCCTTTCTCCGTCCGCATGCCCGCGAAGATCACGAGGAAGTAAGCGAAGAAGATGGCGACCGAGGAGACGCTGGTGATGGTGGACTCCACCTTGGCCCCCAGCGTGAACAGAATCGATATCACCGTCGACACCAGGAGCATGACGAACGGGCTGCCGTACTTGGTGCTGACCTTCTGCAGCGCGCCCGAGAACGGCAGCATGTTGTCCCGCGCCATCGAGAAGCCCAGCCTGCTGACCGCGGCCATGTTGATGAGCCCGCAGGCGAAGATCGCCACAAAGATGAGGGCCATCGACAGCTTGACCAGGGGTGAGGGCAGATGGGCTTGCATGATGTAGAGCAGCGGCGTGGAGCTCGCCTGGGTCGCCGACAAGTTCGGGATGGCGAAGGTGAAGCCCAGCAGCACGATGAACCCGACGGTAGCCGAGATGAGCTCCGCGAGGATGATCGCGCGCGGGACGCTGCGGAGCGGGTTCTTCGCCTCCTCGGCGAGGTCGGCCGCTCCCTCGTAGCCGGTGAGCGTGTACGCCGCCGCCAGGGAGGACACGGCCAGCGCGCCCAGGCCGGCCGACGCCGCCCCGCTGCCGTGGGAGGTCAGGAACGAACCGGTCGCGTTGGGCAGCCCCGCCACGAACGAGTAGATGAGCAGCCCGACCCCGACCGCGCTGATCCCGATGAGCTCCGCGACCACGGAGAAGTTGTTCAGCTGGGCGGTTGCCTTGATCCCGAAGATGTGGATCGTCATGTAGATGGCGAGCAGCAGGATCGTCGTGATGAGGATCGTCGACTGTGCGTCGCCCAGCCCCACGTAGGGATCGAAGTAAGAGGCGAAGGCATAGGCCACGCCGGCGGTGCCGGTGAGCCAGCCGACCAGGGCGAACCAGCCGGGGAACCAGCCGAACTTCGGGCTCAGCATCTTCGCCGCCCACTGGTAGGCGTACCCGGCCAGCGGCACGCGCGGCGCGAAGTGCGCCAGGTTCAGCGCGATGATCAGCTGCCCGACGCCGACGACGACCCAGGTCCAGATGAACCGCGGGCCGGCCTGGTCGAGGCCGAAGCCGTAGTTGGCGAACAGGCCGGTCGATATGGAGATCAGCGAGAACGATATGGCGAAGACCGAGAACCGCCCCATCGACCGGTGCAGGACCGGCTGGTACCCGTAGGCCGTTACGGTGGCGGCATCGGCGTCGGCCTGCTGGGTCCCGGTACTTGCGGCGTGAGTGGCGGACGTCTTTTCCGACATTGGATTTCCCTTTACTCAACAGGCTGGTTATCGGGTTGGTGCGAATGCGGGAAGTTAGCTGACCCGGTCCGCCACGCGGACCAGGCGTTCTACGACCTCCGCCAGCAGCTCGCCATCGTGAGCGGACGAGATCGAGAAATCGGTGTGGAAGTACACCCCTTCGCGGATGCACTCGGTGAAGAACCGGCGGGCCAGATCCGCGTCCAGCGCCCGGATGTCGGCGTAGCCCTGGACCGGCTCCCTGGTGCCGATGTAGAGGCCGAACATGCAGCCCAGCCCCTGCACGCGGGCTGGCAGCCGGGTGCTGTCGAGGGCTTTCTGCAGGTCGGAGTAGAACGCTTCGGCGCGGGCCGTGAGCGTCTCGTAGAAGCCCGGGCTGGCCAGCGCGTCCAGCGTGGCCCGGGCGGCGGCCAGCCCGATCAGGTTCCCGGCGAACGTGCCACCCTGCAGGGCGCGGTGGGGAGCAGAGGCGAGGAAGCCCTCCATGATCTCCCGCTTGCCGGCGATCGCCGATAGCGGCACCCCGCAGCTGAGGGCCTTGGAGAGCAGGGTCAGGTCCGGGGTCACGCCGTACCGGGCCTGGGCACCGCCGAGGCCGGTCTTGAAGCCCGAGAGCACCTCATCGAACACGACGATCGCTCCCGCGTCGTGGGTCAGGTCCCGGGCAGCGGCCAGGTACCCGTCGGCGGGGACGATGCAGCCGTTGTTGTAGTCGATCGGGACCATGACGACCGCGGCCACCCGTCCCTGGTAGGCGGCCAGTCCCGCTTCCAGGGCGGGCAGGTCGTTCCACGGGATCGGCACGACCGAGTCGACCACGCCCGGCGGGAGGCCATCCGAGGAGGGGATCGGCCGTGACGGGTGACCCCCGTGGTTCGTCGCGTCCGTGTTCGTCCACATCGAGTTCAGCAGCGCGTAGTCGCTGCCGCCGTTGAAGTGGCCGTCGATCTTGAAAATGATGTCCCGCCCGGTCTGCGCGCGGCACAGCCGCAAGGCGGTCGAGACCGCCTCGCTGCCCGAGGCCACGAACCGGACGGCCTCCGCCGAGGGGATGATCTCCGACAGCCTGGTGGCGATCTCCTCGCCGAGCCCGGTCTCGTAGCCGATCACGACCCCGTCGTCGAGGATGCGGCGCACGGCGTCCATGACCGCCGGGTGGGCGTGGCCGAGCACGGTGCTCCCGTGGGCCATGAACAGGTCGATGTACTCGTGGCCGTCAGCCGTCTCGATCGCGGCGCCCGATGCCCGCTTCACCGTCAGGTACTGCCCGGTGTACGGGTTGGTGCGGAACGAGGAGGAGATCCCTCCCAGGAGGTGCTGGACTGCGGGCGTGCTCAAGTGGGTTCCTTCCGTTTCTGCCAGGTACTGCCGCGCGGCGAGGGTCACGTGCCGGAGTAGGCGGGTAGCCGGGCCGCCGCCGCTACCTCGGCCGCCGCCGGATAGGCGGCGGCGCTTCCGGAACGGGTGACGCTGAGCGAGGCCGCGATGACCGCGTACCGGATGGCGGCCTCAAGCATGTCGCCGCCCCGCAGGCGCACCGCCAGGGCGCCTGCGAAGGCGTCCCCGGCGCCGTTTTTGTCGACCACGTCGACCACCGGCGCCGGCACCGACGCCTCGTTGCCGTCGGCGTCGCACGCGTAGGCGCCGGCCGCTCCCGCCGTCACCACGACGCAGGTGCCCGGGCAGGCCCGCTGCAGCCGGCGAACCAGTTCGGGGGGCGGTGCCGGCACACCCAGCAGCCAGGCCGCCTCGTGCACGTTCGCCACCAGCAGGTCGGTGAGGCTGAGGAGCTCCTCGGTCAGGTTCTGCGGTGGGGAGGGGTTCAAGATGGTGGGCGCGCCGACGGCTCTGGCGGCCGTGAACGCGGCCAGGGCCGCTTCCTGCGGCGCCTCGAGCTGGCACAGCACGACGGCGGCGTCATCGAACGCGTCGCGCATCGCGGACACCGCGTCGCCGTCAAGCTCGCGGTTGGCTTCCATGGCGGTCGCCACCGCCGCGGCGCCGTTCGGGGCCAGCAGGACGAAGCCGATGTCGGTGGGCTTGCGCGAGGTGATCGCCCAGCCCATGTCGATGCCTTCGCGCTCGAGCAGACGGCGCCACCGGCTCCCGCGCTCGTCGTTCCCGAGCACGGTCAGGAAGCGAACCGGCGCGCCGAGCCTGGCCACGCAGATCGCCTGGTTGGTGGCCCTCCCGCCATCGACCGGCTCCTCGAAGGAGTGGCCGAGGACGCTCTCGCCTTCCATCGGGACGGCCGACACCCTCATGAAAAGCCCCTGGATGTGGGCACCCACGACAACGATCGAGCCGTCCCCCGGCCGGGATGACGGGCCAGGGGGCCGGGTGGGCCGCCAGACGGCGGACAGGGACTTGCCGCTTCCGCTCTTCATCGCGCGTTCTCCTTCGCGGCCAGCGCGGAGATCAGGGTCGTCCCTTCCAGGGCGTCCCGGATCACCGCCGCCGCCGCCATCAGCGGGGCATTGCCGGCCAGCGGGGAGAACATGACGCCGAACTCCGCTGCCGCCGGCGGGAGGGCCACGTCCCTGACGTGGCGGGCCACGAGGTCCAGGAAGTTCTGCCCCAGTGGCCGCAGGCCCCCGTGCAGGATCACAACCCCCAGCCCGAAGGCGTTGACCACGTTGACCAGGCCGATGGCCAGCCGGTCCGCGTACGTTTCGACCTGCGTCCGGGCGAACTCATCACCCTTGCGCAGGTGAGCGGCCACCTCGGTGACGGTGGGCGAGCTCCCCGCCCGCAGGTCGCTGGCCAGCGCCGATGGGAGGTGCCACAGCGCCGCGCCCCGCTTGACGGCCTGAAGGAACGCGCGCTCGGACGCGTACAGTTCCCAGCAGCCGCGGTTACCGCACCAGCACCCGGGGCCGTCGAGCTTGACCGTCGTATGACCCAGCGCAGCCATGCTGTACGCCGCGTTGATCGGCGTCTCGCCGTTCGCGTGCACCAGGATGGTACTGAGGCCATCGTGAGTATCAACCACCACGAACGAGGTGCGCTGGCTCGTTATCCCGCAGCCGAACCACGTCTCGGCCACGGCAGCGTTGTGAATCCTGGGGGCCATGAGGACAGGCAGGCCGAGGCTCCCGAGCGCTTCCGACGTCGCCCCGGCGATCCGCTCGACGGCATCCGTCCCCGCGCCAGCGGCTCCCCGGCCCGCTGGCGCGATGTTACCCTCGCCCGGCAGGCTCACGCCTATTCCGATCACCGGCCGGCCGGCGCTCCTCGCCGCGCCGATCAGCACGCGGGCCGTGTCGGCCACCGCCTCGCCGAGGCGCTCCGGCTGTGATGTGCCGTCCGGCCCGGCTTTCACCGGCTGAACGTGCACGGCCTGGCTGGCGAGGCGAAGGTTGGCCGCTGCGCCGTGCACCGCCTGGCCGTTCGCGTCGATGCCGATCGCCCACCCGGCATCGTCGTTGAACTCGAACAACTGCGGGCGCTTGCCGCCCGTGTCGCTTGGCGCGCCGAGGGTCGTCTTGCGCAGGACGCCACTCTCGATCAGCTCGTCGATCAGGTTCGACGCGGTCGGCCTGCTCAGGCCCGCGGCCTGGCACGCTTCCGGCTTGGACGACGTCCCCTGCAGGTAGACGTGCTGAAGCACGCTGCGCTTGTTATCGATCTTCACGTCGGCCGGCCGCGAGCCGGTCGTCCGCCGCGCGACGTCGCGATGCACCAGACGACCTCCTGAGGAATGTTAGGTAAGTATCTTTACATTGCTCCCAGCTGTCAAGATCGGGTCGGCCTCGGTCACCTCATCAGGTTCCTCGAGCGGCTGGGTCACACCAGGCGGTGTTCACGCGTCCGGCAGGCGCCGCGTCCTCAGGCCGCCTAGACCTAATCGTGATTGATCACCATGTAAACCCACTTCGCCATGCAGGCGTCTTGTTACGTGAGTTGCCACAGGGAGAGACGAATCACTCCCGCCAATAGCTACCTTTTCGGTAGGTAACTCCTGACTTCGGCAGGGCACCTGGGAGGGCATCATGGCTGGTGAGGAAGCGGCGGCTACTCAAAATCCCGGACTATCCTCATCAGCAAGCGCTTCACGATTTACGGATCTGGAATTCGATCCTAAAGGCTCTGCAGAGGAGCTGACGCCGCTTAGTTCTTCCTCTGATATACCCTGGCCGAAAGTAAGTATCGTCATTCCTGCGCTTAACGAGGCCCGTAACCTGCCGCATGTATTTTCGCTGCTTCCACCCGCACTTCATGAAGTGATCATTGTCGATGGGCGTTCGGAAGACGACACCATCGCCGTCGCCCGCCGCCTGCGTCCCGACGCCCGGATCATCACGCAGAGTCGCTCCGGTAAGGGCAACGCCCTCGCCTGCGGCTTTGCCGTCGCGACTGGCGACATCATCGTCATGGTCGATGCCGATGGCTCGGCCGATCCGGCGGAGATCCCGCAATTTGTCACCGCTCTCCTGGACGGCGCAGACTTTGCGAAGGGCACTAGGTTCGCCGCCGGCGGCGGCAGCAGCGACATCACGCGTTTGCGCCGGGCCGGCAACTGGGTGCTCAGCAGCATGGTCAACGTTTTGTGCCGCACGAAGTATTCAGATCTGTGCTACGGCTATAACGCCTTCTGGAGACGCCACGTCCCGGTGTTTGGCCTTGACGCCGAGTCGGCTATCCCGGCCGGCGGCGGCAGGCTGTGGGGAGACGGATTCGAAGTCGAAACGCTGATCAACATCCGCATCGCCCAGGCCGGACTGAACATCACTGAGGTCCCGAGCTACGAGCATGAACGGATCCACGGCGTGAGTAACCTGAACGCCTTCAGCGACGGCCTGCGGGTTCTTCGCACGATTCTTGTCGAGCGCTCCTATTCGAGGAGCCGGGCCACCAGTGCGCGCACGCCACGCGCGCATGCACAGCGAGACTAACCTTCACTTTGCCCGTGACATATGGCAGATCGCGAAGGTAATCGCACCGGAGCGCCGGCCCGGCTACTGCCGCCGAAGTAACGTCAGACGCCCCGGAGCACGGCGACGGCTTTACCCATGATCGCGACTCCGCCGCCGGGGATTGGCGGATAGGCTGGATTGTGCGGCATCAGCCAGCACTGGCCGTCTGCTGCCTGCTGGAAGGTCTTGATTGTGGCCTCGGACTCGATGCCTTCGATCAGCGCGGCCACGATATCGCCACTGTCGACGTCTTCCTGCAGACGGATGACCAGAGGGTCGCCATCGAATATGCCTGCGTTGACCATAGAGTCGCCAGCCACCCTAAGCATGAAAAGGCTTCCGTAGCCGACGATCTTGCGGGGCAGCAAGAATTCGTCCTCGATCTCCTGCTAGGCGACGATAGGCACACCCGCGGCGATCCGCCCAACCAGCGGCACCCTGACGAGGTCCTCGGGGTTATCATCGGCCGGGAGGGCCTCGGCCTTGGCCGCAGCCTGGGTGGCCTGCGGCTGGCTTGCCTTGTCAGGTGGCGTCTCTACGGTGGTGCGCGGCTGCCCGAAATGACGGGTGAGGTAGCCCTTTTCTTCAGGACCGGCAAGTGGTAAGAGACGAAGGACGGGCTGGCGAGGCCGACTGCCTGGGCAATCTCGCGCTGGGAAGGTGGATAGCGCCGGCTCTGCGTGGACTCGCGGATGACCTGCAGGATCCTCTCCTGCCGATGGGTGAGCGGCTGACGGTGAGCCGGCGGTTCTGGCGGTTCCGCACTGGTCACGATCAGGCCTCCGCCTCCGTGCGCACCGACAGATCCGGCGCAGCTCGTACAGCGTCCCCAACCGAGATTCCATCAGTTCCGGCACGGAATCAAGCCCTCAGACTGCCGCCCGCTCCGGTTGGGCGGAAATCCGGGCATAAGCGCATAGTCCACAGTGCTGCCGATCTGCGTGAGAGAGAGGCAGGCATTCGCAAAGCAGAGCGGTTACCGGCCGATCCGGTCGCCGACCTTCGGTGCATTGCATCTGAGCCGCAATTTGCCTTAGTCTGGTGCCCGTCCACTGTTCGCTGCGCCGGTTGACGGCGGCAGGTCTTTGCTGTGCTATTTGGGGGGCGAGTGGCTGGTGGGGCGTTTCACGCTTCCCGGGTCAGGCGTTGACGGTGAGGTGCGCCGTGTTCGCCGGAATTTTATTGCGTTACTAATCCTGTCGTCCGCCGCGGCGATCATTCTCGCGCTTACTTTCCGACTCGGCGTTCCTGGCACAGTGCTGGATCTGATCGTGGGCGGCGGTGCGCCCGCCAGCATGTACATAACCTGGCGGCAAATAGCCAAGTCAGATGACGCGGGCGACACGTTAGCGAACAGTCCCCGTGCGCTGGCCGATTCCGGCCTGGAGCGACTGGCGAAGATCGTCTTAAAGCAGTGGAACAAGGAGTACGAGCACCGGACGTTCAACGATCCGGCTCCGAAATACCGAGACATCAGAGCTTCCTGGTCGGTGGCCGACGCCTCACTTGCGGTCGGCTGGGACACGCTCATCGAACTCGCGTGTGGCTCGGCCGGGTACAAGGAATTAGGCCCGCTCAAGTGGGCTGCAACCTCGCAGGGGCTTAGCGGGCTTGACGAAGAGGACCTGCGGGGAATCCTGGAGAAGGTGCCAACCGGCTGGCTGGTCGTGCTGGGCGGATCGGGGTCCGGCAAGAGCATGCTCATGCTCCGGACGGTCCGGGAGATCATCAACCACCGCAAGAGCGGCGATCCGGTTCCGGTATTCGTGCCAATGACCTCATGGGATCCGAAGAAAGACAGCCTGCGTACCTGGTTGGAGAAACAGCTCCTTATCGACTATCCGGGTCTGGGCGCTAGCGTGACGCGAGGCCATAAAAGAACAACCCTGCTCGCGATGCTGCTCGATGATCAGAAGATCCTGCCGATTCTCGACGGTCTCGACGAGATGCCGGTGACCGCCGGGGTAGAGGCGATCAACCAGCTCAATAGGGCGTTTTCCGCCGACGCCCGCCCGCTGCGGCTGGTCGTGACCTGCCGGACAGATTATTACCGGCGGGCCGTCCTGGGCGAGCCCAAGGAGAAGGGCTGGAAACCCAATCCGCTGGTCGCCGCGGCCGCCATCGAACTGCACAACCTCGACGCCGACAAGGTGTCGTCCTACCTGGCCAGGCGCGGCGAGGACAAGCGCTGGACCGCGGTGGACGACCAACTGCGGCAGCACGGTGAGCTGGCGCGGGCGCTGAATACCCCGCTGTACGCGAGCCTGGCGTCCGAGATCTACAACCCGAGCCGCCAGGAGGACCGCAGCAAGCGACGTGATCCCGGGGAGCTGTGCACATTCGCAGGCGAGGAGGCCGTCCATCACCACTTGCTCGATGAGTTCATCCCGGCCGTGTACGCGGATGCACAGGCGGAACTGTACGAGCGGGCGGAGGAGGAGTACGAGGAGCCGAAGCAATTGCCCGCCGAGCGCTGGCTCATGATCCTCGCCGATTATCTGACCAGGGGCCGGAAGGAACCCGCGACCAGCCTGGAGTGGTGGGACCTCAGAGGGCTGGCGCCTTC
>Ga0335074_10007005_pt1 | contig 15627 bp, 16 predicted proteins | sample Lox_Sample_23_FD_206715 | JGI IMG/M metagenome (GOLD analysis project Ga0335074, IMG submission 206715) | Soil microbial communities from Loxahatchee National Wildlife Refuge, Florida, United States - Lox_Sample_2.3 | ecosystem: Environmental > Terrestrial > Soil > Wetlands | place: USA... | reverse complement strand
AATGACGACGTTCTTCATGGTTTCGTGCGCGGCTCGGACGGCGCGATCGTGACTTTCGATCCGGCCGGCTCGTCGGGCACCTATGCCGTTTCCATCAACCATTCGGCGTCCGTCGCCGGTTATTATCTGGACAAGAATTCCGTCGTGCACGGGTTTGTAATGACGGCGGACGGATCGATCACGGCATTCGACCCGGCCAATTCGACGGGGACGTATGTCAGCGGCATGAACAATTTGGGAGTCGTTGCGGGTTATTACCAGGACCAGAACTACGTCCTGCACGGCTTCGTCCGATCAGCCGACGGGACGATCACCGTATTCGATCCGACGGGTTCGAGCAGCACCTATGTGAGCGGCATCGATCGCGACGGCACGGTGACGGGGCATTATCAGGGCACCTCGATCCAGCACGGATTCGTCCGGTCGGCGGACGGGACCATAACCAGTTTCGACCCACAGGGATCCGAAGCAACAACGCCCGAGGCCATCAGCCGCAAGGGCGACGTCGTAGGTCATTATACAAATCGCGGAAGCGGTACGCACGCCTTCGTGCGGCACCCTAACGGATCGATACGAATTTTCGATCCGGCGGATTCGGCGGGAACTTTTGCAACTGCGGTCAATGCGGCGGGAGCGATCGTCGGTTATTACGAGGATACTGCCTATCACGGCTTCGTGCGCGGCAGTCCGTTTGCCCAGGAAAACTAGGGCGGAATCCGAACGCGTGGAGTCGGGCTCACCCTTCGACAAGCCGAGGTGAGGCGCTCTTTGTTCAACCCTCGGGCTGAGCCTGTCGAAGTATGGTGGCCGGACACTGATCCCGCATGACCGGATACCGCTCTGGCCCGCAGCAGCCGCCCCGCGGCCGGCCGGAAAAAAACGAAATCGTCTAACGGAAGCGCAAGCGCGGCAATCGTTTCACGGATTTGCTCGCGAACAGCCTGAAGAAAAAGTGGAATACGCCCCGGCGCGCGCCATCGCTCTTCCGAACAGGCGACGTTATTCCCTCTGCCCGCCCTACAACCAGATGCCCCAACATTGCGACGCACTCCGATGTCGTCCGGTAATTTCTGCGGACGAAAGGACCTCCATTCCCGCCGGTTCCAATTCTGCGGGCGATATTACGGTGCCGCCAAATTCGTTAGCGGAAGATTAATTGTTCTCAACGATGCGCTGCGTTCCTGGAAATGCCAGCGATTGCCGGGAATTCGGCTAATGTCCGCCGGGCTCCGGAACCAGAGGCGGGCTCGTGCCCGGCAGCGCTTCGGTTTCGCCGTTCGTGCGCCGGCACATTTGCAGGCCGCTATTGTAGCCGGCCCGGTAAGTATCGTCGGCGTTGAGAAGCTGCTTGTCGCCGACCGTCCTGTCGCGCAGATCGCTGCCCTGATAGGTCGCGGCTGCGCAGCCGTCCTCATATCCTTCCTGAAAACTCGGATTCTTGCGCAGTTCGGGCTCGCTGCTTGCGCAACCCGCGAGGACAAACGCGGCAAGGCCCAAGGCGGGAAAGATGCGCATCGTGCTCATCATCGGCTCCGGCGGATCAGAGATAACCTCACAGAAAATGGATAGGGACCACGGCCAGGATCGCCCCGATCAACGTACCATTCCCGAAGCGACGACGAGAACTGCCATCTGTGCCCCATTCATGCCGGATGGGGAGCCTCGGTAAGGCTGCGTATCGCATCCCAGCTGGAAATGATTCCGATCACCTTGTTTGTCCCTTTTTCCACGACAGGAATCGGTGCGTGACTGCGGCAGCAAAAGCGGATGGCCTCGATTTCGGCGGCGTCGGATTCGAGACGCGCGGCGTTGCGATCGGCCACCTCGGAAACGCGTCGGCTCTTCACCTCTTCGTATCTCCGCCGCAATTCGCCGCCATCCTCCGAAAGGAAGCGGAGATTCGACATGTGATTGCCGGCGAGCGCCACGCGCGGCACGAGCAGGCCGAGCAGGTCGTCGATGCCGAACATGCCGATATAGCGCCCGGCTGCATCGACCACCGGAAGACTCGTGTAACGATGCCCGATGAGCATTGCCGCAGCGCCCGCGACCGACGCGTCCCCGGAAACGGTTGGCGGCGCTTTTGTCATGATCGCGGTGCAACTCATCCCAAATCCTTCGCGAAGATGACAAATCTCGTAACGTGTGGCCGGAAGCCCCGCAAGCGGCGGGGGGAGGCTGTGGATTAAAGAGAAGTGCGCCCTTACGTTTAAACTTCATTAAACCACGCCAACCAGAGTTTCGTAACATTCGAATCGCAGGTGGTCATGCCGCGCGGCAGTTTACGAGCCCAGGACGGTGAAGAGTCTCGCCGCCGTTTTGCGGTTGAACAGGTCGCAAAGGCTGCACTGGGCGGCCTGCTGTGGTTCGCCTATGTCATGCTGGTGGGCAGGCCGGAACGCCTGGAACTGATCGCCCTGGCGGGGTTTCTTGCGCCTTGCGCGCTTGGACTTCTGGCGCTCCTCGGCGTTTCGCTCGACATCCTCGAGGCCGCGTCCTTCGCCTGCTTCGCCGCGCTTGTGGGCTATGTCGTTGCGATCACGGGCGGGATGCGTTCGCCGCTGCTGGTCTGGTTTGCGGTCCTGCCAGCCGAGGCGGCGCTTGGCGGAGGACGTCGCTCCGTGCTGCGCGCCGCCATCGCCGCAGGACTGAGCCTTGCCCTGGTTGCCGTGCTTGAGGGCATGAACATGCTGCCGCCAGCCCGATTGCTGGTACCTTATTGGCAGGTCTATGCCGGCTCCGTTCTCGCGGCGATCGTTCAGTCCGCCCTGATCGCGGTCGCCGCCCAGGAGCGCCAGCGCAACGCAGATCTCGCCGCCCGCGAAGGGGCGGAAATGTATGGTTTTCTTGCCGAGAACGCGACCGACCTGATTACACGTCATGCGCCCGACGGCGGCATCCGCTATGCGAGCCCGGCTACGCGTCGGCTCCTCGGGCTCGAGCCCGCTGCGCTCGAAGGAATTTCGCTGTCGTCGCTCGTCCACCCCGACGATCTCGATACTGCCCGCGACGCGATATCGAAAGCAGCTTTTTCCGGGCGCCAGGCCGCGGCGGAAATACGCTTTCACCGCGCCGATGGCAGCTACGTCGCCTCGGAAATGTCGTGCCGGCCAGCGACGGGCGCGGACGGCCGCGTGCGCGACGTGGTCGCCGTGACGCGCGATATTTCGGAACGCAAGGCACAGGAGCAGGCGCTGATCGCCGCGCGCGAAGCCGCAGAAGAGGCAAACCGCGCCAAGTCGCGGTTCCTTGCCCATATGAGTCACGAACTGCGCACGCCGCTCAATGCCATCATCGGGTTCTCGGAAGTGATGATGCACCAGATGTTCGGCGGCATCGGGAATCCGCGCTATCGGGAATATGCCGAGCTCATTCATGAAAGCGGCGGTCATCTGCTCGAACTGATCAACGGCGTGCTCGACATGTCGAAGATCGAAGCGGGCAAGTTCGACCTCAATGAAATTACCTTCGATCTCGAAGCGGCGGCGGACCAGGCTTTGCGAATCGTAAAGCTTCAGGCCGAACGCAAAGGCGTGGCGCTGAAGACGTCGATCGCGCCGGGCGCGCACACGATCTTTGCCGACCAGCGCGCGGTCAAACAGATACTTTTGAATCTTCTCGCCAATGCCGTGAAGTTCACGCCGCGCGGCGGCGCGGTCTGGATTGCGGCCGCGCGCGAAGGCGGCGCCATCGAGCTTGCTGTCGCCGATACGGGCATCGGGATCGCGGAAACGGATCTGCACCGCCTGGGTCAACCCTTCGAACAGGCGGGCAACGCTCTTTCGCAGGAAGGCACGGGCCTCGGCCTCGCGCTGGTCAGGGCACTGGCCGGGCTTCATGATGGCGAGGTGCGCATACAGTCGGCGCGTGGCGAAGGGACCGTGGTGCGTGTGCGCCTGCCGCACGCAGCCGTGACCGATGAGGGCGCAGGCAAATCCCCGGTCGGACGCCTATTGCAGGATATCCGCGACGCCCTGAAAGGCGCGGCGTGACGCCCCGTCTCAAGGCCGGCATTTATGTACGAGCCCTGATCCGCCGCGCCGAAGTCGCCGGAGCTTCGGCTTATGTGCTGCGACACGGTGCGGAAGAGGCCGGCGCCGTTTATCTGAAACTCGCGCGTCCCGACCGCAGCTGCACAGTGCTCAGTCAGGCGCGCCGGGGCGAAGGCGAGCTCGTCTGGATCAAGCCCCTGGGCGAAACCAGCGACGAGGTGGCGGCCGCCAAATATTTCGAGAAGCAGATGCGCTTCGATCCGGATCTCTGGATCGTCGAAATCGAAGACCGCGAAGCCCGCGCATTTGTGGATGAACCGGTGGTGTGACGGAAATCATCCACCCTTCCGTCCGATTGCGTTGAGCCTCGTCAAAACTTCGTCCGGTAAAACGAGGTCGGCTGCCGCAAGATTCTCGCGCAGATGGGCAAGCGACGACGTGCCCGGTATGAGGAGAATGTTCGCAGCGCGATGCAGGAGCCACGCCAGCGCGACCTGCATCGGCGTCGCGCCGATCTCCGCGGCAATCGCCGACAATTCGGAGGATTGCAGCGGCGTAAACCCGCCAAGCGGAAAATACGGCACATAGGCGATGCCATGCCGCGCCAGATCATCGATCAGCGCGTCGTCGTCACGCTGGATAAGATTATAATGATTTTGCACGCAGACGATCTCGCAGATGCGCCGGGCTTCGGCGATCTGCGCGGGCGTTGCATTGCTCAGTCCGATGTGACGCACGAGACCCCGGCGCTGCAGTTCGGCCAGCGCCGCAAGCTGCTCCGCGATCGGACCTTCCACCGGCCCATGCACGCCGTATATGACGCGAAGATTGACGACATCGAGCACCTCGAGCGCGAGATTGCGCAGATTGTCATGCACCGCCTGGACGAGTTCCGCGGGCGAGAAGGCGGGATTCCATGAGGCATCGGCCCCGCGCCGCGCACCGACCTTTGTGACAATGACGAGATCGTCGGGATAGGGGTGGAGCGCTTCTCTGATAAGCTGGTTGGTGACGTGCGGGCCGTAGAAGTCGCTGGTATCGATATGGTTCACGCCGCTCTCGACAGCCAGCCGCAGCACCGCCAGTGCGGTATCGCGATCTTTTGGCGGCCCGAATACGCCGGGACCGGCAAGCTGCATAGCGCCATAGCCCAGCCGCCTGACGTTGTGGCTGCCGACCGGGAACGTACCGGCGCGATCTATCATTGACATGGATGGACTCCCTTCGGGACAGCCCCATAGGTAAACCTGACGGGCGGACAGACAACCCGCCGCGTCGCATCTCCGATTTCGGCGGTGGATTCAGGGAGACCGGTCGATGTCAGGCTGGAAACAGGACGAATTGCACGGGATTGCGGCAACCTATGAACCCCAGCTCTCCGTGTTGCGGGAAGACGGCGCGACTTACACCGGGCCGATTCCGATCTGGGCCGTCGTGGTCGACGATGTGCTTTATGCGCGCAGTTACAAGGGGCCGAAGGGGCATTGGTATCAGGCAGCCCTGCGCCAAATGGCAGGTCGTATCCGCGCCGACGGAGCAACTCTCGATGTTACTTTCGAGCCGGTCGATGGCGCAATCAATGACCGGATCGACGACGCCTATCGTGCCAAATATGGCAACAGTCCGTATCTTGCGCCGATGCTGAGCGAGGAGGTGAGGGCTACCACGCTGAGGATCGTTCCGCGTGCATGATCACCACCTATCCCGGCGGCGCGTCGCCGGAAAGCGCGGTATGGATCGACCTTCTCGACCCCGACGAAGACGAATGCGCGAAAACATCTGTTGTCAGCGGGATCGAAATTCCGACGCGTCAGGCGCTGGAGGAGATCGAGGCTTCAAGCCGCCTTCGTGCATCGGGCAATGGCCTCATTCTCAGCATGCCGATCGCTTCGAAATCCGCATCCGGTGAGGCGGTACCGACGCCGCTTGGTTTCGTATTGACCCCGAAACTTCTTGTCACCGTCCGCTACGCCGAGCTGCATGCGATCAAGCCGGCGCTCGACCACATCAAACCCGACACCCAGCCGACAAGCGTCGACATGTTTGCATTGCTGGTCGAAGCAATGGTCGATTACACCGCCGATCTCCTCGAACAGATGGCGGGCAAGTTAAACGAACTGTCTCAGCGCGTGTTCCGGCGTGGCGCGCAGGAGCGGGGGCGAAATGTTGCGCGTTCCAATCGTGCACTGAAGGAGGCGTTGCTCGAGATCGGAGAAATCGGCGCCCGGCTGAGCTTCATCCGCGACAGCATCCTGGGCCTGCAGCGCATTGCGCCATTCGCAGCGGAGAGCGGGAAGGACTGGCTCGGCGAGCCGGTGCGTGTGCGACTAAAAACCGTCGGTCAGGATCTGCAGTCGCTTGCCGATTTCGAGGTGCACCTCACCGACAAGATGCAATTCCTGCTCGATGCCGTGCTGGGCTTTATCAACACCGAACAGAACGACATCTTTAAGGTGCTGACGATCGTTTCGGTCGTTGGCATTCCGCCGACCCTGATCGCCAGCATGTACGGCATGAATTTCGACACGATCCACGAATATCACTGGCGCTACGGCTATGAATGGGGATTGTTCCTGATTTTCTTCTCCGCGCTCGTACCGACGATCTGGTTCAAATGGCGGGGGTGGTGGTGATTAGCCGCGGCTCCTCGCGCGAGCGGATGTGCAGATCGTCAATTATCGCCAGGGCTGGCTGAAGCGGGCAAATTCCGTGCCGTGCATCCGGCCGGGGTAGGCCGAGCCGACCGGGCCGCTGCTGGTCGATGCGATCCGCGCCTCGGGCTGGTGAAGGCGGCTCGAAAAGGCGTTGCCTTGTTCCGTACAGTTCTGTACAGTTTCCTTCCGAGGTATCCGATGTCTCACAATCCCAGAAAAGGCGTCGAGGAAGCCCGCAGCATGCTGCCGCAAATCCTGCAGCAGGCGGAAAAAGGCGAGTCGACCGTCATCACGAAACGCGGCCGGGCGATTGCGGCCATAGTTCCGCTTTCGGCTTTCGAATCCGGCAAACGGCAGGAGCCGTTGACGGCAGCGGCGCAATCCGGCCGCGGCCTGTGGGGCGGCGCGAATCCACGCGCGATGCGCAAGCTGCGCGGCGAATGGAGCCGCTAGATCTTTCCGTTCTTCCGGACGGCGCCCTGCTGCTTATCGACACGGCCCCGATCATTTACACGCTCGAGGGACATCCGCGTTTCGGCCCACGGTTCCGCCCCCTTTTCGATGCGCATGCGGATGGAAAATTCCGGTTTGCGGTAACGACCGTCACGGTGGCCGAGGTTCTCACCGGTCCGCTTTCGGAGAGAGAGGAGGCGCTGACCCGCCGCTATCGCGCGATTCTGGAATCGTGGCGGCTCGTGCCGCTCGATGCGGAAATAGCGGAAGGGGCCGCCCGCCTGCGCGCCGCCTATCGGCTTGAACTTGCCGATGCCGTTCAGGCCGCAAGCGCTCTTGCCATCAACGCAGCCGCACTGGTGACGCACGATCACGACTTCTCGAGAGTGCGTGCGCTCAGGATCATCGCATGAACGCTGCTCCGGTTTGCCTTGCAGACCCGGGCCAGCGCTGATGCTTGGCCGCGCTTCATGAACCATGGCAGCGCGCCGTCGAGCGCAATCAACGGGCTGTGGCGCGTTGTGTTCGCGTTCGAGGATGGTGATGTGCCCAGTGGGCAGATCATCTATTATCACTGAGATGCCAATATGGCTGAATCCAGGAAATTCCATGCCGTGCATCCACGCGCCATTCTGAAGGAATAGCTCGGGGCGTGCGGCATCAGCGCGGCGGCGTTTGCGCTCCGTCTTTGTGTTCCGCCGCAGCGCATACAGGAAATCGTCCTGCGCAAACGCCCCATCACGCCGGAGACGGCGCTGCGCATCGGAACCGCGCCCGGCGCCGGCGCGCGGATTTGGCTCGCCATGCAATAGGCCTGCGATCTGCACAAGATCGAAACCGAGGTGGGCGCCAAAGTGAGAGCCGAGATCCTGCCTGCGGCGTGAGCAGGTTGGGAAATGTATTAGCTGTCACGGGAATTGCAGGCGAGCAGTGGGCGGGTCGGTTTGAGGGCTGGGGCGGCCTTGAACGACCGCCCCGTCACCGGCTCACTTCCATTCGACAAGGAATTTTGCGTGTTCGCCCGGCGCGCTGGCCTTCGGATTTTCCTGCCAACGGAACTCGACTTCGACGGGGATTTTGAGCGCCTTCACGATGTGATAGGTCGCCTTCCATGCCCCATTGGCGTCTTGGCCCTGAACGGAAATCCCGACATCATCACCGAGGTATTTGTAGCCATCCTTCTCTTTCTTTCCCGATGCGTGATTGCAGATCACCAGATCGTTTAGCTTTTCTTTCGAGACCTTCTTGCTGGCTATGCGAATGACGGCGAGCAGTAGCAGGTTCCAGTATGTTTCATTCTGCGGGAAATGCTTCCCGTTGAGGACGATCGAACGAACCGTCGTATATGACAGGTTTGGCGGTGCCGCTGGGTTCGCGAGCTTGATCGCACTGACCAGCGGCGGCGGGCCGCCCCCATTGAGAGTTTCGAGCGCGTCAACCGCGCGATTTACGACCGAGTCGACGGTATCGACCAAGGGCTCGGCGTGCTTTTTCAGCCGGGCGATGGTTTCGGGGGTAAGCAGCGGATTCGGTTCCATATGGGCCTCCTAAGTCTGGGATGGGTTTCCAAGCTATAAGCCATATACGGCCTATACGGATATGGCAAGTCACATACGGATATGGCCTGTATCCCGGTCTGGGCCGGTCGCGCGACCGGTCGCGGCATTCGGCGACTGAAAAGCGGGACAACTCTGAATGCCTGCGTAAGTCGTGAAAGTCGCTTATCGATGTATCGACGGCCCCCCCCACGCCCCGACGCGACCAGTCGTACGTGAACGGTCCGCCGCGCCATTCTCCGCGCCCTGCAGCACCGTTTCAGCATCGGCCGCGATAGCCCCGGTCCCAGCGATTTCCCATGACTCACGCGCTCGCCAGCGCGGGGCGTCGACCTCGCTCCTTGCGCTCGCCCATCGGCTTCGCCTCCTGTCCTGTCGGTCCGGCAAGTCGCCAGCGACCCATCGCCGATCCGCTCGACTGCACGCCATAGCGACCGGTAATCTGTCGCCAGATTGTGCGTTGCCAATAGGCTTGGAACAGAACGTTAATCTTCTGCCTCGGGCCGCTCGCCGAATTATGGTGAAGATTCGGTTACGGACTTCCTTCCAATGCCTAGTAATAACTAGTTGCATCACTAATTAGTGCGCGCACAAAGCATAGAGCATGCCAACGCTCGACACCGCGTCGTGACGCTCGTGACCCCTCAGCCCATACTAAAACCTCGCGAAAAATGGCCCTTGAAAACCCTCGTCTCCCGCCCATTTTATCGTTCTTGACCTCGGTAGTCAAAAAACATGATTTTTGGGGACCTCCGGCGTATGTGGATTGCATCGAATATTTGTTCCGCCGCGAATTATTGAGACTGCTGAGGCCCGGAAAAAATATCGAGGGTCCGGGACCCGGCCCCCCCCTTGCGACCGAGGGCGGGTGTCGAAAATGGAGTCCCAAAAATGGCCCAATATATTAATCCCGCATGAACCAATTACCGACAAGATCGCAGCGCCCGTGAAGATCGGCAATCTTATGACCCGGTACTTCCTTAGAAACGCGGCGTTTCTGCTCGTGCTGGCGCTCTATGTCGTGCTTTCGGTATCCCGCGCAGATGGCTTCGCCGTGAGGGACTTATCATTGCTTTTGGGATCGCTGGCGTTTGTCGCGGTTGTCGCAGGTATAATAACAATCACCCATCCTTGGCATTGGACAGACGCACCGCGACCCAGAAGGCGAAGACGCTTCTTATGGAGACCGCGATGGCTACTAGAAAGCGGAAGTGCTGACGTTACGTTGTGTCCGAAATGCGGGAGCGCGTTGCAGCTAAGAATGGCGAGGCGAGGACTGTACCAAGGCGAACAGTTTTTGGGATGCTCGCGGTATCCGGTTTGTGATGGGCTCCGCCGGATTCCGAACGCTACCATGGTAGGCAGTCCATGATCCGCTCCGCTCGCCCGCGTCTTGAAATCCAAATATTTGCGCCGATGACAAACGGTCAAAATCTCCACCACGCTCTTTTGCCTAAAGAATGGAGGGCCGTTAGCCGCCGAATTATAGAGAAGGCCGAAGGGCGATGCGAGATATGCAGACAAGACGTGAGCCACGGGCGCTTGGTATGTCATGAGCGTTGGCGCGTGTTTCCCAAGCCAAGAGTCCAGCGGTTAGTGGGGCTGCAAGCGATTTGCGGCGCCTGTCATCATGCAGTCCACTACGGGCGAGCGACCGGGATAAAGGGCGTATCCTACCGGAGGGCGTTCAACCATATTTGTCGCGTCAACAATTGGTCTCGCGCCAAGACCAAATCCTACATCGCCAGCGTTCGGAAGATCGAGCGAAGTCTACCATCTAATAGGTTGTACAGAGTAGATATGTCTTACGTCGAGCGTTTTGGCGTCCGACCAATGCCCAGACATTCGCAGGATGTTGAAGATATCCGAGCGTTCAACGCTGAAAGCCTTCCTGATCTAGTTTCGACCATAATCCGCTTATCAAAACCTCGCTCGATTGCGGTTTTCCATTACCACAGTGCTGTTATATGTTCTCGGTTCTTTATCGACTCGAACTCAAAGCCCGAGCGGGAGCAGTTTCTGAGAAACTTGCCGAGGATGAATACAAGCCGAAATCGACTGATCGGCCTCTACACTAAACGAGCCACACCCGAGATTGTAGAGCGGGATATTCTGGCGGAATTGGCGCGAAGAGAGTCCGCACTAAGGACGAAGCCCTGACTTGCCGCATGGGCGCAGCCAGGCGGTGCGGCTGCCCAAGGAGTTTCGGCTGCCGGGAACGGAAGTGCGCGTGCGGCGCATCGGGCGCGGGGTGCTGCTGGAACCGCTGGACCGGGATCCCGCCGACATCAGGGCGATCTTCGACGAGATCGACCGGCTGGGCGGAGCGGATTTCCTGCCGGAAGGCCGGCCGGAACAGCCGCCTCTGCCGCCGGCCGCCGCGCTCTTCGACGAATGATCTGTCTCGATACCAACGCCGTCATTGCGGCCATCAACCAGCGCGTTCCCAATGTCCGGCAGAGGCTAGAGGCGGCGCTCGTCGCGCGCGCGGCCATCGCGATACCGGTGATCGTTCTCCATGAATTGTCGTATGGAATTCGAAAGAGCGTGCGCGGCCAGGTCAACGCGCAAGCGCTCGCCGCCTTTCTCGCGCTCGGCGTGACTGTCCGGTGCCTCGAACCGGAGGACGCCGGGGAAGCGGGCGAGATTCGACTTACGCTCGAACGCGCGGGCACGCCGATCGGACCCTACGACATACTGATCGCGGCGCAGGCTCGCCGCCGGTCCGCTCTTCTCGTGACGGCGAACAGCGGCGAATTCACGCTCGTTCCGGGGCTGGGAACGGAGAACTGGGCGCTCGATTGAAGTTGGCATAAGGTTCGTCGCCCCGTGATGCGCCGCGGTTGATTGCCCGATGTTTGATCGGCTCCTTCTCGCTTCCGGCGCAAGTGATGGAACTTTTGCTTCACGTGAAACAATCGTTGGCGTTTTGTTTCTTTGATGTGCGGCGTCGGGCGCAGATACAGGAGATTTACAGGCGCGGTCCCTGTTATGCGCCTGTTCCGCGGGGAAATTCCATTGCGGTCAAGCTGCTGGAATCGCTTGCGAAAAGCCGATTGCGTACACGCTTTGGATCACGCTTTGCGAAAAAAGCCCTGTTTTTTGCCTGTTAAACAGGCCGGTCTTGCGCGGGCGGGCAGGCGCTGCTACCTCCCGCCGCTTCATGAGCGACACGGCCCTGAAACCCGACACCCCGGCGCGCGAGGCGGCGCGGCGGCGGAGCTTTGCCATCATTTCCCATCCGGACGCGGGCAAGACGACGCTCACAGAGCACCTGCTTCTGCTGGGCGGCGCGATCCGGGCGGCGGGGCAGGTGAAGGCGCGCGGCGAGGCCAGGCGCGCGCGCTCGGACTGGATGAAGATCGAGCAGGAGCGCGGCATTTCGGTCACGAGCGCGGTGATGACATTCGAATATGCCGGCGACGTCTTCAACCTGCTCGACACGCCGGGCCATGAGGACTTCAGCGAAGACACTTACCGCACGCTGACAGCGGCCGATTCCGCGGTGATGGTGATCGACGCCGCGCGCGGCATCGAGAGCCAGACGCGCAAGCTGTTCGAAGTCTGCCGGCTGCGCGACATCCCGATCATGACGTTCGTCAACAAGATGGACCGCGAGGCGCGCGATTCCCTCGAACTGCTCGACGAAATTTCCGATCAATTGCAGCTCGAATGCGCGCCGATGGTCTGGCCCGCGGGAATGGGCCTGAATTTTCGCGGCATCTTTGATTTCGCGCGTGATGAGTTTCTCCGCTTTGGTTCAAATGAACGCGTAGCTGGCTCGACTCTGAAAGACGTTCTTGCGGGCGACGAATACGAACGATTCGAAGAGGAATCGGCGCTGGCGCGCGGCGCCTGTCCGGCGTTTGATCTGGAGACCTATCGCGCGGGCCATCTGACACCGGTGTATTTCGGCAGCGCGCTCAAGAATTTCGGCGTGCGCGAACTGCTGGATGCACTCGCGAAATACGCGCCGCCGCCGCGCGCGCAGGATTCGCGCACGCGGATTGTTCTTCCGGCCGATGAGGAAGTCACGGGTTTCGTGTTCAAAGTGCAGGCGAACATGGACCCGAACCATCGCGACCGCGTGGCGTTTCTTCGCCTGTGCTCGGGGAAGTTTCGACGCGGTATGAAGCTCAAACAATCAGGCACCGGCAAGACGCTCGGTGTGCACAATCCCATCCTGTTCTTCGCGCAGGAGCGCGAAACGGTTGATGAGGCGTGGCCCGGCGATGTGATCGGCATTCCCAATCACGGCGTGCTGCGCGTGGGCGATACGCTGTCGGAATCGGGCGAGGTGATATTCACCGGCATTCCAAATTTCGCGCCGGAAATCCTGCGCCGCGTGCGGCTCGGCGATCCGATGAAACAGAAACACCTCTCTCGCGCGCTTGAAAGCCTTGCCGAAGAGGGCGTGATCCAGGTGTTCCGGCCCATGCTTGGCGCGCAGTGGATCGTGGGCGTGGTCGGCATGCTGCAGCTGGACGTGCTGAAAAGCCGGCTGCGCGCGGAATATGGCCTCGATACCGAGCTCGAGGCCTCGCCCTACGACACGGCGCGCTGGATCTCGGGCGCGCCGCAGGACCTGGAGAAATTCATCTCGTTTTATCGCAATCAGATGGCCGAGGATCGCGACCGCGCGCCGGTGTTTCTCGCCAAGAGCGAGTGGGAACTCGGCTATGTCGCGCCGAAATTTCCCGGCATCAAATTCGCCAAGACGCGCGAACGCGCCGACGTTCACGCCGAGCAATAGTAATATTTATCACAAAGAGCACGAAGAGCACAAAGCAACAATATCTTTGTGCTCTTCGTGCTCGTTGTGGTTCCCAAATTACGAAACTTGTGCGTCGGGGCGGAGTACGAACCCCGCGTCTTCGAGCTTTGCGCGGATTTCCTTGGCATGGTTAGCGTCCCGCGCCTCGATAGTGAGACCAAGATCGGCAGATTTTGCCGACATGTCCGTCAGCATGCGGTTGTGAGAGACTTCGAGTATGTTGCCGCCAGTCTCGCTCACAACGGTCGCAATGCGCGCGAGCAGGCCGGGCCGGTCTTCGATCTTGACGACCAATGACAGAATGCGGCCCTCGCGCGACAGCTCGCGCAGGATCACATTCGAAAGCATTCGCATTTCGATATTGCCGCCGGAAATGATAACACCGACCTTCCGGCCGCGGAAAAGATCGGGATTGGCCATGACGGCCGCGAGCGCGGTTGCGCCGGCGCCCTCGGCAACGGTTTTTTCCACTTCAAGCAATGTGACGATGGCGCTTTCGATCTGATCTTCGCGGACCAATAGGATGTCTTTCGCGAATGCCGCGAGCACGCGCCGCGCCAGATCGCCGGCTTTCTTCACGGCAATACCTTCGGCGATCGTCTGCACCGAACAGGGAAGGGACGCGCCCTTGAGCGCGTCATACATCGACGGACAGACTTCCGCTTCCGCGCCATAAATCTCGATGCCGGGCTTCAGCGCCTTCGCGCCGAGTGCAATACCGGAAATCAGCCCGCCGCCGCCGATCGGCGCAACGATCGCATCAAGGTCGGGGGCAGCGTCCAACAATTCCAGCGCAACCGTTCCCTGTCCGGCGACGATCTTTGCGTCCTCATAGGGATGAATGAAGGCAAGTTGTTCTTCACTGGCGATCTGGTGCGCGCGTTCGAAAGCCTGTTCGAGCGTGACGCCATAAAGGACGACACGCGCGCCGAAATTCCTGGTGTGTTTGATTTTGTTATAGGGTGTGCCTTCGGGCATCACGATCGTTGCCGGTATTCCGAGTCGCTGCGCGTGATAGGCCACGCCTTGCGCATGATTGCCGGCGGACATCGCGGCGACCCCGCGCTTCTTCTCCTCCGGCGTCAGCGACAGAAGCTTGTTCAGCGCGCCGCGTTCCTTGAAGGACGACGTGAAATGGAGATTCTCGAATTTGAGAAAGATCTCCGCGCCGGTGATCGCCGAGAGCGTGCGCGACCAGTGACCGGGCGTCGGTCCGACGACGCCTTTGATGGCCGCGGCGGCTGCGCGGATGTCGTCGAGCGTGACCTCCGGAAATGTCGGCACCGCGCCGGGCGAACCGTCCATCGTTCCCGTTCCTTTGGGTTCAGTGTTGCGGGGTGCGGCTGGTAGCAGCGGAGGGATTTGAACCCCCGACCAAGGGATTATGATTCCCCTGCTCTACCACTGAGCTACGCTGCCGACCAAGGCGAGGGGGTGTACGGCGCGCCCGAAACCCCTGTCAAGGCGTGGACGACGCGCTCTAGCGACCGTTGACATGTGTCATGGGCGGGGTCAAGTTGACCCATATGGAGAAGACCCAGGTTTATCTCCGAAGCGAAGAACTCCAGGCGGTCCGCGATGCTGCCGCGCGCTCGGGCCGGAGCGTAGCCGACGTGATCCGCGAAGCCATTCGCAAGGTTGTCCTCAAGCCGGAAAACTCGGGTCCGGTCGCAATCTGGGATGGCGAGCCGAAGCGAACTTCGCTCGAACACGATGGCGTCCACGACGAACCCTGATGCGGCACGGCGAGGGCGTTTTCGTCGATAGTGGCGCATGGATCGCGCTCGCTCTATCGAAGGACCCATTCCACGCGCAAGCGAGACAACAGTGGGACAATTTGCTCGGGAGCGCCGCAAGGCTCCACACATCCGTTCCCGTAGTGATCGAAACGTTCACGTTTCTTGAGCGGAATGCCAATCGCGATGTCGCTCTTATTTGGAAGGATTCGATAAGCAAATCCGGGGGTCCAAAAATTCTTCCATGCGAATTGCGGGATCTCGAAGAGTCCTGGGAGTATTTCCGGCGTGCGGATTTCCACAAATTATCTGCCATCGACGCGACGAGCTTCGTTATCATGAAACGGGCGCATCTTCGTGTAGCATATACTTTTGATCATCATTTCGCAGCGGCTGGATTCAGATTGGTGGGCTAGGAAACCTGCTTTACGTCCCAAACCTGAAATGCATCACGTCGCCGTC
>Ga0335074_10007004_pt1 | contig 15629 bp, 14 predicted proteins | sample Lox_Sample_23_FD_206715 | JGI IMG/M metagenome (GOLD analysis project Ga0335074, IMG submission 206715) | Soil microbial communities from Loxahatchee National Wildlife Refuge, Florida, United States - Lox_Sample_2.3 | ecosystem: Environmental > Terrestrial > Soil > Wetlands | place: USA... | reverse complement strand
CGCGTTCCTCGAGCGGATGCCGCACGTCCAGCGCCTCGACGAGACCGGCTTCGACACCGGCGCGCTGCCGGCGGATGGCCAGCCGCTCGTGGTCGTCCCCGCGGTTCCTTAGCTAAGGCGCCGCCGCAAGGCGCCGCCGACTACCCCAATCATCGGCGTCAGCCGGCTTGGCCGCAGCCGGCCTGGCTGGCGGCGCGGGCGAGCGCCTCGCGCCCGACTCGTTGCAGGTCGCGTAGATAGTCGAGATGCGCGGCCCATGCCGGGTCTGTGGCCAGTTCGTCGGCCATTCGCATCGTGTCGACGTGAGCGTCCAGCAGCTCGTAGACGAGCTCGGTGACGTAGCCCCCGGCGATGACCGCACTCTTGTCGGCGTCCAACACCGTTCGATCCTCCTTGTCAAAGGATGAACGTCCTGTCGGACGCCACGCTTGCGCCAACATGCCGAATTTCGAACGGTTGTGCGCTTAGCGTCTGCGCCGTGGGCCTGGCGCGAGCGCCGGGTTCTCCCACCCGGCATCGACCGGGTTCAGCGTGACGCCGGGCGGAACGATCTCGTCGATCCGGTCGAGGAGCTCGTCGGACAGTGTGATCTCGGCGGCGCCGAGCTGCGACTCGAGCTGCTCCATCGTGCGAGGGCCGATGATCGGCGCCGTGACGGCAGGGTGTGAGAGCACGAATGCCAGCGCCAGCTCGATCAGGGTCATCCCCGCCTCCTCGGCCAGGCGGGCGAGCGCGTCCGCCGCGTCGAGCTTGAGCTGGTTGCCGGGCAGCGACACGTCGTAGCGAGCCGGGATCCGCTGCGCCCGGTGCGTCTCCGGTAACTCGGCGTCCTTGCGGTAGCCCCCGGTCAGCCAGCCGCCGGCCAGCGGACTCCACGGGATCACTCCCATTCCGTGGCGAAGGCAGGTCGGGAGCACGTCCTGCTCGACCCCCCGCACCAGGATCGAATACGGCGGCTGCTCGCACACGAACCGCTCGCGTCCGCGCTTCTCGGCCACCCACTGGCCCTCGACGATCAGGCTCGCCGGGAAGGTCGAGGAGCCGATGTAGCGGACCTTGCCGGCGCGCACCAGATCGGTCAGGGCGCCCAGCGTCTCGTCGAGGTCGGTGTCGAACTCAGGGCGGTGAATCTGGTAGAGGTCGATCCAGTCGGTCCTCAGTCGCCTCAGCGAGTTCTCCACCTCGCGGATGATCCAGCGCCGCGAGTTGCCGAACTCGTTCGGGTCGTCCCCCATCGTCCCGTGCACCTTGGTCGCGAGGACGACATCATCGCGGCGCCCGCCCGCCAGTGCCTTGGCGACGATCTCCTCCGATTCCCCGCGCGAGTACACGTCGGCCGTGTCGATGAAGTTGATGCCCGCGTCGAGCGCTCGGTGGATGATGCGGATGCACTCGTCGTGGTCGGGATTGCCCCACGCCCCGAACATCATGGCGCCGAGGCAAAGCGGGCTGACCTTCACCCCGGTGCGTGCGAATGGTCGATAGTTCATGCTCGGGAACCTACCCTGGCTGGCATCAGAGCCCGCTCCGCCACCACTTGCGGCCGGCCGAAGGCTCGTCGTCCGGCCATTCGCCGTGCTCGTCGAAGTACTCCCGGGCGCGCTCCTCCTGCTCCCGTTCGCGGTCGCCGCTCACCCCGACCCGGTACAGGAGATTGAGGAGCAGCACCGCGAGGCCGCCGCCGACGGCCATGCCGAAGCCTTCGGGGCCGAGCCCCGACGGCGAGACGATCAGCACCACGATTCCGCCGAACACCATGAACCCGCCGATGCCGTAGCGGACGATCAGCATCCCGCGCGACGACCGGGCCGGTTCCGGAGAGGACGGTTCTCTCATAAGCTGACGGCGTGAGCCCGTATGACGACGACGATGACTGGGTCGGAACCCCGCCCGAGGGCCACTACACGCGCGATCGCGCCAACCCCGAGTTCTGGTGGCGCCAGCGTCCGGTCAGTATCGCAGCGGCCGGCCTCGTGGTCGTGGTGATCGTGGTCATCATCATTGCCCTAGCTCACTGACCGTAGTTCGCAGGACGCGGAGCCGCTCAGTCAGACGCGTCTTGCACGGCGCGCTCGGCGTCCTTGACCTGCGTCTTCGCCTCGCCCAGCTCGTCCTCGGCATCGGCCAGCTCAGCCTCGGCCTCCTCGAGCGACTGTGCCGCCCGGTCGCGACGTTCGAGCGCGAGCTGGGCGCTCCGCTCCGCTCGCTCCAACCGCCTGCGGGCTTCTCGCTCGACGGCGCGCGCCTCCGCCCTCGCCTCGGCGCGCGCCTGCGCGCGTTCGCGCAGTGCCCGCTCCGTGTCGCCGGCTGCACCGGCCCGTTTCGCGGGCGTCTCAGACGCCCCGCCTCCTGTGCGCCGCGCCCGCGTTGGCGCCCCCGTCGGCGCCCGCGCCGGCGCCGGCGAGCCGGACGCGACGCCCAGCCCGACGTGGCGCAGCTCGCGCTCGAGGCGCCCGTCCTCGACCTGACGGCGCGCGTCGTCGTCGAGCGCCGCGGCCTGCAGTGTGTCGGCGACCCGGTCGATGATCGTCGGGCTGAGCTCGTGGCCGTCCGAGGTCAACAGACCGCGGGCCGCGTCGATCAGCGCCTCGACCGCGAGCCGCTCCCGCTCCACCGCCGCCCGCAGCGAACTGCCGTCGCCGCGGCCCTCGAGCACGGCAGCGTGAGCCTCGCGCAATCCGTCGCCGGCCTCGAGCAGCTCTCCGATCCCCCGGCGCTGCGTCCGGACCAGCTGATTGACCGCCCACGCCGCCACCGACGGCTTGCGCAGGGCCGCGACCTCGGCCGCCTCATCCCGGCGGCCGGCGTTTCGCTGCTCGCGTGCCAGCGCGTTGCGCTCGGGGACGAAGCGCTCGAGCGGCAGGCCGTATAGCTCGTCGACGTCCACGGCCCCTCATGGTGCCAGCCCCTTCGGGCGTGACGGAGAATTCGCCACTCGGCGTCGCCGCCGGCGCGAACGGCGGGTTCTCCGTGGCTGGTTCAGGCGGTCATCGCATTCACTTCCGGGATACCGCCAGTAACGCCAGCAGCTCGTACGCGACGGCGGCGGCGTGTAGCGCGGTGACCTGCCCCGCCGAGTCGTAGGGCGGCGAGACCTCGACTACGTCGAACCCCGTGAACGGGATGCCGGCCAGGGCCCGGAGGAACGCCAGTGCCTTCCGGGGCTCGAGGCCGGCAACCTCCGGCGTGCCGGTGCCGGGCGCCCAGGCGGGGTCGAGGACGTCGATATCGAACGATAGGAATACCGGCCGGCCCTCCCGTGGTATCAACGTGTCGGACCCGATCCGCGCCCGCACGCGCTCGCCGTACTCGCCCGGGGACAAGTCGGCGAGTTCGGAACCGGTGATCACCTCGAAGCCGAGCTCGAGCGGCACGTCGACGTCGTCGGGCCCGTAGAGCGGTCCGCGCATACCCGCCATCAGCGATCGGGAGGGATCGATCAGCCCCTCCTCGACCGCGCGCCGGAACGGCGTGCCGTGGAAATAGCGCTCGCCGTAGTACTGATCCCAGGTGTCCGCGTGCGCGTCGAGCAGGACCAGCGCCACCGGGCCGTGCACCGCCTTCTGCGCTCGCAGCTCTCCGAGCACGATCGAGTGGTCGCCGCCGAGCACCAGCGGCACCGTGCCCGCATGCAGCACGGGCTGCAGGGCGGCGTCGATCTGCTCGGTCGTACGCAGGGCGTTGCCGGGTGTAATCGCGATGTCGCCGCCGTCCACCGTCGCCAGAGTGGCGAACACGTCGACGTCGAGGGCCGGGTTGTACGGGCGCAGCAGCGCCGAGGCGGAGCGGATCGCCTCCGGCCCGAAGCGTGCGCCGGAGCGGAAGCTCGTCGCGGTGTCGAACGGAACCCCGATCACCGCCGCGTCGACCCCGTCGTGGGGCACCAGGACATGCGGGAGCCGGGCGAAGGTGCGGATGCCGGTGTAGCGGGGCGCGACACTGGCGTCCGGTGGTTGGAAGCGTGGCCGATCGGCGTTCATGCCGATATACCGTATGCCCATGAGGCGCTGGGAGCACGTGTCACTGCTGTGGAAGGTGTTCGCGGCGAACGTCGTCGTGTGCGTCGTGGCGACCGCGCTGCTCGCCTGGACGCCCGCGACCGTGCATCGGGTCGCCACTTCGGGGGAGCTGGTCGTCCTCGCGATCGGCCTGATCGGGCTGCTGGCGGTCGATCTCGTCCTGCTGCGCCGCGTGTTCGCGCCGCTCCAGCGGCTCGCCACGCTGATGGCGAGGGTCGACCCGTATCAACCGGGCCGGCGCGCCGAGCCCTCGAGCCGGGCGGGTCGCGAGGTGGTGGCGCTCGCCGAGGCGCTCAACTCGATGCTCGACCGGCTCGAGTACGAGCGCCGCGAGAGCGGGCGGCGCGCCCTGGAGGCCCAGGAAGCCGAGCGCTCCCGCATCGCCCGCGAGCTCCACGATGAGGTCGGGCAGACGTTGACGGCCGTCGCCCTGCGGGCCGAACGGGCGGCCGCCGAGGACAAGGCGGCGCAGCGCGAGGCCCTGACCGAGATCGCCGAGACCGTCCTGCGCAGCCTGGACGATGTGCACCGCATTGGGCGCGAGCTCCGTCCCGAGGCGCTCGATGACCTCGGGCTGGTGAACGCGCTGATCGCTCTGTCCTCGCGCGTGGCTGGACAGGCCGGGATGCGCGTGCGGCGCGACTTCGACGCCGATCTGCCGCCGCTCTCGCGCGACGTCGAGCTGGTGATCTACCGAGTCGCGCAGGAGGGTCTCACCAACGCTCTCCGGCACGCCGGCGGCGACGAGCTGCGCGTCTCGCTCAAGCGCGTGGACGGGCGCGTGGTGCTCGCGGTGGCCGACAACGGCCGCGGCATCGGCGAGCCGATGCGAGAAGGGGGTCTGGCCGGCATGCGCGAGCGCGCCTTGCTGATCGATGCCCGCCTAGAGGTTCGCTCCGGCGACGGGACCGGGACCGGGACCGGGACCGGGACCGAGATCGTCCTCGATGTCCCCGTCCCCGAGTGATGCGGCGTTGCCGACGCCACTGAAGACACGGGTGCTGCTCGCGGACGACCACGCGGTCGTACGGAGCGGGCTGCGGGCCGTCCTCGAGGCGGAGACCGACATCGAGGTGGTGGCCGAGGCGGCCGACGGGTACGAGGCCGTCGAGAAGGCGCTGGCCGGCGACGTCGACCTCGCGATCCTCGACGTCTCGATGCCTCGCCTGACCGGGCTTCAGGCGACGGCCGAGCTGCTCCGCCAGCGGCCCGGCATGCGCGTCCTGATCCTGTCGGTGCACGACAGCGAGCAGTACTTCTTCGAGGCCCTGAAAGCCGGAGCCTCCGGTTACGTGCTGAAGACGGCCGCCAATCGCGACCTGATCGAGGCCTGCCGGGCGAGCATGCGCGGCGAGCCGTTTCTCTACCCGGCGGCGGTCACCGCGCTGATCCGCGACTACCTCGAGCGTGCCCGGCGCGGCGAGACCGCGCCCGAGGACCCCCTCACCCCGCGCGAGCTCCAGGTGGTCAAGCTGATCGCCGAGGGCCACACCAGCGACGAGATCGCCACCGCGCTGGTGATCAGCCGTAAGACCGTCGACCGCCACCGCGCCAACATCCTCGACAAGCTCGGGATGCGAAACGGCGCCGAGCTGACCCGGTACGCCATCCGGCGCGGACTCGTCGAGCCGTAAGATCGGGACTTACACCCATGGCGGCGGGCGGCCGGTCATGCGACCGTGGCGGCGCGTGAACGAAGTGCTGATCTCATTCAGCCGTCCCGCGTCGCTCGGCGAGTCGGAGATGCGAGCGTGGATCGCCGAACGCGCCCGGGACCGCGGGCCGGCGCTCATCCTGGGCAGGCCTGGCCGCGCCAGCCAGCACGTGCTCCGCGTCCGCATGCACGGGGAGACGCTCGAATCGGCGGAGGACCAGCTGACCGATCTCATGCTGGACATGCGGCTGCTCGGACTGCGGCCGGCGGTCGTCAGCGCGCCGCCGTCAGGCGCCGCCGACGATTCCTAGCCAAGGCGCCGCCCTCAGGCGCCGCCCACGATTCCTAGCCAAGCGCCGCCGTCGGGCGCCGCCGACCTTCATGACGATCCATAGAAGATGGGTAGGAATACCGATAGCTCACCCTCGCCTTTCCCGCTTTTCTGGGGCGCTGGACGTGCCGATTCGGCCTGATCGGAGAGAGGGACGATGGGTGACGACAAGATTGCGGGAGGCGCCGGCGGTCCGCCCGAGGAAGAGCGGCGGCCTTCTCAGCGCCCCCTGAAACGATGGCGGGTCGTGGTCAGGGGGACCGCGGCCACGGTGGTGAAGGAATCGCCCCGCGATGAGCGTTCGGACGGAAAGGTCCGCGCACCGTCCTGGAAGGGACGGCTAAGTGAGCGACGCGGCACGGCGTAGCTACCACGAAGCTGCGCACAAGCTAGCTCCATCCAAGCTCGACGGAAACGGCGTGCCCCGGGTGCGCCGGAGCTTCAACGAGGCGGCGCACAAGCTCGGCTACTGGCCCGTCACACCCGCTCCCCGGCCGGCCCTGGCCGGTGCTGTCCTCGACCGCTCCGACGACAGCGAGCGCGACATCGTCGCGCAGGCCGGCCGCTTGGTACTCGCGCTCGGCGCGCTCGGAGTCGTGTACGGGGACCTCGGGACAAGCCCCCTGTACTCCGTGCAGGTCATCTTCAACGCGCACAAGGACGCCGCCCACACCACGTTGGCCGGCGTCTACGGCGTGATTTCGCTGATCTTCTGGGCACTGACGATCGTCGTCTCGATCAAGTACGCCGGCGTCGTGATGCGCGCCCACAATCGCGGCGACGGCGGCGGGATGGCGCTGGCCGCCCTGATCCAGCGCCGGCGCGTCGGGCGGACCGCGCTGCTCGTCACGCTCGGCATCTTCGGAGCAGGGCTGTTCTTTGGCGACGGCATGATCACGCCGGCCATCTCGGTTACCTCGGCGGTCGAGGGGCTGAAGGTCGCCTCGCCCGGCCTCGCCCACCTGGTCGTTCCGATTTCGCTGGGAATCCTCGTGGGGCTGTTCGCGATCCAGCGACACGGGACGGGAGCGGTGGGCTGGCTGTTTGGCCCCGTGCTCCTCGTTTGGTTCGCGGTCATCGGGATCCTGGGCGCGCGCCAGGTGGCGCTCCACCCGGGCATCCTCCAGGCGCTGTCACCAGTTTGGGGGGCGCGGTTCATGATCGACCACGGGGTGGCCGCCTTCCTCGCCCTCGGCGGCGTGGTGCTGGCGGTCACCGGGGCCGAGGCCCTGTATGCCGATCGCGGTCACTTCGGCGCCACGCCGATCCGCCAGACGTGGTTCACGATCGTCATGCCCGCGGTGGTGCTGTCCTACCTCGGGCAGGGTGCGCTGATCCTGGCGCACCCCTCTGCCATCGCGAATCCGTTCTACCTGCTGATGCCGAGCGGGGGGCGGATCGCGCTGGTGTTCCTCGCCACCGCAGCGACGGTCATCGCCTCACAGGCCGCCATCACCGGCTCCTTCTCGATCGCCCGCCAGGCGGTTCAGCTTGGCTTCCTACCGCGGCTGAAGATCACCCACACCTCGAAGATCGAGGGCCAGATCTACGTGCCTCTGATCAGCTGGTGCTTGGCCGCCGGCGTCGCCGGGCTGGTGCTGATTTTCCGCAGCTCCGATCGGCTGGCCGACATCTACGGCGTCGCCGTCACCGGAACCTTGATGCTCGACACGATCCTGTTCCTCGCGGTCGCCCACTACCTGTGGCATGCCGCCACGTGGAAGCTCGCGCTGATTGGCGCGCTCTTCCTCATCGTCGAGGTCTCCTTCTTCAGCTCAAACCTGACCAAGGTCGCCCACGGCGCGTATTTCCCGCTGTGCGTCGGCCTGGTGGTGGCCACCGTGATGGTGACCTGGCGCCGCGGCCGCGAGATCCTCACCCGAAATCGCGCCGAGGAGGAAGGCTCGCTCACCGACTTCCTCTACCAGGTCCGGATGGCCGATCCGCCGCTGCACCGGGTCCGGAACGTCGCGATCTACCTGAGCCCCGGCAAGGAGACGACACCGCTGGCGCTCAAGGCCGACGTCGAGCACCACGGCGTGTTCCACGACAAGGTCCTGATCGTCTCGATCGAGTCGGTCAGCGTTCCCCACGTCGACGAGCAGGACCGGTTCCTCGTCGAGACGCTCGGGAGCGGCCTGTTCAAGATCCTCCACGTAACGCTCCGCACCGGCTACCGCGACACGCCGAACGTGCCGGCGGCGCTGGCGCTCGCCCGCAAGCGGGGCCTGCTCATGCGCAACCTCGACCTCGAGCACGCCTCCTACTTCGTCTCGCGCATGACGATCACGCCGACGAGCGAATCGGGCATGGCGCGGTGGCGCAAGCGCCTGTTCATCACCATGGCCCGGAACGCCACCAGCCCGATGGACCACTTCGGGCTACCCATCGACCGCACCGTGGTCGTCGCCTGCAAGGTCGCGATATAGGCACACCCACGGCGTCCCGGCCCGGCCCGGGCGAGCGCAACCCAGCGCAGCCCAGCCCAGCCCAGCCCAGCCGAGGTTGTCGCGCAAAGCCCGCACACCGAAACTAATTGTGAGCCGGTAACAACTGCCTCCGGGCCGAGGCCGCAGGCATAGCCAACTTTGGCGCTCACCCTGCATATATGTCAGGTGAATCGCCAAAGTTCGGCCTCGACCGTTCGAGTAACTGTGTGCTGCCCACAATCGCGCTCGTTTGTGCGACGGCTTCAGCCCCGCCCAGCCCCGCCAGCCCGCCAGCCCCGCCAGCCCCGCCCAGCCCCGCCCAGCCCCGCCCAGCCCCGCCCAGCCTATTAGATAGAACGTTCTATTTATTCCGCCGGCGGTCCCGTTCGTCATCCGGGTGGGTCATATGCCGCCACTCGATCCGACCGCGCCGGTGAATTCCGATTCACGCACGTATATGGGTCATAAGAGGGATTTCGGGGATGGCCCGGCGTCGAAATCCCCGTCATGACCCAAGTCCGCGCCGGCGCCCGCGGCGCCCGCGGCGCCCGCGGCGCCCCGGGCGCCCCGGGCGCCCGGGACACCAACACCTAAGCCATCACGCCAGCAACCCCAGCCGCTGCCCGCGCTGCACCGCCTCGGTCCGGTTGCGCACCCCTAGTTTCCGGTACACGGCGCTCGTGTGCTCTTTGACCGTGTGCTTGGACAGATGCAGCTTCTCCGCGATCTCCGGGTTGGTGGCGCCGGATGCCATCAGACTCAGGACATCGCGCTCGCGCTCGGACAGCCCGAGGGCCAGCGGCGCCTCCTGCTGGTCGAACACCGTCTTGCCGAGGCCGACCAGCCGCACCGCGCTCGCGATCTTGCGCGCCGGCCAGTCCTTGTAGGCGAAGCCGGATGCGCCGGCGGCGCGGGCGGCCGGCGGGGATATCTCGCCGGCGCCCGAGAACAGGAGCACCCGCGTCAGCGGCTCGGCCTCGCGCAGTTGCTCGCAGATCTCGGCGCCGGATTCCTCGCCGATGAACAGGTCGACGAGCGCCACGTGCGGCCGGTAACGGACCGCCAGCTCGATCGCCTCAGACCCCGAGTGCGCGCTGAGGCAGCGATCCACCCACGGCTGCTGGGTGAGCATCAGCCGGATCCCCCAGTGGACGACGTCGTGATCGTCGACGACGAGCACGCTCAACCGCTCGGGGCTTCGGAGCGCGGAGTCAGAACTCATCCGGCACCACCAACCGAACCTGCCAGGTTCCTGGCTCGCGCTCGCCGAACTCGACCACGCCGCCGCTCTGGAGCGCCTCGAGCGCGGCCAGCCGCAGGCCCATGCCGGCGCGATGCCGCCCCCCGGACACACCGTCGTTGGCCACCTCGAGCACGAACGCACCGTCGTCGCGACCGATCCGGACGCTGACCCGGTTGGGGTCCGCGTGCTTGTGGGCGTTGCGCACGGCCTCGGCCAGGACCGACTGGGCAAGCGGCTCGAGCGCCGGCGGGACGTCTCCCTCGTCGCCCGCCTCGAGCGTCACCCCCAGGTCGGGATGCACGCGCGCCAGACGCTCGACCTCGGCCACGAACGTCGTCTGGGTCGCGCGAGGCGCCCGCCCCAGGGGTCGCTGGATCGCGGTGCGCAGATCGGACAGCGCCTCCTGGATCTCGATCGCGCATCGCGCGCGGGCCTCGGCGGGCAGATCGCCCTCGCCGTCCAGCGCCATCGAGATCCCGAACAGCCGCTGGATCACGCCTTCGTGGATGTCACGGGCCAGGTCGATCCGCTGCTCGAGCTGGCGCGACTTCTCGCCCTGGGTGGCCACCATCCGCGCCACCGAGGCCAGCGCCGCCGCCTTCCCAAGCGTCCACAGCAGGTGCCGCTCGGCGTCGTCGAGCGGCGGCGCTGACAGCAGCCGGTCGGCGAAGATCACGCCCAGGTCGCGGCCGGCCGCGGCCATCGGCGCGCACACGAGCCGCACCGGCTCCGGGAACAGACTGGCGTATTCCTCGGGGAACTGGCCGGTCATCTCGCCCGCGATCTCGATCACGCGATCCTCGTGCAGCGACTGCGCGGCGATCGGCGCCGACTCGACGGTCACGTGCGCGTCCGCGAACTGCTCGAGGTTCAGACCGTGCGCCCCGGCCGCCCGCACCCGCCGCAGCGCGCTGTCGTAGCGGAAGATGAGCGCGCGACGCATGTGCGCCAGCCGGCACACCGCATCGCACAGCCGGTCGTAGAACACCTCGTCCGAGGGCGCCATGCCGTCCTCGGACTGGGACAGGACCTCGACGAACAACTCGAGTGCGTCCACTCCCACTTGCGATCTTTCGATCGCGCTCATAACGGGATTTGAGGCCAGCTCAGTCTGCGCCCATCAGCGACAGGCGCAGCGCCTGCTGCGGCTCCAGATACACGCGCCAGGACTCCTCGCACCGTGGGCACCGGCATTCCACCGATGGATCGTATCCGTCGAGGGCGGCGTGCCACTCGAGCTCATCGCTGCAGAGGCAGATTGGACACGCGAGCGACGCGCGTACGAGAGCATCCGGGTCGTCGGTCCGGAATCTGGCCGTGTCGGCAAGCAGGACCACGGATTCGAGGATGCTCGCGGTCCGCGGCGCGTGCAACACGACGATCGACTCAACCCCCCGGCTGGGGGATAAGGCGCCGCCGTCGGGCGCCGCCGGACATCCTATTTTCTAGGCGAGTCGGGCCTCGGCGCGCCCGATTGGACGCTTGCCCCACCGCGCCCGCGTGGCGAAGTCGAGAAGCCGCCCCAGGTAGTCGCGCAGCGGCGAGGAGCTGATTCCGGCCGGCTCGAGCCGGGCCCGAGTGAAGGCGTCGTCGAACGTCGCCGCCACCGAGAAGTACGGGAAGTACGCGCTGCCCTCCTCGAGCACCGACTTGGCCACGCCGTTCGCCACCGAGGCGAACTCGGCCGGAGGTACGAGCTTCGGCCCGGGACGGTGGAAGTAGCCGCTCGCGAAGCTGACGATCTCGCCCATCGTGCTCGCGTTCGACCCGGCGGTCAGGTGGTAGGTCTGCCCCGGTTCGCCGGCGCGCTCGCACAGCTCGTGGATGGCGTCGGCGACGTAGTCGATCGAGACGACGTCGACCGGCGAGGACGGGCTCGCGGGCACGGCCGGAAAGATCCCGCGGGCGAGCGCCCGGAGCGGCCAGTAGAGCACGTTGAAGGCGGACGTCCAGCCGCTCTGGCGATCCCCCACCACGATGCTGGGGCGCAGAATCATGAACGGGATCTGGTCCCGTCCTGCCGAGCCGCGGACGAGCTCCTCGGCCTCGAACTTCGTCTGCTCGTAGGAGTTGTGGAAGGCCTGGGCCACGTCGAAGTCGCGCTCGTAGAAGCGGCCGGCGTGGGTGCCGGCCACGTACGCGGTCGAGATGTGCGCGTAGCGCTCGAGCACGCCCAGTTCGCGGGCGCGCGCCGCCAGCTCGAGCATGCGGCGGGTGCCCTCGACGTTGGTCGCGCGCGCCCGCTCGAGCGGCAGAGTGAACGAAACGGAGGCGGCGCTGTGGACGATCGTGTTGACCTGGCCGGCCAGGCGCTCCCAGCGGCCTCGGTCGAGGCCAAGCCGGGGTGCGGTGAGCTCGCCGGCCACGGCGCTCACCCGTCCGCCGTAGCGGTTCGCGCGGTACCCGAACAGGTTGGCCAGCACCGCGTCGAGGCGTGCACGCGCGGCCTCGTCGTTCGTGGCGCGAATGATGGCCACGACCGGTCGGTCGGTGCGCTCCAGGTAGCGTGCGAGCAGCTCCATGCCAACGAACCCGGTCGCCCCGGTGAGCAGAACGGTCCCATCCGGCTGGGTCATGAGGCGCTCCGCTCAAGCGATCGGAACGCCCACACCAGCCGCGAGCGCGTCTGCGCGGGGGCGATCAGCTCGTCGATGTAGCCCGTGCAGGCCGCCGCCTGCGGACACAACCGGGTCTCGGCGTAGTCGGCGGCCAGCCGCTCCCGAGCGGCGTCGGGATCGTCGGCGGCGGCGAGCTCGCGGCGGTGGATGATCCCCACCGCGGACTTGGCAGCCATCACGCCGATCTGCGCGTCCGGCCACGCGAACACGTAGTCCGCTCCCAGGTCCTTGGAGTTCATCGTGATGTAGGCGCCGCCGAACGCCTTGCGCAGGATCAGAGTGACCCGCGGCACGTCGGCGGCGGCGAACGCGTGCACGAAGTCAGCTCCGAAGCGGATCACGCCAGCCGACTCCTGCTTGGTCCCCGGCATATAGCCGGGCGTGTCGACGAGGACGAGCAGAGGGATCCCGAACGCGTCGCACTTCGAGACGAAGCGGGCGCCCTTCTGGGCGGCGTCGGCATCGATGATCCCGCCCAGATAGTGCGGCTGGTTGGCCACCACTCCGACCGTGCGGCCGTCGATCCGGGCGAAGCCCGTGACCAGGTTGCGCGCCCATCCCGCCGCGGCCTCGAGCAGCTCCCCGCCGTCGACCAGCGCGCGGATCACCTCGCGCACGTCGTACACGCGGCGGGGATCGGCTGGGACGGGATCGGAGGGGTCATAGGCAAGCGGCGCCCGGGGCGGAGCGAGCGGTGGCGAAGCGCCTCGGTGGCGGGGCAGATAGCCGAGCAGCTCGCGCGCCAGGAAGGCGGCGTTGAGCTCGCTCGGGGCCACGAAGTGGCAGACGCCGTTGCGCTCGTGCACCCGGGTGCCACCGAGCTGTTCGGCGCTCACGTCCTCGCCGAGCGCCTCGCGGACGATGCCCGGCCCGGTGAGGAACATGCTCGACCGCTCGGTCATCACCACCCAGTCGGTCAGCGCCGGCGAGTAGGCGCCACCGCCCGCCGACAGGCCGGTGACGATCGACACCTGCGGCACGCGCCCGGACAGCTTCACGATGCGGTGGAAAATGCGGCCATAGCCGCCGAGCGCGGCGACGCCCTCCTGCATCCGCGCGCCGCCCGAGGACACGAAGCCGACCACCGGCGCGCGCGTCTTGTCGGCCAGCTCGAGCACGCGGACGATCGTGTTGGCGTGCTGCTCGCCGAGCGAGCCGCCGGCGAAGGTGGGGTCCTGGGCGTAGCAGAACACCTGGCGCCCGTCGATCAGGCCGGCGCCGGCGAGGGCGCCGTCGCCGGCTCGCGCCTTCTCACCCATCGCAGGCGAGAGCACGTCGGTGCGGATCAGCTGGAGCGAGCCGGGATCGCACAGGGCCTCCAGGCGACCGAGCGCGTCGAGCGCTGACTCGGCGGCCTCGGCTCGCGGGTTCGGGGCGACGGCGATGCTCATGCTGCACCCGCCAGGCACAGGACCGCGTTGTGGCCGCCGAACCCGAACGAGTTCGAGAGCGCGATCAGGCGGCCGTGACCGTTCCCGTTCCCGTTCCCGCTCGCGGCGAGCGGCCGAGGGCCGTCGGCGACGTAATCGAGGTCGAGGCCGGGATCGGGCTGCTCGTAGTTGAGGGTGGGAGGCGCGACGCCCCCGTTCAGCGCCAGGATGGTGGCGATCGCCTCGACCGCACCGGCAGCGCCGAGCAGGTGCCCGATCGCGGACTTGGTCGAGGACACCGGAATGTCGTAGGCCCGGTCGCCGAGCGCGAGCTTGATCGCCTCGGTCTCCGAACGGTCGTTGAGCGGCGTCGAGGTGCCGTGGGCGTTGACGTAGTTGATGTCCCCTGGGGTGAGGCGGGCGTTGCGCAGCGCGCGGGTGATCGCCGCCGCCGCCGGGCGGCCGGTGGGCTCCGGTGCGGTCAGGTGGTGGGCGTCCGCGGTGGCCGCGTAGCCGAGCAGCTCGCCGAGCACCCGGGCGCCTCGCTCCTTGGCCAGCTCCTCGGATTCGAGCACGAGCACGCCGGCTCCCTCCCCCATCACGAAGCCATCGCGCCGCGCCTCGAACGGGCGCGAGATACCGGTCGGCGAGGTCGCCTCCATCTTGGCGAAGGCCGCCTTCGCGAGCGGAGTGAGGGTCGCCTCGGCTCCGCCCGCGACGGCTGCCTGTGCCTCTCCAGCTCTGATCATCCGCGCCGCCTCGCCGATCGCATGCGCGCCCGAGGCGCAGGCAGACATGACGCCGAACACGGGGCCCTGCAGCCCATGGCGCATGGCCAGCAGACCGGCGGCGGCGTTCCCCATGATCAGCGGGATCGCGAGGGGCGACACGCGCTCCGGACCGCGCTCGCTGAGCGTCTCGCATTGGGTTTCGAAGGTAGCCATTCCGCCGATGCCCGAGCCGATCACACAGCCGACGTCAGCTGGATCGGTCGGCGGCTCCTGGGCGCCCCATCCGGCGTCCGCCAGCGCCTGCGCGCCAGCCGCGATCGCCAGCTGAGCGAAGCGGTCGGACCGGCGCGCTTCCTTGGCGCTCATGAACGCGGTCGCGTCGAACTCGGTACAGGCGCCCACCCCGTCCTCGATGCCGCTCCGCCGGGACACCCAGCCCTCGTAAAGCTCGTGCGCGCTCACGCCCAGCGGCGTCACCGCGCCCACGCCGGTTATCAGCACGCGACCGCTCATGCGCCAGGCCTGGTCGAGAGGGCGGGTGGGCTCCAGTCAACGACCGTCGCGCCCCAGGTGAAGCCAGCGCCGAAGGCACCCAGCAGCACCAGGTGGCCGGGCTCAAGACGCCCCGCGGCTTCCACGTGCGCCAGCGCCAGCGGGAGCGTCGCCGCCGAGGTGTTGCCGTACTCGGAGATGCAGTCCACCACTCGGTCAGCCGGCACGCCAAGGCGCTCGCCCACCGCGCTCAGGATCCGGCCGTTGGCCTGGTGATAGACGAACAGGTCGATCTCGTCCAGGCGGGCGCCCGCTGCCCGCACCGCCTGCAGGGTGGCCAGCGATAGGCGCGCCACCGCCTCGCGGAACGTCTCGTGGCCGCGCATGCGGATCAAGCCCTCACCGCGCGGAACGATGATGTGGTCTGCGCCGGCACCGTCAGAGCCCAGCACGATCGGTCCGATCCGGGTCTCCTCGGCTGTGGCCTGGAGGACGACCGCCCCGGCGCCGTCGGCGAACACGGCGGCGGTGGTCCGATCGTCCGGATCGGTGATCCGGGACATGAAGTCCGCGCCGACGACGACCGCGCACTGTGCCCGGCCCGCCTCGATCTGCCCCGTGCCGACCGCGAGTGCCGACAGGAACCCGGTGCACGCGGCGCCGATATCGAAGGCGCCGGCGCGAACCGCGCCGAGCTCGTGCGCGACCTGGGGAGCGGTGTTGGGCATAACCTCGTCGGGCG
>Ga0335074_10007003_pt1 | contig 15630 bp, 12 predicted proteins | sample Lox_Sample_23_FD_206715 | JGI IMG/M metagenome (GOLD analysis project Ga0335074, IMG submission 206715) | Soil microbial communities from Loxahatchee National Wildlife Refuge, Florida, United States - Lox_Sample_2.3 | ecosystem: Environmental > Terrestrial > Soil > Wetlands | place: USA... | reverse complement strand
ACTGGCGGGCGCCCGCTTCCGAAATCGACTCCACCACATCCGCGCCCGCGCGCGCCGAGTGCCCTACATCCATGCACAATCCACAGCGCGGGTCCATATTCTTCACCACGGCGAGCACCGATTGCGGCGTCGGGTACTGCTTATCTTCGGGGCCGTGCGTGTGAATGGCGATGCGGATGTCGTATTGCTTGACGAAGCGCTCGATCACGCCCAGGTTCGTATGCGTGGGCGCGCAAACCATCATGGGCATGCCGCACATTTTGGCGTATTCGAAATAGCGGCGGACATCGTCGGGATCGTCCTTCGCCAGCGTGATGTTCCCGCCGCTGACGATGATCAGGCCGGCGCGCGCGAATTCCCGGCGTCCGGCGGCGAGTTCTTCCGGGCTGCTGCGATAGGGAAGATGAAACTCCTTCACGCTGACGTACGGCGTGCGCAGTTCCTGAATGCATTTGATGGCCAAGCTCCGGCTATATTCGCGGAACGAGTAGCTGGCCACTCCCAGCTTGAATCCGGCGGAGGTGTCTATCGCATCGGCCGCGCCACGCCGGGGCGCTGCGAGGCTTGCCAGACCGGCCGCTGCCAGGAAGCCGCGGCGATTCAGATGAAGGCTCATGATGCCACTATATTACATGGAAACCGGCGCCAAACATTCCGCAGCCATCTTGTGTTGTGCTAAAAGAGGGTGGAGTGCAAAGGCGTTTTGCGCAATTTGCTTTGTTGACAACGAGACGTGGGGCAGATGACCGTTTTCCAGTCGTCTGCCAGCGCTTGGGAAACGGCAGACCAGGCAAAACCATGGTCTACCCCACCAACCTGACCTACTGCCGAGGATCGGCGCGGGCATCATGGCACTGAAGACGCTTATCGTGGACGATGAACCGGTGGCGCGCAAAGTGTTGCGCGAGGATTTGGAATCCATGGGCGGCGTCGAGATTGTAGGCGAAGCCGATAGCGGCGCGGCCGCGCTAGACCAGATCGCCGGCCAGCACCCCGACCTGGTTTTGCTGGATCTGCAGATGCCCGAAATGGGCGGCTTTGATGTGATCCGCAAGATCCGGCACGGCGCGCACATGCCGGTGATCGTGATCGTCACCGCATACGATAAGTACGCGCTGGAAGCGTTCGAAGCCGGGGCGATCGATTATTTGCTGAAGCCGGTCGGGCAGGACCGGCTGGCGGATGCCATAGAGAAAGCCCGCCGGATTACCGGCCAGGAGGCGGTCGAGCGCATGGCGCGCCTGCAGGAGATCGCCCAGCCGCAAGTTCCCGGACAGTGCTTGAAGAAGATCGTCGGCAAAGCGGGCGCCGAATATTTCCTGCTCGATGCGCACGAGATTTTCTCGTTCCATGTAGAGGGCGACATCGTGTGGATCACCACGGCGCGCAAGCGATATCAAGCCACCCAGACGCTGAAAATGTTAGAGGAGCGGCTGCGCGGTGCGAGCTTCCAACGCATTCACCGGAACGCCTTGGTGAATGTCGACCACATCCGGAAGATGAGCGCTTTAAGCAGTCAGCGCTGGCTGATCACGCTGGGGAACGAGCAGGAGTTTATCGCGAGCAAACGGCAGGCGCGCGCCATCCGCAAGCTGGTGAACTGGTAACCCCTCCCGGACGGAGCTTGACAGGCGTTGCCGCTACATGTAGCATAGCTATATATGGCCGAGCCTTATATTGACACGCGCGCGCTGCAGAAGACCAGCGCGGAAATCGTGGTGCTGGCGCTGCTCGAACAACGCTCCCGCCACGGCTATGAACTGGCCAAGCTCATCGAAAGCCGCACGGATGGCAAGCTCGAATTCCACGTGGCATCGCTCTACCCCATGCTGTATCGCCTGGAAGCCAAAGGCTGGGTGGAAGGCCGCTGGATCGAGCGCGCGGGCGAGCGCCGCAAACGCTTCTACCGGATTACCAGCCGCGGCCGCAAGATTCTGGCCTTGCAGCGGCAAAGCTGGCGCGATTTCTTCGAGGCATTGGATCGCGTGGCGCAGATCCGCCCGGCATAGGAGACGCGCATGCCCGATTGGAAGAAATACGTCCGCGAAAAACTTCCGGCGCTACAAGTGAAGCCCACCCGCGAAGCTGAAATCATCGAAGAACTGGCCAATCAACTCGATCTGGCCTACCGCGAAGCCATCGCCGGCGGCCGCAGCGAGAGCGAGGCACACCGCATCGCCGAAGCCCAGTTACCGGATTGGCGCCGCCTGGCGCGCGACATCGAAATCGCCCAACCGCCGCGGCATCGCTCCAGCGCCCGAATCTGGCAAGGCATTCCCGCCGATCTACGCCACGCATTCCGAGTCCTCCGCAAAAGCCCGGTCTTCACCGCGGTCGCGCTGGCCACGCTGGCGCTGGGCATCGGCGGTTGCGCCGCCATCTTCAGCCTGGTGGAGGCGGTGCTGCTGCGTCCCATCGATTACCGCGACCCCAATCGGCTGGTGATGGTTTGGGAAAAGGACGCTCAGAACGGCTTTCACAAGAACGTGGTCGCCATGGCGGATTACCTGGATTGGAAGGCGCGCAATCATGTCTTCGCCGATATGAGTCCCATCCACGACCGGATCTGGAACGTAACCGGCCAGGGCGAACCCGTCATGGCGGAGGGAATCGAGGTCAACGATCGCTTCCTTCCCCTGCTCGGCACCGAGCCTTCGCTGGGCCGCGCTTTCAATCCCGATGAAACTCGCGCGGGCGGACCCGCTGTGGCACTGCTGAGTCATCGGCTGTGGGTCAACAGATTCGGCGCGCGGCCGGACGCCATCGGAAAAACCGTTCTGCTGGACGACCGTCCTTATACCATCATCGGTATTCTTCCCGCCAACTTCCCTTGGCTCGGCCGGCCCCTCGATGTGCTGACTCCTCTGCAGCTCGCGGATCGCAACTGGCGCGTGGAGGCTGGCCGGTTCCTGCGTGTGATCGCGCGCCTCAAACCCGGAGTATCGTTGGCTCAGGCGCAAAATGAAATGAGCGGTATTGCGCGCCAACTGGAAGTCGAATACCCGGATTTCAATAAGGGCTGGGGCGTGGAAATCGTTTCGCTCGCCGAACACTTCGCCGCGGGCTCCGCGACTGCGCTATGGGTGTTGATGGGCGCCGTCGGCCTGGTGCTCCTCATCGCCTGCTCGAATATGGCGAACCTGATGCTCACGCGGGCCGTGATCCGTGAGCGTGAGATGGCCTTGCGATCCGCTTTGGGCGCTACGTCCGCACGTTTGGTCCGGCTGCATCTCATCGAGAGCGCTGTGCTGGCTTTGATCGGCGGCACACTCGGCTGCGCGATGGCTTACGCCGCCGTTCGCGCCATCCAGTTGTACGGTCCGGAGGACATCGCCCGCCTGCAGTCGGCTGGACTGAACCTTCAGGTTGCCCTTTTTGCGCTGGCGGTCAGCGCATTCACTGGGATTTTGTTTGGTCTGGCTCCGGCCATTGCTGCGCGCCGGCTGGATCTCGCGAGCGCATTACGGGAAGGCGGGCGCGGCGTAGGAAGCTCGCTCAGAAGCGAGCGGCTGCGCGGCGTATTTGTGGTGGCCCAGGTGGCCTTCGCTTTCATGCTCCTCGCCGGAGCCGGTCTGCTGATCCAAAGTCTCAATCGCCTGACTTCCGTTTCTAGCGGATTCGATCCGCACCATGTTCTTACCGGGCGCATCATGGTGAGCGGCAATCCTGGCGACGAACAACTCTCCGCGATGTGCCGCGAGATGATCGACCGCCTGCGCGCCCTGCCGGGTGTCGAAAATGCCGGATTCATCACCTGGCTTCCCTTTTCCGGCCCGGGCGCCGGAACCGATTTTGCCGTGGTAGGCCGGCCTCCCTATGGACCGGGCCAAGCCCCCGAGACTGATGTGCGCGTGGTGCAACCGGGCTACTTCGAAACCATGCACATCCCGCTCTTGCGCGGACGCTTCTTCACCCGCGCCGACGACCGGCCCGATGGTCCGCGCCTCTACGTGGTGAATGAGGCGCTGGCGCGCGAAATGTTCAACCGGCAAGATCCGCTGCACCACAGCCTTACGGTTGAAATGGACGATTCGAAGCCGGGCCGCATCATCGGCGTGGTTGGCGACGCGAAACAGGTCTCGCTGGATGCGGAAGTCCGCCCGATGGTTTACTACGTCCAGAGCCAATTGCCGGTCAGCTTCGGAACCTTCGTGATGCGCACCAAGGGCCGTCCCGAGCTGATGGCTTCGGCGATGGAAGCCGCCATCCAGAACGTGAAGAAGGGCCAGCCGGTGTCGGACGTCCGCACGATGGACGATTGGATCGCCCGCTCCACCGCCCGCATGCGTTTCCAAACCGCGCTGCTGGCCGGATTCGCGCTGATCGCCGTGGTGCTGGCGTTGATCGGGGTTTACGGCGTGATGGCGTACTCAGTGGCGCAGCGCACGCACGAAATCGGCGTGCGGATGGCGCTGGGCGCCGGCCATGGGTACATGCAGTATTGGATCGCCTTGCGGGGGATGCGATTGGCCGCGGGCGGTCTGGCTCTCGGCCTCATCGCCGCCGCTCTCACCACGCGCGTACTCGACTCGCTGCTTTACGGCATCACGCCGCTCGACCCCACCACCTTCGCGCTGACCGCGCTATTGCTGGCTATGGCTTGCCTGCTCGCGAGCTATATCCCGGCCCGGCGCGTGACCACGCTTGACCCTTTGGCAGCGTTGCGTTCCGAATAACAGTACGGGTAACCTCTCGGTGTGTACTACAACCCGCCCGGAGGAAATTCCGCTAATGCCGCTACCACGCGGAGCAACTGACTCCGCCGGTTTAGATATAGACATGTCCGCGCTGTCCGGTCCGCCCGCGGATGGCTTGCCCCGCGTCCACGCATGGCCGCCGAATGGGTCCATCGGTCCTTATCGCTTGCTCGAACAGATCGGCTGTGGCGGCATGGGTGAAGTGTGGCGGGCGGAGCAGGCGGTCAACAATTTTCTGCCAAACGACCTGCTGGCGCAGGCCAGCGCCTCCAACCAGTCCAGGCCTGGGGTCAAACCTGATTCGCACTTGGAAGTCAGGACGGCTTTGGACCGGGCAACCACGCGAATCGACGGGAAGTTCAACCGGCAGCCCGAGGTAGAGGCTGCCATCCGCGATACGATCGGGCAAACCTACCTGGATCTTGGACTGTACCCGGAAGCCCACGAGCAACTACAACGTGCGCTCGACTTATACGGCCGGTCAGTAGGGGCCGAGCATCTCAATACCCTGTTACCGTGCTGCGGCTGGGACAAGTCTTAAGACTTCAGGGCAAGTTCGCGCAAGCGGAAACGCTCCTTGACGGAGCCATGCGGATCAGTCGCCGCGTGTGGGGGGCCGAACATCCTGAAACTCTGGCCGCCATGTACAATCTGGCAACTGTTTATTACGAACAGGGAAAGTCTCCGCAGGCCGAAGCGCTGCACCAGCAGACCCTGGAACTCCGCCGCCGGGTGCTGGGTCCCGAGGATCCGGGCACGCTGGCTTCCATGAATGGGCCGGCCAGCCGCATGCGCCACTTGACGAATTCAATAATTCTAATATAATAGAAGCATGGAACAGGTTCGCTTAAAGGACACGCCTGATACCGACCGGACGGCTAGCTATGCGGATATGTTCGCCGCGCTGGGGGCGGAACCGCGCCTACGAATTCTGCGGGCGCTTCTGGCCGCCCATCCCGAAGGCATGGTGGTGGGGGAAATTCAGAACGAGCTGGGCATTGCGGCTTCCACGCTGTCGCATCACCTGGAAAAGCTCAAGAATGAGGATCTCATCGCGGTGCGCCGGGAAAGCACCTTTCTGCGATATACGGCGAATGTGGTCGCGCTGGAGGAGTTGCTCGGATTCCTTTACGCCGAATGCTGCACCCGCAACAAGGCCATCAAGCCGGCCAAGATCACCAGGATATGCAAGTAGAGAGGGGAGAAGCATGGCAATTAAGCCGCGGGTTCTATTTCTTTGCACGGAGAACTCTTGCCGTACCCAGATGGCAGAGACTTTTTTGCGCCAGTTGGCCGGCGAGGAATTGGAGGTTGTGAGCGCCGGAGCGCAGGCGGGCAGCCTGGACCCCGATGCGGTAGCCGCGATGCGTGAAGTGGGCATCGACATCTCATCGCCGCGGACCAAAGCGGTTGATCCATACCTCCGCGAACGATTCCACTATGTAATCACTCTTTGCAACCGGACCAAGGAACGGTCGTGCCCTATATTTCCCGGCGCCATCTGACGGCGGAAATGGCCGGTCGAAAGCCCGGATGCGCTGGAGGTGGCCGGCCTCGATCGCTACGCCGCGGTGCGGCATGCGCGCGATGCGATCCGCCGATACGTCATTGATTTTGTTGAAAACCATCATCGCCCGAAATCAGGAAAGGAAGAATCCTCATGGAATTGAAAGAGCAAGTACGAGAGAAATATGGACAGGCCGCCTTACGCGTGAAGTCTGGCGGAAGCTCCTGCTGCGGCGCATCGGCGGCGGCGGACGGATGCTGCGACCCGATTACCTCCAACCTCTACGACCCCGCGCAAACCGGCGAGATCCCGCCAGAGGCGGTACTCGCCTCGCTCGGCTGCGGCAATCCTACCGCGCTGGCGCAGCTCAACGCTGGAGAAACGGTGCTTGATCTGGGCTCCGGCGGCGGCATCGACGTGCTGCTGTCGGCGCGGCGGGTCGGTCCGGCCGGGAAAGCCTATGGTCTCGACATGACGGATGAGATGCTGGCGCTGGCCCGCGAGAATCAGCGCAAGGCGGGAATCCGGAATGTCGAGTTTCTGAAAGGCGAAATCGAGAACATTCCTTTGCCGGATAATTCGGTCGATGTGGTCATCAGTAATTGCGTCATCAACCTGTCGGCCGACAAAGACCGGGTGCTACGCGAGGCGTTCCGGGTGTTGAAGCCGGGAGGCCGATTGGCTGTCTCCGACGTGGTCACGCGCGGGGACGTGCCCGCCGAGGTGCGGCAAAACATGCTGCTCTGGGTGGGCTGCATCGCCGGCGCGCTGGAAGATTGGAGATATGCCAAAAAGCTGGCCGAAGCTGGTTTCGACGATATCGACGTGGAACCGACGCGCATTTATGACATCGCGGATGCGCGGGCGTTTTTGAGCGGGCAAGGCATCGACGTGGACGCCATGGCCCCCGCGGTGGAAGGCAAGTTCATGAGCGCGTTCATCCGCGCGGCGAAACCTGCCAAGGCCACGTGCTGCCAGCCGGAATGCTGCGCGTGAACGGCCCGCAGGGAGGGCAAGAACCATGGCGGAAGCGGTCGCAATAGAGCATAGTCACGCAAGCGGCGGCCTGGGCACGTTTGAGCGCTATCTGTCGGCATGGGTGGCGCTCTGTATGGTGGCGGGCGTCGGCTTAGGCAAGGTCTTCCCAGGCGTGGCCGCTGGCGTGCGCGCTATCCAGTTCGGCGCGGGCAGTCAGATTAACGCCCCGATCGCTGTGCTTATCTGGCTCATGATTACGCCCATGATGATGAAAGTGGATTTCTCTTCGGTGAGAAACGTCGGGCGCCGTCCCACCGGACTGCTGGTGACGCTGTTCGTCAACTGGGTGGTGAAACCCTTCTCGATGGCGCTACTGGCGTGGGTATTCTTCCGATTCGTCTTTGCCGCCTTCATTTCTCCATCCGAAGCCGGCCAGTATATTGCAGGCTGTATCATCCTGGCGGCCGCGCCCTGTACGGCGATGGTCTTCGTCTGGAGCCATCTCACCAACGGAGACCCGGCCTACACGCTCGTGCAGGTATCGGTCAACGATCTCATTATGCTGGTGCTGTTCGTCCCCATCGTGCAATTTCTGGTGCATGGGGCCGCGTCGCTCACCGTCCCGTTTAACGTGCTGCTCACCTCCGTGCTCGTGTTTATCGTCGTGCCGTTAGCGGCCGGCGCAATGCTGCGCTGGATGTTGGTGCGCAGGCACGGCCGGGCATGGTTCGAAGACGTGTTGTTGCCGAGATTCGCGCCGGTCACAACGATGGCCCTGTTAGCTACCCTGGTCCTGATTTTCGCGTTTCAGGCGGACAACATTACCGGCCGGTTTTTCCATGTGCTGCTGATCGCGGTGCCCATCACCTTGCAGGTTTACCTCAACGCAGGTCTCGCATACAGCCTCATGAAATGGCTCAGGGTGCAGCATTCTGTAGCGGCGCCTGGGGCGCTGATCGGCGCTTCGAACTTTTTTGAGCTGGCGGTGGCCACCGCCATTGCGCTGTTCGGGCCGGGATCGGGCGCGGCGCTGGCAACGGTGGTCGGCGTTTTGGTCGAAGTGCCAGTCATGCTCTCGGTTTGTGCGGTGTGTAACCGCACGCGGCATTGGTTTCCGCGAAGAGAAATTGCCCACCCGGTCTAGCAAATCAGGAGGCGGATGATGTTCTGCAATGCATCCTCGAATGCGCGGAGGGGCCGGCGAGGCTATCGGCATCCATGTTGAATAAGAAACGAGTGCTGATTTTGTGTACTGGGAATTCGGCGCGCAGCCAGATGGCCGAAGGACTGTTGCGGCATGACGCGGGAGACCGCTTCGAGGTATTCAGCGCGGGGACCAGGCCAAGCCAGGTTCGGCCCGAAGCTATCGCCGCCATGCGCGAGTTGGGGATGGACATTTCCGGCCAGCGTTCCAAAAGCGTGGACGAGTTCGCTGGCCAATCCTTCGATTACGTTCTGACCGTCTGCGACAATGCCAAGGAAAACTGCCCGATCTTTCCGAGCGGTACGGCGAGGATTCATCAGAGCTTTGCGGACCCAGCCGCCCTGGAAGGTTCCGCGGAGGAACGGCTGGCGCTTTTCCGCCGCGTCCGGGACGAGTTACGGCGCTACCTGCGCGGCTTCCCCGCGCCATAGGCGGCCAGGCGCACCAGCGCTTCTATAATTCTACAACAATGGTATTTACATAACTTCGATGTTCGTAGTATTATGGAAACGATCTGGCTATACTCTGGGGATGGAAAGGGTTCGCGGCATGCAGAATGGCATATTCAACACGGGGGCAGCCGCGCTGGCGGCTTGGGCAGTCCTATCCACAATTGGGTGCAACTCAAACTCGGGATCCAACGAGACGGCCCCGTCTCCCTCGGCGCCCACCAGCGTGATCGGCGGCGCCGGCAGCACCTTTGTGGCTCCACTGATGTCCGCCTGGATCGACGGATACCAAAAAGCCCACCCGAAAATGCTGGTGAAGTATCGCGCCATCGGCAGTGGCGGGGGCATCGAAGAATTCAAAAAGGGCTGGCTTGAATTTGCGGCCAGCGACGCGCCCCTCGGTGACGAACAGGTGAAGGAATTGCCGGCCGTTATCCAGGTCCCGGCGACCGCCGGACCGGTCTGCATTATTTATAACCTGCCGGGGCTGGAACACCCTTTGCGCTTGAGTTCCAAGAGCCTCGCCGGGATCTACCTCGGACGCATCGTCAGTTGGCAGGACCCCCAGATCGCCAGTGACAACCCGGGGGCGAGACTGCCGAAAGCGCCAGTCATCGTCGTGCACCGGTCCGACGGCAGCGGCACAACCAGCGTGTTCACGGCATATCTCGACAAGGTGGATGCGGACTGGTCACGGCAGGCGGGGCACGGGCTCACGGTCAGTTGGCCCGTTGGGCTGGGCGCCGATGGCAGCAAGGGGGTGCTCAATCTCGTCAGGCAGACACCTGGGACGGTCGGCTATCTGGAACTCAACTATGCCAGGGAAAACGGCGTGCCGGCGGCCGCCATAAGAAATCAGGCGGGGGAATTCGTGCCTCCTTCTCCAGGTGCGGCCGCGGCGGCCATCGAGGCCTTCAAGCGAGACTTGGATAAGGACGTCCGAGCGCCCGTTGTAGACCCTCCCGCTTCGGCCAAGTACGCTTACCCGATCTCGGGATTTACGTTCTTCCTGCTACCCAAGGATCGCGCGCCAAAGGACGTGCAAATGGCGGTACGGGACTTTGTCTCATATGCCCTTTCGACCGGTCAGGACGCCGCGGAACGCCTTTCGTATGCGAAGCTGCCGCTAGCCGTCCAACAAAAGGCCCAACAGTTGCTGACCCAGTTGACAGTCAATGGACAAGCCTTGAACTGAACAGTGGGCAGATTCCACAACGGCGCGCAGCTAAGCTTCCACGGCGATCGGTGAACATCATTTCACGCACTTCGGTCGCGTTTCAATTACCAGGCGACAGTGTAGCCTTGAAGGACGCGGTAATAGATATACAACGCATCGAGGTCGCTGTACGCCACGCATTCGACTTGCACGCCCGGATCAGTGCCCTCGGGCACCGAACAGTACACGCGAACCGATATCCGTGAAGCCTTGCGGATCGCCGCCGCGGATGACGCTTCAATTGGCGCACGGATGGCTCCCACACTCTTGCCGCCGGCCCGGTAACGGTATAGGTACCCGAAGAGATGCCATTGATGTTGTAGGATCCGTCGTTATTGGTTGTAGAAAGCCAGAAAACGGGCAGCACCCAATTGGTATAGTCGCGGATGTTCCCGGAGGGCAGGGGCGGAATACCGCCCACGACGCCGTAGTACCCTTCGAGCGTGTCACTCGAGGCTAACCACCTGTGGGACAGACGCTGGAACTGAGGCCGCCGGAGCTTCCTGAGCGCCGATCCCGCATCCACCTACTCGCTCTAATGGAACAGTTGTCGGCGTCGGTCTCTGCTTTGGATGGACAATCTCACGCGTTCGCGTGGTAGTATAGCAGTTCCTCTCGCGCGGTGGGGGGCGAGTTCCTGTCCCACTGCATCGGATTGTTAAGCGTTAGTTACACTATTAGCGCTTAGTCCATCGGACCTGGCAACGGAGTATTTAATGATTCTTCGCAAGCTTACTTTTCATTACTTCTGTTTGGCGGTAATTTCCGCGGCGGCGCTGAATGCCCAATACCTGGTGACCTTTCAGGGACCCGCTACGGTGTCTCAGGATCCCACCGTTTCTTTTTTCGATCCCACTACGCTTCTGCCGGGCGCCACGACTTCTGTGCCCAACGCTGTGCAGTTTCTGAGCCTTGATGATGGCAGCGAACTCTATCTGCTGACGAACCAAAGCGGCGCCGCCATCACCGTCTTGCATCCCAAGTCCAGGTCCGCGTCCGCGGCGGTCAACGGCCAAAATCAGATCGGCAACTTTCTCAATCCGCTGAATTGCGGCGCGCTATCGCCCGACAGCAGCCGCCTGGTGGTCGGCGAGAACGCGGTTCACATCATCGACACCGGAACGAATGTCGATTTGACTCCCAACGGAATCGCTGTAGGAGGCGGAGCGACGGTAATTGGCGTGGCGGTGAGCTACGACAGCACGACTGTGTTTGCGCTCGCCACATTCAACGGGACCAGCTATCTGGCCTCCATCGACATGCAGCAATTGGAAGTGACAAACTCGATCACCCTGACTGGAACGGCGACCGCATTCGGCCAGGGTCCCAACGCCTTGCTGTACGTCGGCCTCCAGGGCCAAATCCTCGAAATGAATCCTGCTACTTTGGCAGCCACGCCGAATGGCACGATCCCTGTGAACATTACTCCCGGGCCGTTTGCCTTCACTCAGGACGGTAACTACCTGATCGCGGCCAATCAAACGTATGGATTGCAGCCGGCAATCGTTCTGATCAACCTCAACGATTACCAGGTGGAGGGCGAAGTTCCGTTCACCGGTCTCAGCGAGATGGCGGATTCTCCCATCACTGGCAACACTGCGGTCTTCGATAGCTTATACGTGGCCTCGCCCTATACGGTTTATCCCTTTTCCAGCGGCGGCCAAATGCTCTACAGCATGGAGATTGGAACCAACGGCGGCCTCATTTTGAACCAACCTGTCATTGCAGGCATTAATGATTACTCCCAATCCGCCTTGGCCATTTCGAATGACTTAGGCATACCCGGCCGCAATTTCCCGCAGTTTCTCTTCACCGTCACCAACGGCGAGCTGGACCCATCCGGCACCTATTCGCTGAATCGCATCGATCCGGCTTCGGATCTGCTGACTTCGACGGTGGTGTTGACCAACACAACGCCGGGCGCGGTGGCTTACTACGCGCCCACTCTCACGGGCAACACCCCCGTCACCGAGTTCCAATACGGCAATAATCAAATGCTGTTTCCCGGCGGCGTCTCGCTGCCCTTAGTGGTCCGGGTGCTGGACCAGAACGGTCTACCTATCGCCGGCGCGGCCGTCAATTTCCAACCAAGCCTCGGCACGGTCAGCGTCGCAAACACAGCCACGGGCGCGGATGGTTACGCCCAGACGATCTTTACTGCCGGAAATACGCCCGATGGTCTGGGGAGTGCGACGGTCACCGCAACCGCGGAGGGAACGGTTGAACAGACTTTTAACATTACAGTTGGCACACCCCAGACGATCGTTCCCGCGGCACTGAGCGTGGTGTCCGGGCAGGGGCAATTCATTCTCGAGGAGATCTTATCTGGCGGCCCGGCCTATGATAACGAACCGCTGGTGGTGCTAGCGACCGACTCCAACGGCAACCCGGTGCCGAATGCGCTAATCACTTTTACAGTCACCGCCGGAACCGGTCTGCTCCAGGCGCCCGGCGGAACGGACCAATCCGTGGTTGTGGTAACCACCGATTCCACGGGTGAAGCTTCGATTACTTACGCGCCGCCCTTCTTGATTGCAGTAGGTAGCTATGAGACGGACACCGTGACCGCCAGCGTGGTGACTGGCGGTACCACCGAAACCCCTACTACCGCCAGCCAGAGCTTCTATGTCACCACCATGGTGGTGAACGAATCCTACTGCGCCGATCCGCCCTGCTACCCCGCCATCGTCCCCGTGATCATGCAAGTTCTTCAGCCCGCGCCGGGAACTATTCTCACCGGCCAGGCGAGTAGCACGCTTCCGAATCCCGTGCTCGTCCAAGTCAACGCCTTAACTGGAGCCCCGATTCCAAACCTGGGGATCCAGGTTTCCACCGGCGACTTCACCACTTTGCCGAACGCCAGTTGTGCCGGATCGAATAACTCCGGTCTGGCTTTGACCAACGCCACGGGTCTGGCGACCTGTAATGTGGTATTGAACGGTGTGGCCGGCACGGAGCCGCTCACCATAAGTCTGCCCGGCATCGGTTTGGGCGACGGTTCGGGCGTGGTCGCGACGGGCTACACGCTAACGATCCTGCCCGGTGCGCCCGCCAATGTGAACATCCTGGCCGGCAACAATCAAGTCGGGTACACGGGCGTCCAGCTTCAATCGCTTTTCGAAGTACAGGTAACTGATGCCGGCGGCAATCCCATAGCGAACGTACCGCTTAGCTGGCAAGTGACCTCGGGCCAGATGAACTTGTCCCAGGTTGGCGAAAAGACAGGACTGACCGGCACCGCGCTGGCCGCCGGAACTCCGCTCAGCCCAGGCGGCACGACCATCACCCTGGTGGTCACGGCCGGAACAGGCAGCGCCTCGGTCAGCGCCACATTTACTGTTATGGTGGGCGTCCCGGCGACCAGCATCCAGATCGTTTCGGGTAATAACCAAAGCACCGGAATCAACCAACCTCTGCCTACGCCGCTAACCGTACAGATCTTCGGTAACGATAATACCCCCGCGTCGTTTGGGTTAGTGATTTTCGTTGCTATCGGCGCGCAAACGCTGAGTGTCACCCAAGTAGTCGCCGATGTGAATGGTATGGCATCCACCATGGTTACATCAGTCGGCCCCATCGCGGGCACGTCCACTGTGCAAGCAAGCTACGGGGCGGGCAAAAATGAAATCACTGCCACGTTTACGATCACCATACAACCGCCCGGCCCGGAAACACCCACGATCTTGAACTCCGCCACATTCTCGCCTGGAATCGCCCCCGGCGGCTTGGTGACATTCATTGGCCCCGGCCTGACGGAGACCATTCAAGGTGTAGTCACTAACCAAACGCAAATGCAAGGATACTCCGTATCGTTCGATGGACTCACCGCGCCGATACTGGCTCTGGTCAATCAAAATGGCGTGGAGCAGATCAACGCGCAGGTTCCGTTCGAGGAATCTTCGGGGACCTCGGACAGCGTTATGATTGCGACGCCACTAGGGTCCATAGTGCTGGCCAACGTCACCGTCGGAGAATACGCGCCAGGTATTTTCAGTAGCGGCGCCTCGACGATCAACGGCCAAAGCTATCCCATCGCCGCGGCGCTCCGTCCGGATGGCACGTATGTCAGCGCATCCAATCCGGCATTGCCCGGCGAAAATATCACGTTCTTCGCCACCGGATTGGGCCAGACAGTTCCGCTGGCTTCCACGGGCGTTGCGGGCTTGCCCGGACAGGTAGTCGGATCGGCGCTGTACGCCGGAGTGAACAATGCAGGCGATGCGGTGGTGTCAGCCATCTATGAGCCCGGCGCCATCGGGGTCTATGCCGTTACGATTCAAATTCCAGCGACGGCCACGGGAGGCGCGGCGCAGCCGCTGGGATTGCTGATGGTGGATCTGGAAGGGAACGTCAGTTACGCGCCGCCCGCTTATATTCCGATCCAGTAAGTAACTCGCGCTAACCTTTTTGCGGACCGAAGTGGCGCGGGGCGCCGTTTTGCGCGAGTTTACCTTGACTAGGAGCTCAGTCCGGGCCGCAAGGCGCGCCCGGCTTACTTCACCGGGAAGGTGATCGCGCCCACCGCGTTGGTGTTCTGATCGAGCAGGATCACGCGCACGAAGTGCACTGCATCGGTTAGAGGATGATCCTGCGAGAATGGAAGTCCCTGCTTCAACACCGCAGCGTGCTGCTCGGCGGTCAATTCCGGACTCAGATTCAACAGCACCGGCTGGCCGATAGGTTCGCCGGCGCTGCGATCGGAAATCACGAAGTAAACCGCGCTCTTGAATTTGCCGCCCTCCTCGCGCGCGAAAATATCCGCGGCGTTGATGGTGACGTCCATGTGCACACCGGGTTTGCCGCCCTCGAGTGGGCCGAATTTTGCGCGCAAGCCGATCTGAGAAAGATCCGTGGGACTGGTAAGGGCGCCGATCAGTACGGCTTTCATTCTATCGGCCACCGAGCGGGTATCCGGCAGCGCGTAATAACGCTCCCTGACCTGCACCTTCACGCCTTTCCGCTCGCAGGTGAGATGCAGGTGATGCCATTTCCGGTCCCAGTTTTCTGACGAAGGATCATAATCGATGGTGTAAGCATTCACCGCCTTTTCCGCCACCTCTTTCAGCACATCCCGAATTTCCTGGCGGAAATAGAAGTGACCGCCGGTGAGCAGAGTCATCTGATCCACGTTGTAATTCACGTCCGGGTTGATATCTCCGATGAACGAATACGGGTCCACGGCGACTCCGGCGTTAGCCAGGGTAACAGCCAGGTGCGGCACGTATAGCGTGCACTCTACCCAGTCGCCGTTACAGTTCGGAAGGTGAGGATCGGCAACGGTCGTGATTCCATTGGTAACCCACAGGATGTCGCGCCGCCCGGGAAACTGGGAGAGTTGGACGGCGATGTCCTCCAGCGCTTTGAAGCTCTTCTTCACCTGATCTTCAGCGCCAAACTGCACCGGGCGCCCGTGGCTGGAGGCTTTCATCACCTTGTCAAAGGCAGCCGCAAAATTCTGCGGCCAAGTTTTGTCATCGGCGGACTTGGGGCCGATGGGATGAATTGGAATCAGCCCGCCTTCGAGGTTCAGAACGTAAAAGTAAATATTCTCGCCGGACTCGAGTTGGGGAACGGACTTA
>Ga0335074_10007002_pt1 | contig 15631 bp, 4 predicted proteins | sample Lox_Sample_23_FD_206715 | JGI IMG/M metagenome (GOLD analysis project Ga0335074, IMG submission 206715) | Soil microbial communities from Loxahatchee National Wildlife Refuge, Florida, United States - Lox_Sample_2.3 | ecosystem: Environmental > Terrestrial > Soil > Wetlands | place: USA: Florida... | reverse complement strand
CACTAACACCCGGCTCATCATCGATAGTTTCCGGGGCGGAATAAGACAGGTTTCTCTGCAGAACATCAATAGTGTCAGCTCGCCTAGCAACGTAATCTCGCCATTAATGCTGCGAATCAATGTTCCCGGTGCGGCATATGACATCTACTGTAAGAACAGAGACCAGAAGGACCACCTTGAAGCCTGGATATCTAGGGCGATACGCGGCGCGTGAACCAATGCCGCACAACCAGGGCGCGAGAGCTTGGGTCAGATGAGCGGGCTGTCCGCTGGCTCTGTCGAAGGGCGCCGTCGGACGTTGCAGGCCCTGGCCCTGTCACCCGGACAGATGCTGGCTGACCTGGGGTGCGGTCGCGGCGGTCCCGGGCTCTGGCTCGCGCGGGAAGCAGGTGTCTTGCGCAGCGCGGGCTTCACCGGCATCGAGATGCACGCCCGGCCCGAGTGGCACGACGCGTTCACCCGCGTCTACCAGATCGCCCTCAGCCTCGGCGATCCGGGCGACGACACCTATCTCGCCAGCCTGCAAGACGAGGCCCGGCGCCGCCTCCCCACGGCGGATATTGTCCACCGCTGCGCCATCACCGAGACCGCCATATCGGCGAGCGATGGCCGCCCTCGCCGCCCTAGCTGCTGCTAGCAAGGAGCCCACGCCAATGTCGCGCATAGCCGGACAACTCATCACCGAGACATTCGACTATGACGGCGGCCGCCGGGTCACTGTGTACGTCCCGGCGGTCCGTCCCGAGTCCATCGTCTTCGCTCGCGCTGGCCATGGGGTTCCGCCATCCGGACATCTACGGCGCGGTCTTCTCCGCCTCGCCGGGCGGGGGCTACCGGCCGCCTGCCGTGATGCCCAGCCCGCTTCCGCGCGTGTACCTCGTCGTCGGCACGCTGGAGCCGTTCTTTCTCCAGAACGCCACACGCTGGGCCGTCGCGCTGCGCGACGCAGGTGCGGACGTTGTCTTGACCGAGCGGGCCGGGTCGCACGGTGACGCGTTCTGGACAGAAGAGTTCCCGCTGATGGTTGCGTGGGCGTTTGAACGCTGAGCATCGCATGCTGAAGGCGGCCTTGACGTTGCTGGGGCGACACACGGCCTGGCAGCTAGCGGCGACTTGCGTGCGTGCCGTAGTGAGACTGGCTGGGGAGGGATAGCGGCCAGAGGCCGACGTGACTCTGTATCTGCATGTATCTGGGTGCCGCTTCCGCGCTCTCTACGGGCACCGGACTTCTTGGTGGGGGCGGAGTGATGTTTTCTACGGATGCAGGGGAATCACTTGAGCGGCAGACAGGCTCACGGCACTCACCTGTCCCCGCATACAGCGAGGCCAGCGGCCAGAGCGATGCCTGGCAGCCAGCTTCGGGCGCCCCGCCCGGGCCGCCCTCTGTGTCGCTGCCCAAGGGCGGTGGCGCAATCCGCGATATCGGGGAGAAGTTCACGGTCAGCGCGGCCACCGGCACGGCCAGCCTCACTGTGCCGGTGGCGACCAGCCAGGGGCGGGCTGGCTTCGGACCTTCGCTGAGCCTGGCCTACGACTCGGGCGCGGGCAACGGCCCGTTCGGGCTGGGCTGGAAGATCTCTCTGCCCGCGATCACCCGCAAGACCGATAAGGGGCTGCCGCGCTACCAGGACGACCCGGATCAGGACACCTTCCTCCTGAGCGGCGCCGAAGACCTGGTTCCCGTCCGCGAGGAATGCGACGGCCGCTGGGAGCAGCGGGCAGCCCGGCGGGTAATGGGCGGCCGCCAGTACGCGATCCAGCGCTACCGGCCCCGGGTCGAGGGACTGTTCGCGCGGATCGAGCGCTGGCGAGACCTTGATTCCGGCCAGACGCACTGGCGGACGATTACCTCGGCCAACGTCACCTCGGTCTACGGCGCGACCGAGGCCAGCCGGATCGCCGATCCCGCCGACCCGTCCCGGGTGTTCAGCTGGCTGATCTGCGCGACCTACGACGATACGGGCAACGCCGTAGTGTACGAGTACCTGGCCGAGGACAGTTCGGGCGTAGACACCGGCCTGGCCAGCGAGCGGAACCGCACCGAGCGGTCCAGGTCCGCGGGCCGCTACCCGAAGCGGATCAGGTACGGCAACCGGGTGCCCCTGGCCGGCAATGGCGAACGGGAACCGGTCGGCAATAACGAACACGCATCAGTCGGCGACTGGATGTTCGAGGTCGTCTTCGACTACGGCGATCACGACGAGCGTCTCCCGCTGCCCGAACCCGGCCGGCCGTGGCCGTGCCGTCCCGACCCGTTCTCCACCTACCGGCCGGGCTTCGAGGTCCGCACCTACCGGCGCTGCCATCGCATCCTGATGTTCCACCATTTCCCGGACGAGCCGGACGTCGGAGTCGGCTGCCTGGTGAGCTCGACCGACCTGGCCTATGAATCCACCGGTGGCAGCGGCATGACCACCGTGGCGTCGGTGGTGCACACCGGATACCGGCGCGGTCATGGCGGCTATCGCGCCGAATCGCTGCCTCCGCTGGAGCTGCGCTACAGCCGGGCTGTCATCGGCCGCGACTGCCGCGATGTCGGCACCGAGGCATTGCGGAACCTGCCCGTCGGTATCGACCCGGCCGCCTACCAGTGGGTCGACCTCGACGGCGAGGGCCTGTCCGGCATCTTGGCCCGGCAAGGTGGCGCATGGTTCTACAAGGCCAATCTCGGTGACGGGCGGTTCGCCCCGTCGCGCATGCTCGCCACCCAGCCAGCCATGGCCGGCGCGGGCGCGGTCGGCGGGGCGGGCGCGGCGGGTGCCAGACACCGGCAGCAACTGCTTGACCTGGCCAGCGACGGCCACCTCGATCTGGCCGAGCTCGGCGGCCCGATGCCCGGCTACTACCGCAGGACGCAGGAGCGCGGCTGGCAGTCCTTCCGGCCGTTCCTGTCCCAGCCGGACATCTCCTGGGACGACCCGGATCTGCGCATGGTCGACCTCGACGGGGACGGCCTCGCCGACGTCCTGATCACCGGCGACGACGCGTTCACCTGGCATCCCTCGCTCGGTTACGAGGGTTTCGGCGGCGGACGGCGGACCTATCAGCCGTGGGATGAGGAGCGCGGCCCGAGGCTGATGTTCGCCGACCCCGAGCAGACCATCTACCTGGCGGACATGTCTGGCGACGGACTGTCTGACCTGGTCCGGGTGCGGGTCAGCGAGATCTGCTACTGGCCGAACACCGGTTTCGGCCGGTTCGGCACGAAGGTAACCATGGATAGCTGCCCGTGGCTGGACGAGCCCGATCACTTCGATCAGCGGCGCGTGCGGCTCGCCGACGTAGACGGATCGGGCACCGCGGACCTGGTCTACCTGCATGCCGACAGCACCCGGCTGTACCTCAACCAGTCGGGCAACGGCTTCGGCGAGCCGCACGTCGTGCCGCGGGGCTTCCCGCGGCTGGACAGCCTGGCCCAGGTCATGGTGGCGGATCTGCTCGGCCGGGGCACCGCCTGCCTCGTCTGGTCCTCGCCGCTGCCCGGTGACGTCGGCCGGCAGCTACGTTACGTCGACCTGATGGCGGCGGGCAAGCCGTACCTGCTGACCGAGGTGATCAACAACCTGGGCGCGGAAACCAGGATCAGTTACGCGCCCTCCACCCAGTTCTATCTCGCCGACCGGGCCGCCGGACGGCCGTGGATCACCCGGCTGCCGTTTCCCGTCCAGGTGGTCGAGCGGGTGGAAACCATCGACCGGATCAACCGCAACCGCTTCGTCGCCCGCCACGCTTACCACCACGGCTACTTCGACGGCTTCGAGCGCGAGTTCCGCGGCTTCGGCATGGTCGAGCAGTGGGATACCGAGGACCTCGCGGTGCTCGAGGCCACCCAGGGTGACTTCGCCAACCTGGACCTGGTGTCCGACCTGCCCCCGGTGCTGACCCGGACCTGGCTGCACACAGGCGTCTTCCCCGATGCCGACCGGGTCACCCGGCTGTACGCCGATGAGTACTACCGCCCGCCGGGCGGCGGGGACCCCGAGCTGCCCGACCCCGAGCTGCCCGATACCGCCCTGCCCGATACCGCCCTGCCCGGCACGCTGCGCCCGGCCGGCGAGCGGCCCCGGCCCTGGCAGCTGTCCCGGATCGAGGCCCGTGAGGCCTGCCGGGCGCTGAAGGGCTCGCCGCTGCGCGAGGAGGTCTACGCGCTCGACGGGAGCGAGGCGCAGGACCGTCCCTACGCCGTCACCGAGCACAACTACACGATCGAGCTGCTCCAGCCCGCCACCGAGTGGCGGCCGGATGGCCCGCAGAACTACCACGCCGTCTTCCTCACCCACGCCCGCGAGAGCATCACCGCGCACTACGAACGCACGCTGTACCCGGTAGGCGGCGAACTGCGGGCGGACCCCCGGATCAGCCACGACCTGGTACTCGCCGCCGACGACTACGGCAACCCGCTGCGCTCGGCGTCGGTCGGCTACGGCCGCCGGTTCGCCGACCGGGCACTCGATAAGGAAGATCAGGACGCGCAGCGACGGCTCCGGCTGACCCTGACCGACAACGGCTACACGAACCCGGTCGACTTGCCCGACGCCCACCGGACGCCGATGCCCGCCGAGACACGCACGTTCGAGATCGTCGGCCTGCTCCCGGCCGGCCGGCTCTTCGGCTTCGCGGAACTGCGCGATGGCCTGGCCGCGGTCACCGCTGAGCTGCTGTTCCAGGACTGGGACGCCGACCCGGCCGGGGCCGGCTTGTCCGTGCCGGCCCGGCGGCTGATCACCCGGACCAGGGTCAGGTACCGGCGTGACGACCTGTCGGCGCCGCTGCCGTTCGGCGTCCTTGAGCCGCTCGGGCTGCCGTACCGCAGCTACCGCCAGGCGTTCACCGGCGGCCTGATCACCAGCCTGTACGGGGACCGGGTGAGCCCAGCGATGCTCACCGCGGCCGGTTACGTGCGGGACGGCGAGACGTGGTGGCTGCCGTCCGGGCGGGTCTTCTACTCGCCCGGTGACGGCGACTCGCCCGGTGACGGCGATGACCCGGCCGCCGAGCTCCGCTATGCCCGACGGCATTTCTTCCTGCCGCGCCGGTTCCGCGACCCGTTCGGCAACACGACGGCTGTCACCCTCGATCGGTATGACCTGCTGGTGTCGCAGACCCGCGATCCGCTCGGCAACCTGGTCACCGTCGGCGAGCGGGATCGCGAAGGCCAGGTAACCACCAACGGCAACGACTACCGCGTGCTCGCGCCGCGCCTGGTCAGCGACGCGAACAGGAACCGGGCGCAGGTAGCCTTCGACACCCTGGGCCGGGTCTGCGGCACCGCCGAGATGGGCAAGCCGGAACAGCGGCTCGGCGACTCGCTGAGCGGCTTCGACCCCGATCCTGATCCGGCCGCGGTCGCCGCGTACTTCGTCGGCCCTTACGCCCATTCGCACCAGCTCCTCGGCCAGGCGACCACCCGGGTCCTTTATGACCTGAACGCCTACCGGCGCACCCGCCACGAGCCGCGGCCACGGCCGGCTGGAGTGGCGGTCCTGGCCCGTGAGACGCACGTCAGTGACCTCGCGCCCGGACAGAGCACGAAGATCCAGCGTTCGTTCATCTACTCGGATGGCTTTGGCCGGGAGGTCCAGCACAAGGGTCAGGCTGGCGCCGGGCCGGTCACCGACGGCGGCCCGGAGGTGGAGCACCGCTGGATCGGCAGCGGCTGGACGATCTTCAACAACAAGGGCAAGCCGGTCCGCAAGTACGAGCCGTTCTTCACCGCGACGCCGGAGTTCGAGTTCGCCCGCGCCGTCGGCGTCAGCGCGGTGCTGTTCTACGACCCGGTCGGCCGGGTCGTGGCCACCTTGCACCCGGACGACAGCTACGACAAGGTCACGTTCGACCCCTGGTACCACGACACCTGGGACACCGGCGACACCGTGCTGCTCGACCCGCGCGAGGACCCGGACGTGGCGGGTTTCATGGGCCGGTATCTCGCCGGGCTCGGCGAGCAGCCGGGTGGCTGGGCGACCTGGTACGAGCAGCGCATCGGCGGTGCGCTCGGCCAGGCGGATCAGCGGGCCGCCGAGCAGGCGGCGCTGTACGCGGGTACCCCGGCGCGCGCCTGGTTCGACACCCTCGGCCGGACCTTCCTGACCGTCGCGCACAACCGCGCGCCGGGTGCGGACGGTCCGGCCGACCAGTACTGCCGGACCCGCAGCCTGCTGGACATCCAGGGCAACGAGCACGAGGTACGCGACGCGCTCGGCCGGGCGGTCATGCGCTACGGCTACGCCATGCTGGGCGGGAAGCTGACCCACGCGGGCATGGACACCGGCGGTGGTGGTCTGGCTTCGGACGTCACCGGCAAGACCATATATTTCTGGAACTCCCGTGGTTTCACCTTCCGTACTGACTACGACGCACTCCGCCGACCGGTCCGGACCTACGTGGCGGGACCCGGTATCTCCGGCCAGGCGCTGCAGACGCGCACCGAGTACGGCGAGGGTCTGCCCGACGCCGAGGCCAGGAACCTGCGCACCAGGGTCGCCCGGCAGTACGACGGCGCGGGCATCATGACGAACGACGCGTACGACTTCAAGGGCAACCTGCTCAGTTCGCGACGCCAGCTCGCGGCCGAGTACCCCCGGCGTGAAGGGGGGTACCCCCGGCGGGAAGGGGGGTACCCCCGGCGGGAAGGGGGGTACATCGATGTCGTCGACTGGTCGTCGGACGTCCCGCTGGAGGAGCGCCTGTACATCGCGCGCACCAGCTATGACGCGCTGAACCGTCCGACGAGCATGACCACCCCGGACAACTCGGTAATGCTGCCGTCCTACAACCCGGCTAGCCTGCTCGATCGTCTCGACGGCCGCCTGCGCGGCGCCGGGGAGGCCACCACGTTCGTCGCGCATCTCGACTACAACGCGCGGGGCCAGCGGACGCTGATCCGCTACGGCAACGGCAGTTCGTCGGAGTATGCCTATGATCCGCTGACGTTCCGGCTGGTCACCCTGGCGACCCTGCGCGAAGGGCAGCGACTGCAGGATCTGTGTTACACCTACGATCCGGTCGGCAACCCCACGCTGGTACGTGACCACGCCCAGCAGCGGGTGTTCTTCCGCAACCGGGTCGTGGACCCGTCGGCTTCTTATGCGTACGACGCGTTTTACCGGCTGATCGAGGCGGTCGGCCGCGAGCACCTCGGGCAGGCCGGGGGAGGGACGCTTGGCCCGGTCCCGCCAAGCGCGACCGACGCGCCGCGGGTGGACCTGCCCCAGCCGGGTGACGGCGCCGCGATGGCACGGTACGCAGAGCGGTACGACTATGACCAGGTCGGCAACCTGCTGCGAATGGCGCACCGGTCCGCGGATAACGCGGAAGGCGGCTGGACCCGCGACTACCGCTATGACGAGCCGAGCCTGCTCGATCCCCGTCGGCACAGCAACCGTCTCACCGGATTCGGGCCGGCCCGCGCGGTTACCGATCCGCAGCGGTTCCGCTACGACGAGCAGGGCAACATCACGGCCATGCCGGAAATCCCGGAACTCCAGTGGGATCAGAACGACCGGCTGCACGCGACCTCCCGCCAGGCCGACCAGGGCAGCGGGGTTCCCGAGACCACGTACTGCGTTTACGACGCGGCCGGACAGCGGGTCCGCAAGGTGACCGAGCGCGCCGCTACGAGCGGGAGGACCCCCACGCGCAAGTCCGAGCGGATATATCTCGGCACCTTCGAGGTTTACCGCGAATACGACACCGACGGCACGGTCAGCCTGGAACGCGAGACGCTGCATGTCTTTGACGACAAGCACCGCGTGGCCCTAGTCGAGACCCGCACCACCGGTTCGGATCGCGGCCCGGAACAGCTCATCCGCTACCAGCTCACCAACCACCTCGACTCGTCTGTGCTCGAACTCGACCAGGACGCCCAGGTGATCAGCTACGAGGAGTACTACCCGTACGGCAGCACGTCCTATCAGGCGGTCCGGTCCCGCACCGAGACACCCAAGCGCTATCGCTTCACCGGCAAGGAACGCGACACAGAAACCGGCCTCTACTACCACGGCGCCCGTTACTACGCTCCCTGGATCGGCCGCTGGACCAGCTGCGACCCGATCGGCCTAGCCGACGGCCCGAATCTGTATGCATATGCCAGCGAAAATCCCATTCACCTTAATGATCCCACCGGCACGCAAGCCACGGATCCAGATAAGCCCAAGAAATTCACCCCGCCGGCTATCCCCAGCTTCACCGGAGACAAGGCATTCAGTACGACGATCACGTCGGGCGGCCGATCAGTTGAGGTTCATTATTTTCCAGGAACCAGCGGTAAGACCGTCCTCATCCTAGGCGGTGTGCACCAGGACGAGCGGAAAGCATTGGCGCTGTCAGGCGAGCTGCTTAAGCAGCTTCAGTCCGCTAAGGACAAGCCTTACTACAACATTGTATTCATCCCGAATCTATTCGGCGACCGCAACACCACAGCCCAAAAGATCGATAACACCCCGACCAATAGGAACGCGCCAGGCCAGAATGAGAGTCTCGCAGACGCGGCTAAACGAGGGAAAGGTACCGCCAGAGATACTGCTAACCGAGCGATACTGCCGGAGAATGTAATCTTGTTCGCCCTGGTTGAGCAGGTAAAGCCGACCGCCTCGCTGTCCATACACAGCCATAGTGTGGTCACTGACCCGGACAAGATCGCAAAATCAGGTGCAGCTAGTGTGACTGTAGATCCCAAGCCTGGGGGAGAGCAAGAGGGCGATTTCTTCGCAAAAGAGATGGCGCTGGCGGCAAGCAAAGCAAATGTCCCGGTGCCGGGCAACCAGGTAGCAGGTGACACCGCTAGGACCCGCTATCCAACGGAATCGGCCGCACATGACCCCGGCGTGACGTTCGGCCAGTGGGGATCGCATCAAGGCGGGATGAACCAGTACCTTGTCGAAACGCAGAACAAACCTTGGCCACGCCAACCTAGCCCTACGCAGCAGGCTGAAATTTCGGGCTGGGCGCAGGTTATACAGTCCAAGTTCTTGGCAGACCCGCAGGATGTCGCGGCATTTGCGGTCGCTCGCGACCTGGCGAAGGTGTGGAATGTCATCCAGCGGACGCTGAAGTGAAATTCTCTAATTGCAGCCTTAACCTGAAAGAGGATATGGCAATGACACTAAAGATTGGCCAGTTTCTGGGCCGGACTGTCCTTGTGTCGATCCCGACGCTGTTCGACGATGGGGCTTGCAGGCCTTATACGCTGGTGGGGGCCGAGTTGCAGGGTCTGTGGCTGCAGTCGGACGACCTGAACGGGCGGCTGCTTTCTGACGAAATGCGCGAGTTCGCGGAACAGGCGGCCCCGGTGGTCTTCGTTCCGTTTGCCCACATCGCTGGCGTGATGGTTCCGTCGGCCCTGTTCGCACCTCAATCCCCGGGCGCACCCCAAGCACCCGCGGCGGACACTGCCTCGCCCGCCGAGGCCAAACCCGTGCGCTCCAGGCGCCGTACCACACAACCTAAGGAGCAGGGATAATGGCCGGCCTGATTGTTATCCAGATCGTTCCCGAGTCTCCGGTCGATGCCATGGTATTCCGGAAATACCTTGACGACCTGCAGATCCAGGTGTTCGATCTGTCGTTCGCGACGGTGGGCACTAACCCGCCGGGTGGCCAGAGCGTCGGAAGCGCCTCGTTTATCCCGGATTCGGGCGGCTGGGTGCAGACGCCGTTCCAGGGCTGGATGCTGACGGTTCCCCCTGCCTATCCCGCCGGTATCACCAGCGGCATTATTCAGCAGGTCGATCAGGTCGGGATCGACTACCAACTGGAGTCGGTCGCCACCGCGGTCATCGAGGTGGATTCTTCCGCCGCTTCCGGGAACTACAGGGTGGTGGTCACGCAGAGCGGCCAGACCCTCTCCGCGATCCCGTACCAGTACGATCGCTCCCTCGACCAAGTGGCCACGCCCGATCCCGCTACGTGGTCGCAGCCGAATTCGGACGGCAACATACTGTCGTCCTGGGCGGCCCTGTCGGCGGACTTCTATGTCTCGGTGCCCGCATCAGCGACTACACCTCTGCTGCAACTGCCCGCCAACGGCACCCCGCCGGCGTTCGATGAGCTGCTGCCGGTGGTGAAACAGATGCTGGCGAGCGACCCGGGGACGCTCGCGCCGATCCCTATTGCCGGCAGCGCGCCGGCTGGCAGCACGACCCTGACCCTGACGTCGGTCACCGGCATCACCGCCGGCATGACCGCGACGGGTACCGCCATCCCGCCGGGCACGACGGTCGTCGCCGTCGGCCCCGGTAACACGGTGACGCTGAGCCAGGAACTGACGGGCGCGAGCGGCGCCGACGTCACCTTCGCGGTCAACCTGGCGGCACTGAGCTTCGCTCAGTGCCAGAACATCGCCTACGAGATCATCTGGGGTCAGCAGGGGCCGCTGCCGTCCCCGCCCGATCCGGTGGAGGACCTGTACACCAACCCGCCGAACAACGGCGAGATGATTTCCGGCTCCACCCCGAACCCCTATGAGGGCGGTCGCCAGCAGTTTGAAGGCCAGCTGCAGAGCTATTACGCGGTCGCCGACACCAACGCCGACCGGCTGACGAGCTTCGTCTACGCGCTGTCGGCCGCCATCGCTAACGAGCAGCAGAGCCTCGCGGCGACGCAGGCGACGCTGCAGTTCCCGGTCGATCCGGGCACGAGCGCCGGTACGCCAGGCGCCGGTACGTCAGGCACCGGTACGCCGAGCGACGTCGCGGTGATCTTGACCGGCGTGGCCAATGCGGGGGTAACGGGAAACTTCGGGGTGCCGGCGGCCTACTTCTACGCGCTGGCCGCCACCATGCCGGCCCAGATCACGGCGGCCCAGCGGTATCAGCAGGCGACGGGCGATCAGCTTTCCCGGCTGCTCACCGACCTGACGACGGCATTCAACACCGGGACGATCACAGACTCCGAATCGTGCGTCACCGAGCCGGCCGTGACGATCAGCGCCGCGCAGGCGGCGCGCCGGATCGCCGCCCTCGGCGTCCCCGCGGGGTCGGCGACGCCACAGGCACCGCTAGGCGGCGCCTACACGGCGGACCTGCGGGCGCTGGTGGCGAGCTGGCTGGCTTTCCCGCCGCCACCGCCGGCGACGTCGGGCATGGCGAGCAGCGCGATCTATCAGCCGTCTGACGATGACGGTACCTTCTGGCCCGGCGCCGCCACCGCTCACCCGGCCGCTTTCCTTAACCTGGTCCTGGCGGTCGTGACGCAGGACTACGTAATCCCGGCGCCGTTCAATGTCGCCCTGGGCACGCAGATCATGACGTTCCTCGCTGCCCTTCCCGGGGCGCCTAGCCCGCTCACGGTGACATGGCTGGCGTCGGTCACGGCCGAGCAATGGACCGGCTTCTTCCAGCAGAATCCGACCTGGCTGCCGCCGTTCACCCAGCCGGGTAACACCGCCGCGCGCATCGCCGCGTTCATCGGCGCCCTGCAGAACCTGTTCCCCGTCGGCACCTCGGGTCCGTCCAGCGAGATCGTGCTCGCCACCACGGCGGCTACGGCGTCCGGGGACACGCTGCCGTTCGCATCGACGACCGGGATCGTGCAGGGCATGACCGTGACCGGGCCCGGATCGGCCATCAGCGCCGGGACGACGGTGCAGGCCGTGACCGCCACAGGCGTGCAACTGAGCCAGGACATCGCCGCAGCCATACCGGACCAAGCCAACATCACGTTCACGCCGAGTGTCACTACTTCCGCCGGGTCCGGGCTGCCGTTGCTGCAGGCACCGCCGACCGACTGGCTCGCGAACTGCCTGTCCTACTACGTGGCCCACTTCGGGGCCTTCGCGTTCGGCGATGGGTTCGACCTGGCCAACCTGCGCGCCTCGGCCGCCACCGTCTTCGGCGGGGATCCGGTCGCGCAAGCCTGGCTGGTCGACGCGCTGGTCGCGATCGATGCGCTGTACCAGGTGATGAAGCCGGTGCCGGTGACGACGCCCGGGCTGGGGTTCTCGATGGTGGAGGCGCTGTACGCGCGGGGGTTCCGCGCCGCGGCGGATATCACCGAACTGGACACCGCGCATTTTCAGGAGGCGCTGACCGGCACAGTCGCCTATGACTCGGCGTCGGCGATCTACGCCGCCGCGGTCGCCCTCGCCGCCCCCGTACCGCACACGCCGGGTCCCGGGGGTTTCAAGCCCGTCAACCCCGACGGCGCGCTGACAGATTGCATCCCCGCTCCCTGCGCCTCGCCACTCGGCCCGGTCGCGTACCTGCACGAACTGCTGAACGTTTCCGACCCGTCTAACCAGTCTTCGCCGACGCTGGGCACGGTCCTGAGCCAGCGGGGCCGACCAGTCGGAGCGCTGCTGGCCAGCAGCGCGAACCTGGAAACCCCGCTGCCGCTCATCGATATCGTCAACGAGTACCTCGAATACCTGGGCGCGCCGGCCGCGCCGCCGGGTGGCCCGGTCTATCACACCAGCGGGCATGACCTGGGCGCGCTGCCGGAGTATTCCACGCCAGCCACCCCGGTAGCCGCCAACGCCGCGGTCGAGCCGGCTGTGTTCGACGAGCTCAGGGCGGATTTCTCGTCCTGCCTGCTGCCGTACTCGCAGGCCCTCGACGTTTCCCGGACCTATCTGCGTCATCTCGGCAGTTGCCGTTTCGAGGAAATGCGGACCTTCCGCAAATGCATCACCGAATTCGTGCTTGACCCAACCCAGGAACCGGCGGGATTCCAGGACTGGCTGTGGCGTTATCCGGTGCGCATCGACATAGCCATCGAGTACCTCGGTATCACGCCCGAGGAATACACGATGGTGTTCAACGGAGCGGCAGCACCACCGACGCTGCGCGGGACCATCACGCTGCCCGCGTTCCTGGCCGAAACCTGCCTCAGCTACTGCGAGTTCTACGAGCTGTGGCAGTCGGGCTTCGTGGAGTTCCGCAACGGCGCCGGCGAGCCAGCCGACGCGAACGACCCCGTTGACGGGAACGAGCCAGCCGACGCGAATGACCTCGTTGCCGTCAACGATCCCGGTGGCGCGTTCCCGCGGTGCGAGCCGTGCTGCCTGGACGATCTGTGGCTGCTGTTCCCCGACGGGCAGCAGGACCAGGACGTGGCGAAACTGCTGGTGTTCGTCCGGCTCTGGCGCAAGCTGCGGGACTCGTGCTGCTTCTGCTATTCCTTCGCCCAGCTGCGCGATATCTGCGACGTGCTTCAGCTGTACATCGGCGGCCAGCTCAACCCCGACTTCATCCGCCAGCTCGCCGCCTTCCAGCTGCTGCGCGACCACTTCGAGATGGAACTCGCCGATCCCGCGGAGCCGATCCTGCCGACCGCGATCGATGCTGACCGCACCCAACTGCTGGCGCTGTGGGCCGTCCCTACTCCGGCGGCGTGGCCTTGGGCGGTGCGGCAGCTGATAGCTCGCGTGGAAGGGTACGCACGGCGGCGGCATGCCTGCGAACGCCGGTCGGCGGAGTTCGTCAAGCTGCTGACGGCGAATCTCGATCCGCTGTCCCGGCTGGCCGGGTTCGATCCGGCCTCCGCCACCGACTCCTGGCATGCGCGGCCGACGCACACCCTGCGGTTCGCCGAAGTCCTGGCGAAGATCTACGCGTCCGACTTCAGCGTCGGCGAGCTGATCTACCTGTTCACCGCCGGCGCGCACTTGGACGGCGATGACCCGTTCCCGCTACAGGAACCGAACGATGCGCTGGATTCTCCGCTCGAGCTCCCCGATGAAGAACGGGAACATTCGCTCTGGCGGCTACGCCAGGAGCTCCTCTCGGTACAAGTGGCCGAGGATGAGGATGAGTACTGGTCATGGCGGCGGATCGAAGCCGCCCTGCACACCGAGTTCGGGTTCGCCCCCGCCGACATCGCGGCGCTCGGCCAGCATTTCTTCCCCGGCGTGCTCGCCCGGTCGGGCTACCAGGTCAGCCCGGCGGCGGCCCGCTTTGTGACCGGCCCCGTCGCGGGCACCTCGGCTCCGATGTGGAACATCCCGCCGGACGGGCCGTTCCAGTGCGATCCCTCGACGCTGGAACTGTCCGCGCACGTCCCGCTGCCGGACCGGGCGGTGCTGGCCAAACTGACGCAGGTACACGACTTGAGCGCGGCGGAACAGCAGGCCGTGCAGGACCTGTTCTTCCAGCCGCGCGCCCTGCTCGCCGGTTTCGCGCTGCTGTTCACCGATTTCGCCACCGCGCAGCGCCGGCTGATCGAAGAGGAGGACGAGGCCGAGCGCTTCGCGTATTTCCGGCGCGAGTTCCTGCTCTGCCATCGCCGCTGCCGCATCATCGCGCGGCACCTGTCGAATCATGTCGCGGCCGCGACGGGACAGGAGGCACCCGAGGACGACGAGGCGGCGGCGCTGATCGTGCGCACGCTGGCCGCGGACGAGAACAAGGCCGTCACCAGCTGGGAAGACGATTCCGGCGCGATGCCGGCGCTGACCTGGACGCCGCCACCGAACGGCAGTGCGCTCGCCGCGCTGCTGGGCCTCACCGGTACCGGCCTGATCGGCGAATACAGCTCCATGGGCGAAAACGGGCCGGTCGGCGGCGCGGTCGTGTGGCGAGACGGGACGGGCCCGCTGTCCGCCTTCGGCACCGAGCGGGACCGCGAGAACTGCCCGGTACCGACGGTGCTGCCGAGCTTCGGCGCCACCTTGACACCGGAGCAACTGCAATTCGCCAGCGTTCACAACGGCTTCCTGATGAAGGACTCGACCGGCACGTGGCTCGGCGGTGCGCAGGGCTTCACGGTCACCTGGTCCGGTGCCCTGCTGGTGGAGCGGGACGGCACGTACGAATTCTGGGCCGGCGCACCGACTCCGGCCGATGACCGGCCGGATGCCGACGCGGCCGGGCACCTCCAGTGGCGGGTGGAACTCCGCCGCGGTCAGCGCAGCTGGGTGGCCCTGAGCCATCACTGGACTGGAGAGGAGGAACTTCGCTCCTCGGCGCTGCCACTCAGACGGGGGGCCTACGAGCTGACGGCCGAGCTGATACAGCCTGCCCCCGGATTCGGCGATGAGGAGCAGTTGCGTCCGCAGCACACCGGCTTCCAGGTGAAGTACAGCGGGCCGGACACCGAGGCGCGACGCACCGAGATCCCGCACAGCCGGCTGTTCGTGGTGCGGAAAGATCAGCCGCTCGCCGACGGCATCGCGGACCTCAGTGCGGGCGCGGCGGAGTATCTGAACGGGCTGTATGTCGGCTCGCTGCGCGATATCCGCCGGACTTACCAGCGTGCCTTCAAGGCGCTGCTGTTCACGCACCGGTTCGGGTTGTCGGCACGGCGCCAGCAGCACGGCACCTCCGAACTCGGCTATATGCTCGCGCAGACAGCGCAATTCGCGGGTGCCGGCTATTACCGCACCGCTGGCGGATTCACTCAGCACCTCGCGGATTTCGACTTCAATTTCCTGCCGCTGCTAGATGACTATCACCCGCCAGTCGGCGATGCGCGCACCGATCCCTCGCCGCAGCGCATCCAGGCGATGTTTGACTGGTGGGAGCGGATGTTTGACTATACGGCGGCCCGCGCGGAAGTCCGGCGGCGCTGTGAGCGTGAACTGTGGCACCTGTTCGAGGAAGCGCAGGAAAAGCAGCCCGCGCATCCGGGCTACCTGCTCCGCCACATCGGTGCCGACGCCCGCCACTGGGAACTCGACCTGCGCTACTTCCAGGGCC
>Ga0335074_10007000_pt1 | contig 15633 bp, 12 predicted proteins | sample Lox_Sample_23_FD_206715 | JGI IMG/M metagenome (GOLD analysis project Ga0335074, IMG submission 206715) | Soil microbial communities from Loxahatchee National Wildlife Refuge, Florida, United States - Lox_Sample_2.3 | ecosystem: Environmental > Terrestrial > Soil > Wetlands | place: USA... | reverse complement strand
CACCGGCGCGTGAGCTCGAGCGGGCAGTAGCTTTGCTCAGACGCCGGTTCCCCGGGCCGCCGGCTGACCTGCGGGCCCACGAGCGGGCGCTTGGAGTGCTCGCGCGCAAGGGCTACGACAGTGATCTGGCCTATCAGGCGGTGCGTGCGTGGGCGGCCGAATCGGAGTCCACGGCCCAGCTGTGATGCAAGAACGCGAACCTGCACGTTTGCGCCTAGTGACGACCGGTACTACGATGGGGGGAGCGAACGAACGGCCTGTGTGGCCGCAGAAAACATCCAGCAAATCGTAGATAACTTGGATTCCGGATTAGCGTTGACGGTACAACCTCGTGGGTCCCGACGAGACCCTCTCCACTTGCGCATAGTCAGCTGATTGCGGGCGTGGGGAGAGGCTGCGGCCTTCCCAGTCCGGCATCCGTTGAAGCGCCTGCACCGACCGTTCGGTCGCTCCTGACAACCAAAGAATGCGGTCAAAGGCCCGGCAAGGTTTGGGCCGCCCCGGAGAGGAACGACCATGGACATCATCGCTGCCGCAGCGCTGATCGCCGTTGGCATCGTAGTCGCGGCGATGGCTTATGCTCGCGCCGCGGCCAGGCCGCAGGAGGCGGCGCCCCCATCCGCGAGCGCGTCAGGCGGGGCGATGCGCCCCGTCGCGCGCAATGGCGACGTACCGGACCGAGCGGCTGAGCTCCTCCACCGCGAAGAGGTGCTCAGCGAGCGGGAGACGGAGCTGACAAAAACACGGCTGGCGCTGGAGGGGGAGCGGCACGAGGTGACCAAGGAGCTCGAACGGATCTCGGGGCTGTCGGCCGCTCGCGCCAAGCAGATCCTCCTCCAGGAGATCGAGGACGACGCCAGGCACGAGGCGGCTCGCCGGATCCGCCAGATCGAGGAGGAGACGCGGCGGGAGGCGGAGCGCCGCGTCCGCAACATCCTCTCGGTGTGCATGCAGCGGCTGGCGGCGGGACATGCAGCCGAGACGACGGTCTCCGTCGTCCAGTTGAGCTCCGATGACATGAAGGGCCGGATCATCGGCCGCGAGGGCCGGAACATCCGCGTCCTCGAGAACCTCACCGGGGTGGATTTCATCATCGACGACACACCAGGAGCCGTGGTGCTGTCGGGCTTCGACGGCGTTCGGCGTGAGATCGCGCGGGTGACGCTGGACAAGCTGCTCCAGGACGGTCGCATCCATCCCGCGCGGATCGAGGAGATGTACTACCAGGCCAAATCGGAGATGGAGGCCCACATCATCGAGCTGGGGGAGGAGGGAGCCTTCGAGGCCGGAATCCAGGGACTCAATCCCGAGCTGATCAAGCTGATCGGCCGGCTCCGGTTCCGCACCAGCTACGGCCAGAACGTGCTCGCTCACTCGATCGAGGTCTCGCGGCTGGCGGCGATGATGGCCGCCGAGCTGGGTGCCGGCGCCAAGACGGCACGCCGCGCGGCTCTCCTGCACGACATCGGGAAGGCCGTCACGCACGAGATCGAGGGACCCCATGCGCTGGTCGGAGGCGAGCTGGCCCGCAAGTACGGAGAGAGCGAAGCGGTCGCCCACGCGATGGAGGCCCACCACAACGAGGTCGAGCCGCAAACGATCGAGGCGGTGATCGTGCAGGCCGCCGACGCCCTGTCCGGCGCGCGCCCGGGCGCTCGGGGCGAATCGCTGGAGCAATACGTGAAACGGCTGCGCGACCTCGAGCAGATCGCGACCCGACACGAGGGCGTCGACAAGGTCTACGCGATGCAGGCCGGGCGAGAGATCCGCGTGATGGTTTCGCCGACGAGCCTCGATGACGACGCCGCGACGATGCTCTCATTCGAGATCGCAAGGGAGATCGAAAAGGAGCTCGAGTACCCCGGGCAGATCAAGGTCACGGTGATCCGCGAGTCTCGCGCCACGGAGTACGCCCGCTGAGGGGGCCCGCGGCGTCGATCCCTGCGGCCGGGGCGATTCTCGTGATCGAGGACGAGCCCGGGATCGTGGACTTCCTCGAACGCGGCCTGCGCTCGTTCGGCTACCAGGTGCTGACCGCGCTCGACGGCGTCAGCGGAAGCGAACAGGCGCTGACCCAGCCGGTCGATCTGGTCGTGCTCGACCTGATGCTCCCCCGGCGTCATGGAATGGACGTCCTGGCCGACATCCGGCAGGCGAAGCCCGGTCTACCCGTCATCGCGCTGACCGCGCTTGGCGATCTCGACGATCGGGTGTCCGGTCTCGACGCCGGACTCGTCGACTACCTGACCAAGCCGTTCTCACTGCGTGAGCTCGCCGCTCGGATCCGAGCGCAGCTGCGCGCCATCACGGACGCCGCCTGCACCACCATCGTGGGCGGCGACGTCGAGCTGGACCTGCTGACCCGACAGGTGCGCCGCGGCGCCGAGACGGTGCGGCTGTCCGGCACCGAGTTCGAGCTGCTGGTGTACCTCATGCGCAACGCAAGCCGGGTCCTCTCGCGCGAGCAGATCCTGCGGGCGGTGTGGGGCTATGACTACGACCCCGGCACCAACGTGGTGGACGTCTACATCGGCTACCTGCGCCGCAAGCTGCGGCGCGCCGGCCGGCCGGCTCCGATCGTCACGGTCCGCACCGTGGGCTACCGGTTCGATGCGCAGGCTCAGGACTGAGCGGCAGCGCAGCCTGCGGTGGCGCCTCGCCGGCTGGGTGGCCGGCGTGATGCTCGCCGCAGCCGCCCTGGTCTTCTTAGTCGTCTACCTCCAGACCGGCTCGAACCTGCAGGGCCAGATCGATCTGGATCTCCACGGCGACGTGGGGGAGATGCAGCAGGCGCTCCTGCCCGACGCCAACCAGCCTGCGAGCATGGTGCGCCGGGACGCCGAGCGCTACGTCCAGGCTCAGCCCCTGAGCGCCACCTCGAAGGTGCTGTTCGTCCTGTTCGTCGGACAGCCGCCGGTGAGCAATCATCCGGAGCTGTTCGGCGGTGCTGGCGCGAACGCGGGCGAGACGCAGGCCGAGCAGGCCGCCGAGAACCGGGAGGGAGCTCGCCTGCGCGTCGCCCACCTGGGCTTCACCGACGACGCCGTCCCCGACGTCGGGAAGGTGCGGATCCTGGAACGGCGGATGCGCCTGGGGGCCCTGTCGGTCGTGATCGGCGCCGGCGAGCCCCTCGCCGAGGTCCACGACGCTCAGAGGAGCATCGCGCGAGCCTATGTCCTGGTCGGCGCGCTGTCTCTGCTCCTCGCCCTGCTGGCGTCCTACCTGGCGGGTGCGCACGTGACCGCGCCCCTGCGTCGCATGGCGGCAGTGGCGGCTCGCGTCCATGCGGGCGAGCTCGGGCCCCGGATGGCGGAGTCCGACCGCCAGGCGGCGGAGGTGCGGGTGCTGGCCGACTCCTTCAACCACATGCTCGATCGGCTGGCGGCTGCCTTCGACGGGCAGCGGAAGTTCATGGCCGACGCCTCGCACGAATTGCGAACCCCACTGACCGTCATCGCAGGTCAGCTGGAGGTGCTGGCGGCGAGCGATGCCCCGGCGCCGGAAGAGGTCAAGCGAGTGCAGCACGTGGTGCAAGCCGAGGTCAACCGCATGGCTCGGCTGGTCGACGACCTGCTGCTCCTGACCGCGGCGGAGCAGACCGACTTCCTCCGGCGCGAGCCGATCGACTTGGCGGAGTTCGTGACCGAGCTGTGGGACGGCCTGAGCTTGACGGCCGATCGGCGCTGCGAGCTCGGGCCGGTTCCACGCGGCGTGCTGGAGGCCGACCCCGACCGACTCGCCCAGGCACTGCGCAACCTCGCCCGCAATGCGATCGACCACACGACGCCGGCCACGGGGCTCGTGCGTTTGGAGGTGAGTCCGCGCGACGGCGGTCAGATCGCGTTCGCGGTGCTCGACGACGGTCCCGGGATTCCGCCGGCGGAGCGGGACCTGGTGTTCGAGCGTCTGTACCGGACCGACCTGTCGCGGTCTCGCGTAGCAGGGGGCGCCGGGCTCGGATTGTCGATCGTGCGAGCGATCGCCCAGACCCACGGGGGCGATGTCGTCGCCGGCCCTGGGCCCGGTGGCCGGGGCGCCCGCGTCGAGCTTGTCCTGCCGGGCTTTCGAGCCAGCGTCGACGACCGAACCGGCGAGCTCGTGACGGGATCGAATTCTCCCCGTTCCGGGTAGCCATTCGGCGCGGGCCCCGCGGGGTGGGCGCCCCGCGCTCAGTACCCTTGGCGCGATGAAGCGCTACCACCTGACCACGTTCGGATGTCAGATGAACGAGCACGACTCCGAGCGGATGAAGGGGATGCTCGAGTCGCTCGGCTACGGAGAGGCCGCCGCGCGCTCGGACGCGGACCTGATCCTGTTCAACACCTGCTCGATCCGCGAGAAGGCCGACGAGCGCTTCCTCGCCCACCTAGCCGAGGCGCGGGCGCTCAAGCGCCGTCATCCCGAAGTCGTGGTGGGGGTGGGAGGATGCTGGGCCCAGTCGGTCAAGGAGGAGGTGTTCGCCCGCTTCCCGTTCGTGGATGTGGCGTTCGGCCCGGGGCAGGTGCACAAGCTCGCCGAGTTTCTCACCAGCGACTCGCTGACGGCTCAGGGGTTCTTCGAGTTCGAGTCGTTCACCGGACACCTGCCGGCCAAGCGCGCGCGGGAGTTCCAGGCCTGGGTGCAGATCAGCGTCGGCTGCAACTGCGTCTGCTCCTACTGCATCGTTCCCTCCACTCGCGGGCGGGAGGTGAGCCGCAGCCCGGAGGAGCTCGTCGAGGAGGTCCGGCGTCTGGCCGCCGACGGCGTCTGTGAGATCACTCTGCTCGGTCAGAACGTCAACTCCTATGGGCGCGACCTCCGCGGCGACGCGCGCGCGTCGTTTGCCGAGCTGCTGGTGGCGCTCGATGCGGTGCAGGGCATTGAGCGGATCCGGTACACGAGCCCGCACCCCAAGGACATGCGGGAGGACGTGATCCAGGCCCACGCGGAGCTTCCCGCGCTGTGCGAGCACATCCACCTGCCGCTGCAGTCGGGCTCGAGCGCGGTGCTCAAGCGCATGCGGCGCACGTACACGCCGCAGCGCTACCTCGATCGGGTCGCGCTGATCCGTGAGCACGTTCCCGACTGCGCGATCACCACCGACATCATCGTTGGCTTCCCGGGCGAGACCGAGGCCGACTTCGAGGCGACGCTGTCGGTGGCCGAGGAGGTCGGATACGACGGCGCCTTCACGTTCCTCTACTCCCCCCGCCGGGGGACGGAGGCTGCCGGGCTGGACGGGCAAGTGCCCCACGAGGTCAAGGTGCAGCGGCTCGAGCGGCTCGTGGAGGTCATCCAGCGCCGGGCGCGCGAGCGGGCCCAGCGCTTCGTCGGCCGCACGCTCGAGGTACTGGTCGAGGGCCCGTCGCGCAACGACCCAAGCCGGCTGCGCGGTCGCTCGCGTCACAACAAGGTCGTCAACTTCAGTGGCCTGGCCCAGGCGGGCGAGCTGGTCGAGGTCGAGATCACCGGCGCGACGAGCCAGACGCTCACGGGCGAGATGTCGCTCGTGGCGCGAGCATCGGCTGCCTGATCTGACTTGACCTGACGTGAGCGCGACCGTCCGGCGCGTATGCGAACATGTGTTCGTATGCGGTGGGAACAGCAGTCCCTCGACGGCGATCCGCAGCCGGCGCTGCCCGGCTACAGCGACGCCGTTGTGCGCCACTTCGACGCGCCGGACGCGGTCGACACCCGGTTCTACGAGGTCCGGGCCAAGACGATCCTCAACCGCGTGCCGGAGGCGACCCAGATGCCGTTCCGCTGGACGATCAACGCGTACCGCGGCTGCACGCACGCGTGCGTCTACTGTGCCTGGGGAGGGACGCCGATCCTCATGGGCGACGGGACCCACAAGCCGATGGAGAAGCTGCTCGCCGGCGATACCGTCTACGGGACCGTCCGTACCAACAAGTACCGCCAGTACTCGCGGACGACGGTTCTGGCGATGTGGACGACGGTCAAGCCTGCGTTCCGGATCACGCTCGCTGACGGGACGGAGCTGATCGCCAGTGGTGATCACCGCTTTCTCAGCAACCGGGGTTGGAAGCATGTCACCGCCAGCGGGCGCGGGCAGCAGGACCGGCCGCATCTGACGATGCGCAACTCCCTCGTCGGGACCGGCGGCTTCGCGCCACAGCCGACGGAGACGAGTCAGTACCGGCGCGGCTATCTCGCCGGGATGATCCGCGGTGACGGGCACATCGGCGAGTACCTATACAAACGAGGAAACCGTGCGGTCCGAGCGGGAGGATTTCGGCTCGCGCTCGTCGATCTCGAAGCGCTGTGGCGCACGCGCGCGTATCTCCGCGAAGAGGGGGTCGAGACCAACCACCGGATCTTCCAGGTTGCCGCCGGGAACAGGCGCGAAGCTCAGTCGATCTACACAGGGCTCGGACGGGCCGAACGAATCGAGGAGCTGATCGAGTGGCCGGTCATGCCGAGCCTCGACTGGCTGCGCGGATTCCTCGCCGGCATCTTTGACGCCGAGGGGTCCCGAAGCCATTTTGTGCTCCGGATCGCGAACACCGATCCTGAGATCCTCCGGTGGATCGATGTCGCGGCGCGCCGGCTTGGCTTCGACACGAGCGTCGACAGGTCGAGCAACGCCAACGGTCTGGCCAGCATCCGGATCCGCGGTGGGCTCTCCGAGCACCTCCGCTTCTTTCACCTCACCGACCCTGCGATCGGCCGCAAACGGTCGATCGAGGGACAGGTGGTCAAGACGGTCACGAACCTGCGGGTCGAGTCGATAGAGCCGATCGGCGAGTTGCCGCTATACGACATCACGACGGGCACCGGCGACTTCATCGCCAACGGCGTCGTCAGTCACAACTGCTTCGCCCGGCCAACCCACGAGTACCTGGACTTCAACGCCGGGCGGGACTTCGAGCGGGAGATCGTGGTCAAGGTCAACGCGCCGGAGCGGCTGCGCGTGGAGCTGTCGCGGCCGTCTTGGCAAGGAGAGCACGTGGCGCTCGGGACGAACACCGATCCCTACCAGTGGGTGGAGGGGCGGTATGAGCTGATGCCCGGGATCTGGGAGGCGTTCCGCGACGCCCGGAATCCTTGCTCGGTGCTCACGAAGTCGCCGCTGCTGTTGCGGGATCTGGCGCTGATGCGGGAGTTAAACGCGGTGACGGAGTTCAGCGCGGCACTCTCGATACCGACGATCGATCGGAACGCGTGGCGGGAGACCGAGCCGCGCAGCCCCAACCCTCGCGCCCGGCTGGAGGCGGTCGCCGAGCTGAGGCGGGCAGGCATCCGGACCGGGGTGCTGGTGGCACCGTTGATGCCGGGCATCAACGACAACCCTGAACAGGTGGCGGAAGTCGTCAGGTTGGCGACCGAGGCGGGAGCCTCATTCATCAGCGGCATCGCGCTGCACCTGCGACGCGGCGTGCGGGAGGTGTTCATGGAGTGGCTGAGCGAGCATCGGCCGGAGCTGGTCGAACGCTACGCCGAGCTCTACCGGCGCGGCGCGTACGCGCCCGTGTCCGAGCGCCGACGCCTGACTCATTTGATTCAGGCCCCTGATCGGAGTATTCGGACGCCCAATCGGGAAGACGGCGAAGAGAACGAGTTTCAGCGCGGCCGGTCACGCCGAGGTTCCGGGCCTCCGCAAGAACCGCAGAACCCCCGCTCTGCGGGGAAAACCGGGTCCAACCGCCCGTTGCACGAGCTGCCTCTGGCGCCGCGTCTATTCTGAGTCACACTTAGTGGATCGATGAGAAACCTGCTCAGGAAGAACCGCAAGGACATGGGTCTCGACCGTATGTTCGAGACCCGCAGCGAAGCGTGGGCAGCCGTCGGGCTCAGCGTGGAGATCAACGAGCCCGTGGTGCGCAAGGCGCAGCGCCGGATCACGCTGCTCGTGCCGCTGCTGGTCGCCGTGGTCATCATCCACAACAAGGTTCTGGATCACCAGCACGCGCTGGCCGTGAAGGGCGACACCACTTGGCTCGGAGGCAAGGCTCCGATCACGATCGCGTCGGTGATCGCCATCCTGATCTTCGGGTGGATGATCTCGCGCGATATGAGCCGGATCGCGCCGGCGTTCTTCAAGCGGCTCGATCCGGCGACGGCGGGGACCGTCGAGTTCCTGATTCGCTTCTTCGCGGTGGCGGCGACCGTCCTTGGAGCGCTCGCCATGGCAGGGACGTCCCTGCAGGCGGTGGCCGTGGGCGGCGCCTTCACCGCAGTGGTGCTGGGTCTAGCCGCGCAGCAGACGCTGGGCAACCTGTTCGCGGGCATGGTGCTGCTCAGCGCCCGGCCGTTCCGGCTGGGGGAGCGCGTGCGCCTGCAGGCCGGCGCCGTGGGCGGCACGATCGAGGGGATCGTCAGCTCGCTCGGGCTGCTCTACACCACGCTGGCACGCGGGGACGACCGGATCATGATCCCCAACAACGTCGTGTTGGCGGCCGCGGTGGTGCCGCTGCGGGAGCCCGATGGAGTCGATGTCCGGGTGAGGCTCGGATCCGGGGTGCGCCCGAGCCATGTGCAGGCGATCCTCGATTCGGAGATCTCGGTTGAGACGCGCAACCCGCCCAACGTTCTGCTCGAGGAGATCGACGGCGAGGAGGTGGTGGTCCGCGTGCAGGCGACGCCCGACCGGCGGGAGGACGGCGCGCGGCTGGCCGACGAGATCATCGCCGCTCTGGCCACGGTCACCAGCGAGCACGCGCTGGAGGACCAGACCAGCACCGCCCGCAGCTGACCCAGGTTCAGCTCGGCGCCTTCTTGCGCGTCTTCTTGGCGCTTCGGTGGCGGGCGTGGGTCGTCTTGGGCTTGGTCCCGTGGTGTGCTGCGTGATGGCGCTGAGCGCGCCGCTGCGCAGGGCGATGCCGGCCGTGGCGGCGGTGGTGGCGGCGCGAGCGCGCCGCCGCGGCACCGGGGGGCGGCTTTGCCCGTCGTCTCGGCTTGGACACGGACGCCGGCGGGATGCGCAGGCGCGCACAGCGGGCCGCGTCGGATCGGAGCATGTGAATGGGGTGCACCGTCCAGCCGGCGCCGGAGGCGCTCGCTGGCTTGAAGACGACGATCGGATAGCCCTTGCTGATCGCCCTTCCCGGCCTGTACCCGACGTCGCCGACGTTGAGCCCGACATACCAGGCCAGGGTGCTCTGATAGCCCACCAGCGTCACGGGCTTGCCGCACGAGAGGATCGAGGCTCCACCACCCTCCCGCGCAACCACGCTCCCCAGAGCGCTGATGCGCTCAGCCGCGAGCTTCGCCTTCACGATCTGACCCTGGACGAGGTTGGCGCGGCTGCGGACCACCGGTACGAGCGCGACGAGGAGCACGATCACCCCCGCGATCCCCGCCAGCCGGAGCGCCGTCCCGACCGAGGCGGTGCCCTCCGAGCCGGCCGGGCGCAGCCCCGATCCCCCGAGGAGGCAGCCCACCGCTGCGCCGGCAAGGGCGATCAACACGGCCGCTGCCTCCATCATGTACCGCTGACTTGCCGGCCAGCCGTGTAGCGCGAACGCGAGCTCCACAGCCAGCCAGAAGATCGCGGCGGCGATGAGGGCGAGCCAGGTCCGGTCGCGGCGCCACAGCGCGAGCAGGGCCGCGAAAAGCCACGCCAGCTGCATCGGCAGCTCGTAGAGCCCGAGAAAGCGGTTGGTCACCCCAACGAGCTTGTTGCCGTGGATCTCTCCCGGGAAGTTCATGGCCAGAGCGCCCGAGATGAACCAGCTTCTCGACGTCAGCGCGGGGATCACGAACCAGCCGGCGGGGATCAGAAGGATCCCGGCGACGCAGAGGATCCGCGTTCCCCGCGTCGGGACGGCTCGCCAGGCCCAGATCGCGTACAGGCCGGCAAAGGGCCACGCCTCCGGGCGGCCGAGGGCGGCGAGCACGATCGCGGCAAAAGCCAGCCGCGGGCGGCCGGAGAGGTGGGCGTCGACCGCAGCCAGGCACAGCGCGACCACCATCGGATCGGAGGTGGCAATCAGGACCTGGTGGGAGTAGCCGTTCATGCCCACGACGCCGACGGCGGCGAACACGCCGCCCGCCAGCGCCGCCCACGGCGGGCTGCCGGCGTCGGCCGCCAACCGGTAGGCGATGCGGCCCGCGAACACGCCCGCGCTGAAGGCTGCCGCGCTGGCCGTCACCGCCCACAGCGACATCTGGGTCCGCCCGAAGGCGGCGTAGGGCAGCGTGAACAGGAAGGTCAGCGGCTTCCATGACGGGGCGCCATCGGTGTTGAGGTTCCAGTGCAGCAGCACCTGCCGGCCCCACACGAGCCACCCGAATGCGTCGTAGGAGGGCCGGGTGTGGCTGACCGAGTACCACGCCATGGCCAGCGCCACCACGATGGCGGCGACCGCCACCGCCACGACCGCGCTCAGCCGCCCTCGCCGAGGCGGCGGAGGCTGAGGCCGTGCCGCAATCTCAAGCGACGGAGGCGCGAGGCTCCGCGATGATGTGAAGGCCGACACGCGGAGGCTCAGGGGCGCTTGTCGACCTGAGCTGACGCCAGGGCGTCGGCGATGCGATCCCCGCCCGCCAGACGCGAGAACGCGGCCGCTGTGGCCGGTGCCACCGAGGCGAAGCTAGCGCCGAGACGGAGCGGCAGCGGTGCGACGCTGACCTCGGCCCGGTTGCGCTCCACCGCGGCGACGATCGCGTGGGCCACCTGTTGCGGCGTGCGCGTCCCGACGCCGCGCGGTAGCTGGACCCGGGCGTCCGCGAACATGCCGGCCTCGGCGATAAACCCAGGAAGCACGACGGAGACCCCTACGCCGGTGCGCCTGAGGTCCTCCCGCACACCGAGGGCGAAGCCCCGCAGGCCGAACTTCGTGGCGCTGTAGAGCGAGGAGGCGGGCGCGGCGGCTTTGCCGGACAGGGACGAGACGAAGACCAGATGCCCCTGACGGCGCTGGACCATCGCCGGTATCAGCGCGCGGGCGAGTGCGATCGGAGCCCGCAGGTTCACTTCGAGGAGGGTGTCGATCTGTTCCTGGGTGAGCTCGGAGATGTGACCGCTGGCGGGAAGAGCCGCGTTGGCTACGAACACGTGGATGTCACCCGCCTGTGCCACGAGGCGGTCCACCTCGGAGCGGACGGCGAGGTCGCAGACGAGCGCCGTGGCGCCCAGCCTGCTCGCCAGAGGCTCGAGTAAGTCAGCGCGACGGCCCGTGAGCACCAGGCTCGCCCCGCGATCGGCGAATGCCTGGGCGATGGCGCGACCGATCCCGCCTGTCGCACCGGTGATCAGCACGTTGCCGCTCACAACGCTCATCCCCGCCGCAGTGTACGTGCCGTTCTGCGTTAGCGGCGCACGTCGCGGGCCCGGTAAAACTGGCGCCACATGAGTCGCGCCGAGGTCATCGCCCTGTTCGGGCCCACCGGCGTCGGTAAGACCGCGGTCGCGATCGCGCTTGCGGGCCGGCTGCGAGAGCTCGGTGAGGACCCGGTTGCCGTCTCGGCGGATGCGCTGCAGGTGTACGCCGGACTCGAGACCCTCACGGGTGCGGCTACGACGCCCGAGCGGGCCGCGCTCGAGCATCGGCTGATCTCCTTCCTGCCGGTCGACGCCCAGTTCAGCGCCGGTCAGTACGCCGAGCTGGCTCACGCCGAGATAGACGACTTGCTGGAGAACGGGCAGCGTCCGATCGTCGTCGGCGGCACGGGGCTGTATCTACGGGCCGCGCTGACCGAGCTCTCGCTGCGCCCCCCAGCGCCGCCGGGCGTGCGCGAGCGCTGGCTTGCCGACCTGGCCGAGCGTGGTCCCCAGGCTCTGCACGCGTTGCTGGCTGCGCGCGCGCCGTGGGCGGCAGCCGAGATCGACGCCGGCGACCGACAGCGGATCGTGAGAGCGCTCGAGCTGCTCGAGGCGGGTGAGCTGGAGCCGCCCCTCGAGGAGTCTGAGCTGTGGACCGACGACACCCGACGGCCCACGCTCCTGATCGGGCTGGTCGTCGACCGGGAGCGCCTGTACGCCCAGATCGACGCGCGGGTCGATGCGATGGTCGCGGCTGGTGCGGCCGACGAGGTGCGGCGCGCTGCCGCCGCTGGCGCCAGCGCAACCGCTCGCAAGGCGCTTGGCTTCGAGGAGCTCCTCGCCGGGGACACCGAGGCGATGAAGCGCCGCACGCGCAACTACGCCCGCCGGCAGCTCACGTGGATGCGCAAGCTGGCCACGGTGCATACAATCGATCTCACGGATCGCAGCGCGGACGGGGCGGCAAAGGAGATATGCCGGCTCTGGCACCAGCGGTGAGATCCGACTGGCGGTTCCCGCGCCCGCTCGTGGCCGAAAATCTTTATGTTCGGCCCCCGCGGACTAGTGGATACTTACCAGACCGGAAACTAGAAGGGGGCTTAATTCAATGTATAGGTTCGTAGTCAGGCTCCAGATCCTGCTTGCGCGCGCTCTGGATGAGGAGGGGCAGGGACTCACCGAGTACGCGCTCATCCTGGCGCTCATCGCCGTCGTGGCGATCGCGGCGCTGACCCTGCTGGGCGGCAACATCACGAGTGAGTTGAACACCGCGGCCAACACGATCTGATCGGCTTCTCAGCGCCTCAGAAAAGAGGCGTGAAGGGATACATCAGCACGGCGGCGAGGCTCACCGCGACGACCCAGACGGTCACCAGGCGACGGTGGCTGCGGTAGCGGCTGACCAATGCCGAGACGGCGAGGTAGATCCCGGGCATCACGATGACCATGTAGTACAGGTAGCTCGTTCGCTGCCAGACCAGACTGAAGATCACGTAGGGGGCGAACGTGCCGAGGAACCAGGCCAGCCCCACCTGCGCCGACGCGCCCGTCTGCCACACGTCGGCGGTGGGGCTGGGGCTGGCCACGAGCGCGTCCGCAAGCGCGAGCCGCCGAGCCCGAAGCGCCGCCAGCGCCGCGGCCACGAGCCCGGGCACGGCGAGCAGGAGGATCGGCGGGCTGATCATGCCCAGGAACAGGGCGGCGGGATGGTCGTGGGTCAGTCCCGGGGCGGGGTGGGCGGGATCGATGCTGAGGTAAACGATCGGCTTGTAGTCGACCAGCCACTCCCAGGGGTAGGAGGCAATCCCACTGGGCCCGTGCGGGCTGGCGAGGTGAGCGCCGTAGCTGATGATGTGGGCGATGTGGCCGAGCACACCGCCCGCGACCACGTGGTGCGTGAGCGGGTTGTACGGCGGCGCGAGGCGATCCATCACCGCGAGCAGGGCGACGAAGCCACCCAACGCGATGAGCGAAAACGCCACGAAGCGCCGGGCGGCCGCCGCCACCAGCTGCCGGCTCTCGCCTTTGGTCCAGACGTGCAGCAGTTCCCAGACAAGCAGCACGAGGATCGCGTAGGCCGAGACCTCCTTGGCGGCGATCCCGATCGCGATCACGGCGCCTGCCCGCCATGGGCGTCCCCTGAGGTAGTGCGCAACTGCCCACACCATCGCGGCCACGGCGTAGATGTCGAGCGTTCCAATCCGCCCTGCCACCAGCAGCAAGTTGTCGGCGGCCATCAGGAAGGCCGCTCCCAGGGCCGGCCACTCTCCCGCTCCGGCCGCTCGGGCCAGCGCCCACATTCCGAGGATCGCCAGCGATCCGGCGATCAGGCTGCCCAGGCGCCAGGCCAGAGGACCGTCGCCGAACAGCTCGATCGATCCCGCCATGATTAGCTTGGCCAGCTGAGGATGCTCTGAATTGGGGTCATCGCCCAGGGGCGCCGTCGCGTAGTGCGCCCCCGGAGGCGGATGGATCCCAGCGATCACCCGCGCGGCGTTGACGTAATAGGTCTCGTCGAAGATCAGCAGGTGGTCGGTTGAGCGGCGGCATGGGGAATGACAGGGGTCGCCGAGCCACGCGACCCGCGCGCCGAGCGACAGCACCGAGACGAGCGCCAGGAGAACCACCGGCCGGCTGACTGACATGGCGCGAGCACGCTACCGGCCCCGCTACCTACACTCCCCGCCCGTGAACTTTGAGAAGTGGCAAGCCCTCGGCAACGACTATGTGATCATCGAGGAGGACCAGCTGCCCTGTGCGCTCACGGCGGCCCGGATCCGCAAGCTCTGCGCCTGGCACACCGGCGTGGGGGCCGATGGGATCCTGCTGCTCTCAGCGCCCGACGAGCGCGGCTACGTGGCGCGCATGCGCATCTTCAACCCGGACGGATCCGAGTCCGCGCTGTCGGGCAATGGCGCGCGTGAGGCGATCCTCTACCTGCGCCACCGCGGCTGGACCGACTCCGATACCTTCTCGCTTCAGACGGCCGCGGGGGAGATGCGGCCCACGATCACCTCGGCCACGACCTGCACCGTGGACATGGGGCGAGCCCGACTCCTCAGCGACGATTACCCCGGCGGGGAGCCTGACGGAGCCGGCAGCCTGGAGGCCGGCGGGCGCACCTGGCGCTTCCAGCACGTGCAGATCGGCAACCCGCAGTGCGCGATCCGGACCGACGACGTCGCGGCACTCGCCGCGCTGGACCTGCCGGCGATCGGGCCGGCGATCGAGAACCACGAATTGTTCCCTCAACGCACCAACGTCTCCTGGTGGACGCCGCTCGGGCCTGGCCGGATCCGCGCCCGGATCTTCGAGCGAGGAGTGGGTGAGACCTCGGCCAGCGGCACCGGCGCCGTAGGCGCCGCCGTCGACTACGTCCTGCGCGGCGCCGACTCGCCGGTGACGGTCGCGCTCGACGGCGGCGAGCTGGAGGTTGACGTGGGGGAGGACTTGCACATCAACCTCACCGGCTGGGCAGTCCCCGTGTTCCGGGGCACACTGGCCGCGGAGTTCATCGAGGAGCTGAATGCGACCGAGTAGCCGCTTAGAACGGATTCCCCCGTACCTGTTCGCCGAGCTCGAGCGCAAGATCGCGGCCAAGCGAGCGGCCGGGATCGACGTGATCAGCCTGGGGATCGGAGACCCCGACACGCCGACCTACCCGCCGATCGTGGCCGCGGCCCAGCGCGCGGTCGCCGATCCCGGCACCCACCGCTACCCCACCAACCGGGGACGGCCGGAGTTTCGCGAGGCCGTGGCCGAGTTCTACGCCCGGCGCTTCGGGGTCAGCCTCGATCCCGAAACCGAGGTCATGCCGGCGATCGGCGCCAAGGAGTGCATCTTCAACCTGAATCTGGCCTTCCTGGATCCCCAGGACGTGGCGCTGGCGGCTGATCCGGGTTATCCCGTCTATACCGGCGGGCCGCTCCTGGCCGGAGCGCAGGCCGTACTGATGCCGCTGGTGGCGGAGCTCGGGTTCGCGCCTGACCTGGACGCCATCGCACCGCAGGACCTGACCCGGGCCCGGCTTCTGTTCCTCAACTACCCGAACAACCCGACGGGCGCGATCGTGCCCGAGGGGCTGTTCGAGCGCGTGGTCGAGCTGGCGGCAGCCCACGACATCCTGGTCGTACACGACAACGCCTACAGCGAGACCACCTACGACGGGTACGTTGCGCCCTCGTTCCTGGCCACCCCCGGGGCCAAGGAGGTGGGAGTCGAGGTCTTCTCCCTCTCCAAGGGCTACAACATGACCGGCTGGCGCTGCGCCGCCATCGTTGGCAATGCCGCGGCGATCGCCCAGTACTGGCGCCTGAAGTCGAACATCGACTCGGGTCTGTTCGACGCGGTGCAGCTCGCCGGCGCGGCGGCCCTCCAGCCCGAGGTCGACGAATACGTACGCGCCATGAATGCCGTCTACCAACGCC
>Ga0335074_10006998_pt1 | contig 15633 bp, 14 predicted proteins | sample Lox_Sample_23_FD_206715 | JGI IMG/M metagenome (GOLD analysis project Ga0335074, IMG submission 206715) | Soil microbial communities from Loxahatchee National Wildlife Refuge, Florida, United States - Lox_Sample_2.3 | ecosystem: Environmental > Terrestrial > Soil > Wetlands | place: USA... | reverse complement strand
CGCGCCACGGCGTAAACATGGCAAAGGCGCGCTCGAACATTTCCATGTTCCGGCGTACCTGCTCGTCCAGCGAGGTGAAGGCGCCGACGCCGAAGGCTTGCGCCATTTGCTGGCGGAATTTCTCCTGCTCGCGGGTGAGGGAGTCGATCGAAACTTCCAGGTAGCGCGGCACCAGCATTTGCATGCTGTCGCCGTAGAAGCGGATGAGCTGGCGCAGGAACGCGATCGGCAGCAGGTTCTGCCCCTGCTTGTTCTCCTGCTCGAAGATGATCTGGGTCAGCACCGAGCGGGTAATGTCCTCCCCGCTCTTGGCGTCATGGACGATGAAATCCTCGCCGTTCTTGACCATGCCGGCGAGGTCCTCGAGCGTCACATAGGCGCTCGTTCCGGTGTTGTAGAGCCGCCGGTTGGCGTATTTCTTGATTTCGACCGGCTGAGCGGGCTTGTCGGCGGTCTTGGCGGTTGCGGTTTCGGACATGAGCTTCGAAAACTGCCTGAGCTTTCCACTCAAAATAGGCCCTTTTCCCCGGCGCGGCTACCGTTTTGTGAGAGCCGCGGACCTGCAGAAGCACGCCGCATACCGGTCCTTCTGCCTTGTCGACGGCGGACGGCGTCCTTATGACATATATCGAGTTTATCGATGGCCCCCGCGGCAGACGCCGCGCCCTGCTCTAACTTTCAGCCCGGAAGGAACCTGCCATGAAGGACGACATCGTCATCGTCAGCGCGGCGCGCACGCCGGTCGGCGCATTCAACGGTGCATTTGCGTCGCTACCAGCCCATGAACTAGGCAAGACCGCGATCAAGGCGGCGCTGGACCGTGCCGGGGTCGAAGCCCCGCGCGTGTCCGAAGTCATCATGGGGCAGATCCTCACCGCGGGGCAGGGACAGAATCCGGCCCGTCAGGCGTCCATCGCCGCCGGCATACCGGTCGAAATCCCGGCCTGGGGCGTCAACCAGCTCTGCGGATCGGGCTTGCGTACGGTCGCGCTGGGCTATCAGGCAATCGAAAACGGCGACTCCGACATCGTGGTAGCCGGCGGCCAGGAATCCATGAGCGTCGCGCCGCACTGCGCGTATCTGCGCAGCGGTGTGAAAATGGGCAATTTCGAAATGATCGACACGATGATCAAGGACGGCCTCTGGGACGCCTTCAACGGCTACCACATGGGCAACACCGCCGAAAACGTCGCCCGCCAGTGGCAGATCACCCGGCAGCAGCAGGACGAATTCGCCGTCGGTTCGCAAAATAAGGCGGAAGCGGCCCAAAAGGCCGGACGATTCAAAGACGAGATCGTCCCCGTCACGGTGAAGAGCCGCAAGGGCGACATCGTGGTCGATGCCGACGAGTACCCGAAACACGGCACCACGCTCGAGGGCATCGGAAAGCTGCGGCCGGCGTTCGACAAAGAGGGTACGGTCACCGCCGGCAATGCCTCCGGCATCAATGACGGCGCCGCCGCCGTGGTGCTGATGCGGGCGAGCGAGGCCGCCAAGCTTGGCAAGACGCCGCTCGCCCGCATCGTCTCCTGGGCGCAGGCCGGCGTCGATCCGAAAATCATGGGCACCGGGCCGATTCCGGCCTCGCGTGCCGCCCTGAAGAAGGCCGGCTGGAACGTCGGCGACCTCGACCTCGTCGAGGCCAACGAGGCGTTTGCCGCCCAGGCCTGCGCCGTCAACAAGGACCTCGGCTGGGACACCAAGAAGGTCAACGTCAATGGCGGCGCCATCGCCATAGGCCATCCGATCGGCGCCTCGGGGACCCGCGTGTTGGTGACGCTGCTTTACGAAATGGGCAAGCGCAACGCCAAGAAGGGCCTGGCCACGCTGTGCATCGGCGGCGGTATGGGCATCGCCATGTGCGTGGAGCGCTGAGCGGCGCGAGCACTCACTCCTGATTGATCCAGGTCATGGCCGGGCTTGTCCCGGCCATGTACGTCTTTAAACTGGTGTTCAAAATGAAGGCATCGACGCTCATCGAGCCTGAAGAAACAGGGAGGTGGTTATGCCCCGCGTCGCGTTGGTGACGGGCGGAACACGCGGCATTGGCGCCGCTATCTGCAAGGCGCTCAAGACTGCCGGCTACAAAGTGGCTGCGACCTACGCGAGCAACGAGGAGGCCGCACAGAAATTCAAGGCTGAGACCGGCATCGGCGTCTACAAATGGGACGTCTCCGATTACGAGGCCTGCGCCGCCGGCATCAAACAGGTCGAAGCCGACCTCGGCCCCATTGATGTGCTGATCAACAACGCCGGCATCACCCGTGACGGCATGTTTCATCGCATGACGCCCGAGCAGTGGAATGCCGTTATCACCACCAACCTCGGATCGCTATTCAACGTGACCCGGCAGGTGTGGAACGGCATGCGCGACCGCAAATTCGGACGCATCGTCAATATTTCCTCGATCAATGGCCAGAAAGGCCAGATGGGCCAGGTGAATTATTCGGCGGCGAAGGCCGGTGAACTCGGCTTCACCAAGGCGCTGGCGCAGGAAGGCGCGCGCAGCGGCATCACCGTCAACGCCATCTGCCCCGGCTATATCAACACCGAAATGGTCCAGGCGGTGCCGAAGGATGTGCTGGAGAAATCGATCCTGCCGCAGATTCCGATCGGCCGCCTCGGCGAGCCGGAGGAAGTCGCCCGCTGCGTGGTGTTTCTTGCCTCCGACGATGCGGGGCTGATCACCGGCGCGACGCTGACCGCAAACGGCGGACAATATTTCGCATAACACGCCCGCCTCGGCGCGGCGCGAAACAACGCATCAATCCGGCGTCCAGCCCTCCGGCGCCATCTCGAACCCGGAGAATTCGAAACCGGGCGCAACGGTGCAGCCGACCAGCGTCCAATCGCCGAGACTCTCCGCCGCCTGCCAAGCGCGCGCCGGAACGGCCACCTGCGGGACCTCATCGGCGTGGATATCGGCGCCGAGCCGGAAGATTTGCTCGCGCGCACCGTCAATCACCAAGAGCTGAAGCGGCGCCCCGGCGTAATAGTGCCAGACCTCGACCGCATCGACACGGTGCCAGTGTGAGCGTTCGCCGCGCGCGAGCAGAAAATAAATTGCGGTTGACGCGGCGCGGCCGCTTTCGACCGCCCGCGTGTCGCGAAACGTCTCGCGGAAATGACCGCCCTCCGGGTGCGGCTTGAGATCGAGCAGCCGGATAACGTCGGCGGCGGCGAGGGTGTCGGCTGTCAAAACCGGTTCTTGCGCTCCCGGATTTCCGCGAAAACCTGCCAGGCCGGCTTGCCGGACATGCCGAGCGCTTTCGCAACGTCGGCCTCGTCGGCGCGCAGAAATGGATTCGCTGCTTTCTCGGCGCCGATCGTTGCCGGAATCGTGAACTTGTGTGCGGCGGCAAGCTTCGCGACTTCCGCGGCGCGCGCCGTGAGCGTCTTGTTGTTCGGCTCGATGGTCTTGGCGAAGCGGACGTTGGCCTCGGTATATTCGTGCCCGCAATAAAAGCGCGTGTCGTCAGGCAGTGCGCGAAGCTTCAACAGCGAGGTCCACATCATCTCCGGATTACCCTCGATGACGCGGCCGCAACCGATGGAGAACAGCGTGTCGCCGACAAACGCGAGTCTGTCCGCCGGAAAGAAATAAGAAATATGCCCGGCGGTGTGACCCGGCGTATCGATGATTTGGGCTTCGAGCGCGCCGACGCGCACGGCATCGCCCTCGCCCACCATCTCGTCCACATGCGCGATGCGCTTGGCTTCGTTGCGCGGCGCCACCACGCGGCAGTGGTGACGCTCCTTGAGCGCGCCGATGCCCTGGGTGTGATCGGCGTGGTGATGCGTCACCAGGATATCGGTGAGCCGCCAGCCGGTTTTCTGCAGCGCCGCCTCGATCGGCGCAGCCTCGGGCGCGTCGATTGCCGCCGTATCGCCGCTTTGCGGATCGTGCAGCAGCACGCCGAAATTGTCTTTCAGACAGAGAAAAAGATCGATTTGCGCGGGCATCGTACCTACCGTCGTTCCAGGCACGGCTTAGCAATTGAGCACCGAACCCATATTTACAAGGCGTTAAAGTAGGCGCTCCCCACCATTAACCGCAAGGTCGATGGTTTTGCTCCTGGTCTCCCGGACGGCGCCCGGCTCCCGAATGACGTGCTATTTTATCCGCCATGGATGTCGTCGATCTTCGCAATTTCTATGCCCAGCGGCTCGGCACAGTGGCGCGCCGCTTCATCGGCCGCGGCATACGCGCCCGATGGACGGACACCAGCACGCTGCGGGTTCTCGGTGTCGGCTACGCCACGCCCTATCTGGGGCTGTTCCGTGAGGAGGCCGAACGTTGCCTGGCCCTGATGCCGGCCCCGCAGGGCGTGGTGCGCTGGCCGTCAACCCGGCCGGCGCTGGCGGCGCTGGTCGAAGAAGATGAACTGCCGCTGACCGACTCGGCCGTCGACCGGGTGCTGCTGGTGCATGCGCTGGAAATGTCGTCCGATCCGCCCGAACTGTTGCGCGAGGTCTGGCGCGTGCTGGCGCCCGGAGGCCGGTTACTCGTGGTCGTGCCCAACCGGCGCGGCCTATGGGCACGTATGGATACAACGCCATTCGGCTATGGGCGGCCGTATTCGCGCTCGCAGATCACCCAGCTTTTACGCGAAGCCTGGTTCACGCCGACCGGATGGGGTGAGGCGCTATACGTGCCGCCGATCGCTCGCGGCTGGTTCCTGCGTTCGGCCGTGGCCTGGGAGCGCACCGGCGCCACGCTGTCAGCCCCGTTCGCGGGCGTCCATATCGTCGAGGCGACCAAACAAGTCTATCGCGCAATTCCGGCGCGGCGCGAAAAGCGGCGTCTGGTTCCCGTGCTCCAACCCGTGCTGGCACCGGTACCGGGAGCGGCGGCATTGCGCACTGAGTCAGTGGCCGACAGGTCCGTTACCTGAAATTTAATATTCCAAACTCGGAACGTTTCGCGATGACAGAGTTTCCCCCGTGCAGGCACGCAGCACCGGAGGAAACTCAATGCCCGCCACCGACCGGTTCCTGAAATTTGCCGCCGAATGTGAGGTCATGGCCAAGTTTACGCGTAACCGCGAGAGCAGAGCGGTGTGGAATGGCTTGGCGCAGCGATGGATCCGCTGCGCACAATTGGCGGACCAGGTTCGCACGATCCCACGGCGCGCGACCGCAAAGCGGCGGCACGCCTCCGAGCACGATCTGGCGCACTGAAATCACGGCGAAGTACCCGCGGTCGAAAATCACGGCGGGCGGCGGTAGCGCACCACGAGACTCGCCGGGCCGAGACTGTGCCCGGCAATGGCGGTCAACAACTGATCGCGGCTGAGCCCGGCCTGTAAAGCGCCGGGCGGCAGATCCAGCGCGATGACATCGATGACATAATGGTGCGGCGCGTCGGCCGGCGGACCGCAGGGACCGGTATATCCGAGCGTGCCGCGCGAGTTCCTGCCCTCGATAACATCGGGTGTTCGGCGGTCGCCTGCGCCTTCCGGTAGCGCCGTCTGGGTGGCGGGTATGCCGTAGGCGACCCAATGGACCGAACCCAGCCCGCGACGCCCGTCGGGATCGATCATCACCAAGGCAAGGCTTTTAGTCCCCGTCGGCGGCCTGGACCACGCCAGAGGCGGCGAGACATTGCCGCCACGGCTGTCTTTGCCGCACAGCATCCCCCCGGCATATTTAAGCGGTAGCAGGCCGTCGTCGCCGAATGCGGGAGACGATAGCGTGAACAGCTGCGACTCCGGTTCGGCGGCGCCGGCAACGGCGGGCACGACAACAAACATAAAGGCGGCGGCAATCGTCAGTCGCAGCATTATCGCCTCAAAGGTATCGGCCAACCGCTTCGGCTCGCCTCGATGTTGCTCTACGCATCGCGCTCGCGCAAGTTGATTGCCCGGGGTCCGCCGACGCTCGATTACGCGCAATTAACGTTAGCAAATTACGTCGACCTTCTCGGGTTACCGTCTCCAACCGCGCAGTAACAAATATGTGTCAAACAATAATCTCCTGGCAGAGGGCCGCGATCAACCTCGAGACTGTCAGTTATGGCCAAATGGCTACACGCGTTTCGGCAGACCACGACTTATCTAGGCCTCGTCGTGATCGCCATCATTTGGTGCGGCATCTATCGGCTTTCCAGCGAACAGCACCAGAGCGCCTACCAGGACGCGGTGCGGCAAGGCAGCAATCTCGCGCGGGTCCTCGAGGAATATGTCGAGCGCATCGTTCAGGAAACCGACGGTTCGTTGCTGGATCTGCGCCGGGCTTATCAAAGAGATCCGCAGCACTTTGACATCGCGGGCTGGGCCGCTCGCACCCAGGTCCACGCAAATCTTACGGTGCAATTCGGCATTGCCGGCGCAGACGGCTTCATCAAGCAGTCAACGCTGGGACCTCTCTCGGCGCCCGTCTACATTGGCGATCGTCAAAATTTCAGATTTCAAATGAACGATACGGCAGATCGGCTGCACATCAGCGATCCCAAGATCGGACACTTGAGCAAGAAGCTTACGATCAAATTTACGCGCCGCATCAGTGCAGTCGACGGTTCTTTCGACGGTATCGCGATGAGCTCGCTCGACATCTCCCGGCTCGAACAGTTTTTCAGCTCGCTCGATCTCGGCAAGACGGGAATCGTCACCCTGGTCGGCGGCGACGGCATCATTCTGGCGCGCGGCGGCACTGATCCATCGGCCCGCAGGTTCGTCGGGGTTGACAACAGTCGTTCGCCGCTGTGGACGCACCTCGCTCACAGTACAGCGGGAAGCTATTGGAATACTCGAGCGAGCAGCGCGGTATTCGACGGCGTCAGCCGGCTGATCGCTTACCGGGCGCTGTCAAACATCCCCGTGGTCGCCATTGTCGGCCTCGCCAGACAAGATATTTTCCAACGCGCCGACGCGACGCTGCAAAAATACATCGTGGTCGGTACCGTTTTGACCCTTATAGTCCTCATCGTAATGATCGTTGGCGCGCGGCGACAGGCGATCATGCTGTCGACTGAGGGCGAACTGCGGCGTTCCAAGCAGTCCTCCGAACATTCAAACGTTCTATTGAAGGCGGCCCTGCAGAACATGGCGCACGGCTTTTGCCTGTTTGATGGCGACATGCGTCTGGTCATTTGCAACGAAAAGTACGCGCAAATGTATGGCCTTGACCCGGAGCAGACCAAACCGGGTACGACATTGGGCTCTATCCTCGAAGGCCGGGTCGCCGCCGGCCACTTCTCGCAGGACCCGGTGGAGTATGTCCGCGATCGGCTCGACCGCGCGGCGCACGCCGGATCGCATTATGCCGAGAACGTGTTGAGCGACGGACGGATCTACGCCGTCAATCACCAGCGCATGCCCGACGGTGGCTGGGTTGCCACCCACATCGACATCACCGAACAGCGGCAGGCCGAGCGCCAGCTGGACGAAACCAAGCAGTTCCTTGATTCGATCATCGAGAACGTGCCGGTCGCCATCGTCGTCAAGGACGCCAAAACGCGCAAATATCTTTTGGTCAATCGGGCGTTCGAACTCATGCTCGGCGTCTCGCGCGGCACCGTATTGGGCCGCACGGTGTTCGATATTCACAAGACAAAGGACGCTCAAGCCATCGAGGATGCCGACAGCGAAGCTCTCGCCGACATGGACCGTGTCACTTACCGGGAAATCGAAGTCCAGAGCGCCCTGCAAGGCCCGCGCATGCAGGCAACCCATCGCCTCGTCATCAAGACCAGTCAAGGCGAGCCCAAGTGTGTCGTCGCGGTTATCGAAGACGCCACGGAGCGCAAAAAAGCCGAGCAGCGTATCGCTTTCCTGGCCCATCATGACGCTCTGACCGGGCTCGCCAACCGCGCCGCACTCATTCAAAAGATCGAGGAGGCGGCAGCGCGCTTGCGCCGCCGACACGAACCGTTCAGCGTTCTCTTGCTGGATCTCGACCGGTTCAAGGAGGTTAACGATACGCTCGGCCACCCCGCCGGCGACACCTTGCTCACCGAAGTGGCGACGCGCCTCAAATCGCTGCTGCGCGAAACCGACGTCCTGGCACGGCTCGGCGGCGACGAATTCGCCGTCATTCAGACCGGCGAGGCGTATCAGCGGGAGGCCGCAAAGGCGCTGGCCGAACGCATTCTCGAAATCCTTGGCAAGCCGTTCAATATCGAGGGCGGCGATATCAGCATCGGCACCAGCATCGGGATCGCCCTGGCGCCCGAGCATGAAACCGGCTCCGACGATCTTCTGAAAATGGCGGACCTTGCGCTCTATCGGACGAAGTCCGCCGGACGCAATGGTTATTGCTTTTTCGATGCACAGATGAGCGAGGTCGCCAGCGCCCGTCAGGAGATCGAAAGCGACCTGCGCCGCGCGATCGCGCAAAGCGAACTGGTGTTGCACTATCAGCCGATTCTGGACGCCAAGACGCGGCGCATCTGCAGCGTGGAAGCGCTCGTCCGCTGGCAGCATCCGGCTAAGGGCCTGCTGTTTCCGGACCTGTTTATCCCTCTGGCCGAGGAGACCGGCCTGATCGCCCAGATCGGCGAGTGGGTGTTGCGCAAGGCCTGCGCCGATGCCGCGGCGTGGCCGGCCGACGTCAAGGTCGCCGTCAATCTCTCGCTGGTGCAGTTTCGCAAGACCAAACTGGCCGACGTGGTCATGGCGGCGCTGGTCGATTCCGGTCTCCGGCCGGAACGGCTCGAACTCGAAATCACCGAGACGGCGCTGATCGAATCCGCGGCCGAATGCCTGCCGGCATTGCGGCAGTTCAAGAACCTCGGCATTACCATCGTGCTCGACGATTTCGGCACCGGCTATTCATCCCTCAGCCAGCTGGCGATGTTCCCGTTCGATCGCATCAAGATCGACAAGTCGTTTACGCAGAATCTGACCAAGCGCAGCGAATGCGCCGCGATCATCTCGGCGACGCTGACGCTGGCGCAGAGCCTTGACATCGCAACGACGGCCGAAGGCGTCGAAACCGCTGATCAATATCGGCTCCTGCGCCTGGCAGGCGTGACCTCGGTGCAGGGCTATTTGTTCAAACGTCCGGGGCCGGCATCCGAAATCAACTTTGATGCCGTTTACGGCGCCGTCACCTTGGGCAACGCCGCATAGTTTACCCGGCGCTCGCCGCCTACGACGGGAATGGCCCCCAGGCGCGTTGAACGGCCGGACGCGCTTCAATCGCATCGTGCCAGCGTTTGAGGTTCGGATATTCACCGAGCCCGATGTCTTTGACACCGTGCAGGTGCACGTCCGAATACATCGTCATGTCGGCGATCGAATAGTCTCCGCCAAAATATTCGTTCTGGGCCAGTTGGCGGTCGAGGATGCCGAGCATGTCGCGGAGGTTGGCTTCATAATGCTGTTGCGCGACCGGCGCCTTGACAGGCGACCGGATGGTCCAGTGGCCGAACTGTTGCGACAGCGTGGTGAAGGTGGCCGAGCCGTAGAACAGCCATTGGTCCACTTTTGCGCGCGCGGCCGGTTCGGTCGGATAGAACTTGCCGGATTTCTCCGCGAGATATTTAAGGATCGCCCCGGACTCGCACAGCGTCACGCGAGCGCCGCCCGGTCCGTCGCCGTCGACGATGGCCGGTATCTTGTGACCGGGACTGATTTTCATGAAGTCCGGCGACATCTGCGCGCGCTCGCGAATATTGATCGGCACAATCCGGTGTGGAAGACCCGTCTCCTCTAGCATCACGCGCGGTTTATAGCCGTTATCGGTCATCCACGTGTAGCACTCGATCATGTCGTTCTCCTTTTCGTGTCCTGGTCGCTCTGAATACTATCCGAATATTATTTGGGCCATGGCTCGGCGGTGACCGACGCTGCGTCGACCCCGACGTAGTCCTTGAGATTATCGAGTCCGTCGCGTTCGAGCGCGGCAACGAGTGCGCGCTTGACATCGGCCACGAGGCCGAGACCGCGGAACACCAGACCGGAATAGATTTGGATAAGCGCCGCACCGGCGCGCATCTTGGCCAGCGCGGCCTGTCCCGAATCGATGCCGCCGGCGCCGATCAGCGGAAACGCTCCCTCCACTCGCACGTAGGTTTCGGCGAGCATGCGATCGGCGAGCGCCAACAACGGCCGTCCGGACAAGCCGCCGGTTTCCCTTGCCTTCGCGGCTTCGCGCAGACTCGCCGGCCGCGCGACCGTGGTGTTCCCGACGATCATGCCGTCGACGCGCTGCGAACGAGCGATGCCAACCACATCGTCAAGATCGGAAAGCGAAAGATCCGGCGCGATCTTCAACAGCACCGGCGTCGGGCCGGAGCGTCGCGCCACGCGCTCGCGCGCGTCGACCACGCGCGCCAAGAGGTCGTCGAGTACGGGGCCCCGTTGCATGTTGCGCAGGCCCGGCGTGTTGGGCGAGGAAATATTAATGGTGACGTAGCTTGCGACCGGCGCGAAGCGCTCGATCAGGTTGACGTAATCAACGATGCGGTCGGGCGCATCCTTGTTGGCTCCGATATTGACGCCGACGATGCCTGCGGAACTGGCCCGCGCCGCCAGCCGTGCCAGCACCGCTTCGGCGCCCTCCGAATTAAAGCCGAGCCGGTTGATGATGGCTTGGTCCGCATCGAGCCGAAACAGCCGCGGGCGCGGATTGCCCGGTTGCGGCCGTGGCGTCACGGTGCCGATCTCGACGAAGCCGAAGCCGAGACGCAGCACTGCATCGGGTACTTCGGCGTGCTTGTCGAAACCCGCAGCCATGCCGATTGGATTATTGAAATTGAGTCCAAAGGCTCGAATGGCGAGCCGCTCGTCGTCGGGCGCGGCGCGCGGCAGCGGCGCCAATGCCAGCATGTTGATGGTAAGCCGGTGGGCGTCCTCGGGATCGAGCGCACGCAAAAGCGGTCGGGCGAGACGATCGAACAAGCCGATCACGGTTCAAGCTCCGGCAATGGACGCCGGCCATCGACCTCGTCGGCGAGCGGCCGCGCCCAGCGCACCGCTGCAAGCGGCAGCGCGGCGAAGAGGTGCGGGAAGAGTTCGCCGCCGCGCGACGGTTCCCATTTCAGCCCCGCGCCCAGCGCGTCAGCATCGACCGCGACCAGGATCAGCCCGGTTTGGCCGGCAAAATGCTTTGCCGCGGTTTCGGCAAGCTGCGTCGCCGTTGAGAAATGAACGAAGCCATCGCGCCTGTCATCGGCCGATCCACGAAAATCCCCGGCCGCCTCCGTGGCTCGCCACGAGGAACGTTCGCAGATTTTGTAGATCGTCGTCACAATCGCACTCGCTGAGGGCCGGTTCCGAACGAAACGACCCTACCGGGCCTTGAGCAATCAGGCAATAATTCCTATCATGCCGGCAGCGGACGGGAGCTCCGATGCTTACACATGCACAAGTCTGGTCGGCGATCGATCGTCTGGCCGCGCGTGCCAACTTGTCGGCGTCGGGTTTGGCGAAGCGTGCCGGCCTCGACCCGACGACGTTCAACAAGTCTAAACGCATTACTCCGCAAGGCCGCCCGCGCTGGCCTTCGACGGAGTCGATCGCCAAGGCGCTGGCCGCAACCAGTACGCCGTTCGACGCGTTCGTGGGACTGGTCGAACAGAGCGGCAGCCATGCCGGCGCGCGCGCCGTTCCTCTCATCGGCTTCGCCGAGGCCGGCGCCGGCGGCTATTTCGACGACGGCGGGTTTCCGGCCGGCGAAGGTTGGGACGAAATCGCCTTCCCGGCGCTGAGCGACGACCATGCCTACGCGCTCGAAGTCTCCGGCCAATCGATGGAGCCGGCCTATCGCGACGGCGACGTGATCGTCGTGTCGCCCGCGGCCCCGATCCGCCGCGGCGATCGCGTCGTGGTCCGGACCAGGGCTGGCGAGGTGATGGCCAAGGAACTCAAGCGCCGCACCGCGAAGTCGATCGAACTGAAATCGCTGAACGCCCAGCATCCCGACCGCACATTGGCGGCATCCGACGTGCTGTGGATCGCGCGGATTCTTTGGGCGAGCCAGTGAGCCGTCATTGGGAGCATGGCGACGAAGCAATCCAGTGCGAACTTCGCCGCCGGCTGGATCGCTTCGCTCGGCTCGCAATGACAAGGTCACGCAGTCCGCGCCAGCGTGCCGTCGATCATGTCGATGGTGTTCTGGACGCCGTAAGCGGCGACGAATGAGCCGAAGCGCGGACCCTTCTCCTGCCCGAGCAGCACCGCATAGAGCATGTCAAACCAGGCGAGCGAAACGCCGGGCTTGCCGTCCTTGGCTTTTTTCTTTTCATCCAGAAACGGCGCGCGGCGGCCGACCTCGTAGACGACGTTCTGGATGTCCTCCGCACTCGCATCCGCCGCAAGCTGCGACAGCGCATCGCGCAGGTCGACCAGCGCTGCCCGCTCGGCCGCGTTGGGTTCGCGAAACTTTTTCCGCGGCAGCACGAAATCGTGAAAATAGTGGATGGCGTATTCGACGAGCTTCGTCATGTGCGGATGACTTTGTTTGGTCACGCCGGGCCGGTAGCGGCCGATGAAGCCCCACAGCGTGTCGGCGTTCTCCGCGTTCGATGCGGTGACGAGCGACAGCAGCATCGCAAAGGTCACCGGGTTGTCGGCCTTCGGCGGCGCGCCGGCATGGATGTGCCAGACCGGATTCGACAGTCGGTCGCGGGGGGCTTGCCGTTCATAGGCTTCCAGGAACTGCTGGTATTCATCGACGTGACGCGGGATGACGTCAAAGTAGAGACGCTTGGCTGCCTTCGGCTCGCGATACATGAACAGCGACAGGCTTTCCGGACTGGCGTAGCGCAGCCATTCCTCGATTGTCAGTCCGTTGCCCTTCGACTTCGAAATTTTTTGCCCGTTTTCGTCGAGGAACAGTTCGTAGTTGAAGCCTTCCGGTGGCGTGCCGCCGAGGATGCGGCAGATCTTCCCCGACAGCTTCACCGAATCGATCAGATCCTTGCCGGCCATTTCGTAATCGACGCCGAGCGCAAGCCAGCGCATCGCCCAATCCGGCTTCCATTGCAGCTTGCAGCGGCCGCCGGTGACGAGGGTGGTGATCCGCTCGCCGCTGTCGGGATCCTCATAGGTGATCGTTCCGGCCTTGGCGTCGTGGCCGACCACCGGCACCTGGAGCACGATTCCGCTCTTGGGCGAGATCGGCAGGAACGGCGAATAGGACTGCGCGCGCTCCTCACGCAGCGACGGCAGCATCACCGCCATGACTTCGTCGAAACGCTGGAGAACCTTCAGCAGCGCCGCGTCGAACCGGCCCGAGGTGTAGCAGGCGGTCGCGGACATGAATTCGTAGTCGAAGCCGAACTGATCGAGAAACGCACGCAGCCGCGCATTGTTGTGCTCGGCAAAGCTTGGGTACGTGCCGAACGGGTCGGGCACCCGGGTGAGCGGCTTGCCGAGGTGCTGCGCCACCATCTCCTTGTTGGGGATGTTGTCGGGGACCTTGCGCAGTCCGTCCATGTCGTCGGAGAACGCAATGAGTCGCGTCTTGATCTTGTCGTCCGTGAGAACCCGAAAGGCATGCCGCACCATCGAGGTGCGGGCGACCTCGCCGAACGTGCCGATGTGCGGCAGGCCGGACGGACCGTAGCCGGTTTCGAATATCACCTCGTCCTTGGGCGCCTTAGCGAGACGCGCGACGATCTTGCGCGCCTCCTCGAACGGCCAGGCGTGCGATTGCTCGGCGAGATCGCGCCAATTCACCGGGGTTTCAATATCAGCGGTCGACATGCTCAAGCCTTCGGCGCCCGGACACTATGAAGCGCGCCATTTTGCGTCAAATCCAAGCGCCTGCGTAATCACTCGTCCGCTCTTTAGAACGGACTGATCGGAAAATAGCGCAGCCACAGATCGGTAAAGCTGCCCTTCTCCCAAATCTGAAACAGCGCCCAATTGAAGGCCTGGCGCAGGACGGCGTTGCCGGGTTTGACGGCGATGCCGACCCCTTCGCCGAAGTAGCGGCTGTCGAAGAACGGGCCGCCGCGAAACGCGCAACAGCCGCCGGAATCCGTGCCGTTGAGCCAGAACGACAGTGCGATGCCGTCGCCGAACAACAGGTCGACGTCTTTGTTCTTGAGCGCCGCACGCGCCGCCTCGGCGGTCGGATAGGCGTGGATTTCCGCCTGGGTGAACATCTGCTTGAGATAGGCCTCGTGCGCGGTGCCGGCGATGACCGCGATCTTCTTGCCGGCGACCAGTTCGGGCAGCACGTCGCCGATCGGACTGTCGGTCCGCGCCACAAAGCGCGCCGGCGTGCGGTAATAGGGATCGCTGAAATCGGCGCGTTTGCGCGTCTCCGCCGTTGCGCCGATCGATGCGATCACGGCATCGCCCTTGTTGTCGTCGAGTGCGTCGAGCAGCGTCGCGAACGGCCGCGCCTGGATGGTGCATGCGGCCTTGATCTCGTCGCAGATCAATCGCGCCAGATCGACGTTGAAGCCGGCCGGGTTGCCGTCGGGACCCGCATAATCGAACGGCGGATAGTCCAGATCGGTAAGAAAGTGGATGGCCTGCAGGTGCGACAGGTCGGGCCGTTCCGGACGCCGCCGCGGGTCCCAAAAACCGGGAACCACGACGGCGCGCGCCGCAGCCGCCGGCTTGGTAGTCGGAGCCGCGGGGTTGGCGGTCGGAGCCGCAGGCTGGGCAGTCTGGGCGCCCGCAGGCGCCAGCGGCAATGCCGGGATCAGGCTGGCGATTACAAAGTAAGCCGGCCGGCGCCAAACGCTTCGGTTGCACGATATTGTTTTTCGCGATTTCATAGGTACGATCCGGCAACCATGGTCCTGCCTGCACTTTGCGCCCGCTTAGCGGCGGCGCGGCGAAAAGTCGAGGCGAGGCGGCCCGTGTCGGTGCGTTGGGGTGTATGCCGTGCCGTTGAGCGACTTCATTGGGGCACCGTCGGTTGGCTGGGCCGGGGCGAACCACCCGCCGGCCGGCCATTCGCGCCCCGCGAACATCCGGCGAAGCGCCCATCGCGCCTTCCCGCCCTCGCGACGCTTCGGTTGTCCCGAAATCGATTGTGTGCGGGGGATTCTACCGCGCGACATCCTCGCTGCCGCCGAATACCGGGCGCAAGCGATCGGTGTCGGCGCCGATCGCGTCCTGATCTGCGCGGACGCCATCACCGAGGAAGCCTACATCGGCGCGCTCGCCTCATCACTCGGCACGACCTACGAGCGTTTCGATCGCATCAGCCGCGCCGACTGTCCGCTCGACGACGCGCAATTGATCCAAGCCGCGGCCACCGGTCTGCTGCCGCTGCGCGAGGCCGGCAAAATCGTTTGGATCATAGCACCGCGTCACCGAAACGCGCGATGGCTTGCCGATCCGAATCTGCCGACAACGCGAATGCCTAAGCGGTTCCGGCTGACTTCCTCAGACCGGCTTTGGCGGTTTGTCATCCGCTATGGGCAAGGCGCTCTCGGCCGGCAAGCCGCCGACGGACTACGGCGTGCAGAGCCGCTCTTTTCCAATGCGTCGCGGCCGTATGTCTGGAAGGGCGCCGCCGCCTCGGCCTTAGCGATCGTCGCGCTGACGATACTCGCTCTCATCCCGGCCCTCGCCGTGAACGCGTTCGGCACATTGCTGTGCGCGACGTTCCTGGCCGCTGCGGCGCTGCGACTGTCGAGCGCGTTTTACACGCTGCCGCCGGTCAATCGATCGTTTCGCATCGATGACCGCGATCTGCCGATCTACACGGTCATCTGCGCGC
>Ga0335074_10006997_pt1 | contig 15633 bp, 11 predicted proteins | sample Lox_Sample_23_FD_206715 | JGI IMG/M metagenome (GOLD analysis project Ga0335074, IMG submission 206715) | Soil microbial communities from Loxahatchee National Wildlife Refuge, Florida, United States - Lox_Sample_2.3 | ecosystem: Environmental > Terrestrial > Soil > Wetlands | place: USA... | reverse complement strand
CTGGTCTACGCGACCAGCGGCGAGATCGAGGTCATGGGCCGGCCAGTGCCGTCACGGGTCGCCGAGGTGCTGCCCCGGATCGGCGCGCTGGTGGAGGGGCCATCCTGCTACGGGCACCTGTCGGGCCGCGCCAACCTCGCGCTGATCGACGCCTCGGGCCGGGGCCGCGGGCTTCGCCACCGCCGGCAGCGGATCTCCGAAGCGCTCGAACGGGTCGGCCTGGCCGGGGTCGACAACCGCGCGGTCAAGAAGTACTCGCTCGGCATGCGCCAGCGGCTCGGGCTGGCCGCCGCCCTGCTGCGCGAGCCGCGCCTGCTCGTGCTGGACGAGCCGACCAACGGTCTCGACCCGAAGGGTATCCGCGAGATACGTGACCTGCTCACCGAGCTCAACCAGGCTGGAACCACGGTCTTCCTGTCCAGCCATCAGCTTTCCGAGGTCGAGCAACTCTGCACGCGCGTCGGCATCGTTGACCGCGGCCGGCTCGTCCTGCAGGACGATCTCGACACGCTGCGGGCACCGACAGGACGGGTCATGGTCCGGTCCCCGGACGCGGACCGCGCGGCCGCGCTGCTTGACGGGCACCTGGAGCAGCGTGACGGCGACCGGCTGCTGGTCGCCGGCGCGGACCCGGCGGAGCTCAATGCCCGTCTGGTCGCCGCCGGGATGCGCGTCAGCGAGATCGGCCCGGAGCGCCGTTCTCTCGAGGCGCTGATGCTGGCGGTGACCGGCTCAGGCTCGGACCGGATCGATCGGGTGCGCACGGCCACGGACCGGCCGGCCGTGGCGATCGCGGACGTCGCTGGGCCGGGTGGGACGGTTGACCGCGGCGCGGCCGGGGCCCAGGCGACCGAGCGCGGGTCGGGCGGGGCCCAGGCGACCGAGCGCGGGTCGGGCGGCTCCCAGGCGGTCGACCGTGAGGCGCGCGGGACGCGGGCGGTTGAACGCGAGTCTGGCGGGGCGTGGTCGGTCGAGCGCGAGGCGCGCGGGGCTCACGCGGCTGAGCGCGGGTCTGGCAGGGCCCAGACGGTCGAGCGGGGGTCGGGCGGGGCCCAGGCGACCGAGCGCGGGTCGGGCGGGGCCCAGATGGCCGAGCGCGGGGCGGGCCAGGACTGGGAAGGCCGCAACAGCGGCGACAGCGGGCAGCGCGGGGACAGCGGGACGGACGGGGAGAGCGGGGAGAACGCGGAGAGCGGGAAGGACGCGGAGAGCCGGGAGCGCCGGAAGGGCTGGGAGACCGGGGAGAGCCGGAAGGGCTGGGAAGGCGGCATGGCCGGGAAAGCCTTGGGCTTCGGGCCGGGCGGGAAGGGCGACAGCGGGAGCGAGGGCCGGGGGAGCGAGGGCGTGGGGAGCGAGGAAAACCAGTGATCAGGGTGGAGCTGATCAAGCTGGTGCGCCGGCCGAGGAGCTGGGTCAGCATCGGGCTGCTATGCGGGCTGCCCGTGATCGTCGCGGTGTTCGTCGCGGTCACGCACCTGGTGCCCCCGCCGGGCCAGGGGCCGACGTTGCTGTCGGCCGTGCTGTCCAACGGGTCGCTATACCCGGCGGCTGCCCTCGCGATCGTGCTGCCGATCTTCCTGCCGGTGGCGGTCGCGGTCGTAGCCGGCGACGCCATCGCCGGCGAGGCTGGCTCGGGGATGCTGCGGTACCTGCTGGCCAGGCCGGTCGGCCGGACCCGGCTGCTGGTGGCCAAGCTCATCGCGCTCATTATCTACACGCTGACCGCGGTCGTAGCGGTGGCGGTCACCGCCTACATAACCGGGAAGCTGCTGTTCGGATCGCAGCCCGTCGCGGTGAGCCCCGGGGGCGGGGCCACACCCACCATCATTGCCGCTCACGCCGCCGCGGCCTCGCTGTCCGGCACCGCGCTGACCCCGGCCGACATCTTCGTCCGGACCATCGGGGCAATCGCGTTCATCGGCGTGTCGATGCTCGGGGTGGGTGCGATCGCGCTGTTCCTCTCCACCCTCACCGATTCCTCCCTCGGCGCCGCGCTGGGCGCGCTCGCGGCGCTGGTGACCAGTGAGGTGCTCGTCACCCTGAACGCCGCGGGCGTGGTCAACCCCTACCTGCCCACCCGGTACTGGCTGGCCTGGGTCGACTTCTTCCGCCAGCCGATCTTGTGGCGGAACATCGACCGGGGGTTCGCGGTGCAGGCCATCTACGTGGTGATACTGCTGGCCTGCGCCTGGGCTAATTTCGCGACCAAGGACATAACCAGCTGAGCCGGCGATAGCCGGGAGATTACCTGCGGGTAATCTCATGGCAAAGCTGAGAAAACCATCCGTAAGGATAACCGGGCTATCCTTCTAGCGACACTATGATGGTTTTCCCCCGACCAAGCCTTCAGGCGCGAGCGCGAATGGGGTCCCGTTCGCCCAGTCCGGATCAGGCCAGGGCACGACAAGCTCCTGACGGAGCGCCCTGGGCGGCTCTGCGTGCGGGGGTCATCCCCTAGGCTCGAGGAGCACCAACCCCCAATGAGCAGCTCCACCCGGGTGGGTTCAGGCTCGCCCGCAGCCGAGCAGGCCCTGCCCACGGCAGGCCGGGCGCGGCTGCTCAGCAGGCTGGCCGCGGCCGGGATCGGCTGCTCGCTCCTGATCATGGTGGCCGCGTCATCCATACGGGACAGCTGGATGTATCCGCGGATCATCCTGCCCGCCGTCGGGCCGCCGTGGGATCTGACCTTCCTGCACATGACCGCCGGGGTGGCGACCGTCGTCCTGTGGCTGGCGATGATCCTGGGCGTGGGGGGCGTGGTCACCGGGCTGGTGGCCGTCGAGCGCGGGGCCAGGCCGAGCGTCCGGGTGCTGCTCATCGCGGCGGCGGTCGCGATCGCGTTGCTGACCGTGTTCCCGCCGGCCGGGTCGACCGACGCGTTCGACTATGCGACCTACGGACGGATAGCGGTGCTCGGTCACAGTCCCTACCTGATGACCCCCGCGCAGCTGGCCCGCTTGCATAGCACGTTCTCCCAGTCGGTGCCGAGCACCTGGGATCACTTCGTGAGCGTCTACGGGCCACTGGCGACGCTTGAGCAGTTCCTGGCGGCCAAGCTCGGCGGCATCTCCGCGGCCCAGATCACCTTCTGGCTGAAACTGTGGAACGCGATCGCGTTCGGCCTGGTCGCGTTCGTCGTCGACCGGACGCTGCGCTCCGACCCGGCCCGGCGGCTGCGCGCCCACCTGCTCTGGACGATCAATCCGCTGCTGCTCTGGGACCTGGTCGGGGAGGGGCACGTCGACCTGATCGCCGCCGCGGCCGGGCTGCTCGGGCTGCTGGTGCTTGGCCAGCATTCGGAAACCGCCCGGCCGTCACTGCTGCGGGTGCTGGCCGCCGGCGCGCTGATCGGGGCCGCGGCTGACGTCAAGATCAATTATGCCCTGTTCGGCCTCGGCCTGATCTGGGTCCTGCGCCGGTCGTTCTCGGCCCTGGCCACCGCCGCCGTCGGCGCGCTGGTGGTCATCGCGCCCGGCTATGCCTGGTTCGGGATGCCCGCGGTACGCGCCCTGGAAGGCCGCCGCAACGGGACCAGCGCGGACAGCTTCTACCGGGTCTTCCTGGGGTCTTCCTTCCGGCCCCATATGGCTGAGCTAGCGGTGGTGCTCGTCATCGCCGTGGCTGTTCTGGCCTACCGGCGCATGCCCGCGGGCTACCCGACTCAGCCGGTGTTCCGGGTCGCCCTGGTGCTCAGCGTCGCCTGGCTGTTCCTCTGGCCGTACCAGTTCCCCTGGTACGACGCGATGCTCGTTTGCCTGCTCATGTTCTATCCGGCCACCCGGCTCGACTGGCTGGTGCTCGGGCGGCTCGGGATCGCCAATTTGCCCAACACGCCGGGGAACCCGTTCGGACCGCCGGGCCACGTGGTCTACCTCGTGCACCACGTGATCGTCTACGTCATCGCGCCGATGACGCTGTTCGCGGCGGCGGTTGGCCTGGTCTGGCTGTGCCTGTCCGGGCGCTGGAACCCGCGCGAGCCGAGCGATCCGGATCCGCCCGGCTCCACGCCCAAGGAGCCAGAACTGATGCCGTCGGCGGCCAGCTTAAGGACGAGGCCGTTCTCGCACTTGCTTCGATCGGCGCACGCAATTGGTGATCTGCTGCCCATAGGGGATCATCGCGCCGGTTCGCGCGTTAGCCCGCACAGTCGGCGGATGTCGGGTAGCGGATCGGGCCGGGACCGATCGCCTGCAACACGATCGCGGTGACCACCGGGTTGGTCGGCAGCTGTTCGTGGCTGATCTGCTCGGCAGGACAGATCGACTGGATCGGCACGTTGATCGCGCCGGGCAGCCGGGCCGATCCAGGCGGCATGACCACCTGGTCGTCCGTGGTCCACAGCGACATCCAGCGCGGCTGCGCGGGCACGGGCGCGGCGTCGAGCCCGGCGAGCAGGCTGCTGCCCGGCACAAGCTGCTGGCACGCCATCGGGCACGCGCCGGGCGCGAACCCCTGGGCGCCGGCCGCGATTGAGGTCCCGTGGTACGGGGAGCCGAGCGTGATGACCCGTCGCGCCTTGCCCGAGCCGTCATCCTGGCGCGCCCACAGCAGGGCGACCACGCCCCCGGCTGAGTAGCCGATCACGTCGACCGATGGCGCCCCGCCGTCCAGAGCCCGGGTGACTGCCGTGTTGAGCACGCTGGCGTCAGCGTTCAGGTTTCCGGTGCCGTTGCCCGGCATGCCGACCACGGTGGCCTCGCGGCCGGTCGACCGGATGCGGGCGGCCAATTGCGACAGTGAGCTAGTCTGCCCGCCGTAGCCGGGCACCAGCAGCACCGGTCCGGGCCGGTTCTGGGCCGGGTAACCCGCCGGGCCGCCGGACCCGCCCCGGACGGCGGCGACGATCGCCACCACAGCCGCGACGGCCACGACCAGCCCCAGGCCGGCCACGAGGATCCTGCGCTGCGGCGAAAGCCCGCCGAGCCAACCGAGTCGGCTGGTCGGCGGCCAGTTCGGCTTGCTCATGATGCCACGGTAAGGGCGGCGCATCGTTCCGCTGCACACATCGCCCTCTGGCCTGCGCCGCGTCGCGCCACCAGGCCCGGCGACTTGGGGTACGATGCCGTGATTGTTACCAGTGAGTAGGGAGCGTCCGATGGGGCTGGCCTACGAACGCCATGGCTCTGGACCGCCGCTGGTGCTGCTGCACGGCGTCGGGCATCGCCGGCAGGCCTGGGGGGCGGTGCTCGACCGGCTGACCCCGCACCGCGACGTTGTCCTGGTCGACCTGCCGGGGCACGGCGAGTCGCCGCCGCTGAAGCTGGCCGGGCGGCCGGTGCTCGACGCGCTGCTCGCCGAGCTGACCGGGTTCCTTGACGAGATCGGGCTGGCCCGCCCGCACCTGGCCGGCAACTCGCTGGGCGGCAGGCTGGCCCTGGAAGCCGCCGGGGCCGGCCGGGCGGCCACGGTCACCGCGCTGTCCCCGGCCGGATTCTGGCGCGGCCGCAGCGAGATTCTTTACGCCGCCGCCACTTTCAAGATCATGGAGTTCGCCGGAGCACGGGCGCGGCGGCTGGCCCCGGCCCTGTCCCGAAGCACCGCGGGCCGGGCGCTCCTCTACGGCGCGATCGTGAGCCGGCCTTCCCGGGTCAGCCCGGAGCAGGCCCTGGGAGACGCGATCGCGTTCGCCGAGGCCAAGGATGCCCTGGACATGGTCCTGGCCGGGATAGCGAATTTCACCGGCGCCGTTCCCGCCGACGTCCCGGTCACGATCGGCTGGGGCACACGCGACCACCTGCTGTTCCCCAGCCAGGCCCGGTTGGCAAAGGCCCGGCTGCCTGACGCCCGGCTGGTGTGGCTGCCCCGGTGCGGGCACGTGCCCATGACCGACGATCCGGTGCTGGTGGCCGACGTCCTGCTGCACGGCAGCGGCCGGGGTGCGCCGGCCTAGCTCAAGTCGACCGTGACCTTGGCCGCCTCGTCGGGGTGGCGCTCCAGCCAGCTGCTGGCGAACGGGCACAGCGGCACGATGGTCAGGCCCTGCCGTGCCGCGCGGTCGATCGCCGCCGCCACCAGCCTGCCGCCGATGCCGTGTCCCTCCAGTTCAGTGGGCACCTCGGTGTGAAGGAGGACGAACCGGTTCCCGTTGCGGTGGTACTTGAGTTCGGCGATGTGGTCGCCGACCTGGATCTCGAAGCGGGACTCGGCCTGATTGTCGGTGACCTGCGGGAGATCGCTCACTGGGCCATCGTCGCATCCGGCGCGGGTCAGCGGTCCGGCCCGGGTCCGGGTTCGTCATCGGGGGTGCCGCGGCGGGCATAGATCGGGGCAGCCAGTAGTTGGCCGTGACCGGCACACCATCGAAGGGAGAGTTCAGGCCATGCCTCAGGCTGTCAGATTCGATGAGTACGGCGGGATCGATGTCCTGCGGATCGCGGAGGTGGACCGTCCTGTTCCCGGGCCCGGGCAGGTCCTGGTCAGGGTCAAGGCCGCGGCGATCAACCCGGGCGAGGCCAAGATCCGGTCGGGAGCGCTGGCGCAGCGGTGGCCGAGCACGTTCCCGTCCGGGGAGGGCAGCGACCTGGCCGGCGTCGTGGACGAGCTTGGCCAGGGCGTGACCGGATTCGCCGTCGGGGACGAGGTTTTCGGGTTCACGGACAACCGGGCGAGCCACGCCGAGCTGGTCGTGGTCGAGGCCGCGAACCTGGTCCGCAAGCCGGCCGGCGTCTCGTGGGAAGCGGCCGGGTCGCTGTACGTGGCGGGAGCGACCGCGTACGCGATGGTACGGGCCGTTTCGGTCGGCCAGGGGGACACCGTCGTGGTCAGCGGTGCCGCCGGCGGCGTCGGCTCGATCGCCGTGCAGCTGGCCAAGAGTGCCGGGGCTACGGTGATCGGGCTGGCCAGCGAGGCGAACCACCCGTGGCTGGCCAGGCACGGCGTGGTCGCGGTCAGCTACGGCCAGGGCGCCGCCGACCGCATCCGGGCCGCGTCGGGTGGCCGGGTGGACGCCTTCCTGGACACCTTCGGCAGCGGCTACGTCGAGCTGGCGCTCGAGCTCGGGGTCCAGCCGGAGCGGATCGACACCATCGCCGACTTCGAGGCCGCGGCGAAGTACGGGGTCAAGACCGACGGGAACGCCGCCGGGGGCAATGCGCGGGTGCTGGCCGAGCTGGCCGGCCTGGTCGACAAGGGACTGCTTGAGATCCCGATCGCGAAGGTCTACTCGCTGGACCAGGTCCAGGATGCGTTCCGGGAGCTGGAGCAGGGGCACACCCACGGCAAGATCGTCCTGAGGCCCTGACACCGTCTTGGTTCGCTTGGCCGAACCCGGCCGGCGCGATCCGCGCAATCGCCCAAAGACTCAAGGCTACGCCGCCCTTATGCTGCGACCATGATCACACACCGGCGGTTCCCGTGAGCACGGCCGACGACGCGCGCACTCCGTTCCGGAGCTGGATCGAGCGGGCCGGGGAACTGGCCGCTCAGCGTCGCTTCGAGATCGGCATCCCGATGCGCGACGGGGTCGAGCTGGCCGCGGACGTCTACCTTCCGTCCGGCGATGACGAGCAGGGCGACCAGGGCGACCAGGGAGCGCCCGCGATCGTCCAGGTCACGCCGTACGGCAAGGACAGCGCATCGCTGGTCAGCGATGAGGCCCTGCTCTACCAGTCGAATGGCTACGCGTTCGTGGCCGTCGACGTACGGGGGCGGGGCAAGTCGGAGGGGGACTGGATCGCGTTCTTCAACGACCCCAAGGACACCCACGACGTCATCGAGTGGGTGGCCGCCCAGCCCTGGTGCAACGGCAAGGTCGGAACGACCGGGCTCAGCTACATGGGCTGGGTGCAGTGGGCGGGCGCGTCGGAGCGACCCCCGCACCTGCGCGCGATGGTCTCCACGTCGGCCGCGGGACGCTGGCAGCAGGAGATCCCGTACCTGGGCGGCGTCTTCCAGCTCTACTTCGGCTGGTGGGCCTATTCCACCCGGCGCCGGATCCTCGACTTCTACGGCCTGGAGCACTCCGACTGGGACCAGATCCTGCGCACGCTGCCGTTCGAGGACATCGGCAAGATCATTAACGCGACCGGCCCGAACTGGGAAGACCTGTGCCGCCGGGACGGGCTCGATGACTACCGCGCGCTCCGCTACGACGATCGCTACCACGAGATCGACGTGCCGTGCTTGCACGTCACCGGCTGGTACGACCTGGAAGATCTCCTCGGGGCGTTCCACCACTATGAGCACATGCGGGACGCGTCACCGGCCCGCGAGTGGCAGTTCCTGCTGGTCGGCCCGTGGAGTCACGTCAAGTCCCGGCATCCGGACGCCGAATGCGGCGGCGTGGACTTCGGCGCGGCCGCCGCGCATGACATGAACGCCGAGCATCTGCGCTGGTTCGATCACTGGCTCAAGGGCCGTGACACCGGTCTCGCCGAGGTGGACCGGGTGCGGATCTTCGAGCCAGGACGTAACGCGTGGCGCGGCGGGTCTCGCTGGCCGGTGAGCGACACGGCGTCCGCGCTTTACCTGGGGCCGGGGGGCCTGCTGCCCGGCCGGCCGGACGGCGAGTCCAGTGATCAGTTCCGCTACGATCCCGCGGACCCCGTGCTGACCGGCCTGGACGTCCGCCAGTACCCGTTCGAGGACGTGCCGCTGGATCAGGCCGGCAACGAGGCCCGCGATGACGTCCTCTGCTACACCAGCGAGCCGGTCACCGAGGCCGTCACCGTCTCCGGCTGGCCGTCGGTCGAGCTTTACGGCTGCTCCGACGGCGACGACACCGACTGGCACGTCAAGCTCACCGACGTCACTCCCGACGGCCGCTCGCTGCGGGTCACCCAGGGATGCCTGCGGGCGGCGTGCCGCGATTCCCTGGACGAGCCGTCCCCGCTCGTGCCCGGCCAGACCTACCGCTTCGACGTGGAGTTGTGGCCCACGCATCACGTGTTCCTGCCCGGCCATCGCATCCGGGTCACGGTGACCAGCAGCGACTTCCCCTGGTTCGCCAGGAACCTGAACCGCTACGGCCCGGTCCGGGCCCAAGCGGAGCCGAGGGTCGCGGTCAACACGGTGCGGCATGGCGGCGCGTACCCGTCGCGCCTGGTGCTCCCGGTGGAGGGGTCTCAGTCGTAGGTGTACGCCGTGGCCGCGCAGTACCCGGCCAGCGCCAGCAGCACGCGCAGCAGCCGGTAGAGCTCGGGATAGTCGGCCGAGGTGTACTCGACTTCGCGGTCCGCGACGCGCTTCATGCCGGGCACGTTTTCGCACAGCGCCGCGATGTTGGTGGAGTTCCACGCCACCCGCAAGGTGGTCGGCGTTTCCACGCGGTAGGGCCGGAACCGCTGCTCTCCGGCGGCCACGCTGGCCACCGCGCGCTGCGCAGCGTCCCTGATCTGCTCCTGGGCGACCTCCGGGTGCAGCGAGAGTGCGGTGTACTTGCCGATCGCCTCCTTCACCTGGACGGCCTCTACCGTCCCGAGGCAGTCGCGGCCCTCGCCGCACAGCACGTCGTCTCCGGCGATCAGCACCACCGGGATGTCGTACCACCCGGCCAGCGCCGCGTTCAGGCGCAGTTCTCCGGCTGGCTCACCGTTCAGGAAAACGCCTTGAATATCCCGGCCGCGCATGGTGTGGTTCAGGACACCGTCCGCGTGCCCAGCCGAGGCATGGTAGCCAACGAAGAGGGTCGCGGCCGTGTCCTGGTCAATGCCCTGCATCATGCCGTACGACTTGGTGCGGCCGCGAATGATCCGGGCCCGCCGGTCGAGCTGGCCCTGGATCAGGTTCAGCATCCCGCCATGGGAGTCGTTCACGATGACCTCGGTGGCGCCGGCCGCGTAGCAGCCCTCGATCGCCGCGTTGCATTCCCCGGTCATCAGGGTGCGGCAGTACTCGTAGTGCGGCGCGCCGGGCGTCGTATCGGCGCCGTCGGCGATGCCAGCAATGCCTTCCATGTCGACCGAGATGTGTACCTTCAACGCTCCTCCTTGTCAGACGCCGCCGCCCGGCCGTCATCGCTATCTGCGCTGCAGCCGGACCTCGAGCGAATCCCGGAGGGCGTCGCCCACCAGGTTGAACGCCACGACCGTGATCACAATGCACACCCCGGCCGGATAGATCAGCCACCAGTAGCCGTCGAACACGTAATTCAGGCCGTCCGTGAGCATGCCGCCCCAGTTCGCGGCCGGCGGCGGCGGGCCAAGCCCGAGGAAGCTGAGCGCGGCGAACAGCAAGATCGCGTTGGCTACCTCGAACGTCGCCTGGACGGCGACGATCCCGACGACGTTGCGGACCAGGTGCCGCAGCACGATCTGCCAGGCCGGCTCGCCGATCTGCTTGGCCGCCTCCACGTAGGCCAGCGACTTGAGCATCAGGACCTGGCCCCTGACCAGGCGGGCCGTGGCCAGCCAGGAGATCAGGCCGAGCACGATGATCACCATGAACACGCTGGGAGTGACGATCGTCGCCAGCAGCAGGACCAGCAGCAGCGCCGGGATGGCCAGCAGTGCGTCGACGATCCGCATCATGACCTCGTCCACCCAGCCGCCGGCGAAACCGGCCACAGACCCCCACAGCGTGCCCACGATGCTGGCTATCGCGGCCGCGGCCAGGCCGACCTCGAGGGAGGACTGGCCGGCCACCATCAGCCGGCCCAGCACGTTGTAACCGACCTCGTCGGTCCCGAGAGGAAACTTCGCGCTCGGGTGCAGGGTGATTTGCAGCAGGTTCGGATGGGTCTGATCGGTCGGGTACAGCAGCGGGCCGACGAAGCTGAACAGCAGCATGATCGCGATCGCGGCCAGCCCGGCGACACCCATGCGGTTGCGGAACAGGTCGCGAACCACCTGGCGCCACCCGCGGTTGCCGGCCACCACCGGCGCGCCCGGCAGCGACGTGGCGCCCGGGTCGAGCAGATCCGTCGAGGTCATGACGGCTGGTACCGGATCCGCGGGTCCGCCATTGCGTAGGCGACGTCGGCCAGCAAGTTGCCCACCACCGTTGCGGCCGCGACCACGATCGTGAAGCCCATCAGGACCGGATAGTCGCGGGCGCCGGTGGCGGTCCAGAACAGCCAGCCCATGCCCGGGTAGTTGAACAGCGCCTCGACGATGATCGCCCCGGACAGCACGCCCGGCAGGCTCAGCCCGACCAGCGTGATGATCGGCAGCAGGCTGTTGCGCAGCAGGTGCCTGCGCACCAGTTGCCACCAGGAAAGGCCCTTGGCCTGCGCCGTCCGGACGTAGTCCTGCAGCAGGTTCTCGACGGTGGACGCTCGCATGAACCGGCTGAACTGAGCGACGGTAACGATCGTGAGCGTCACGACCGGCAGCACCATCGCGCCCGGGTCGCTCAGGGCCGCTCCCACCGTCGCCCCTTGCGGTCCCTCAGGGGGGAACACGTGCAGCGTCGACGAGAAGCCGACGATGAGCAGGATGCCCAGCCAGAACGTCGGCATCGCGTAGCCGACGAACGAGAACGTGGTCAGCGTGTGATCCACCAGCTTGTCCCGGCGAAGCGCCTGCACCATGCCCATCGGGATGGCGATCAGCAGCGCCAGGACGTATGACGCGCCGACGAGCAGCGCGCTCTTGGGCAGGTCGAGGGCCAGCAGCGAGCCGACTGACTGATCAAAGTGATAAGAGAAGCCCAGGTTGCCGTGCACGAGCCGGTCAAGGTACAAGACGTACTGAACCGGCAGGGCACGGTTATAGCCGTTGGCGGCGTTAAAGGCCGCGATTGCCCCCGGGCTGGCCTTTATCCCGAGCATGGCGCGCGCGGGACTGCCCGGCAGGAAATGCAGGATCGAAAACACGATGATGGTCACGATGAACAGCACGAAGATCGCCTGCGCCGTTCGCCGCACCAGGTACCTCGTCATGACTGCAGGTACCAGACCGACGGATAGATGTGCGCCGTGGAGTCCTGCGCGGTCACTCCGCCCAGCTTCGGGGATATCGCCGAGATCTGGTATGCGCTGTTGGGGAACCACAGCACCGGGATCTGATCGGCGACAGCTACCTGGTAGCTGTACATGGCCGACATCGAGGATGACTGGTTGACGATGATCTGCTTGATCAGGTTTTCCACCTGGCTATTGCAGAAGTTGCCGCCATTCGTGGCGCCGCCGCAGCCGAACAGGCTGTCACCATCTGGGTAGTAGATCGGCACGTAGGTGTAGACCGGCGACGCGATCAGGCTCAGCGCCGTTGAGTTGGCCGGGCACGTGGCGGTCGTCTTGCCGAGGCACTCGTAGGCCTCCGACAGAACGGTGTTGGCCGGAGCCTGGCTGAGCTGGAGCTGAATGCCCGACGAGCCGAAAGCCGACTGCATCGCCTCAACCTCGTCCTGCAGCGAGGGAACGCCGCTGGTGTAGAGCATGGGCATGGAAAGCTTGGCTCCGCTCGCGATGCCCGCTCCGCAGTCCGTGCTGCCCGTCCCGGGCCGGGTGCAGGTGGCCGCGCCGCCGCTCTTGGGTATGGCCCAGCCGTGCTCGGTGAGCAGTTTCTGCGCCGCGGCGGTGCTGTACGGGTAGGGGTTGCTCTTCTCGGCGGGGTTCAGGAAGCTGCTCGCCGGGAACGTCGGAACGGGCCCGTACGTCGGCGTTCCGTAATTCAGCAGAATGTTCTTGATATAGGCCGTCTGGTCAACGAGATGCTGCATGGCCTGACGTATGTAGAGCTGATTCTCCAGCGGCGCGTACTTGGGGTTGCTGAAGTTGATCTCTGCGAAGGTCAGGCCCCACTCGTACCAGGGCTTGATGGAGTAGCCCTGAGCCTTGAGGGATCCGAGGTCACCGACTTCGGTGGTGGGGACATAGCCATAGTCGACGCTTCCCGACTGGAGGGCATCGAACTCGGCGGTCGAGCTGGTGAACGGCAGCTCCTCGAACTCGCTGATCTTCGGCTTGTCCGGGCCGGAGTACAGATGATTCGGGATCATGATCGTCTGTCCGGTGACCTGGAACCCGGTCTTCGGCTTGAGGCGCCAGGGCCCGTCGACCACCTGCCACAGCGGGTTGGTGTCCCAGGTCGACAGCGACATCGATTCCTTGTTCAGGTAGTTGTAAACCGCGGCGGCCCCGGCCGGGGTCTGGTCGTAGTTACCCACCGGACTGGTCGCCGAGGTCTTGTCCCACGCCGCCTGCGGGATCGGCTGGAGGATCGACAGCCCGTTGTAGAGCAGGTACGTCGCGTTGTACTTGACGTTGAACCTGAGGATGAAGGTGTACGGCGATGGCGCGGACATGCCGGCCACATGGTCCATCCACCCGCCGGGGACATAGGCGGCGCTCTGGTTCTTCTCGGCCAGCAGCAGGTTCATCCAGAACTCCAGGTCGCGCGAGGTGACCGGCTTCCCGTTTGACCACTCGTACTTCTTCAATCTCATCGTGACGGTCTCGCCGCCGTTCGAGAACATCGGCGGATAGGCCATGCTGAGCGAGTAATTAATGGTCGGCTGGTCGTTCTGGCTATGGCCGAACCAGTACAACGGCAGCCACATAAGCGGCTGCAGGTAGGTGATGTTGTTGTTGCCCGAGTTGGCCCCGTCGTACAGCGGGAAAATATAGGTCGGAGGCGAGCCGGGCTGCTCGGCGAAGGTCACGGTGCCCCCGGTCTGGGGCTTGCCGGAGTTCCCGCCCGTGGCCGAGTTGCTGCACGCGGATGCCGCGAGCGCGGCCAGGCCGACGGCAGCAGCGACGGCAAGTGTGCGGCGACGATAGTTCATCATGACTCCGTATCCACGGCGGGATCTCCCGCCTACCGGCATCGATCTGGATCCGTGCTGGATCGCTGGCGCTTACTCGGCGGGAGTCTCAGCGGCGAGTCTCGGCAGAGCGTGCGGACAGCAGACGCTGCCCCTGGGTTAGGTTTCTGGACAGTGTCGCGCTCGGCGGGTACCGGAGCCATGTGGTGACGGCCGAACGTCAACCGTGTGATTCGTCGGATTCAACGATGATTTGCCCGGGCCGTGCCGGCCCGGACTGGTCGCTGGGCGCTCAGCTCCGCTGCTGAATGGCGGAGAGCTGCACCAGGACGGCGAGCCGGGCCCGTGAGTCATCAAGATCGAGGCCGCTCACCTCCCAGATCCGGCGGAGCCGGTAGCGGAACGTGTTCGGGTGCACGTGCACCGCGGCGGCGGCCCGGCTGACGTCGCCGAATGCCTCGAGATACGCGTGCAGCGACTCGGTGAGCTCGGTCCCGTTCTGGGCGTCGTAGCGGGACAGCTGGGCGACCGGACCGGAGGGCCTTTCCTCGTCGTCCTCGAGCACCTCTCGCAGCCGGTCGAGGACGGTCTCCAGGTAAACCTCCTCGAAGCAGGCCACGCAGCCGTCCCGGCTGGTCTTGCTGAGCACCCGAACAGTCCGCTCGGCTTCGGTCCTGGCCCGGACCAGCCCCGACAGGGACTGGGCGGGGCGGCCGATGCCGATGACGACGGGATCGCGGTGGCCGATCCGGGCGACGAAGCTGCCCGCGAGAGCGCGGATGCGCCTGCTCGCCTCGTCCGGTTCGCCATGACCCGAGGTCGACACGACCGCGTAGACAAGACGCCCGATCCTGGCCGTCACCGCCTCGGCGTGGATCGCGCTGAGGTGCAGGGTGAGCGCGTCGGCCAGCCGCTGGCTGGCCGACTCCAGCCCGGCGCCGTGGGCTCCGAGCGGCTGGCAGGCGAGAACGCAGAGCGGGCCGCCCGGCAAACCGAGGCGGACCGCCGCGTCGCGGGCCGAGGTGCCGCCGCGGAGCACGGACTCGAGCAGATCCGTGCTGAGCTGCCGGGCCAGGTCGGCCGAGTTGCGGTGGTGCAGCATGTGCAGCGCGGCAAGTCCCGCGGCCTCGGTGAGTGCCTGCATGCGCTCATCGGGCAGTGGTCCCTTGACCGCTACCCACAACGACCCGAGAACCTCCTGGCCGGCCAGGACCGCCACCGCGACTCGCGGCAGCATGTCCCGGTCGAGACCCGGCATGTAGACCGGGCGCCTGCTCCGGTACAGCTCACGGAAGACGCCGCGTTCCTCGAGCATCTGGCGGTACCGCTGCGGCACCTGCCGGCCGAGTATGGTCTCGATCCGGCTGGTGTCGGCCTCTTCCTGACGGCCGGAGAACGCGAGCACCTGTGACGAGCGGTCCTCCACGGTGACCGGCGCGTCGACCAGGGCGCTGACCGCATTGGCAAAGGCGAACAGGTCACCGGCCGGGCTGCCGGCCAGGTCCTCGGTCCCGGTCGGGGTCCAGCGGTCGAGCAGCGTGCGGAGCAGCACGGCCACCTGGAACCACGATGCGGCCCTGGTCAGGCCGAGCAGCGGGACGCCGTGGGCACGCACGGTGTCCCGCAGTCCGGCGCTCACCGAGTCGGGCCGCTTCACGACCAGGGCGGCCGCGTGCAGCTGGCCAAGCCGCCGGATCAGGCCGGTCATTTCCGCCTCGGCGGCCACGCCCACGCCGAGCAGCAGTTCGCCCGGCGAAATCAGCAGGCCGTCCTGCGCGTCGAAGATCGTGACGCCGGTCACCTCGGCGTCGAGCGGCCCGGGCGCCTCGATGACCTCAAGCAGCGTGGTGCCAAGATCGTCCACCAGGCGTTGCAACTGGGCCCCAGGCCGGGGCGTGCCCGAGTTCAACACCTTTTCCAAGATACGCAGGTAGTGAATGGGATAAAGGGGAAGTGCGCGAGTCGGGGCGGCCCGGTACGGCCCCGAGG
>Ga0335074_10006996_pt1 | contig 15634 bp, 9 predicted proteins | sample Lox_Sample_23_FD_206715 | JGI IMG/M metagenome (GOLD analysis project Ga0335074, IMG submission 206715) | Soil microbial communities from Loxahatchee National Wildlife Refuge, Florida, United States - Lox_Sample_2.3 | ecosystem: Environmental > Terrestrial > Soil > Wetlands | place: USA: Florida... | reverse complement strand
CTGGAACTCTCTTACCGTCTTCGGCGACCTCGAGGTGGGGGCCCTCGAGTGCGGGACGCCGCAACAACCCGGTGTCACCCTCGCCGGCGATTCCAGTGTCGAGCAGGGGGGTGAGTTGGACCTGCTGTCCTCCCCTTCCTGTGACGGCGGCGAGGGGGCCTCGCTCACCATGACCGCTGGCACCTTGGACAACCAGGGGACGCTGACCTTCACCAGCCAGACCGGCAGCGAGGACCCCGGCTACCTCAACGGGGACCTGACCAACGAAGGCACGCTGTTTCTTAACGACGGCGGCAGCTTTTACTACGGCGGCGGCAGCCTCCAGCAGACGGCGGGTATCACGACCGTGAGCTCGGGGGCCGAACTGGACCTGGACAACGGCGCGGGTGTGTTCGAGCTTGAAGGTGGGACCTTGCAAGGCACCGCCACCCAGTATTCTGCCGCCTCCGTCGACGGTGGGGTAGACAACAGTGGCGGCAGCTTCGTCCCGAGCTCGGCGAGCTTCCCGGGGTCGTTCGACCTACAGGGGCCGGGCGGTGACTACACGCAAGAAGAAGGAGGGGTGTTCGTCGAGGACGTTGACGGCGACCCCGGCAGCGGCGCGTACAGCAGCGTCGTGATCAGCGGCACGGCCGCGCTGGGGGGCACCCTCGAGGTCAACACGGCTAACTACACTCCCATCTCGGGCGACGACTTCAGCGACATCGTCTCAGGAGGCTCGTCTTACTCCGGCGCCTTTGACACGGTGGTCAACCAGTTCCCCGCTGAGGGCTATGGCTACAACCCGGTGTACGCAAGCGACGAGGTCGACCTGGACGTCGGGACTGCTTATACCCTGACCACTGAACTGACGACGGACTCGGGGACGGGCACCATCACGAGCGCCCCCGAAGGGATCGATTGTGGCTCACAGGGCATGTCTTGTAGCGCGCAGTTTCTTTCGTCCCAGCAAGTCACGTTGACGGCGACGGCCGACGCAGGGTCCATCTTCAATGGGTGGGGCAGCGACTGCTCCAGTTTTGGGACCTCGAGCTCCTGCGAGCTGGCCATGACCTCCGGTATGGACGCGACGGCGGACTTCGTCAGCACGGCGCCGACGACCACTACCTCCACGTCGACGTCCACCACTTCGACGTCCACCACTTCGACGTCCACCACTTCGACGTCCACCACTTCGACTTCGACGTCGACCACCAGCACGTCCACGACGACGACCACGTCGTCCACTACGACCACGACGCCCACTACGACCACCACCACGACGCCTACTACGAGCACCACCTCGACGTCGACTACGACCACCACCACCACCACGGTCCCTCCGACAACGACCACCACCACCACGGTCCCCCCAGTCACTTGGTGGCAGCCTGGTGTGACCTCGCCGAACGTGACTTCGTGGGCTTACGTAATAGGGGAGAGCTATCCCCTGACCATCCCGCCCGTAGTGGACGGGACGGCGACAGATGTGCAAGTGGTCGACGCCGACCTGGGTGACGAAAGCGGCCTCAGTTCCACCGGGATGCCGCTCGCCAGCACGCAGATCGAGGCATCGGTTGTGGCCGTTCATGCCATAGGCGCCCATGCCATCTGCTACGTCGACGTAGGCGGGGCTGAGAACTACCGCTCCGACTACAGCGAGTTCGACCCCTCGGAGCTGGGAACGGCTGAGCCCGGCTGGCCCGACGAAAAGTGGGTGAACGTCACCGACTGGTCGACGCCGGTGCCCGCTCCTTACGAGACCCTCGAGCAGATAATGACCAACCGGTTTGCCCTCTGCAAGGAGGAGGGATTTGACGCGATCGAGCCCGACAACGATGACGCGTACTCCAACGACCCCCTCGGCGGCTTCAGCCTGACGATGGCGGAGGACGAGACCTACCTCGAAGACCTGGCGGCCGTTGCCCATTCCGACGGCTTGGCTATTTTCCTCAAGGACGGCGTCAACGGCGACAGTTTCGTCTCGGACATGGAACCGTACGTCGACGGCACGATCAACGAGCAGTGCTGGCAGTACTCCGAGTGCTCCGAGCTCGATGTCTTCGTCCAGGCGGGAAAGCCGGTGCTCAACGTCGAGTATAAAAACTTCGCCGAGTCGACCCTCTGCCCCGAGGCGCTCGCTTTCCCGATGGTGTCCATCCACGCGGGGGTGAACTTGACCGGGCCGATCGACTACGGCTGCTGGCAGTACGACCCGCCCGTCACGGCTTCCAGCACCACGACGACCACTGCAGCCACTACGACCACAGCGGCCTCTACCACAACAACGAAGGCGACAACCACGACGACGAAGGCCACTACGACAACCACGAAGGCCACCACCACAACAACGAAGCCGACAACTACGACGACGAAGGCCACGACGACTACCACGAAGGCCACCACCACAACAACGAAGGCCACCACTACAACAACGAAGCCGAAAACTACGACGACGAAGGCCACGACGACTACCACGAAGGCCACCACCACAACAACGAAGCCGACAACTACGACGACAGCGGCGACCACGACGACGCGCGCCACCACGACGACTCGGGCGAGCGGTTAGGGCGCAACTTTTCCGGTGCCCGCGGTGCCCGCAGTGCCCGCAGTGCCCGCAGTGCCCGCGGTGCCGGCTGCGCTACCGCTGCTCTCGGCGGCGACCCGTGGTTCTTGGTGCTGTGAGGCGGTGAGCGACTGTGCGCTCCCGGTCCGGGCGGCCTAGTTTGTTGGTCGACGACCACGAAACGGGAGGTTGCTATGAGCGAAACTTTCGCACCCAAGCGTGAGGACCATTTCAGCTTCGGGCTTTGGACGGTCGGCTGGCAGGGGCGTGACCCCTTCGGCGACGCTACGAGGCCCCCGCTCGACCCAGTCGTCTCTGTGCACCGGTTGGCAGAACTTGGCGCATGGGGCGTCACTTTCCACGACGACGACCTGATCGCGTTCGGGTCTGACGATGCGGCAAGAGAGGCAGCGATAAAACGCTTCAGGTCGGCGCTCGACGATACGGGGATCGTGGTCGAGATGATGACGACCAACCTCTTCACGCACCCTGTGTTCAAGGAGGGGGCTTTCACGGCCAACGACCGTTCGGTCAGGCGGTTCGCCCTTCGCAAGACCATGCGTAACATCGACCTCGCTGCCGAGCTCGGCGCCCAGATTTACGTCGCCTGGGGAGGCCGTGAAGGGGCTGAGTCAGATGCGGCCAAAGATGTGCGGGCAGCGCTCGACCGCATGAAGGAGGCATTCGACACGCTGTGTGCCTACGTCCTCCAACGCGGTTACAAGATGCGCTTTGCGATCGAGCCAAAGCCGAACGAACCTCGAGGCGACATCCTGCTCCCGAGCATCGGGCATGCCTTGGCCTTCATAAACGAGCTAGAGCACTCCGATATGGTCGGCCTGAACCCCGAGGTTGGCCACGAGACAATGGCCGGCCTCAACGTCGTACATGGTTATGCGCAGGCGCTGTGGTCGAAAAAACTTTTCCACATCGACCTCAACGGCCAGCACGGGCTCAAGTACGATCAGGACCTGCGCTTCGGTGCGGCGGATGTCAAGAGCTCCTTCTTCCTCGTCGACCTGCTCGAATCAGCCGGTTACGACGGGGCAAAGCACTTCGATTTCAAACCCCTGCGGTCCGAAGGCACCGAGGGTGTTTGGGTCGCGGCAGCAGCGTGCATGCGCACGTACCTGATCCTCCAGGCCAAGGCGAGGGCTTGGCGCGCCGACCCAGAGGTGCGTGAAGCGCTGGCTGCGGCCGGGGTGCCCGACCTGTCCAAGCCGACCCTCGGCACGGGTGAGACGTTGTCCGACCTCCTGAGCGACCGTTCGGCGTACGAGGAATTCGACGCCGACGCTGCCGGCCGCAGGGAGACCAACATCGAGCGGCTCGACCAACTGGCTCTCGACTACATCTTCGGGGTGCGCTGACCAACGCGCTGTCCGGAGCCCGCCGTCTTGGTAGGTGCCGACGCTGGTGGGGACCAGCCGCAGTGGCAGCAGCGCGCTCTATCGCATCAGCCCTTCGGGACGGTGAGCGGAGGGACTGTCGTGCTCGGCACTGTTGGCGGCCCTCCCGGGCCGCCTCCGAAGCCTCCCTGCGACGTCGGAGGGCTGGTTTGTGCCACGTTGCCGGTGCCCTTGGTCAGCCGGAGGAGCACCTCGAGGGTCCCGTGGTCCTGGGTGGTGACGAAACCCGTAAAGCTCGGGTTGGCGATGCCCCAGTTGGCAAAGACGATATTGATGTCGGCGAGGACGTAGATGCTTGCCCCGCTGCGCTCCGCCGAGAGGCTGAACGTCACCGGCTTGGTCTCCCCGTGCATCGTGAGGTCCCCCGTTGCCTCGAAGCTCTTTACCGTGCCGTTGGCTGGGACTGAGCCGAGAGCTATCGGCTTGGTCAGCACGAAGTTGGCGGTGGGGTAAGCGCTCACGTCCATGATGCGCCCGTCGAACTGAGCGTTGCGCTGTGGTTGGTCGCTTACGACGCTGCCCATGTTGGCGGTGAACGAGCCCTTAGACACCGAAGTCCCCAAGACGGTGAGGGACCCCCAGACCTCGCTCGTGCGGCCGACTGCTGTGGACTGCTGGCCGACAAGTACCTCTTGGACCCGGTAGCCGACGACTGAACCGGCGCCTACGTTCCAGACGCCCGTGACCGGGACCGCTGCCGACGAGGCGACCGCACCGGTGGCGGTGCTGCTCCGCGATCCTCCTGGCCCTGACGAAGAGGACGGCAGCGAGAGCTTGGCGGGAGCTGGGCCCTCGATGAAGTGGATGAACACAAACGGTCCTCCCGCTCCGAGGACAACCACCACTCCTACCCCGACGGCGACCCACCTCACGAGATGAGCCGGTCGTTTCACCATTGACGTCCCTCCTGCCGTTGAGGCCCTCCGAACTGCGGCGGCGGCCATGCTCTCGCCGCAACCTGAGAGCGACCTGTGAACCGGGCTTGAGCCGGCTTGGCTCACTTGCTCTTGGCACGGAGGGGCTCCGATAGAGCGCCGTTACAGAGCTGCCCCGCGCACCAAGCTCGTGAGAGTAATTCGCAAAAGGCCGCTCTTAAGAGGTTTATGCGCGAAAACGCGGCTCAACCTCGTTAGAGCGGCGATTGAGGAAATGCTCTCGTGAGTTCTGTACGCGGGGCAAGACAATGCGGGACTGTGAGGGCGGCGGCGGGCAGCGAGGTGGGTGGCGGGCCGCCATGACGTTGAAGTAATTTCCTTGCGTGACCTGGGCCCCCGCTCCTGACCGTTACGAGACGATGGTTTACCGCCGCTGCGGGCGCAGCGGCCTTTTGCTCCCCGCGATCTCGTTGGGGCTCTGGCAGAACTTCGGCGGCACGCGCCCCTTGGAGCACTCAAAGGAGATCCTGCGCAGAGCCTTCGACCTCGGGATCACTCATTTCGACCTTGCGAACAACTACGGGCCCCCCTATGGGTCGGCGGAGGAGACCTTCGGGCAGGCTATGGCCACCGACTTCTCGGCGTTGCGAGACGAACTTGTCATCTCGACCAAGGCTGGCTTCGACATGTGGCCCGGCCCTTATGGTGACTGGGGGTCGCGCAAGTACCTCCTTGCGAGCCTGGACCAGAGCCTAAGAAGGATGGGCCTCGACTACGTCGATATTTTTTACTCGCACCGAGTAGACCCGTCGACTCCCGTGGAAGAGACGATGGGGGCGCTGGCAACGGCTGTACAGCAGGGCAAGGCGCTCTACGCCGGGATCTCTTCGTACCCTGCCGGCGCCACACGCAAAGCAGCGGAGATCCTCGCCGGGTCGGGGGTAAAGCTGCTGATCCACCAGCCGACGTACAACCTGTTCAACCGCTGGGTCGAGCCGGACCTGCTCGACGTGCTCGGCGAGGAAGGCATCGGCTGCATAGCTTTTTCCCCACTCGCGCAAGGATTGTTGACTGACCGTTACCTCGGGGGCGTACCTGAGGGGTCACGGGCCAGCGGCGATGGTTCCCTCTCCCGTTCCACGTTGAGCGAAGAGACCCTCGCGAGGGTGAGGGCGCTGTCCGAGATCGCCCGCCGGCGGGGGCAACGGCTTTCGCAGCTCGCACTCGCATGGCTCCTGAAGGACCCCCGGGTGACGTCGGTGCTGATCGGGGTGAGCAGCGTCGCTCAACTCGAGGAAAATGTCGGGGCGCTCGGGAGGCTCGACTTCAGCGGCGAGGACCTGGCCGAGATCGAACGCTATGCAGTAGCGCCCGGGGACAACATTTTCGGCCGGCCGAAGCAAAACTGAGTTCGCCCGGCCGGTGGCGTCGCCCGGCCGGTGGCTTGGGGCGGCCGGTGGCGTGGCGGCCGGTGGCGTGGGAGTGCAGGAAGCCGAGGCCTGGCGAGCGACGCGGTCCGGCAGAGCGTCCTAAAGGACCGCCCCCAGCTGCCAGGGCGTAAACTCCTCGTCCCCAAAGCCCAGCTCCTCGCTTTTGGTCTTGGTACCGCCGGCCACCGAGACGATGAGGTCGAAAATCTGCCGGCCGGCTTGTTCGAGGCTCAAGCTGCCGTCGAGGACAGGCCCGCAATCGATGTCCATGTCCTCCTCCATCCGCCGGTAAGTGTCGCTGTTGGTGGCGAGCTTGATGCACGGCGCGGGCTTGGACCCGAAGACCGACCCGCGACCGGTGGTGAAACAGACGACGTTTGCGCCGCCGGCCACGATCCCCGTCACCGACACGGGGTCGTAGCCTGGCGTGTCCATGAAGACGAAGCCTTTGGCGGTTATCGGCTCGGCGTACTCGTAGACGGCTGAGAGCGGCATGCTCCCGCCCTTTGCGACGGCGCCGAGCGACTTTTCGAGGATGGTGGTGAGGCCACCCTCTTTGTTGCCCGGCGACGGGTTGTTGTCGAGGCTGGCCCCGCAGCGCTGCACGTAGTCCTCCCACCAGTGCACTCTTTCGACGAGGCGCTTGCCCACCTCCTCACTAACGGCCCGGCGCGTGAGGAGGTGCTCGGCCCCGTAGATTTCGGGCGTCTCGCCCAGGACTGCGGTACCTCCGTTGCGTACGAGCAGGTCGGCCGCCATGCCCAGCGCAGGGTTTGCGGTGACACCCGAATACCCGTCGGAACCGCCACACTCGAGCCCGAGGACCAGTTCGCTGACCGGCACGGGGACACGTTTAACTTCGTTCGCCGCCGCGGCAAGCTCGGTCACCCGTGCGACGCCCTCGCGCACGGTCGCGCGCGTCCCCCCCATCTCCTGGATAGTCATCCCTATCAGCGGAGTTGTGCTGGGCAACTCGAAACCCTCGGTGAGGGCGCGCACCTGGTTGACTTCGCAGCCGAGCCCCAGCACGACCAGGGCGGCGAAGTTCGGGTGCATGGCGTAACCGCTGAGGGTCCGGCGCAGCAGGTCGAAGCCCTCGCCCGAGGGCGCCATGCCGCAGCCCGAACCGTGGGTGAGCGCAACCACGCCGTCGACGTTGGGGAATTGTGCCAATGGCCCGCCCGCGCCGCCCCGGAACTCTGCCGCGATCATGCGTGCGACCGTCGCCGAGCAGTTGACGGTGGTGAGCACCCCTATGAAGTTCCTTGTGGCGACTCGGCCGTCAGGCCGCACGATGCCCTGGAAGGTGACCTCGCCATTACCGGCGCCTGCCGCGGTGGTCCCAGCCAGATTGCCCGAGCTCGGGCCCGGTGCGCTTTGGGCACCCAGGTCCGCACCGAAGGCATAGTCCCGCTCGAAGCGGGCGAAACCGAGGTTGTGCGAGTGGACGTGGTCACCTCGCTTGATGCCTGTTGTGGCGACGCCGATTATTTGGCCGTATTTGCGGACGTCGGCGCCAGCCGGGATGTCCGCCAATGCCAGTTTGTGCCCGGCAGGGATGTCGCCTGAGAGCGTGAAGCTATGCCCGCCGGCGTCGATGTCCTCGCCGGCGTGAAGCGCCCTGGTAGCGATGCCGACGGAGTCGCCCGCCCGCAGGGTCAGGTAAGGCTTGGTTGCCTGTTCGGTCGGAGCCATACTCGACCATATAACAGCCCGGGACGGCCTAGGCGGCTCAGCTGAGAGGACGTCCGGCCGCCGACGAGCGGCGGGAGGCGCGCCATGCCGCCCGCCAGGCGAAGCGGCCGATCACGAACAGTACGCCGGCCAGCAAAAGTGCGAAAAACAGCGGCCCGGCAACGCGCACCACGCCTTCCCATCCCGCCACGAACCCGTTGGCAGCCGAATGCCAGGCTCGCAGGAGCCCCCCTTCGGGTCGGGGAGGGGGCGGGGTAACGACCGTTTGGGCCAGGGTGACGACCAAGGTCGAGTAGGTGGTTTCGTTGGTCAGGGTTTTCAGCTGGCTCTGGAGCTGGTCGAGTTGGCTCTGGAGCTGGTCGAGCTGAGATTGGACGGCGAGTATGCCGCCGATAGTCGTGGCTTTGGTCATGATCGTCAGGTACTGCTGGCGGCTGTCCTGAAGGGCGGTTATCTGCGCTTCCAGGTCGACGTACTGGCCGGTCACGTCGGTAGCCGAGGTCGTCTCGGAGGCAACCTTGCCGAGGGCCTTGACCTGTGCCAGCACGTTGCCGAAGGTCGCAACGGGGACCTGGAGGGTCACAGTGCCTTCGGCGGGAAACCCTGGTCCGGCGGACTGGGTCGAGGTGCTCGCCACAAAGCCGCCGCTCGCTGTGGCGAGGGCGGTCAACTGGTTGACATCGGTTTGGATCCGCTTGAGCGGCACTATCACCGTGACGGCGCCGGTTTGTTCGATCAAAGCGGACTGCCCCAAACTTGCCGCCGTGGCCTGGCCAACGTGCGCCGGCTGGGAAGGTCGCGGAGGCGACGAAGGCAGGCCACGCGCAGGCACTGAAGCTGCTCGCATGGCTTCAGCCCCCGCCGCTCCCGCAGCTTGGGTAGTTGCGAGCTTCTCTGTGTTCAGGTTGACTGCGTAGCCATGGGCCGGCGGGCCGAGCGTTGCGTCCTGGATTGCACCGGCGGAGGCGGCGGGCCCTGCGGAGGTGGCGGCCCCCGTGCCGTGGCCCGCTTGGCTCAGCGCTCCCACCAGGCCCGAAACCCCGATGATGCCGAGGGCGAAAACTGCGGCACCTGCCCACAACCGGCGGCGAGCAGTCCCCCTGCCCGAGCCGTAAGTCGTACGGGCGCTCTTGAGCACCAAGGACAAAGGTCTCGTCATGTCCTGTTGGTGGCGCCGCGGCCCTGCTTTCAACCGGGACGGGCGCAGGGGGATGGTAGGTTCGGCCGGATGGCGGAGGCGGTCCCGATCGTGACCTTGCGCACCGGTCACGTTGACGACCACCATGGCGAGCTCGTCCCCGACCCCTACCGCTGGCTGGAAGACGCAGGCTCGGACGCGACGCGGGACTGGGCCCGCCGCCAGAACGCCGCGACGGAAGCCTTCCTGGCAGCGGTCCCTTCGCGTGAAGCTATCCGTGCCCGCCTCACTGAGATCTGGGATTACCCGAAGTACAGCGCCCCTTTTAGGCGAGGAGACAATTGGTTCCAGGAGAGGAACGACGGGCTTCAGGACCAATCGGCCTTTTACGTAATGCCCGGCCCGGACAGCGAGGGCGAACTGCTCCTGGACCCCAACGTCTTATCCGAAGACGGCACGGTCTCGGTGAGCGCGATAGCGGTGAGCGACGACGGGGCTTTGTTCGCCTACGCCACAAGCGCCGCCGGCTCGGACTGGGCGACATGGCACGTGCGGCAGGTGAGCACGCGCCTCGATCTCAGCGACGTCGTCGAATGGTGCAAAAACCCGCACGCGGCATGGAAAAGAGATGGGTCGGGCTTTTATTACGCGGCCACGGAGAAGCCTGGCCCGGGGGGCGAGCTCGGGAGCGCGGTCGGCATCGAACGGATCGTGTTCCATGCCCTTGGTACTCCCCAGGCAGACGACGTCATCGTGTTCGAGGCGGCCGCCGAGCCGGAGTGGCTGCCTCACGTCGAGGTGAGCGACGATGGTAGGTTTGTGATCATCTCGGTAACGGTGGGCACGGCCCCCGAGACCCGGCTCGAAGTCCTCGACCTGAACGGCGAGGAGAGCGAGACTTCCTCGTTGACAGCGGACTTTTCTTGCCTGGCGTCGGTCGCGGGCAACGTCGGCACCACCTTTTTCGTAGTCACCGACGACAAGGCCGAACGTCACCGCCTGGTCGCGATAGATCTCCGGGCGCCTGGCAAGGACAACTGGCGCGAAATTGTGCCTGAGCGAGACGCCGTCCTTGTCGGGGCAACTATTTGCGGCGGCCGCCTCGTATGCCATTACCTGCAGGATGCATGCTCGAGATTGAGCGTGTTCGAGCTTGACGGCACGGTGGTAAGGGACCTGGCGCTGCCCGAGATAGCCTCGATCGTCGGCCTCCACGACGGGACGGGGATCGAAGGGCGCTCGGACCAAGAGGTTTTCCATTTCGAACTTCGGTCCTTCATCGACGCCGGGACCTTGTGGGCCCATGACGTCGCAACGGGCGCAACACGTGTGCTCCGGCGGTCGCCGGTTCGGATAAGAGCGGACGACTTCGTGACTGAGCAGGTATTCGTGGAGGCGTCCGATGGCGCGCGGGTGCCCATGTTCCTCACCCGGCGTCGTGACCTGGTGCCTTCCGGCGAGGTCGCGGTGCTGCTCTACGGCTACGGGGGTTTCAACATCCCGGTAACGCCGGACTTCTACAAAGCCGACATCCTCTTCGTCGAGCGCGGGGGGATGTTGGCGGTGGCGTCGCTGCGCGGGGGAGGCGAGTACGGGCGCTCTTGGTACGACGCCGGCCGTCTCGCCAACAAGCAGCGAGTATTCGACGACTTTTGCGATTGTGCGCGGTGGTTGGTGGCGTCGGGGTGGGCCCGCGCCGGCAGGATCGCGATAAATGGAGGTTCAAACGGAGGGCTCCTCGTCGGAGCGTGCCTTACTCAGCACCCGGAGCTCTTTGGCGCGGCAGTGCCCGAGGTGGGGGTGCTCGACATGCTCAGGTTCCACAAGTTCACCCGCGGGTGGGCGTGGAAAAGCGATTTCGGCGACCCCGACGACCCTGGCCAGTACCCCTGGGTGCGTGCCTATTCGCCCCTGCACAACATCCGGCCGGGCACCTGCTACCCACCGACGTTGGTAACGACAGGAGACCACGACGACCGAGTAGTGCCCGGTCACTCGTTCAAATTTGCTGCTGCATTGCAGGCGGCGCTCCCGCCCGGCTGCGGCTCGAGAGCCTTGATAAGGGTCGAAACCGGTACGGGTCATGGTCTCGGCAAGCCGACTTCCAAAGCGATCGCCGAACGCACCGACGTCCTTGCCTTCCTCGACGCGGCACTCACCCTGGCGGCCTCCTCGGGGCCCGGATCAAACGGCGATGGGCTCTGAGAAACTCGAGCATGAGCAACACCCGCAAAACGCGCACCAGGGGCAGGCTCGGCGCCCACCCCTGGTGACAGGCACGCCCCAATGACGTGATTAGGTTTTGGGACCACCTCGAAACCGACCTGCAGTCGGTGACGTAATGGCCGACATATACGCAGCGGGGGTGCCGCTGAGCTGACCAGACCTGCCGGCGGCGCATGGGAAACGCCCGGTACCGGCTCCGCCTGGCCTGTTAGCAGCCCGGCGGACCGCTCTCCTCGGACGAGCTCAACGTTACCATCGCGCTCTCCTTTCAGACGGTTGCCCTTGAGCACCTAAAAGTGTGCTCCCTGTCTGGATTATATACCCCCGCTTCGCCGAACGCTACTGGTCCGGCACATCTTGTGGGTAAGGTCCCGATGGCCCCTCCCGTTAGGGCAGGCGCCGCCATTTTGTCGCGTGCTTATGAGGGTGCCGCTCGGGCTGTCGCTGGACGACGAGTTCCCTGGGGTGAACGTGTGGAGATCGTACAATTGGCCTCAATCAGCTCAAAACGGTGTTGGGGCCGACCAGCGTAAGTGATGGAGGGTGAGTGGTTCCCTGCTCGGGGCCTCGACAGTTTGGTGGAGATGGCTGAGGGGGGGCACGTACGCGAAGAACGTGCCAGCCGGGCCTTTTCCCCCGAGCCGAGGGAGGTTTATTCAGCTCGCCATTTCGTGGCATCGGTGCTCGAAAAGTGGGGCTTCGAGTGCGACGACCTCCCGCTGCTGGTGAGCGAGCTCGCCACCAATGCCGTCCTGCACGCCCGGAGCGATTTCGAGGTCACCGTCGTGCGCTCCGGCCCCCGGTTGCGTGTCGAGGTGTACGACCAAAACACCAGGCTGCCGTCTTTCGCTGTGGCGCCTCCCGACGCGTACAGCGGGCGCGGCTTGATGCTCCTTCGTGAGCTTGCGACAGCTTGGGGCGTCGAGTCTCACTCCGACTCCGGCAAGACGATCTGGTTCGAGCTCGAACTACCTGCCGACCGGATCCACGAAGGGTCTTCCTGTTGACATGATTTGACATCAGGTCTACTGAGCTATAGCGTTATGCAGCGACGGTCACTCGCGTCGAGGTTGCGGTTCGCCACCAGGTGTGCCACAGCACGACCGCAACGACCGCAACGACCGCAACGACTACAACGACCGCACCAAGCGCCACACACCCGTTTACTGAGCCGGTCTTCTTCCCCCACTTCGCCGCTCTCCCCGCACCGGGTTGCGAGCTGCCTCCGACATGGAAGGAGGGCTCATGCCCCGGACCGTCGACCTATTCATCGACAGTGACCTGCCGCTCGCTCAACTCGCCCTCAGGGTTGGCGAGGTGGTCGGCCGCACGCTCCTCCCCTCCCCGGACGGGTCACGCTTCGTGCTGCACGACCAAGGAGTTACGGCCTACCTGGCCGAGCACGACTTCCTGGACGACGACGACCTGCCTCTCAGCGAGTTCCGTTACGTTCTGTCCGCTTCTGTCAGGGACAACGACAATTTCGAGGACAGCGCCGAAGTCTCCTACCTGAGGCGGGCCAACGCGTCCGTGAGGCAGGCCACCGGGCTCACTTCTTTACTGGTCCTGGACCTCGAACTGCCCGACCCCGGCCAACCGGCGAGATGAGGCAGCGTGACGCGGGGTTGGGAGCAACCTTTGTCGTGCCGGCACGGACCGGGCAGTGGCAGTTACGACGAGACAGCCAGGCGGGCTAGCCACGAAGAGCTCGCTTCGGCGATGCTCCTCGTCCGGGAGGGCCACGACGTCCGCACCGTCGCCGAAAGGCGCGGTTCTCGCACGCCGGACCTGGTGGCTTGCCTTACACCGGTCGAGGTGAAGTCGTTCTTGCCCTTGGCGGAACGCTCCGGGAGGCCGCCGACACCCGAAGGTTTTGCCAACAAGCTCTTGGTCGCCCGTGGGCAGGGCGCGCAAGTGATCATCTGGGGCAAGGGGAAAGGGTTGTCGCAAAGCACGGCTCAGGCTGGCTACGGCCTCTTTTGCAAGCTCGCGCGCGAGTCGGGGGGTGCCGGGCTCGTGCGAGCCGTACGGGTACTCGGCGATGGCTACGACCTTTCCTATAAGGTCCCGGCCGACCTCCGGGCAGCGAGCCCGGGCAGGCGGCCTCGCCTGGCGCCCTGACCGGCACCCGGCACCCGGGACCCGGCAGCCCGCACCCGGCACCGGGCAACCGGCAGCCCGCAGCCGGCACCGGGCAACCGGCAGCCCGCACCCGGCAGCCGGTACAGGCGGTCGGGGGCGCACCGTCCCCGCACGAGGCGTGCCAGATGGCAATACTGGCGCCATGGCCCCTGCGCCCGAAGTCTGGGAGAGCGCCTTTGACGAGGCGCTCCACCGGCTCGCTCCCGCGGGGGCGTACAGCGAGCGAGGCAGGTTCCTTTCTTGCCTGCCGCCCGGTTACCGGGAAGAAACAGAGCCCGCAGACGCGGCGAGCGATTGGTCGCGCCTTTACGGCGAGGTCCTCGACGGCGATGCCCGCCGCGCCCGGGCAAGGGGCGACGCACCCCATGACACGGGCTCGCCAGGTGATGGCTCCAGCGGCGCAGCGCCGGGCGAGGTCGGGGCACTGGTCCTTGCGCCCTCCCGGCCCGGCGCCGCCGGTGATTTCCACCTCCGGCGTGCGGGACGCCAACGGGTCGAGCTTTCGTCGTTGTTGCCGGTGCTCGAGAGCTTCGGCCTGGCCGTTGTCGAAGCGGTTCCTTGGCACTTCGTCCTCGACGGGACTACGGCCAAAGCCTACCTGGACGACATCGCTTTGAGGGTCGGCACCGCGTATGCCGGCGAGCGGCCGCAGGCGACCGATGGCGAGTTTGCCGGACGGTTTGTTGACGCGGTGGAGGCGGTGCTCAAGGGCCGGGCCGATCTCGGGCTGCTCAACCGGCTGGTCGTAGGGGCGGGTCTCACCTGGAGGGAGGTCAACCTTCTAAGCGCTTACCGAGGGTACCGTCAGGTTGTCGGGGGTCCCCGGGCCGCCGAACGTGCCAACGCAATTGCCGAGGCCCTCGTTGCGTTCCCCGCCGTCTCTGCTGAGGTCGTCAAGCTGTTCCGCTCCCGCCTCGCGGGCGCCGCCGGCCCGACCGGCCCGGCCGGTCCAGCAGGAAAAGCCGCGACGGCAGGGAAAGCCGCGACAGGGGGTGCCCGGGTTGCCGAGCAAGCCGGCCAGCCGGACGCGGCCGGGGACGCGGGATCGGGTGTCGCACGAGCGATGTCGGAGGTCCCGGACCTCGACCGCTACGAGGCATTGCGGGAGCTGCTGTCGATGGTCGAGGCGACGACGAGGAGCAACTGGGCCCTTTCCGGGCCAACAGTCAGCCTCAAATTGTCAAGTGCCGACTTGCCTTTCCTGCCGTCTCCGAGGCCGTTGGCAGAGATTTTTGCCTGGTCGCCGTCAATTGAGGCTCTCCACCTACGCTTCGGTCCCGTCGCCAGGGGCGGGATCCGCTGGAGTGCCCGCCACTCGGACTTGCGGGCCGAAGTGCTCGGGCTCGCACAGGCGCAGGTCAAAAAAAACAGCCTGATAGTGCCGACGGGCGCAAAAGGAGCGTTTGCCTTGCGCGCGCCGGTTTGGCAGTCCGGCGGCCAGCTGAGCGGAGCGGATGCCTACAAAGAGTTCGTGTCGGCAATGCTCGACGTGACGGACAACATCGTCGGCGGTGTTACCGCCCACCCGGACGGCGTTACCTGCCTCGACGGGGACGACCCCTACCTGGTCGTCGCACCGGACAAGGGCACGGCTTCCTTCTCCGACTTGGCCAACGAGCTCAGCGTGGCACGCAATTTCTGGCTGGGGGATGCTTTTGCGTCCGGTGGGAGCCATGGTTATGACCACAAAGCCCTGGGCATCACGGCGCGGGGCGCATGGGCCGCCGTCCGGCGCCATTTCCGCGCCCTCGCGATGGATGCCGACAAAGACGAGCTTCGAGCGGTCGGCGTGGGCGACATGTCGGGCGACGTGTTCGGGAACGGGATGCTCCAGAGCCGTTCCGTCCGCCTCGTGGCCGCTTTTGACCACCGCCATATTTTCGTCGACCCCACGCCTCTTCCCGAGGCGTTCGACGAGCGGTTGCGGCTAAGCCGGCTCGGGCACAGTTCCTGGGCGGACTTCGACATGGCTCGGGCGTCGGAAGGGGCGGCAGTATTTTCGCGGCAGGCCAAGCAGGTCGACCTTTCTCCCCCAGCGGCGAGCGCCCTCGGGGCCAAGGCGGGCCCGATGTCGCCCCCACAGCTGGTCAAGGTGATCCTCCAGGCACCGGTCGACCTGGTTTTCTTCGGCGGTGTTGGCACTTTCGTGAAGTCGCCGGACGAGAGCGATG
>Ga0335074_10006995_pt1 | contig 15639 bp, 17 predicted proteins | sample Lox_Sample_23_FD_206715 | JGI IMG/M metagenome (GOLD analysis project Ga0335074, IMG submission 206715) | Soil microbial communities from Loxahatchee National Wildlife Refuge, Florida, United States - Lox_Sample_2.3 | ecosystem: Environmental > Terrestrial > Soil > Wetlands | place: USA... | reverse complement strand
ACGCAATGAAGTACTCGTCTTTCGTGAAGGAATTCAGCGCTACGGAGACCTTGATGATAAAATGATAAGTCCATGAGAGCGGAGATCATTGAGGATGCGGACATACAGCTTTTCTATCTTTGATATGGTTTTTCTCTAAGTCATCACGTAATGTGCTATAGTTAGCCGGTACTCGGATATGGTCTAAAATTCCATCATCTTTTGAAAGGATCAAGCCGCAGCCATCGAGACCCAGCGCAACCATTTTCACTTGATCGCGAGCCATCTCCCCGACCTCGTCTGTTAGAGCGCAATTCTGGTTGGGGCAGTGTATGCTATGATCGGTTTTAATATAGAAGTCTTCGTAGTTCGATCCGATGGCTACTCGTACGCTTCCGCGTTTATCACGGTCCACATCCTGGAGCAGATTGTGCATGCGCTGGTAGTCTTGGAGGTCCCACACTGTCATATAGATTTAATTTGGGTTTTAATTGTAGCAAGCGGTGTTGTTACTTACAGACGTCGCCGTCACCCTTTGCCAGTTGGTAACAGACAACGAAATTATTCTTTTTACCAATAGCAACAGAATGAAGTCTACTGATATGGCATCCTCTGCCAAGTAAATGTCCCATCAGATTCCCAGGCAGTCCTTGCGAACTAAATCAACTTAGCAGGTTGACAGAATTGCGAGATTTTGGCTTCAGCTTGCGTTCTATATTTTGGTTCATGCCCTTTGTCGGGATTTTCGTCCATCCAAAGCACGAATTCTTTCCCCGGCCCGAAGGCCATGTTGACAACCTTTTTGGACATTTTTATTTTCGGCTTGCAAGCTTGAGGCCAGCACATACAAAGATAGTAATAATTATGGAAACTGAGAATATCACCCGTGCGTTTCAGAACATTTTATGCACTTGTGAAGACTCTTATATTTGCTTTCGATTTCTATTACATAGCGTTTGTCGCTTGGTGGTCTGATGATTTCCCAACGCCAAACATATCAGTTGATGGTCAGTGAGCCAAGATATTGTGGCTTGACACCCTCATCTGTATCAAATGCAATGTGGCCTACCCTAGCCTATGAGAACTCTGTGAGACAAAGACAACTGATGACGCCCAGGTGCTTTGAGTTATTTTTAGTTTAGGTTGGGTCGACTTCCTGCGTGGCTTCTGTTCAGAATTGTCTGGATTTCCCGTTAGTATACATTATCTCCGGATTTGGTAGGTGTACTGTGGGAAGGGAATTCGATGCCAAAATCAAAAATCCGCCAACTTCCACTGCCTGGCCATTTTGTGTAAGCCAGGCCCAAAAGCACCCCACAAGAAATCGGCATTTTTTTTGCCGCCTAAAGACAGCAGGACCTTCTTCCCATAAGTTGTTTGACAAATTGGAATATCTTGAACAAACGTTGGACATTGCGACTGAAGAGTATCGAGAGAGTATTTAACAACGCCGTTGTAGCCAGGTGCTACGTACGAATCGCCCTAGCAGCTATTACCAAGGTTGCCTTGTGCAGGGAATATATCGATGAATGCTAATGGGATTACATTAATGCTCGACTACTGGCAGAATTGAAGAAGACGTAGTTGATTCGGTGCTTATCCGTAATTGATAACCCATATCTCAATGTAAAACATATCATTGAAGGACAGGTATATGGAATAAGACGGGAGATTGCCTCTAAAAATTTGTTGGTTAATGCAATTCAAAAATGCTTTATGTGATTCGTCGCAAGGGCCTGGTCTCGTATCAGGGCAATATGAAAGAATAGTATGAAGCTTAAGGCTAGATGCCATCCACGGTTTGAGCATCATGGCCATCTGACGAGAGTTTCCCGTTACGGAAATCAATCCTTGAAAATTCTAAAGTGTGCGAACTTTTGGAGCCTCAATACTAGGTTAACTGAGGCTCCATAACTCTGCATGCGGCTTTTGACGTGGCACAATCTTTCCGGCTAGAGCACGAAACTGCCACGAGCTAACGCCAGTTATTTATGCGTTGGCCGTAATAGATTGCCAGTTCATTATGACTGCATTTGAAAGTGGCGCACTTTATGGAGGCGAATGGTGTGCTTTGCTGTCATGAGTCATTGAACGATTAAGTTTCAGTCAGCACTTGTCAAATGCGCCCAACGTGTGAAACCTCGGATACTTTTCCCATTTGCTGAACTGGCATATTGATAGAAAAATATTCGGCTCAATAATTTCAAGGGACGTGTTTCATATGATGTTTGGTAGTTCCACACTAAGTCGGCAAAACATGAATAATGCTTGAAGCTGCATATTTGAGTACAGGGAGGTCATAACTTAAAAAATCAAACGCTACCATCTATAAGGCTCTGACCATCCGTGTAAATCAAGACCCATCGCTGTCCGAATGCAAAAGGAAACTGAATACAACGCTATGCTGATGAAGAGATAACTATGCCAAAACAGCGCCAATCAGGAGACTATGCCAATGAGATCTGCTCCGCAGCCACATGCGCCTTAACAATCAATTCATATCATTCCGCTCTGTCATTAATCATGACCATCGTATCGTATCTATCATATCATCTTACTCGTATGCTCGTAGAACTGTTAGATTCATTCAGAATCCGAATCCACCTCCATCGAATACGTATCCGTATCGTAGTATGGCAATGAATGTAATCCCAACTCCTCTACATTAACGTCCACATCTGGCTCGGCAACTTGCATCCGAGCCACTTCATCATCGCTCTCCGGCTCATCCAGCTCTACAATCATTTGTGGAGGATCATCGAATATGAGACTGGTTCGGTCTTCCGTCTTGCGCCTCAACCGCCTTGCGCTCGAACCAGCCTCATTGGCATCAACTAGTTGCAAATCTTCATCATCCGTATCGCTGCCAATGCTTTGACTTATCGTCCGCTTATGGTGACTCCCTGAGCTCAGGCGTTTATTGCGACGCTTCTTCCGCTCTTGTTTAACCCAGGCTTCGCGATCGTCGCTGTGATTATTGCAATCCAACTTCTCCAGGCCGTCGGCTAGCATGCACGCTTCTAGATCGCTGGCTGTCGGATGCGGATGTCTGTCCCTTGCACAATCGGATTCGGCATCTTCATAGTGATCGGGGTGTACTACAGAAAGTGCGTCATCGCTTTCGACATGAACATCACTATCTCGTAATTCCTCAAGTGTGAAGTTCCCCTCCGACCTTACTCTATATCTAATAGGAGATGTCTCTGGGGCGGTATCGGGCATTTCGGGCTCGGAGGACAGGGAACGTGGTGGACTGCCGGACGAATCCGAGGATGGTGATGACGACCGAGGAGAAATGTCTTCAGGGCGCACCGATGGATTGTATTTGACCTGCTGTCCTTGACCAGCAGTGTGTAAGTCTCCTTTCGCTGCAGGAAACGGTCTGGAGAAGTTATAAACTCCATTACGTCTGGTGGAGCGTGGGGTTCTGCCAAATGTAAAAGTTGGTGATGTAGGAGTCTCCGGCGGAGAGGAAGGTTCGGCAGGTTGAGGAAACGCCAGATTGGGCGTAAGAGGTCGCATCATTGCGAAATATCCGAGGTTGCCGCAGACAATTATTGTCAATGGCGGTGGAGTGGTGAGCGGATGTTTGCTTTAACGTCATCAAGGTGTCAATGCCCTAAGTAGATATCTCCAACGTGGAGAAGAAAGACGAGGAGAAATGTAGTTCATGATAAGCAATTCGGTCGAGAATCAACGCTCGTGCGCGCAGTAAGGGGTCTGGGGGTCTTTGTGGATATATCTTTTCGAGGGATAAGGGATCCGGCCTCAGATACCGAAAAGGGTCAGGATGACCTTGAACCGCCCACGGAAGTACAAGGACCAGGCAGTAGCAGCGAATAGCCAGGATAAGGCGGCCTAAACTCACGAACAGCGTTCAGGCTGATGGCGCAAGAATGGTGTTATCGGTATTAAATAGGGGTCTGACAGGTTTCACGTGTCGAGTCAGGATGAGTTGCTGTCGTGAAATGAACTTTCTCGTCTGGTCAAAGTAGGGAGTCCCAGCTCTTTATAAAGAACACCGAACTCGTAGCGATCATTTCCGCTGCAAAAAAAGGGCTCCTTGGGTCTTAATGATGGATAAGATTCTTCCAATAGCCTGTTGGGCAGCAATACTTCCCTAGGCTATCCCTTGCCTGCCGAAACAGATTGCAATCGGTCAGGTTGGTATTGGAAACCTCTCCATGCGCCGACGATGCTTTCTCGCCTTCAAGGACAACATCGAAAAAAAGGATGCGTTGTCAGCGCAAGACGTAATTTCGGGTAGAAGGCGGGCATGGGTATGCGCAGCCCAGAAGAAAGGAAGCCGTCCAATTGAAGTTATTTGTCGATCTGATTGAACAATAACTTCCGTACAGCGCTTGAAAGGTGCAGCGACTCTTTTGAACTGTGCGCTCTAATGGGCTCACCGAGGCAGGGATGCCTTGAATGCAAGGCTTCAATTTAGGGAAATCGCGTTCTCGCAAATGGAGACCGTAATGTGTAGACGCGTCAATTATACTTAAGATCCGCTGAATAAATTTTAAACTTTCGTCTTTGCAATCATGTCTCTCCTGTCGAATCACCTAGAGCAAATTTCTCTGTCTTCAGAGTCTATAGCCACTCTTCCGTTCGTAACATCTTGGCCTTGTAGTTACTGCTAATAACCCCACCACAGCTTCCCACCACCAAGCATTTTCAGCAATGCTCTTCTCACGCCTCACGACATCACAGCCTTGATCCGAGACACTGAACCTCACGAGCGTGCCCTCTTTTCCGTTCCACCCCCGCCACCTTCCAGCACTTCTTCGTATGACCCCAAAGTCAGTATATCTGGCCGTCGGCAAACGGTCTTTAATGTTACCGGCGGCGAAGTAACATCCAGCGCCGTCAGTGCTTCTCGGGGTCCGCGGCGTAATACCGCTGTAGCAGCTGTACTTGGCGCAGATCTCAATTCGGAAATTCGAAAAAGTGAAAATCAACAAAAGGGCGAGATGGATGTTGAGATTCTGCTTAGGGGCGCGGAGAAACTGGGAGAGGTGTATGTGATGGAAGGTGCGAAGGAAAAGATTGCGGCGCTGAGGGCAAGGTATTCAAGGGTAACAACGAGTCTGGCGCACTACGAAGGAAAAGTAGCAAGACAGACGAGGGAGTTGGAGCGGATGAATCGACCTGAGGATTGGGAAGGCGATGAAGTTGGTGATGAGGACGAAGGTGCCCAGAATGAGGAAGATGATGGTGAGGAGGTAGAAATTACAGAGGAGGATCTGAGGAAGGAGGAAGAAGAAATCAAGGAATTAGAGAGGAAGAAGAAAGAGCTCGAGGACAGAGTTAGTGGTATGGAGAAGGACTTGGGAGGTTTATTACGATGACAGATTCAAGCATTAGTACTTGTCCTTTGGAGTTCCGGCTTGCAGAGCGTCTATACCTCTGTGGTTGATTGGTAACGGTTGATCAATGGACATTGATTTTGAATCTTTGGGGTGCAAGCTATGGAATACTCACCATCTTTTCATCTTTAATCTGCAGTGCTATTCTTATAATGTGCATCTGTCCGTCCGGCTTTCTGAAACTTTACACGGCTCAGAGCCTGATAGGACCCCACAACTTGTAGCTTGAAACATCGCCAGATGATCGCGAAGTTGTACTAATATTAGTATTCAAAACTGAACTTACCTAGAGACCTTTAAAAATTAAAATTTGACCAACTTTCATCCATCTCTCACCCAAAAGCTATTAACAGAAAGATCTCAGCCTTGTGTAAAGTGAGCAGCCTTGATATTCTTGAAGAATGTATCAGGGTTCACTTAGCCTAGCTAGAGAGAACGAGGTTATCATGAGGTAATTAATGTAGACTCTATAACTATCCAAGTAGTCTCAATTCTCGAGAAATTGAGCTCTGGCAGTCAAGATATGTAAACGAACTCATGCTCGAGGCTGAAATATTATTGGTAGCCTCACATGAACCATTTAAGCCCGAGTGGGACTAGCGCCAAGCCTCACCTTACCTTTTTGAGCCGCGAGCGACGAAGGTCGAGAGCCGTTCGCAGTTTGTGATCGCCACTCCCTTTCTATTCACCCTCTATTCTCTTATTGTGTGGTGCGTCGTACCTGCTCCCTGGCTATTTATCGCACCACATCACCTCTCAACATGAACTCCAATCAGAACCAGGGTCAGGCAGCTGGTGGCCAGCAACCTGGGCAACAGCAGGCACGACCGACGCTCTTTAGACCAGAGCAGATGCGCAATTTGCCAGATGGGTTCTCTGCAGAGGAAAAGCAGAAGTGGGAGACCGGCTTGATTCATCTGTACAAGCAAATGGAATCAAATCCACCAGATAGCAAGGCCCATATGGAAGCCCGGAAAAAGATACAAGACTTCTCTAATACACTGCGGGGTAAGATACAACTTGCCAGACAAGCTGCCCAAGCTCGACCACCCAATTCGACTGCGGTACCATCAGGTCAAGACGATGTAGTTGCGCCAAATCAAAACGCCGTCCAAGGAGCGAGGCCCCCCTATAAATTGTCGGAGTCGATGGCGCAACATGTTAATACATTTCCTTATGCGCTTCCACCACATATTGCCCCCGGCTCAGACGAAGGAAAGCAATGGTTGCAAGAGGCAAAGACAAAATATACCAAGTCTCTCATGGCTATGGAAAGCACACAGATGCAGTTAAAGGCCCTAGAGAACATGGTGAAACAACGGAATGAGCAAGTCAGCCCACTGAATGAAAATGAGCAAAAGGAATACATCACGAAGAAGGAAAACTTGCAGAAAGGGCATGCAGATGCCAAACGATATAGTGAGAATTTTAGGAAGCAGCAAGAGCATTATAATGAGTTGGCTGCACAGAAGGCAGGCAATGGATCAGCAGGGACTGCTCGAACATCGATGAGTGTTGCACAACAAGCTCCCAGTGCAGCCCAACAGAACACCGAAACTGTGAATGCAGCGATGCAGGCTGCGAGAAACCAGCAGATGCAAGGTGGAAGAGCTAATATTCCTGTTAATGGCCAACTAGCGCAACAGAATGAACAAGCGCCTCCAAGTCAAGCGATGAACGCGCCTTCTCACCAAAACAATGCTCAAACTGCGGGCGGTCAAGCGTCAAACATAAAAGTTGAACCGGGAGTCAATCAACCTCAAGTGAATACAGCTCTAGCGAACGCTTCACATATGCAACAAAACCTGTCTAGACAGCAAAATTCTCCACATTCAGCTGTACCACAATCTGCAACCTCAACCGGACCTCCTCGACCCTTATCGCATCCAGCTGCTCTAGCACAAGCTGCTAGAACTTATTCTAATACCCAAACTTCCGGAACACCGAATGTTATGGGCGCTGCTTCTCACGCGCACCCATCAGTTCCCCGCGAAACTCCAAACATAAACACTAATAAAATGCCGATCCCAAAACAACTTCCTGACAGAGCCATCGCACTACCGCAACCAGTACCGATGCAGCCTTCACGTCCAACCATTTCAGGAGGACCAACGAATGCGGGGAGTGGGCTTATGGGCCAACCAGTGTTGCAGAAGACACCGGGTTTCAACCTTGAGGGCGAAGGCGAAAGAGTCATGAACAAGCGGAAGTTGGACGAGCTTGTGAGGCAGGTCACGGGTGGAGGTGAAGGGCTTGACAGTGGTGAGGGTTTGACACCTGAAGTAGAAGACGTGAGATTCCCTTTTTGGTTCCATTTCAGCATATATTTGTGCGGTTCCTTACATCTACAAAAACATGTCCCACGTTGTTCTTGATCGTCCCAATCTCGTTTACTAATATCGCTCTACAGTGTGTCCTCTCAGTTGCCGATGAGTTCGTTGACCAAGTCATCACTGCAGCCTGCAAATGTGCCAAGGCTCGTGGTTCGAAGACACTGGAGATTCGTGATATCCAGCTCATTCTGGAACGTAACTACAACATCCGCATTCCAGGCTACGCCAGTGATGAGATCCGGACGGTCAGAAAGTTCCAGCCTGCTCAGGGATGGATCGCCAAGATGAGTGCTATCCAGGCGGCCAAAGTCACCGGCGGTAAGGGTGACTTGTAAGAGGTTACCACTGTATTTCTCTAGAAGCTGTCAGGTTTCGTCATTATTGGACAAGATGGAGGCGATGGCGTATTGGTTTCAAGCGTGATGGGGCGGACATTGACAAGGCGTTATTCACATTTTGTAACGTATCTGCATTTAAGCAACCTGCTAGAGCTAGATCAAACATGAATCCAAGCCTAGACCTTATCAAATGCCTATACCCTCAGGTATGTCTTCCGAATCATGATCACGTGATACAATTACCCCGTTTACCAATCAAATTTGGGTATTGGAGCGCGAGTAAAAGTTTCCTCGTCTGAGTAGTACATGGTATTGACCCTCACTATTGCATATAATTTCATACACTTCATTCGACAGCTAACCCAATGTACGCATGGTATTCAACACGCCTGTATTGTCCATCGCCTTACCTGAATGCGGCTGCCAATGAAAACGTCACCCGTAATTCCGCGTCTCGCTTCTACCTGACTAAGACATGGCTCAGTAAGGTAATGAAGCTACCTCACTATTAAACAACACCCAAACCAACGACCGAATCCTACATCAAATTCACATCGATAAGCTGTTCTTGCGAAACTTGGATCACGAGATTCATATCCACTCTTCTCCTTCTTTCACGCGCAGCCTGACCGTACTTGACGCGAGCCGCCAGGAGCTACAGGTCAAAGAAGGCGCTCATAATTTGTCGACGACAACGATATGCCCAGCAAGACCCCTCATACAAACGGCACCGATCCAGTCGAAAATGGCATCAACGGGACGAAAGACGTTGAGATGAAGGAAGATACGCCGTCATCCATAAAGGGTGGCAAGGGCAAAAAGGTTAAAGACAGTGACGAAGAGATGACTGTTGTAGTACCTCCATCAAAGGGTTCCAAGTTGTCGGCACCTCCACCCCCGGATACCGACGGCGATGTGATTATGGTTGATTCTGGGAAACCTGCGGATGCAACTCCTGCGGAGCTTGAGGTCGACCCGGTAGAAAAAGCTATCTCGGGTATATAATCTCCCCTACGCCTTGATGTGAACAGCTGAGCTAAATTTGGTGGCATCTCCATAGACATCAAGAACAACTTCGCACTGCTAGAGCGTGCCGTCAGTCTTTTCGATGCAAGATTCTCCCTTCGAGCTCTACGATCAATCTCGTCTATACGCAAACGCCTCAATCCTGATATCCTGGCCCAAGTCATAGTAGAAACATACCCAGCATCAAATAGCATCGCGAAAGGCCTTCTCACTGCTATCAATAAAGAGCATGCAACTTTTAATCGACAGTCATCGTCCGAGATGGAAATAGACAGTGACCCAAAAGCCTCTTCAAAGTTAGGAATTAAGAAGGAATCGAAAGACATTATTCCTGAAATCGACATTTTCCTTGGTATTCTCGTCCAGGTCCACTTCCTCGATACAAAAGCGAACAAAAAGGGTGCCGAGTTCTCTAGACACTTGGCCGAACGAATACATTCCCTCAACCGCCGCACTTTAGATTCGCTGTCTGCACGCGTCTACTTTTACTATTCAATGTTTTGTGAACAGCTAGCACCTCTTCCTCCATCTCCGAGCTCACCAATGATCTCGATCAGGCCGACTTTACTTGCCGCTCTTCGGACCGCTGTTTTACGCAAAGATATTGATACACAATCTACCGTTATCGTACTATTACTTCGAAACTACCTCGCGACCTCTCACATTACCCAGGCTGATCTGCTCGTCTCTCATACTAAATTCCCAGAAAATGCATCCAACAATCAAGTCGCCAGGTACCTGTACTATCTAGGCCGAATTCGCGCGATACAACTCCGGTATACTGAGGCACATGAGCATCTTACTGCAGCTACGAGGAAAGCTCCATCAAGTCCTAGTGCTGCTGGCTTTTCGCAGACTGCAACAAAGCTCCTCCTGGTTGTTGAGCTTCTGATGGGAGACATTCCTGACCGAGCTACCTTTCGCATGGCGAGCCTTGAGCGGGCCTTAGCTCCATATCTGCTACTCGTACAAGCAGTGCGGGTCGGCAACCTGGAAGATTTCGAGATAGCCATAAAGCAACACAGCGAAACTTTTCGACGGGACAGCACCTACACCCTAATTCTTCGTCTCCGCCAAAATGTCATCAGAACTGGTATTCGTATGATGTCTCTGTCCTATTCCCGAATTTCCCTTCGTGACATCTGCATACGCTTGCATCTAGGAAGTGAGGAGTCTGCGGAGTATATTGTTGCCAAAGCGATCAAAGATGGCGTTATTGAAGCTTCACTAGATCGAGAGAGGGGTTTCATGAAGAGCAAAGAAATCGGAGATGTGTACGCTACGAGGGAACCGGGAGAGGCTTTCCATGATCGTATTCGAGCGTGTCTCGCCCTACATGACGAGAGTGTGAAGGTGGGTGTTATCTCACGTTTATACCATGTTACTAGAGGATCTACTAACTTTTAACACTAGGCAATGCGCTTCCCAATGAACCAGCACCGACTCGAACTAAAGAATGCTCAAGAGGCACGGGAACGCGAACGTGAAATGGCCAAGGAGATCCAAGACGGTGATCTAGACGAAGACGACTTGGGTGGGGAGTTTGAAGGCATGTGAGGGGATGGGGAAACAGTCACAAAGGGGTTCGTTGAACGGGTTGAAAGCAAGGATTGGTGGCACTTCATATATTGTATTGACTTGCCTTACTAATCATACATAAGTTAAAGGATGACACATACGAAAGATGTCATCTCTGGCTCTGCTACATTAGTCTCATGATACATGCATTCGAGCCCTCTTCGGGTGCGAAAGGCTCCGCATTAATCGAATTAGATCTTCTTTTATACCAATCTTGTATTTTTTTTACCTGCAAATATGGCGATTTTGACTGAAGTATGAAGAAATGCTGGTGTGACTGCCCAGTAATACCTTACAGAAAGGTAGTGTTCCTCATGATGAGAAATTGAGCTTTCAGGTTTGTTACAAACAGCGTTGCTATGGTTGCTGCCTGTCCGCATTCGGCCCGCAACAGTGCAATAGTTTGAATTCACAAACGCGTTGCTGACAGTACTTGCTTTACTTAAAATACAATTGCCGCTCCCGTTCCGAGTGAATTTCAGAAACATAATGCCACTTTCACCTACTCAAGCCTTGATCTCAATATATTCCCGAAAATGAGGAAATGCAAATTGTAAAGTAGGGAAAGATGCCTCCGTCAAGTCGCAAACACGGCGGCCGCGTTCTCGCGTCACTGCGCTCACCAACTGCCAAAACCCCTGCGCCACACAACGCAAAGAGCACGATCTGCGTCTCGGAGTTCCTGAACGGCGATATCTGGGCAACGATGCCTTCCGCCTCTGCGCGTCGCATGTCCGTCACGCCCAGCGTAGCCTCCACGGCAACGACCAAGCCCTCAACAGCGGAGCGAAATATCGATAATGTGGTGCTGGGCGACATGATGTTCCGGGCTTGGTATCCTAGTTACCATGTCAAGGAGATTGTAGGGAAGGAGGTTGTGGAGGGCAAGAAGGAAATGCTGGAAAGGCTGTATGTTTGCAATCATTGCTTTAAGTATTCGAAAGAGTTGATGAATTGGGTTTTGCATGTGAGGGCTTGTGAAAGGAGGGGCGGTGGAGCCTTGGGGGTCGTTCCGGGCAGGCAGATATATACGCATGGTAAGGGGACATGGAGTGTGTGGGAGGTTGACGGAGAAGTTGATACTGTGAGCTTTGTCCTAAAATTGTGCAGGCGCCGAGGCTGACATCTGAGGGTTATAGCTCTACTGCCAGAATCTCTCCCTATTCGCGAAGCTTTTCCTCGATAACAAATCTGTTTTCTTTGATGTCACAGGCTTCTATTATTTCCTATTGGTGCACAAGAAGCCAAGCGGTGAGCAACAAGTTGTCGGTTTCTTCAGCAAGGAGAAGATGTCTTGGGACAATAACAACCTTGCGTGCATCCTCATCTTTCCTCCTTGGCAGCGCAAGGGCCTGGGGGCTCTTCTCATTGGCGTATCATACGAGATCTCTCGCCGGGAGCAGATTATGGGTGGCCCCGAGAAGCCAATTTCAAGTCTTGGGAAGCAAAGCTATCTAAGGTTTTGGAGTGGGGAGATTGCGAGATACTTGCTTGGGGCGAAGGAGACGGACAGGAAGAAAGGGAAGGGAATGGTCACTTTGGATCAGATCAGCAAAGACACTTGGATTTGTGTGGACGATTGCTTATGCGCGCTGAGATATATGGGTGTCGCGGTTGCGGCAGGGAAGGGAAAGGGAGAACTCCCCAGGGTTAGGATTGATAAAGAGAAGGTTAGGGAATGGACGAAGAGTAATAGTGTAGGGTTAGAACCGGTTATCGACGTGGATGGCTTCCTCGAGGGCTACGGATATAAAGAGGCAATCGATGAGGAGATGGAAGAGTGAGCTCGCAGGTGCTGGCTATACGACGCTTTTCAATCATTGTGGCGGGAAACACTGGCCAGAAAATAGAGATTGGACAATTCGTCTCGTGTGCAGCCAGACAGACTGCTGCTTAGGAGGCGATAGATTCCCCGCGGAAAGCCTAGAGGCTTTCTGACCAGCACCAGATTGTTTCATGCCACCAGCAACCGACAGTATCGGTATCGGTATGACTCTTGAAGCTACCCTAGGTATGAAGTCGTGCTGAAGTGCAGCTACCTCCTAGCCCTCAGCATCAACGCCAACGCCCTAACATAAGTAGGATGATGGCACTATTCTATGAGCTGGTGTCACGACAACTGAGACTTATTCAACATGGGAACTATGATTCCAAGCATTCAGTGAGGAGACTAGATATAATGTAACTAAATCCTCTATCTACCGCGTTCATCTATCCCTGTATATTGTTGTATTCAGCGACGTAACTTTCCTCGCGCCACTAACCTCAGCTTCGGGAAAAAAACATCAACTTTATGGAGCTACGTACGACACTTTTATGATCAACATGCGAACTTGTCTACGTCCAACATCGAGCTGCTAAAGCTCTTAAAAGCCAAGCACGTACAATTAACGTCTCATCGTCTCTAAAAGAGGTTGCGAAAGTAAACTTCAACCCCCCTGCAAGAACAGCTCCTTAATGATTGACACCCGTCCGGGACAAGAAAGACACAGCTCAAGATTCTCAGAAGAATTCCGAATCGGCAGCGCCAGAAGCAGAGTCCAAGCCAAAAGAGAAATCGATGGCAGAGCTGGATGAGGAGCTAAAGCTCAAGATGGAAGGGATCTTAGGAGAAGGTGGCGTCTCGGGGCTGGAGTACGAGGATGGAAAGGCAGTTGCTATGAAGAGGGGTGTGAAGAATAATATATTTAGATTGATTTGATGCTTGGGTTGAGCTGGAGGTTATGAACGTATGTGGGTCGGAGAGACTTTGGCATTGTGGTCCTAGTTGACTCGAGGTGTATCATGACATATATGCATCCAACGGAGTTTAATTGGGAGACTGAGTTCTTTAGAGTAGTTTAAGATTCATTTCAATTACTTTTGAATGAATACCAGGGATGCAACACATACCTTAGTCACGTGTTTTCGAGTGATATGCGAGTGGCTGCTGTAAGGAAAGTTGGTCAATTTTGGCGGTGACGTAAATGGTTCTGGCCTCCCATCCAAACCAAGACTTCAATCTTGAAACTACCTCCAACGTTCATTGTCTCATTTCATCACAAATTACTTCTCGATTGACTTCTCAGCTGTATTGCATTACATCACGGAGATAAATCAGTACTCAAATAACTCTTTGGTGATTTACTTGGCCCTTTACTCCGTCTCAGAGCCAAAGGTCAATCGTTGTTCTTTACCTTCCAAACAGCCTCATTCTCATATCTTATAAGTACTTTTTGATAAATATATAAGTTTCATCCACCTATCTACTCTTTCTGGTTAAGTTCCATAACCAGCTTTCTCAATATGCCTGTCACACGTCGTGCTGCCGCCGGAGGTGCGCCACCACCACCCAAGCCAGCACCAAAATCTAGAGGCAAACGGGCAGCTGAGGGCCAATCCTCGAAAATTGCTAAGCGTAGCAAGACTGGGGAGAATAACAAAGAGCAGAAGATTATAGAAGGCGAGAAGAATGCTTTTGATGAAGCAATGGCCGACGAGTCTAAAGTCAAAGAGGCCGCCAGAGAAGAAGCGCAAAAATCGGAGCAAATAGCCAGTAACAAGGATTCCCTGATCGAAGACTCAAAGCGGGAAGCCGTAATGCCATCCTCCATTCTTGAGAAGGGGATCATTTACTTCTTCTTTCGTGGCCGTGTCAACATTGACGAACCGCATGGAGTGGAGGATATAGCTCGAAGCTATATTGTCCTTCGTCCGCTGCCAATTGGTACCAAACTCGGTGAGGAACCGCTTGAGGATGCTGGTAACGCACGGTTACTTGTGCTACCAAAGAAAGTCCTTCCAAAAAGCAAACGGGACCGTTTCTTGGTGTTCGTTGAGAAACATGGAAGTTCCGTTAAGGATTTGAAAGAGACCTTTGTCGCTGGTAATGATTATGCTACTAAGACTAGTGGGTGAGCTATCCTAAAGGCACTTTTAAAATATACCTAATTAATGTAAATTTCTAAAGGACAAGCCATGCCCCTGCCGCATCACCTATCGCTGAGGGTATATACGCTATCACTTCCACCGGCCGTGAGTCCCACCTAGCCTACCATATTACCATTCCCGACCCACTTGGAGAAGTCCAGAAAGACATCGGAATCAATAAGAAAGGAAGTTATGTAGTATCAGTCAAGAACCCCACAACTCCCGCTCCGGGAAACGTAAGTCTTCCCAAGATGGCGGAGTATCCTGAAAACATCATGCAGAAATTTCGCGGCTTGCGCTGGATGCCGCTCGAGCCGGAATTGCTGGACTATAATAATACGCAAATCTTGATCATTGGTGAAGGATTGGGAAGTGTTGAGAAAGCTACCGAGGAGCAGGAAGGAGATGCGGAAGACGGGAAGAAAGAGGCGCCGGTTGAGGAGATAGAGAAGCTTGAGGACGAGGTGAGTTTGCAGTTGTCTTTGTTGGCATGTGGAATCTCAGGGCTGAAACTCTTACGTTCATAGGATCAAATTCGGGTGGAACATTTGAAGGGCGATGATGCTGTCTTTGCGGACTTGGGTTTGAGTTCAAAGGAGTACCCGAAGATGCAGACTACCTGGTGAGAGTCAGCCTTTATGTGTCATTAAGAGGCAAGACTATTGTGTTGCGTGCAGTTTTGGCGGTCATATCTCTGCGTTGGCTTTCGCAGTGGGCGTTCACGTTGTGTGGTGGTCTCATTGTATCTTTGATGGAGAGTGTGCATCACGGAACATTTCAAGGGCGATCAAAACGCGATCGTCACAAAACGAACCTTCCAAAGTTTTGATATCCATCTGTTTTTCTGGTCAACATTTGAATTTAGCTTTCAACTCTTTCAAAATGAGAATCGGCTACGCTGAAATGGACCCTCGAAGGCCCTATTCTTCTTTTCCTCAGAAGCGAATGTGGAATCCTATGGAAGTAAAAAGGGTCGGGTGAGACACAGCATATGGTGAAAGAGGGAATCCCATTGCTGCAGCTTCCCGTCTTACTATAAGTCGTCTTCTGACCTTTCGAGATACACATTTGAGCAGGGTGTCTTTATTTGTTTGTTTGCCTTTTTTT
>Ga0335074_10006993_pt1 | contig 15641 bp, 14 predicted proteins | sample Lox_Sample_23_FD_206715 | JGI IMG/M metagenome (GOLD analysis project Ga0335074, IMG submission 206715) | Soil microbial communities from Loxahatchee National Wildlife Refuge, Florida, United States - Lox_Sample_2.3 | ecosystem: Environmental > Terrestrial > Soil > Wetlands | place: USA... | reverse complement strand
GTATCGATGACGTTCAGCATGATGATGCGCTCGGCCTCCTGCATGTGTTCGGGGCCGATCAATTCTTCTTTTTCCTTGAAACGCCGCTGGAGCAGATCGTTGATGTGGTCTTCGATCTCGCTGCGCAGCATCCCGTTCAGCTCCTCCAGCTCGATCTTGACGCCGAACTGGCTGAGGACGTCCGATTGCAGGCCCGCCAAATCGAATTCGGTAGCGTGCAATTTCTCGGGACACCGCATGTCGATGAACGAGGCCACAATCCCCTGGATGATCTCTTTAATTCGCTCGGATTGATCGGTGCCTTCGAGCAACTGGCGGCGCATCCCATACACCGCCTGGCGCTGCTTGTTCATTACGTCGTCGTATTCGAGCAGGTGTTTGCGGGAGGCGAAATGCTGGGCTTCGACGGCTTCCTGCGCCGCGGCAATGCGCTTACTGATGAGCCGCGACTCGATGGGGACGTCTTCTTCCATGCCCAGGCGCAGCATCAGGTTCTGCATGCGCTCACCACCGAAGATACGCATCAGGTCGTCTTGCAAGGACAGGTAAAAGCGCGAGCTTCCCGGGTCGCCCTGGCGCCCGGCGCGTCCGCGAAGCTGGTTGTCGATGCGCCGCGATTCGTGCCGTTCGGTGCCCAGCACGTGCAGGCCGCCCGCCTCAATCACTTCGTCGTGTTCGGAGGCGGTTTCGCCGCGGAAGCGAGCGAAGAGCGCATCCCATTCGGCGCGCTCCGGCGACCCGGCGGGGCTGGTCTGGTAAAGATCCGGATCTTTGTTCTGCTTCTTCAGATATTCCTTGGTCAGGAACTCCGGATTCCCGCCCAGCAGGATGTCGGTGCCGCGGCCGGCCATATTCGTGGACACCGTGACGGCGCTTTTGCGCCCGGCCTGCGCGATGATGAACGCCTCGCGCTCGTGATTTTTGGCGTTCAGCACCTCGTGCTTGACGCCCATCTTCTTTAGCAGGCTGGACAGCCGCTCGGATTTTTCGACCGAAATGGTGCCCACCAGGACCGGCTGACCCTTCTCGTTCAGGGTCTTGATCTCTTTGGCCGCGTTGCGGAACTTTTCTTCTTCGGTCCGATAGACCATGTCGTGAAACTCTTTGCGGACCATCGGACGATTGGTGGGAATCACCATTACATCCAGTTTGTAGGTCTTCTCGAACTCAGCCGCTTCGGTTTCAGCGGTTCCGGTCATGCCGGCCAGCTTTTTGTACAGGCGGAAATAATTCTGGAAGGTAATGGTGGCGAGCGTCTGGTTTTCGCGCTCGATTTTCACGTTTTCCTTGGCCTCAATAGCCTGGTGCAGACCGTCGGACCAGCGCCGGCCCGGCATTACGCGGCCCGTGAATTCATCCACGATGATCACCTGGCCGTCCTGCACCAGGTAATCCTTGTCGCGTTGAAACAAAACATGCGCCTTCAGGCCCTGCTGGACGTGATGCAGCGTGGCCCAGTTCTCCGGCTGATAAAGATTGCCGCAGCCGAGCAGTTTCTCCACCTTGGCGATGCCTTCTTCGGTGAGCGCCGCGCTGCGATGTTTTTCGTCGACGGTATAGTCGCCGGTGGTGTAGCTTTCGCCCGGCTCCTTGCCCTTGATTTCTTCGCCGCGCACCAGCTTGGGAACGATGCGGTTGATTTTATAATACTTATCGGTGGATTCTTCGCTCGGACCGGAGATGATGAGCGGCGTGCGCGCTTCGTCTACCAAAATGGAGTCGACTTCGTCCACGATCGCGAAGTTGTGGCCGCGCTGGCAACAATCCTCCAGGCGGAATTTCATGTTATCGCGCAGATAGTCGAAGCCAAATTCGTTATTGGTGCCGTAGGTGATGTCGGCCGCGTAGCCGGCATGGCGCTCCTCGTCGTCGATATCGTGGACGATGATTCCGACTGAAAGTCCCAGGAACTTGTAGATCCGGCCCATCCATTCGGCATCGCGTTTGGCCAGGTAATCGTTGACGGTAACCACGTGGACGCCCTTGCCTTCGAGCGCGTTGAGATAGCAGGGTAGCGTGGCGACCAGCGTTTTACCTTCACCGGTTCGCATTTCAGCGATTCTGCCGCGATGCAGAACCGCGCCGCCGATGAGCTGCACGTCGAAGTGCCGCATATTGAGGACGCGGCGGCCGGCTTCGCGGCAAACCGCGAAGGATTCCTTCAGCAAGTCGTCGAGCGGCTCGCCGTTTTCGATGCGCTGCTTGAATTCAATGGTTTTCTGGGCCAGTTCGGCGTCGGAAAGCTGTTGGATCGCGGGTTCGAGGTCGTTAATGGCCGCGACCATGGGACGGAGCCGCTTGACTTCGCGTTCGTTCCTAGTTCCGAAAATTTTCGCAAGCGTAGCGTCGAGCATGGGCGGGGCCTGTTTCTATTTTAGCGGATCTTGTGGATCTCAACTCCGTTTTCGATGACGGAGACCTGTCGGAGGTGAGCGCCTCCAGACGCCCCAGAATCGCACATTCGCCCCACCGCACATGTTGTTGTCGTTAGCCAGCAAATACTTGGCGAGGAGTGCCAGATCGACTTTGCAGATGCCGTCTTCATAGTGGAGGTGGTTTCCGGCCACTTCTACCTCGCCAGATATCTCGCCGATGTGCCCGTTGTGATAGGGGCCGAACCAGTAAGCCTCGCCGTCAATCGCCAGCTTACCGTGCGAATTTCGAATGGTAATGTGATTTTCATCCTGGATCCATGTTCCGATCCACGCTTCCGAGGGCGGGTTGGGATCGATCGTGAGCCCGCGAAGCTGAGACGAGTGAATCCAGCCTTGGGCGGAGCCGTCTGGCGCGATCAGATAGCCGCAGGTCCAAGAGCCTTCGGCGCGATTGACCACCACCGGATCGTCCAGCTTTAAGGTCATCGGAAGGCACTTGCCGGTTCCGCAGCCGTAGTACGCCGTGGTTGTAACCTTGACTTCCGCCAATTGGGAATTGACGTCGAAGCCGTCGAAATCGCACGCCGATTTGGGAACCTGCTGCGCGGCCGCTGCGATGGCGAGAAAAAGTGCTGCGATCAGTTTCACGCTAAAGCCGCGCGGGGGAGCGCACCGAACCGCCGCTCCCGGGAACGAAACTCCCCGACCGCCGAAGCAAGATCCGATGCCGAGAAGTCCGGCCACATCACCGACGTGAACACCAGTTCCGCGTAAGCGCATTCCCACAATAAGAAATCGCTCAGCCGCTGCTCGCCGCCGGTGCGGATAAGCAGGTCGACATCCGGTGCGCCCAGCGCCTTGGAGAGCGCCTCGCGAGTGGCCTTCCCCTTCAACGACTGAGCGGCGGCCAGGATGGCGTCGCGCGCGGAATAATCGACAGCCAGGCGCAGCTGCAGTTTCCCGCCAGCAGCCGTCGCGATTTCGCATTCCTCGATCACAGGCAGCAGCAACCGCGGCAAACGATCCCTCCGGCCGATCACGGAAACGCTCACGCCATTCTCGATACAACGAGCCTGCTCGCGCCGCAGATACATGTGGAACATCTTCATCAGCGCCGAGACTTCGGGGCGCGGCCGGCGCCAGTTGTCGGAAGAAAACGCGTATACGGTCAGAACCGAAATGCCGAGATCCGGCGCCGCTTCCACGGTGCGGCGTAAAGCCTCCGCTCCGGCTTTGTGTCCGGCCACCCGGGGCAGCCCACGCGCCGAGGCCCAGCGGCCGTTTCCATCCATGATGATGGCAGCGTGCAGGCGATCTGAAGTTCTTTGCGATGTACCGGAGCTTTTTAACATGTTGGAGCTTTTTAACATAAAGAATGAATCCAAAAAAAAGGGATTACCGTTCTCGGATCGCCTGGATCAGAGCTTCCATATGATTCAGATATTTTTCGAGCGCTCGTCGCCCGGTTTCCGTTAAACGATACTGCGTCTTCGGCATGCGCCCTTCAAACGACTTGCTGCAGACGATATAGGCGGCATCCTCCAGCTTGCGCGCATGCACGCTCAAGTTTCCATCGGTGGTGTCGAGCAGTTTCTTCAGCTCATTAAATGTTAACGACGGATTCACCGCCAGCGCGCTGACGATGCGCAGCCGAATGGGCTCATAGATCAGGCGGTCCAGTTCGGCCAGAGCTTTCCCTGCCAAAGCCTGGCCCGCCAGCGCCTTCGACGCCACGGCGGACGGTTTGTCCGCGTCTTTTCGCAACGTGTTTTGTCTAGCCACCATACCTCCTGGCAATCACGATTCCGAAGGCGAGGTGCAGCCCGCCGAATCCGGCGGCCAGAAAGGCCGTACCCCACGCAAACGGGCAGAACAGAGCGATCGCGCCCAGCGACATAAAGCAAAGTCCCATCACGGGAATCACCCGTACCGAGAATGCGCCGCCCGTAACCACGCCGGTTCCATACAACAACAACCATTCGCCCGGAATCGCCGCGGGGAGCCCGGCGCGATATAAAACGGCGGTGAGCAACCCGCCCACCAGCAAAGGCGGCGCGAAGCTCAAGACGAACCGACGCGCGGGCGCGGAAAATAATGGACCCTTTGCCGCTTTCGCCTTGCGCCGGATGGCGAGGACCGCAAGCGTAAGGGCCACGGCGGCCTCCAGCAGCCACGTGGCCAGCCACCGTTCCAGCGTCGCCTGCCGGCTGGCGATAGCGGCGGCACATAACGCGCTGGCGCCCATGGCGACGCCACCCCATCCTGGAACCGCGGTGAACGAGCCGGCGCGCTCCATGGTCTCGCGAATGAACCGCAGATTGTCCATCGCGTGGGACTGCAACGAAACCGGCTCTCGACGAGTACTGCGAATACTCCGGACGGTAGCCATACCAGGCGATTATAAGCGATTCACTTTGCGTTGTAAAGTAGAATCCGCGGCCCGAGATTCCGCGCCCGGACCCTTTCCGGCCGGGGCAAACAGGTCCAGTTGGTCGTCAAACAGCGCACCGGCCAGCGGCGTTTCCGGCGCGCGGCGTTCGTTCAATTTGTACCGGGCGCGGATTCGTTCCACGCGTTCGGCGATCATTTCCGGGTAAGGCCCTTTCAGATAAGCGTATTTCTCGTAGCGCTCGCGATACTTTCGGACCAAATGCGGAAACCGTTCCTCGAGAAACGGGAGGAACACTTGATAGGAGCAGGGCTTGAGAAACAGCGGAGCGGCGCTGAAGGACGTGGCTCCGCGTTTCACTGCCGCCGCACAGATCCGGCCGAGACTTTCTTCGCTGTCGTTGATCAGCGGCATCACGGGATGCGCCAGAACGCTGACGGGAACGCCGGCAGCGGTCAGCTTCCCGATCGCAGCCAATCGAAGGGTCGGGCGCGGTGCGCGCGGCTCGATCAGCCGGGCCAATCCCTCATCCAGCGTCGTGATCGTCAGGTGCACGCGAATGTGGTTTTTTCGGGCGATTCGGGCCATGAGCGCGGCGTCGCGGGCCACGAAATCGGATTTGGTGGTGAGCCCTAGATCGAAGCCGCGTTCGCACGCGAATACTTCGAGGATTTGCCGCGTGATCTGGAAACGCCGCTCGGCGGGCTGATACGGGTCCGTGGCGGTACCGATCCAGACGGTAGCGCCCAGCTTCAGCCGCCGGACTTCGGCCCGAAACGCGGCGGGTTGAAATTGTTTGGCGTAAATCTTGCGCTCAAACAACGCCGGATCCCGCAGCTCCATGAATTTGTGAGCGTAGCGGGCGTAGCAGTATTTGCAGCCATATTCGCAGCCCCGGTAGGGATTGAGGGTCCAAATTTCCCGCATCTTGCCCGATCCGCGTCCGATGAAGCGGCGCGTCTGCAGCTCCAGATATTCCACCTGGCGCTTGGCTTCCAGCAGGTCGCTCGCCGCGGCCAAACGCGCAATTCCTACCAGTTTTGGGGGAGAATCATCAGCGAACAACATAGGCGAGCCAGCTTCAACCAATATTCGCCTTTTGTTCTCCAGTCTGTCAAGTTACAACACGGTTCTCGATTCTCCCTGACGCCGTGTAATCCGTTCACGATCCAGGTATTCGAGCAATGGAATGGCATACTTGCGCGAAATCCCGGTCCACGTTTTGAATTCCGGGACTGCGAATTGCAGGCCCTTTTTCTGGGCCAGCAGATGGCGGAGCGACTCGATGGCGGAGGCATGAAACACCAGGTCGTCACTCACACGCACCAGGCGCTTGTCGCGCAACATGAGCTGAAGCAATGTCTGGGCCCGTTTGGCGTCCACACCGGATTTCGCCAGAATTTCATGCACAGGCGGCGTGGCGAGCCCGCCCGTCCGAAAAGCGTCTTCGATTTTTCGGGCGGCCTGCTCCTCATCTTGCTTCAGCGCCACTTTGTGAGCTGTCAGCCGGACGGTCTCCCCGGCCGCCTGGAGCGTTTTCGAACGGGCCAGCAGCGCATCCATCAGCCACGGCGGCGCTCCCGTCAGGAATTTACTCCGCAGTTCCTCTTTCGAGACTCCAGCGAGCAGCGGATTCTGCCGATGGAACTGCTTGAGATGCTCGTGCAAGGCTTCGAGCGTGCTGGCTACCCAATCGGAATCCAGCAGCCAAAACTGCGGGGATGGAAGAACGGTAAGCGGGGCTGTGGCGGAAGCCGCGCGGATTTCGGATTCCGGCAGTCCCGTGCGCGCCACCAGTTCCGCCATCCCGATTCCGTAGCGCGATTCGCGCGCGAGCAGTGCCAGGCGCTCAGGGAGTGGCGCGTGTTCGAGGATCCGCAGACGACCGGGTTTGCCGCGCCCCAGGTTAGCCCGGCGTGGAGCCGCGATGTCCAGCACTACTCCGCCGCCGATGGTGACGACGGGCGAAAACATCCGCACGATAAAGCGGTCGCCGGGCAAAAGCAAAAGCGGTTCACTCAATACAAAGCGCACATACTCCCGCGAGCCGGGCGTGATCGGATCGGATCCTTGCAGCCGGCGAACCTCAGCCTGAACTTCGGCGGTGCCCACGTGAAGGTGCACCGGCGCACGGTGTTTGAGCGGTTTGGCGGAGCGCAGGAGTTCAAACACGCAGTCGATGTGGCTGGTGACATGAAAACGCCCGGCCTCGGCCAGGACCATGCCGCGCGCGAGTTCGGAAACGTCGACGCCCGCCAGGTTCAGGGCCGTGCGTTGGCCGGCTCGCGCCTCGGGGACTTCGGCCCCGTGCACCTGAATGCCGCGCACACGGACATGCTTACGGGCGGGATGAAGCTCCACTTCCTGCTCCAGCCGGACCGTGCCCGAGACCAGAGTGCCTGTCACAACGGCGCCGAACCCGCGCATGGCAAAGGCGCGGTCAACCGGAAGCCGAAAATATTTCGAAGCGTCCTTTTCCGGGACGCCCGCCGCCAGTTTCCCCAGCTCCGCCCGCAATTCGTCCAGACCCGCGCCGGTGGCGGCGCTGACTGCAATCAGCGGCGCGTGCTCGAGAAACGAACCGCGCACGAATTCGGCCGCCTCCAGGCGCGCCAGCTCGAGCAGGTCGCCCGGGGCCAGGTCGGCCTTGGTGAGAACCACCAGACCCTTTTGTATGCCTAACAACATGCAGATATCAAAATGTTCGCGAGTTTGTGGCTTTATGGACTCGTCTGACGCTATAACAAAGAGGACAGCATCGATGCCGCTGACACCAGCCAGCATGTTTTTAATGAACCTTTCGTGGCCCGGTACGTCTACTAAGCCGAGGCGCACGCCGTCGGAGAGCTGGAGGTGCGCGAAGCCCAGGTCGATGGATATTCCGCGCTGCTTTTCTTCTTTCAGACGGTCGGTGTCGATGCCGGTGAGAGCCCGCACCAGGGCGGTTTTGCCGTGGTCGATATGGCCGGCGGTGCCCACTATGATGTTCTTCATCTCGACCATTCTCATCCTAGCGCCTCTGGCCGCTCAGGACGCGGGTGAGATTCGGTCTCAGATCAACGCCAAGCCCGCGCCGGTATCCACCGATCAACCGGCGAACGAGTCCGAAGAATCAACCGCGACGTTTAAGACCGGCGTGTCGGACGTGCGCGTGGACGTGCAAGTGACCAACGGCGACAAGCTGGTGAAGGATCTCGTCCAGAGCAATTTCTCGGTCTCCGACGAAGGCCAGCCGCAATCGATTGTTTCGTTCGCGCACGGCGATGAGCCGGTGAACCTGATTATCCTGCTGGACATCAGCGGCAGCATGCAGAAGTATATCGATCAGATTTCCGCCGAAGCGCGCGACGCGCTGGATCATTTGCGCCCCGCCGATCGCGTGGCGCTGATGGTGTTCGCCAAAAACACCGCGGTGGCGCAGGACTTCAGCGACAACCTGGCGGAGACCGCGCGCAATATCGGCGGAGCGGTGAAGAATTGGGACGTAGGGTCTGTCACCATGATCAACTCGGCGGTGATGGACGCCGCACATTATATGGAAAAAAACGCCGGTCCGAGCGGACGGCGCGCGATCCTGATTCTTACCGATAACCTGAGCACCAGCTACAGGCTCACCGACGGCCAGGTGATTCGCGAACTAGACAACGCCGACACGGTTTTCAATGCGATCATTACCGGACGCGCGATCCGGCCGCGGGCTTTAGAATCGGGCAAGGCGGCGGATCCGGATCATACGCCCGCGAATGTCTACGATCTGGCCGAAAAAACCGGCGGCGAATGGGTGAAAGCCGAGAACGCGGGCGCTTCGTTCAAGGATCTGATCGAGCGCATTCGCAGCCGCTACATGCTGGCCTATCACGCACCCAGCGCGCAGCCGGGGATGTTCCGCCACATCACGGTGACGCTGGATGATGCCGCGCGCCGGCGTTATCCGAACGCGGAGTTGCACACGCGCCGCGGGTATTACGCGGAATAAACAGGACGCGGTCCGAAGAAACCCCCGCTGCGCTAACCTAACCTGATAGTGACCGTGGTGTGCTTTCCGCGCCTGTATGATCGACGGGCGTGGCGCCGAGTCTCCGCAGGTTTCATGTCTCCCATTGCGAAACAGGGCGCGACCCGATGGGCCGACGCAGTAGTCCTCCTGCTGCTGCCAGTTCAGGCGGTTCTTCTGTTTTCCCGCGCCGGCATGCTGACACTCTGGACCGATGAGCTGTCCACGCTGCTGGACGTATCACAACCGTTGCCGGGCCTTTTCCAATCCGCCCTCACCGACATGCACCCGCCGCTCTATTTCCTCCTGGTGCACTTCTGGATTCGTTTGCCGCTGCCCGGCGATACTTTGGACCGCGTGCGTATGTTTTCGGCGGTGTGGACCCTGATCGCCACCATCGCGCTCGACCGGCTGTGGCTCGCCTCCTGGACTGCCGCACGGCGCTTGGCGGTCCTGCTGCTTTGGTGCTTCTCGCCGCTCCTGCTCCTTTATGGCCGCATGGCCCGGTCCTATTCGATGCAGGCGGCGCTTTCGCTCATCGCGATCGCTCTCGCCTGGCGCTTGCTCCGCCAACCGGACACCAGACGAATGCTCGCTTCCGCCCTGGCCGTGGTGGCGCTGTTGTACACGCACTTCGTGCCGGGGCTGGCGATCGCCATCTCCTTCGGCATCGCTCTTCTGCTGAAGATCGACAAACGGCTGGCTGTGGCGTGGTCTGGCCTGATCGCGGTGGCGTATCTGCCCTGGGTGGTGCAGATGGGCGTGGCGCTGCGGCGCTGGACTACCGCGCCCGGCGTGGCTGGACGTTACGAGCTTACGGGCGGTTTCGCCACTGAGCATCTGCTCAAGATCGGCTATGCCCTCGTGGCATTTCAGATCGGAGAGTCATTCCCGGTATGGGCTCTTATCGCCGTCCCGGTGGTGTCGATAGCGGCCTTTCTCTCCCTGCTTCAGGTCTGGCCGCGGGCCCGCGAACTTGCCCCGGCCATGCTTGGGGCCGCGCTGATCGGCTATATTGGCGTGAGCCGCTGGGTCAGCTATCCATTCACGCCCGCCCGGCTGCTCTGGCTGCTGCCATTTTTCTTCATGGCCGTCGCACTCGCCAGGTATTGGCTGCCGCTCACCGCTCTGCTGCTCATCCTGAATGCGGTTTCCATTTGGTGCTACTTTCACCAAGAGAACTTTCGCAACAAGGGCTATGTTGTCCCGTTGCGCGCCATCGCATCCGAGGCGAGCCATGGCTCCCTGGTTCTGGTCGATCGCTACAATACGGACTGCGCCGTCCTACTGCGGGATCTTCAGCCTGTTGTCCCTACCATCGTGGTCGATAGTAGCAGCCAAGCTGCCGCACGCGCCGCGCTTCGAGATGATCGCCGCGCCCGCGATGTGTGGTTCATTCGCAACAGCCACGACATCTCGCCCGGCCATCTTGTTTCTGAAATCGAGACGCTCGCATGCGCCGGAAAGGTCCGCCGCGAGCAGGGCTATGTCGCGTACGAACCATGGGAACGCCAGGCCATGAGGCTGATGGGAATCTCCGATCCGCCGCGCTGGTTCTATGAAGTCAGCGAGTGCTCGACATCGGGAACTCCGCGATTGCGTTAGTCTGGACGCTTTAGACTAAAACGGTGAAGGCCGTCTCGGTGCGCGTCACAGGGTGGTACAACGTGTCGCGCTCCATCGGCTCGCGCCCGGCTTCGCGAATCAACCGCAGCAGTTCGCCGCGCCGCAGGCCCTGGCTGGTGGTGGCGCCGGCTTCGTGATAAATCTTTTCTTCGACCACCGTGCCGTCCAGATCGTCGGCGCCGAAGCGCTGCGCGATCTGAGCGATCTTAGGCGTCATCATGATCCAGTAGGCTTTGATGTGGCTGATATTGTCCAGCATCAGCCGCGAGACCGCGATCATCTTGAGATCGAGAAAACCGCTGGTGGTGGAAATGTGCTCCAGCGCCGTATTGGCGGGATGGAACGCCAGCGGAATGAAGGTCTGGAAGCCGCCGGTTTCGTCTTGCAACTCGCGCAGCCGGATCAGGTGATCCACGCGATCCTCTTCGGTTTCGATGTGGCCGTAGAGCATGGTGCAGTTGGATTTCAATCCGAGCAGGTGAGCGCTGCGCGCCACCTCCAGCCATTGGTTGCCATCAATCTTGTGATCGCAGATGATGCGGCGCACGCGTTCGTTGAAGATTTCCGCGCCGCCGCCGGGCAGCGAATCCACGCCTGAGTCGATCAATTTGGCGAGCGTTTCGCGAATGGTCAGCTTACTTCGCTGGGCCAGATAGGCGACTTCCACCATGGTGAGCGCCTTGAGATGAACCTCGGGGAAGCGCTGCTTCAGGCCGCGGAACAGATCGCAGTACCAATCGAGAGTGAGCTCGGGATGCAGGCCGCCGACAATGTGAAATTCGGTGACGGCTTCGGTCCAGCCTTCGCCCGCGCGATGCCACACTTCATCGAGCGACCAGGTGTAGGCCTTGGGATCCTTGGCGCGCTTGCCGAAGGCGCACAGTTTGCAACTAGCCACGCAAACATCGGTGGGATTAATGTGGCGATTGACGTTGAACCAGGTGACGTTGGCGTGCTTGCGCTCGCGCACCAGGTTGGCCATATAGCCCAGCGCGAGAATGTCCGAGGATTTGTAGAGCGCAACGCCATCGGCGAAATCCAGCCGTACATCCTCCCGCACCTTCTCGAGTATTGGAAACAGCCGCTGGTCTTCGAAGTGAATGTGCATGGCTTCTACGTTCTCAGGCCGAAGAAATAAATGTCGGCGGCCCAAAACAGAAAGAATAGCACGCTGACGTAGCCGTTCACGGTGAAAAAGGCGGCATCCACCCGGGAGAGGTCGTCGGCCCGGACCAGGCGATGCTCATAGAGCAAAAGCAAAACGATGGCCGCGATGCCGGCCCAGCTCAATGCCCCTAGTCCGAAGGACGTGGAAAGCAGCGCCAGGCAAACGATCATCGCGACATGCAATCCCCGGGCGATCCATAGCGCGCCCGACATTCCGAAGCGCCGCGGGAGGCTGAACAAGCCCTCGCGCGAATCGAATTCGTAGTCCTGGCATGAATAAATGATGTCGAAGCCGGCGGTCCAGAAGGTCACGGCGGCGGTAAGCCAGAGGATGCGCGGATCGAGCGACCCGCGGACGGCAATCCAGGCCGCCGCAGGCGCGATACCCAGCGAAAATCCCAGGATCAAATGCGAGAACGTGGTGAAGCGCTTGGTGAAGCTATAAAAGAACACCACGGCCAGCGCCAGCGGCGCGAGCTTTAAACACAGCGGATTCAGCGCGCGCGCCGCGATCAGGAACACCAGGGCGGAGACCATGACAAAGCCCCAGGCGAAACGCACGCTCAACAATCCCGCGGGGATGTGACGCCGGCGGGTGCGTGGGTTGCGAGCATCGATATCGGCGTCCAAAATCCGGTTGAACGCCATGGCGGCCGAACGTGCGCCCACCATCGCCACAGCGATCCAAAGCAGCTTCATCCCGAATCCACGAGCGTCGAAGTGGCTCTCCCGAAAGGCCAGCAAGGCTCCCGTCAGCGCGAAGGGCAGCGCAAAGACGGAGTGCTCGAACTTAATCATTTCGAGCGTCAGCCGCAGCCGCTTCCAAAACGCCATCTTTTGCATTCTGAATTCAGAATTCTGAATTCTCTCCCGGTTCGATACCATTCTAATTCATGCGTTTCGTGATGCTCGCCGCGTGTCTGTTTCTCGCCTCCTGCGGACCTAAACCAACTTCGGTGGACGATTTTTACTTGCGGCCGCTCAGATTTCCCGACGGCCGGACGATTCAAGTGGAGACGGCCACCACGAATGTCGAGCTGCTGCGCGGCCTGATGTTCCGCAGCGCGCTCGCGCCCGATCGCGGAATGCTATTCGTGTATCCCCATCCGGATCGCTATCAAACCGTCATGTATCAGGTCCTGATTCCGCTGGACATTATTTGGCTGGATGCGGAGCGGCGTATCCTCGAAATCGATGAAAACGCCCCGCCCTGCGGGACCCAAGCCAGTAAGTGCACCAAGTACGGCAGCCACCTTTCTGCTTACGCGCTGGAGATCGGCGGAGGCATGGCGCGCAAAAATGGGTTGCAGGTGGGACAAATCATTCAATGGTGACGGCTCGCCTGTTACGCTCAAGTTGAGATGGATTCCGATCAATTGCGTGGTCTGCTGGAGCAAGTGTATTCAGGCGCCGTGGATGTGGACGCGGCGCTGGACCGTATTCGTCATTTGCCGTTCGAGGATTTGGGCTACGCCAAGCTGGATCATCACCGCCTTTTGCGGCACGGTCTCACGGAAGTGATTTTCGGCAAGGGCAAAACACCGGAGCAGATCGGCGCCATCGCGGCGCGCCTGCTCGATAAGTCAGCCAACCTGCTGGTAACTCGCGCGGATCGCCATGCGGCCGCACTCCTTAAGGCTGATTTTCCTGATGCGGAACACTTTCCGCTGTCCGGCGCCGTACGGATCTGGCGCGACCGCACCATTCACGGCAAAGGAAAACTGGCCGTGGTTTGCGCCGGCACGAGCGACATTCCGGTGGCGGAAGAAGCGCAGGTTACGGCTGAGGTGATGGGCAACCAGGTTGACTCCATTTACGATGTCGGCGTGGCGGGCATTCATCGTCTAATCGCACAAAGTGAGCGGTTGATGGAAGCGCGAGTGGTGGTGGTGGCGGCGGGAATGGAAGGGGCGCTGCCTAGCGCCGTGGGAGGAATTGTTTCCGTACCCGTGATTGCGGTTCCCACCAGCGTGGGCTACGGTGCGAGCTTTAATGGCCTGGCAGCTTTACTAGGGATGTTGAACAGCTGCGCGAGTAATGTAACTGTAGTAAACATCGATAACGGATTCGGCGCCGGATATGTGGCGAGCTTGATTAACCGCCTATAGTTCAGGCGGCTAAGCGACGGCGACGCTGATGCGCGCGCCGGACTCTTCAGCGTAAACGTAGAATCCAAACATCGGCACGCTTTCGCGTTTGCTCCACCGGCTCATCTTCCAATGGACGCGTAGATATTCGACATCGGGGCGCGCGCCCAGATTCAACAAGATCGAATAAAGGCCACAGTAGAACTTCGGGGGAAACTTAGCCAGTGGCTTCAAATCCCACTGTTGGCCGTTGCCGGAACCGCAAATCGCGATCTCCAGGCTTTCTTGTTCCAAAATTCGAGTGATGCCGAGAGTAAGGACCAATAGCTTACCGCGTTTGGAACCGAGATCTATCTCCGGCCCAATGCCATCCGCTCGGACGATGCTTTCAGGCAACAGGACGTTACGCAGCATAATTTCCTCCATCCGGGGGACATGCCGGGAAATGCTTGTTGTGTGCTACCTGGCAGGTGTACCTACAGGGTAACTCTGAATTCGACGGAGGCGGTCGCCCGCCTTTTCTAGAGTCTCATACTTCTTGCAAAAACAAAAGCGAATTAATGTTGCGCCAGGGTTAGAAACACCCGAATCTGAAAAAAAACTCGAACCGGGCACCGCCGCGACACCAATGTTTTCGATCAGGTGACGAACGAAAGCGACATCGTCGGGAAAGCCGAATTCGCGGATATCGCTCATGATGTAATAGGCGCCGTGGGGACGATAACAGCGGAATCCGGCGCGTTCCAGACGTTCTAATAAGAAGTCTCTTCGCTTCTGATATTCCACGCGTAGTTTTTCGTAGTATGAATCCGGTAGGTTCAAAGCCACCACCCCCGCCTGCTGCAAGGGAGCCGCCGCCCCTACGGTCAAAAAGTCGTGGACCTTTCTAATAGAATCCGTCAAATCCGGAGCGGCCAAAACAAATCCCACCCGCCATCCGGTGACCGAATAGGTTTTGCTCATGCTGTTCACGACCACCGTTCGGTCCCGCATTCCCGGCAATGTCGCTATCGGCACATGAGACGCGCCATCGTAAAGAATGTGTTCATAGATTTCGTCGGTGATGGCCAGCACGTCGAATTCCTGACAAAGATTTGCGATGACCTCCAGTTCGGCCCGAGTGAACACTTTGCCGGTCGGATTGTTGGGCGAGTTTAGAACAATCGCTTTAGTCTTCGATGAGAACGCGCGCCGTAGTTCATCGGGGTCGAAGGTCCAATCGGGAGGCCGCAGTCGGACCAGTTTATGTTCGGCATCGCATAACAACGCATCGGGACCGTAATTTTCGTAGTATGGCTCGAAAATGAGGACCTCGTCGCCCGGATTAGTGACGGCCAATAGGGTCGCAATCATGCCTTCGGTGGCGCCGCAGCATACCGTGATTTCCCGCTCCGGGTCGTACTCCAGGCCGTACCACTTCCGATACTTTTTCTGGATGGCTTCGCGAAACGGTTTGGCGCCCCAAGTGATGGCGTATTGATTGAAATCGGCCTCGATCGCGTCCTGCGCCGCGCGCTTCACGTCTTCCGGCGCGCCGAAGTCGGGAAAACCCTGGGCGAGATTGATGGCGTCATGCTGGAGCGCCAGCCGCGTCATCTCGCGGATCACAGACTCGGTGAATTGCGAGGTCCGGCGGCTTCGAAATCGCAGCCGGTAATTACCCGCATCCATGGAAACACCGCCGGGGCGATCGGGCGTTCTTGCCGCGGAGCTCATTGCAGGATACCCATTTTCTTCGCCACGCTGCTCATGATCTCCAAAGCCCGGTCGAGCATCTGGCGAGTGTGAGTGGCGGTGACTATGGTGCGAACGCGCGCCTTTCCTTCGGGAACGGTGGGAAAGCCGATCCCGGTGGCGAGCAATCCCTTCTCGAAGAGCGCGGCCGAGAACGCGTGAGCCGTTCTGGCTTCGCCCACGATCACGGGGGTGATGGGAGTTTCGCTGTCGCCGGTGTTGAATCCGGTATTCGTCAAGTTTTGCTTGAAATAACGCGTGTTGTCCCA
>Ga0335074_10006990_pt1 | contig 15646 bp, 14 predicted proteins | sample Lox_Sample_23_FD_206715 | JGI IMG/M metagenome (GOLD analysis project Ga0335074, IMG submission 206715) | Soil microbial communities from Loxahatchee National Wildlife Refuge, Florida, United States - Lox_Sample_2.3 | ecosystem: Environmental > Terrestrial > Soil > Wetlands | place: USA... | reverse complement strand
GCTGACCGCCGAGGACGAGGTCGAGCTGGCCAAGTCGATCGAGGCGGGCCTGTACGCCGAGGAGAAGCTGAACTCGATCTTCACGTTCTCGGACGCCGATCGCGGCGACCTGGAGTGGCTGTCGGCCGACGGCGTGCGCGGCAAACAGCGGCTGATCGAGGCGAACCTCCGGCTGGTGGTGTCGATCGCCAAACGCTACATCGGGCGCGGCCTGGTCTTCCTCGACCTGATCCAGGAGGGGAACCTCGGGCTGATCCGCGCGGTCGAGAAGTTCGACTACACCCGCGGCTACAAGTTCTCGACATACGCGACCTGGTGGATCAGGCAGGCCATCACCCGCGCGATCGCCGATCAGGCGCGGACGATCCGGGTGCCGGTGCACATGGTCGAGACGATCAACAAGCTCGCCCGGGTGCAGCGCCAGCTCCATCAGGAGCTGGGCCGCGAGGCGACCGTGGACGAGCTCGCGGCCGAGCTCGGGGTCGAGCCCGAGCGGGTCGCGGAGATCCAGCGGATCGCCCAGGAGCCGGTCTCGCTCCAGTCGCCCATCGGCGAGGAGGAATCCGACCTCGGCGACTTCATCGAGGACGCCGACGCGGTCGTGCCGATCGAGGCGGCGGCCTTCATCATGCTGCAGGACCAGCTCGACCGGGTGCTGTGCGAGCTGTCCGAGCGCGAGCAGCGGATCATCCAGCTCCGGTTCGGGCTGGCGGACGGGCACCCGCGCACGCTCGAGGAGGTCGGCCGCGAGTTCGGCGTGACCAGGGAGCGGATCAGGCAGATCGAGTCCAAGACGCTGGCCAAGCTCCGGCACCCGTCGCGGGCGCTGCTGCTGCGCGAGTACCTGGACTAGCCCGACCAGCGAGCCGGGTGGCGGCCGGGCCTGCCGGCGCCGACAATGACGTCGGCGCCGGCCTTCGGCTGTCCGGCCGCGCGCGCGAAGATCAAAAGCAGATCAAAATCCGTCTATCGAACGGACCGTTGCCCCGCCTGGCGCGGCCCGGCTTCCCGCGGCGGGCGTGGCCGCCGCGTCGCCGTGGCCGCCCCCGGTCGGGTTAGCGCGCGTCGGGGGCGTCGGGCGTGTAGCGGACGCCGCTGGCGGCCGACGCGTCCCCCTCGGCCGGGTAGACCAGGTTGCCGTCGGCGGCGACGTCGTCGGCCGAGTCGTTCTTGCCGTTGCCGCCCCCGAACTGACGCGGCAGCTTGTCGGCGGCCGCGTGCACGACCGACGGCACCTGCGCGGAGGCCGCCTTGGCGGCGCTCGTCGCGCTGGCCGCGGCCGACTTGGCGTAGTCGGGCGCCTTGGCGGCCGCCTGCTTGCCCAACTCGGTCGCCTTCGCCTGCGCCTTGCTCGACGCCTCCTGCACCTTCGGGTGCTCGGCGACCTGGCGCGCGTAGCCGACCAGCTTGTCATAGGTACCGCGGCCGGACCGCGCGCCGGCCACAAAGCCGACGGCGAACCCCGCGATGAACATTGCCTTGTACCGCATCCGGTTCCCCTTCTTTCCAGCGCGCGACGTCGCCGGTGGCGTTTGCGGCCATCCGTCCCCGACGTCTCTTACGTTCCGGCTGACCACCGCTACACTGCGTTGGCCGTCCATGGTTATCTGTCCACCGTTGCCGTAGACAGTCCACCTCAGCCGGGAAAAGTTCACCGGGGCCCGCCGAAGTTCCCCCGTCGGGAGCCCTCCCGGGTGCCACAGGCACCCCTGAAGGTGCGCTACGCTTAAGCGCACGACGATCTGGGGTAGCTCAATCGGCAGAGCCACCGGCTGTTAACCGGTAGGTTGCGAGTTCGAGTCTCGCCCCCAGAGCCAGCAAGAACCCCCCGCCCAGAGCATTGTCGGCGGAAGCGACAGCGACGGTCCCGCTTTCACCTGTCGCTGGCGGGCACGCTCACGCCTGGCGGCGGTCAAGCCACCAGAAGCAGAAGCCGGCCAGGCCGAGCGCGAGGACGAGGAAGATCGCGGTCTCCGTCAGCTGGAGCGGCCAGTAGTGGCTCGCGGGCTGGTACCTGACCGCCTCCCGGATCCCGTGGCCGGCCAGACAGCGCTGCACGCTGTTCGGGGAGGCAGTGGTGCCGCCCGATGCGACGGGGGATCCCGCGGTCTGCGCGCAGGCGGCGGGCAGCGTGCTCACCGGCTGCCCGGCGGCGTTGACGGGTCCGCTGGACAGGATCCAGGCGCCGGGCTGGCCGGGGACGGCGGTGGCGGTGAGCGCCGAGGTGCCACTGAAATCACTGAAGGTCGCGTGGGTGGCTGCGATCGCGGCCGTCGTCTGGTCGGCCGGCAGCAGGTGCGGGCGGATCCACAGCGGCATCACGACCTGGACGGCGGCGAAGACGGCGAGGGTGAGAGCCATCGCCGGGACCGCACGGCGGATGAGGAGGCCGGCCGTGACGCCGAGCGCGAAGCCGAACGCGGCGTAGCCAAGCGGGGCGATACCGCCGGCGGCGAAGGTGAGCGGGCTGAACCGGCTGCCGCTGAACACCGAGACGCTGCCGCCGAGGTCGATGGCCCGGCTGATGGGCGCCGCCCACCACGCCTGCAGGAGGCTGAACCCCTCGGTCACGGCCATCGCGGCCGCCCCGGTCAGCGCCAGCTTGACCGTCAGCCAGCGGGCCCTGGTGACGCTCTGGTTCCAGGTCAGCCGGCCGGTCCCGGTCTCGAACTCGCGGGCGATCAGCGGGGCACCCCAGAAGACGCCGGTGATGGCGGGCGCGATGAGAATGAACAGCAGGCCGACGGTGTAGACGATCACGTAGAGGTTCGCCCCGGCGGGCAGCAGGCGGAAGGCCTGCGGTCCGCCGAACGGGGTGAGGTTCGACAGCTGGCCGAGGAACGTGTCCGCCAGCTGTTCGCAACTGCCGCCCTGGCAGCCGGCGAACCCGCTGGTTGCGTACAGGCTGGCCAGCTGCGGGTGAGTGACCGCGAGCAGGATCGCGAACAGCGCCAGCGCCGCGACCGCGGTGACGGCCTGGGCGCGGAACTGGCGCCAGGTCAGCCAGATCATGTCAGTGCCTCCAGGTGGCGGTGGCCGTGGCGGCCGCGTCCGGCCGCCTGCTTCATGTAGGCGAGCACCAGGTCTTCCAGGCCGACCTCGGACACCGTCCAGGCCGGGTCGAGGACAGGGCCGTCGGCCCGGACCAGCAGCGTGCTCTGCCGGTCGGTGTGGCTGCCGGAGACGACCTGCATCCCGGCCGGCAGCCTGCCCTCCTCGCGGCGCGGGCCGGACAGCAGGCGGTGCGCGGCCAGCAGCTCGTCGACCGGCCCGGCGATCTGCACCCGCGAGTCGGCCAGCACGATCAGGTAGTCGCAGACCCGTTCCAGGTCGCTGATCAGGTGCGAGGACAGGACGATGTTGACCTGCTCCTCGGCCACGGTTTCCATCAGGTCCTGCAGGAACTCGCGCCGGGCGAGCGGGTCGAGGCTGGCCACCGGCTCGTCCAGGATCAGCAGCTCGGGGCGTTTGCCGAGGGCGAGGGTCAGCGCGAGCTGCGCGCGCTGGCCGCCGGAGAGCTTCCCGGCCTTGCGCCCCGGGTCTAGGTCGAGCTGATCGATCCGCCGGCGCGCGAGCGGATCGTCCCAGCCCGGGTTGAGGCGCGCGCCCAGCCTGAGGTGGTCGGCCACCGACAGCCCGGGGTAGACCGGCGCGTCCTGGGCCAGGTACCCGACCTTGGCCAGCTGCGCGGGCCCGGCCGCCGGCCGGCCGCCGAGCACCTCGATCGTGCCGGTCGTCGGCGCCAGCATCCCGGTGGCCAGGTTCAGCAGGGTCGTCTTGCCCGCTCCGTTCAGGCCGACGAGGCCGACGACGTGCCCGGCCGGGACGGAGAGGGTGCAGTCGGTCAGCGCCCACCGCCCGCGGTAGCGCTTGCCAAGTCCCTCGGCCTCGATGACGGCGGTCACGCTATGTCCTCCTCGCTGGCGGACCGAAAGGTGCTGGTGAACAGGGCCTCGATCGACTCGTCGTCCAGCCCGGCCCGCCTGGCCTTGCCCAGCCAGCGCAGCAGTTCGGCTCGCAGCGGGCCGTGCGCGGCCAGCGAGCCGCCGTCCAGGGTGCCGGTCACGAACGTGCCGACTCCCGGCCGGGCCGCCGCCAGCCCCTCGTACTCCAGCTCCCGGTAGGCCTTGAGCACCGTGTTGGGGTTGATCGCGAGGCCCGCCGCCACGTCCTTGACCTTGGGCAGCTGATCGCCCTTGCGCAGCAGGCCGAGCCGCAGCGCCTGCCGTACCTGGTGAATGAGCTGCAGGTACGGCGCGACGCCGGACCGGCTGTCCAGGTGGAACTCGATCACGGCCCCTCCACTTTATCTAGGTTGCTAGCACTATAGCTATGTAGCTGGTTAGCATGCAACGTGAGAGCTGAGCCCCAACCAGGCCCGGAATTCATAAGTCCGCGGCCCGCTATACCGTATTGCGCTATACCGCGCGACGGTATAGCGTGAGCCGGGTGAGCATGACCGCCGCGGGACGGAGGACGAGATGAGAGACGGGCTTGACCGGTGGGCCGACCCGCCCTTGCTGGTGCTGGCCAGCCTGGCCGAGGAGGCCAAGCACGGCTACGCGATCACGCAGGACGTCGGGGACACGATGGGGGTGCGGCTGTCGGCCGGCACGCTGTACGCGGTGATCTCGAGGCTGGAGGCGCGCGGCCTGATCGAGCCGCTGGAGTCCGACGACCGGCGGCGTCCCTACCGGCTCACCGCCGACGGGGCCCGCGAGCTGGCGGAGCAGTCGGAGCGGATGCGGCAGGTCGCCTCGGTCGCCCAGCGGCGGCTGCGGGCCAACTACGGCTGGGCCGGCGCGTGAGCGCCCCCGAGCCGCCGGCCGAACGCGCGGCCGGCGTCCTGGTCCGGGCCGCGCTGACCCTGTACCCGCCCGCGTGGCGGGCCCGCTACGGCGTTGAGGTCCTGGCGCTGCTTGACGATTCCGGCGGCGGCGCGCGGGCGGCGGCGAGCCTGGCCTGGCACGCTGTTCCGGCGTGGGTCTCGCCGCCCCGGCACCTGCACGGCGGGTCCGCCCGGATGCGCTCCAGCCTCGCCACCACCGGCGTCGCCTGGGCGCTGCTGGCCGGGCTGGGAGCCGTCTTCGCGCAGCTGGCGCAGGCGCAGCCCGCCTCGCAGGGGGCGACGCTGGCACAGCATCCGGTCATCCAGTGGTCGTACTGGGCGTTCGACGGCTGCGTCGTCGTCTCCGTGCTGGCGGTGGCCGTCGGCGGGGTGCCGCTGTGGCTGAACATGCTCCGCACCGCCCCGCGACGCAGGGAGACGGCCTGGCTGCTGGCTCCGGTCGTGGTGCCCGCCGTCTTTCTGCTGGCGGCCTTCGCGATCGGCCGCCTTGCCGGCCGGGCCGGCCCGGCGGTCGTCGTGCCGTCGCGGTCAGGGTCGGTGGCCGTCCTGGCGAACGGCGGGGTCGGCCCCTGGTGGTTCCTGACGCTGGTGGTGCTCGGGTTCGCCGCCGCCGTCTTGTCCGCGACCGGGCCGGCGGTGGCGCTGCGCAGGCTTCGCCCGGAGGGCTCGGCCATCGTCCTCGCCACCCGGGCCGCGATGCTGGCGGCGGTAACGATGGGCCTGGCCGGCGCGGCCAGCGTGGTCGCGGCCCTCGGCCTGTACCTCTGGGCGCCGGCCGACGCCGGCTACCACGAGGGCTGGCAGCTCGCCGTCTACCTGCCCGCCGTGCTGCTGGCGGTCGCGGTCGCGATCGTCAGCGCCGCGCGCGGCCTCCGCTCCGCCCGGCCGACCGCCGCCGCCTGACCAGGCGCGCGCCTGACTGATGAGGAGCACGGCAATGCAAGAGCCGACCACGGCCCGGGTGATCCGGGAGCGCGACGCACCGGACCGGAGCGAGGCCGCGGTCCGCTTCGGGATCGCGTCCGCCGCGCGGGACGTCGGGATCTCGGTCGGGATCGTGCTCGGCCTGCTGTACCTGTTCCCTGTCCTCGTCCGGGTCGTGAGCAGCCCGAGGTGGAACGGGGGACCGCCGCCCGGCGCCCCGATCACGGCCGGACTGAAACTCCAGGCCGGGACCGGCCTGGGCGGTCTTGCGACCGGCGCCTGGGTCGGCCCCGGCCTGCTCGTCGGCCTGGCCGTGTCCGCCCTGGTGCTCGGCGGTCTCCTGCTCCGATTCGGCGACGCCTGAGCCGGCCGCCGATCGCGCCTCCCGCCGCGGTTCAGGTTCTGGAAGTGTGGCCCCATGGGCGATGGGAAGAACGCGACCGCGTCCGCCGGCGGCGCCTGGGACTCGGCGCTGCCGGTCGGCGACTTCGCGGCGATCAGGAGCGTCGGGTTCGAGCCCGTCGGCCAGGTATTCGGCGCCGCCGTGTACTACCCCGGCACCGTGCTCGGTGCGGGGTGCCCGGGGACGTCGGCCGAGTACGTGCTGCGCGATCCCCCGGAGCCGCCCGGAGGAGCCACCGGGCCGCGCCCCGCCCGGGTGCACGGCGCCGTCGACCCGGCCGCGAAGGTCGCGCACGGACTGTACGAGGGCCGGCGCACGGCGATCGAGCGGATGACCGGCCAGTGCGCGGAACTCGGCGGCCACGGGATCGTGGGCGCGGCCCTGCGGATCAGGGAGATCCCGCCCGACCCGCTCACCGCCGGCGCGATCGAGTTCACCGTGATCGGCACGGCCGTGCGGGCGGGCGGCTGCCCGCCGCTGCGCCGCCCGTTCGCCGCCGACCTGTCCGGTCCGGACTTCGCCAAGCTGATCATGACGGGCTGGGCGCCGGCCGGGATCGCGCTGGGCATCTCGGTCAGCGGGCTGCACGACGACTCGGTGCCCCCAAGCTCCGGCCCGCTGCCCACAGAGAACGCGGAAGTCGCGGCCTGGACCGCTCTGGTGGCGAAGGCGCGGCAGGGGGCGCGCCGTTATCTGGAGCAGGCGGTCCGCGGCGTGGGGGCCGACGGCGTCGTGGTGTCCGCCGCAACTCTTCGCGTCCGCGGCGGCCCCTGCCACGCGCATCCGGGCGGCACCGATTACCTGGCGGAGGCAACCATCACCGGCACCGCGGTAGCGCGGTTCGGCCGCCCGCCCGGGGCAACGCCGCCGAGGCTCTCGGTCCTCCGCCTCGACGAGGGCCTGTCATCCGGCGCCCCTGGCCTCTAACGGTGACCGTCATGGCCGGGCGACCGGTCGGCCAGCCCGGCCTCGTAGGCGTAGACGACCGCCTGGACGCGGTCGCGCAGCCCGGGCTTGGCGAGCACCCGTGGTGCGGGGAGTTGGCGGTGGCGCGGAGGACACGGACCGTTCGAGATGCTGGGTTGGCGGGCTTGACTTGGCCTTTGACCTGGTGAAATCCCGAAATGATAGGGTGGTGCTGCCTGGGGGCGGGCTGGCTGGGAGGCACTGGGGGGTGCGCTGACCATGATTCCGATCGCGCGGGACGGCGGGGACCGGGGGAAGGCGCCGGCCGTGAGCGCCGCGCCGGCCGAGCGGTACCGAACGCTGTTCGAGACTATGCCCCAGGGGGTCGTGTACTACGCGGCCGACGGGGCGGTGATCGGCGTGAACCCGGCCGCCGGCGAGATCCTGGGGGTGGACCTCGCGGGGATGCCGTCCTGGCCGGTGGTCCAGCGCGGCGACGCGATGCGCGAGGACGGCACGCCGTTCCCGCAGGAGGACCTGCCGGTGCCGCTGGCGCTGCGGACCGGGCAGATCGTGTCCGACGTGGTGGTCGGCGTCCGGCGCGGGCCGACCGGCGAGCGCCGCTGGTTGAACGTCACCGTCGTCCCCGACGCGTTCGACGACCGGGGTCGGCCGACCGGGGCCTACGCGATTATGACCGACCTGACCGAGGAGCGGCGGACCGAGGCGGCGCTGCGGCAGAGCACCCAGCTGCTCGGCCGGCTGCGGGACGACAATCTGCTCGGCGTGATGGTCCTCGACGAAGACCGGGTCTACGAGGCGAACGACGCGTACCTGGACATGATCGGCTACAGCCGCCAGGACCTGGAGGCCGGCCGGGTGCGCAGGCGCGACATCACCCCGCCGGAGTGGGCCGCGACGGAGGCGAAGGCGATCGAGCAGCTGCGGCAGACCGGCGCCTGCCAGCCGTTCGAGACGGAGTACCTGCACCGGTCCGGGCGGCGGGTGCCGGTGCTGATCGGGGCGGCGGTCATCGACCGGCGGCCGCTGCGGTGGACGTCGTTCGTGATCGACCTGACGGCGCGCCAGCGGGCCGAGCGGGAACGGGCCGAGCTGCTCGCCAGCACCCGGGCGGCGCAGGCCGAGGCCGGGTACGCCGGGGAACGGCTGTCTTTTCTGCTGCGGGCCGGGGCGCTGGTGGCCGCCACCCGCGACAGGGACGAGCTCCTCGACCAGATCGTCCGGCTGGTCGTGCCCGTCCTGGCCGAGTGCTGCATCGTGTTCCTGCCGACGCCGGACGGGCCGCTGGCGGTGAGCGCGCTCGGTCACATCGATCCGGCCCGGGCGGCTCAGCTGGCGAAGCTGCGCCCGCACCGGATCGCGCCGGCCGGCCCGCTGCTGACCCAGCGTGCCTTCACCACCGGCGTGACCCAGCTGTCCCGGGACGCGGCGGCCGAGATGCCCGCCTGGACCAGGGCCGAGCCCGACGCGATGAGCGTCGTGCAGCTGATGGAGCCGCGCAGCGCGATCAGCGCGCCGCTGATGACGGAGCAGGGCCCGGTCGGGGTGATCTCGCTGTACCGGACCTCGGGCCGCCCGGCCTTCACCGAGACTGACGTGGCGGTGGTCGAGGAGCTCAGCCGGAGGCTGGCGACCGGGCTTGAGAACACCGACGCCTTCACCCGCGAGCACGTGATCGCCGAGACGCTGCAGCGCGCGCTGCTCCCCGACGCGCTGCCCGACGTCCCCGGGGTTGACCTGGCGGTGCGGTACCTGCCCGCGACCGGGGGGGCCGCCGTCGGCGGCGACTGGTACGACGCGTTCCCGGTCGCCGTGGGCCGGATCGGGCTGGCCATCGGCGACGTGTCCGGCCACAACATCACCTCGGCCTCGATCATGGGCCAGTTGCGCTGCATGCTCCGCACGTACGCGATCGACGACCCCGATCCGGCCGCGGCGCTCGAGCGGACCAACGCCGCCATGGCCCGGCTGATGCCGGACGCGCTCGCCACCGTCGTCTACGCCGTGCTCGACCCGGCCTCGGGCGATCTCGTCTACGCCAACGCCGGGCACCCGCCGCCGGTCATCACCACCGTCGACGGGCCGCCCGAGTATCTCGACGACGCGCACGGCACGATGCTCGGCGCGCTTCCCGGCGGCCGGTTCAACTTCGGCTGGCGGCGGCTGGCGCCGGGCGCGCGGCTGGTCTGCTACACCGACGGCCTGATCGAGCACCGGGGACGCGACATCGGCGACGGCCTGGCCGCCCTGACGGAAACGCTGAAGGACTGTCACCGCGGATCGGCCGAGGAAACCTGCGCCACCGTCGAGGCCGAGCTCGCCGCCGCCCGCCAGGATGACGTCTGCCTGCTGACCGCGCGGCTAACCTCCCGGTAACACGGCTAACCGGACGGTAACAAAGCCGCCCCGCCAGCCGCGACGTTCCTGGCAGGGGAGCTAATTTTGCTGATTCCAGACCATTGACGTCTGATGATCATGATGCTTCCATTATGCCCAATGGATGGGTATGCAGACCATTAAAACCCGCTTTGAGCACCGCTCGTGCCCGCACCGGGGTCGACCACAAGGAGGGGCCGTGACGCACGCCGAGGGACCGCTCACCGTCGAGAAGCTGCGGACGCTGGTGGACGCGGGCGTGATCGACACGGTGGTCATCGCGATCACCGACATGCAGGGCAGGCTCCAGGGCAAGCGCTGCGGCGCGCGGTACTTCCTCGACGTTGTGGTCCCGCACGCGGCCGAGGGCTGCAACTACCTGCTCGCGGTCGACGTGGACATGAACACCGTCAGCGGATACGCGATGTCGTCGTGGGAAAGCGGCTACGGCGACTTCGTCTTCAAGCCGGATCTGTCCACCCTCCGGCTGCTGCCGTGGCACGAGGGCAGCGCGCTGGTCCTGTGCGACCTGCAGTGGGAGGACGGCCGGCCGGTCGTCGCCTCGCCGCGGCAGATCCTGCTCCGGCAGATCGAGCGGCTGGCCGAGCGCGGGCTGGTGCCTTACGTCGGCACCGAACTAGAGTTCATGCTGTTCAACGACGGCTTCGAGGCCGCCTGGGAGAAGGGCTACCGCGGTCTGCAGCCCGCCAACCAGTACAACGTCGACTACTCGCTGATCGGCACCGGGCGGGTCGAGCCACTGCTGCGCCGGATCCGCAATGGCATGACCGGCGCCAACATGTACGTGGAGTCGGCCAAGGGCGAGTGCAACCTGGGCCAGCACGAGATCGCCTTCCGCTACGCCGACGCGCTGACCACGTGCGACAACCACAGCATCTACAAGACCGGGGCGAAGGAGATCGCGCAGGCCGACGGCATGAGCCTGACGTTCATGGCCAAGTACGACGAGCGCGAAGGCAACTCCTGTCACATCCACATCAGCCTGCGCTCACCGGAGGGCGACCCGGTGCTGGCCGGCGACGGGCCGCACGGATTCTCCCCGATGATGGGGCACTTCCTGGCCGGCCTGCTGGCCGCCCAGCGGGAGCTCACGTACTTCTTCGCGCCCAACATCAACTCCTACAAGCGCTTCGTGCCCGGCAGCTTCGCGCCGACCGCCATCGCCTGGGGCGAGGACAACCGCACCTGCGCGTTCCGGGTGGTCGGCCACGGGGAGTCGCTGCGGGTGGAGGACCGGGTCGCGGGCGGCGACGTGAACCCCTACCTGGCCGTCGCGGCGCTGATCGCGGCCGGCCTGCACGGCATCGAGAACGAGCTCCCGCTCGAGCCGATCTTCGTCGGCAACGCCTACGACTCGGACAAGCCGCGGGTCCCGGCTAATCTCCGCGACGCGGCCGACCTGCTGGCCGGCAGCGAGCTCGCGAAGGCGGCCTTCGGCCCCGAGGTCGTGGAGCACTACCTCAACGCCGCCCGCATCGAACTCGCCGCCTACGACGCCGCCGTCACCGACTGGGAGCGCTTCCGTGGCTTCGAGCGGCTCTGAGCACCCGTCCGGCGGCAGCCCGGGGCCGGACGCCGGCCGTCCGGCCGGCGTCCGGCGTCCGGCCGGCGCCGTCCGGACCCGGCGCCCGCTGATCGGCCTGACGACGTACCGGGAACGGGCCGCCACCGGCGTCTGGGACACCGAGTTCGCGCTGCTGCACAACGCCTACGTCGATGCCGTGGCCCGGGCGGGCGGGGTCCCGGTGCTGCTGCCGCCGCAGGAACACGGGGCCGACGAGGCGATCGACGGCGTGGACGCACTGGTGCTGACCGGCGGGTCGGACGTCGACCCGGAGCGCTACCAGCAGCGACCGCACGCCGGCACGGTCATCGTCCGACCGTGGCGCGACGACTGGGAACTGCGCCTGCTTGCCCGCGCGCTCGCGGCCGACCTGCCCGTGCTCGGCGTCTGCCGGGGCGCGCAGCTGCTCAACGTGGCCCTCGGCGGCACGCTTGACCAGCACATCCCCGACTCCGTCGGCCATCAGCGGCACTGCCCGGCCCCCGGTGTCTTCGGTGCGACCCGGGTGACCCTCAGCCCCGGCAGCGTCCTGGCCGGGGTGCTCGGGCCGACCGTCACCGTCGCCTGCTACCACCATCAGGCCATCGACAAGGTGGCGCCGGAGCTTACGGCGGCCGGCTGGTCAGACGACGACGTCGTCGAGGCGGTCGAGCTGCCCGGTCACCGATTCGCCCTCGGCGTGCAGTGGCACCCCGAGCAGGACGGCGGCGACCTGCGGCTGTTCGAGGCGCTGGTGGCGGCGGCCGTGGTCAGGAAGTCCGAACAGAACCAGGGAGCAAGCTTTGCCCGTCCATGACGTGATCAACCCCGCGACCGAGGAGGTCGTGCAGCGCGTCGCGCTCGCCGACGCCGACCAGGCGGACGCCGCGATCGCCCGCGCCGCGGCCGCGCAGGAGACCTGGCGCGAGGTCGCGCCGGCCGACCGCGCGCGGCTGCTGCGGCGCTTCAGCGAGGCGGTGGACCGCGACCTGGAGAACCTGGCGCGCCTCGAGGTGGCCAACTCCGGCCACACGATCGGCAACGCCCGGTGGGAAGCCGGAAACGTCCGCGACGTGCTGAACTACTACGCCGCCGCCCCGGAGCGGCTGTTCGGCCGGCAGATCCCGGTCGCGGGCGGGATCGACGTCACCTTCAAGGAGCCGCTCGGCGTGGTCGGCGTGATCGTGCCGTGGAACTTCCCGATGCCGATCGCCGGCTGGGGTTTCGCCCCCGCCCTGGCGGCCGGGAACTCGGTCGTGCTCAAGCCCGCCGAGCTGACCCCGCTGACCGCGATCCGGCTGGGCGAGCTGGCACTGCAGGCCGGCCTGCCCGAGCACGTCTTCCAGGTCATCGCGGGCAAGGGATCGGTCGTCGGCGAGCGCTTCGTCGCCCACCCGGCGGTGCGCAAGGTGGTGTTCACCGGGTCCACCGGCGTCGGCAAGCACCTCATGGCCGGCTGCGCGGCGCAGGTCAAGCGGGTGACGCTGGAACTCGGCGGCAAGAGCGCGAACATCGTCTTCGCCGACTCCGATCTTGAACAGGCGGCCGCCACCGCGCCGTACGGCGTGTTCGACAACGCGGGCCAGGACTGCTGCGCCCGGTCGCGGATCCTGGTTCAGCGCAGCGTTTTCGACCGCTTCATGGAACTGCTCGAGCCCGCGGTCAAGGGCGTCCGGGTGGGCGACCCCGGCGACGAGGCGACCGAGATGGGCCCGCTGATCTCGGCCGGGCAGCGGGAGACGGTCGAGTCCTACGTACCCGACGACGCGCCGGTGGCGTTCCGCGGCGACTGCCCGCACGGGCCCGGCTACTGGTACCCGCCGACCGTCCTGGCGCCGGTGCAGGTCGGCTCCCGGCAGTGGCGCGAGGAGATCTTCGGCCCGGTGGTCGCGGTGGTGCCGTTCGAGGGCGAGGCCGACGCGATCCGGCTCGCCAACGACTCCGAGTACGGCCTGTCCGGCTCGATCTGGACCCGCGACGTCGGGCGCGCGTTCCGCGTCGCGCGGGCGGTGGAGAGCGGCAACCTGTCCGTCAACTCGCACTCGTCGGTGCGCTACAGCACGCCGTTCGGCGGCTTCAAGCAGTCCGGCCTCGGCCGGGAGCTCGGTCCGGACGCGGTCGACGCGTTCACCGAGACCAAGAACCTTTTCATCGCGACCGATAGCTAGTCGACCGACAGCCAGGCGACCGACCGCCGACGGCCGACCGACATCAGAAAGAGGCAGCATACATGGGCAACAGTGGCAACCGCCTGCAGGACCGGGTGGCCGTGGTCACCGGGGGCGCGAGCGGCATCGGCCTGGCCGCCGCGCGGCGGCTGGCCGACGAGGGCGCCAAGGTCGTCGTCGGCGACCTCGACCCGGTGGCCGGCAAGGCCGCCGCCGACGAGGTCGGCGGGCTGTTCGTGTCCGCCGACGTGACCAGCGAGGCCGACGTCGAGAACCTGTTCCTGGCGGCGTTCGAGGCCTACGGCTCGGTCGACGTCGCCTTCAACAACGCGGGCATCTCCCCGTCCGACGACGACTCCATCCTGGTCACCGGCGTCGATGCCTGGCGGCGGGTGCAGGAGGTCAACGTCACCTCCGTCTACTACTGCTGCAAGCACGCCATCCCCTACATGCAGCGCCAGGGCAAGGGCTCGATCATCAACACCGCGTCCTTCGTCGCGCTGATGGGCGCGGCCACCTCGCAGATCTCCTACACCGCGAGCAAGGGCGCCGTGCTGGCGATGTCCCGCGAGCTGGGCGTGCAGTTCGCGCGGGAGGGCATCAGGGTCAACGCGCTCTGCCCCGGGCCGGTCGACACCCCGCTGCTGCGGGAGCTGTTCGCCAAGGACCCCGAGCGGGCGCAGCGGCGACTGGTGCACATCCCGATGGGCCGGTTCGCCCGGCCGGAGGAGATCGCCGCCGCCGTCGCCTTCCTGGCCAGCGACGACTCGTCGTTCATGACCGCCGCCACGTTCCTCGTCGACGGCGGTATCTCCGGTGCCTACGTCACCCCCCAGTAAAAATTCACCGAAAAGAGGATCGCCATGATCGATGACGACGGGGCCGGGGCGCAGGCCACGGCCCTCCAGCCCACCGACGACGAGAAACGGCTGCATGAACTGGGCTACGCCCAGGAGCTTCGCCGGCACATGTCCGGCTTCAGCAACTTCGCGGTGTCCTTCACGATCATCTCGATCCTGTCGGGCTGCCTGACGCTGTACGGGACGGGGATGACGGACGGCGGCCCGGTGATCATCACCTGGGGCTGGCCCCTCGTCGGCATCATGACGCTGTTCGTCGGCCTGTCGATGGCCGAGGTGTGCTCGAGCTTCCCGACCGCGGGTGGCCTCTACTACTGGTCGGCCAAGCTCGCCCCGCGCAACCCGGCCGCCTGGTCCTGGTTCACCGGCTGGTTCAACTTCCTCGGCCAGGTCGCGGTGACCGCGGGCATCGACTTCGGCGCGGCGTTCTTCCTGAACGCGCTGCTCGACCTGGAGTGGAACTTCAGCACCACGCAGCACTGGCACACGATCGTGCTGTTCGCGGCGATCCTGGTGCTGCACGGCGTGCTGAACCAGTTCGGCGTCACCCTGGTCGCGCTGCTGAACAACGTCAGCGTCTGGTGGCACATCCTCGGCGTGCTGATCATCGTCGGCGTGCTCGCGTTCGCGCCGAGCCACCACCAGAGCGCGTCGTACGTGTTCACGCACTTCGCCAACGGCAGCGGCTGGGGGTCGAAGATCTACGTCCTGATGCTCGGCCTGCTGCTGGCCCAGTACACCTTCACCGGCTACGACGCCTCCGCGCACATGACCGAGGAGACCCGGGACGCGGCGGTGGCCGGCCCGCGGGGGATCGTGACGTCGATCGTGGTGTCGCTGTTCGCGGGGTGGCTGCTGCTGATCGGCATCACGTTCGCCATCCAGAACTACGGCAACGAGGTCGGGGCGACCGTGCCGCCGGCGCAGATCTTCATCGACGCGATCGGCGGGACCGGCGCCAAGCTGCTGCTGCTGATCGTGATCTTCGCCCAGCTGTTCTGCGGCATGTCGTCGGTGACGGCGAACTCGCGGATGATCTACGCGTTCTCGCGCGACGGCGCGGTGCCCGGCAGCGCCATCTGGCATCACATCAACCCGAAGACCCGGACGCCGACCAACGCGATCTGGCTCGCGGCCGGCGGCGCGCTCATCCTCGGCCTGCCGTACCTGTGGAACAGCACCGCCTACGCGGCGGTCACCTCGATCGCGGTCATCGGCCTGTACGTGGCGTACGTGCTGCCGACGTTCCTGCGGCTGCGGCTCGGCTCCGCCTTCCAGCGCGGGCCGTGGCACCTGGGCCGCTGGTCGCGGCCGATCGGGATCATCGCCTGCGTCTGGGTGGTGTTCATCACGGTGCTGTTCATGCTCCCGACCGTCAACCCGATCAACTGGGACAACTTCAACTACACGGTGTTCGCGGTGGTGGCCGTGATCGGCTTCGCCGGCATCTACTGGCTCGTCTCCGCCCGCCGCTGGTTCACCGGCCCCCGGGTCCAGGGCTCGGCCGCGGAACTGCAGGCGATCGAGGAGGAGCTCGGGAGCATCTGACCGAAACCGGCAGTATTCTGCCCTCGC
>Ga0335074_10006989_pt1 | contig 15647 bp, 11 predicted proteins | sample Lox_Sample_23_FD_206715 | JGI IMG/M metagenome (GOLD analysis project Ga0335074, IMG submission 206715) | Soil microbial communities from Loxahatchee National Wildlife Refuge, Florida, United States - Lox_Sample_2.3 | ecosystem: Environmental > Terrestrial > Soil > Wetlands | place: USA... | reverse complement strand
TCGTCCGCGTCGAGCCGACGCTCGCCGCCGACCCGATCTGGATCCACCCGCTGGCGGCAAAGCTGTATGCGTCGGGCCGCTGGTTGGAGCCGTAGATCTTGACGGTCCAGCCGGGCGTCGCGGTCCGAATCACGAGCTTCCGCGCCCGCGTGCCGGCGGCCGCCGTCAGATACAGCCCGACCCCCAGCTTGTTGAGCCCGTCGTAATACTGCTCGGTATCCCAGGCCGTGCCCGGGTTGCCGTCGATCGCGTCGTCCTCGCTGGCGTTGTTCTGGGTGACGACGCCGTTGTAGCCGTACGGGTTGTATGCCGTCGCGCAGGTCGCGCAGAGCGTCACCTGATGCGGCTTGCCGGTCGCGCCGTGAGCCTGCTTGCCGGTGCCGTTGTGAGCGCGGCCCGCGAGCCACAGGGCCGCCCCGAGCGCGGCGGCCACGATCAGCACGATCACGAACATCGCCAGGCGCCGGTGGCGGACGAGGAACGGGACGCGCCGCTGCTTGCCGGGCGGCAGCGTGCGGAGCACCGACGTCACCTCACCGGTTGCCGAGCCCGCACGCGCGGTCTCGATCGCGAGCACGTCCTCGAGGTCGGCGATCAGCTCGGCATCATCGGCGTAGCGGTCCTCGACGCGCTTGGCGGTCGCGGTGTCGACGATCGCGGCGAGCGCGGAGGACACCTCGGGGCGCTTGGTCTGGACATCCGGGAGCTCCTCGCGGACGTGCTTCATCGCCACCGCGACCTGGTTCTCGCCCTTGAAGGGAACCTCGCCGCACAGCATCTCGTAGAGCGCGATCCCCAGGGAGTACAGGTCGGACTGTCCGGTGACGGCGTGTCCCAGCGCCTGTTCGGGGGAGACATAGTCGGTCGTCCCCAGAACCCGGCCGTCGGCGGTCAACCCCTCCTCGTCGAGCGTCCGGGCGATGCCGAAGTCGGTCACCTTGGCCGAGCCCTCCTCGTCGATCAGGACATTCTGGGGCTTGACGTCGCGATGCACGATGTGGCGGGCGTGGGCGGCCCCGAGGGCCCGGGCGATCTCGATCGCGTAGGCCACCGCTTCCGGGATCGGGAGCCGTCCCATCCGGCGGATGCGGTCCTTGAGGGTCTCGCCCTCCACGTATTCAAAGACGATGTATGGGCGTCCTTCGTCTTCCCCGGCGTCGATCACCCCGACCACATGCGGGTGTGAGAGCTGGGCCACCGCCCGCGCCTCCCGGCGGAAGCGCTCGAGCTGGTCGGAGTCGCTCGCCACCTCTCGGTTCATCAGCTTGATCGCGACCCTGCGCTGGAGCGTCTCGTCGAGGGCCCGGTACACGGTGGACATCCCGCCGGCGCCGATCCGCGCCTCGAGGCGGTAGCGACCGTTCAGCGTCGTGCCGAGCAGCGTGCTCATGTTCGGGACCTATTTTGAGGCACGCGGGAACTGCCCTGCATTACTCGAGGCTGGCCTCCATCGACGCTCCCCGGCTCACCCGTGGTCTCGTGCGGGGGTCAGCCGGATCCATCAGCCCGGGGCGGTTCCCCTGAGACCGTCGCCGTCGCCCTCGAGTCCGAGCGCAGGCACCGTCACGACCCCGGCGCGGTCGGTCACCCGCCCGATCACCGCCGTCCCCGGATGGTGCTCGCCGAGCCGCGCCACTGCTTCGGCGGCCTGCTTCGCCGGCACCATCGCCACGAAGCCACAGCCCATGTTGAACACCTCCCACATCTCGGCGAGACCGACGCCGCCCAGCGACGCGACCAGCTCGAACACGGGCGGGACCGGCAGCGGCGCCGAGATCTCGTAGCCGACCCAGGATCCGATCCGCAGCAGGTTGAGCAGGCCCCCGCCGGTGATGTGGGCCAGCCCGCGTACTTCGACGTCGCTTCCAAGCAGGAGATCGAGAACCGCGCGCACGTAGATCACCGTCGGCTCCAGCAGCACGTCGGCCACGCTCAACCCCCCCAATTCCGAAGGCGTGGACTCCAGCCGCAGTCCGCCGTCGTCCAGCAGCGCCCGCCGGGCCAGGGTCAGGCCGTTGGAGTGGACCCCCGACGCGGGCAGCCCGATCAGCGCGTCCCCGGGCCGGCACGCGCTTCCGTCCACCACCCGATCCAGCGACACGACCCCGAAGGCCGACCCGACCAGATCGAACCCGAACGGTGAGGGATGGCCCCGCAGGACCTCGGGGATCTGGCACACCTCTCCGCCGGGGATCTCGACTCCGGCCGCCTCGGCGCCCGCGCGGAGCCCGATCGCCAGCTCTCTCAGCAACCCAGGATCCGCCTGTTCCACAGCCACGTAATCGAGCAGCGCGATCGGCTCGGCGCCCACGCAGATCAGGTCGTTGACGTTCATGGCCACGCAGTCGATCCCGATCGTGTCGAAGCGCCCGGTCTGCTCGGCGACGATCACCTTTGAGCCGACGCTGTCGGTGGCCAGCGCGATCCCAACGCCATCGGCCAGACCGGCGGGCAGTCGCATGACGCTCGCGTAGTGGCCGGGCAGGGGAACCGCCAGGCGCGAGCGGCCGGGATCGATCGCCCGCAGCACCTCTACGAGCGCGGCCACGCCCTGGTCGGCCCGACCGGTGTCCACGCCCGCAGCGGCGTACGCGTCGCTCACGGGCCAATTCTCAACGATCGCGCGGTCGCAAGCGTCTCAACACCAGCGCCCCCAGCCCGACCCTGTAGATAACGAACGGCAGCAACGGTCGGTCCCGCTCCACCTGGCCCACAAGCCAGGTGGAGCCGAGGGTGGACGCAAAGGCGGCTCCGGCTCCCGCCGCCAAGCCGAGCTGACCGCTTGCCGGCAGCCCAGACGCCATCAACCGCCGGCTCATCAGCAGTGCCGCCCCTCCGATCACCGGAAGCGCGATGTGGCGGGAGAGGCGGCTGGCGTCGGCCCGGCGGAAGCGCCGCCACCTCGCGGCCGTCAGCGTGGCTCCGCCCCGCGAGACGCCCGGCATCAGCGCGCACGCCTGCGCCACGCCCAGCCACAGCGCGTCGGCCCATGATGCCTCCTCGCTGCCGCGAACCTGCGCCGTCCGGTCCGCCCAACCCATCGCCAGCCCGCCTACCACGAGGCCGACCGCGATCGGCCCGGGGCGTCCCAGCCGCCGCTCGACCACGTCCTCGAACGCCCATCCCACCACCGCGGGGGGTGCGCAGGACAGCCCGACGAGCATGGCCAGCCGCCACCCCGCGCTGCTCACCGCCGCCTGCACCTCGTCGCGCAGCCCGATGACCAGGGCCAGGGCCGTGCCGGCGTGGAGCGCGACCTCGAACGCCTTGCGCACCTCGGGGTCGACCTCGACGTAGTCCCACCCCAGCAGCCACGGGATGATCGTCAGATGCCCTGAGGAGGAGATCGGAAGCAGCTCGGCGGGTCCGTGCAGGGCTCCCAGCGCCAACGCCTCGCTCAGCTTGAGCGGCTGCTGGCTCGGCGGATCCACCATCAGACCGCGGCGCGCCGCCGGCGTCCGGCCATCACCCGCCGGATCACCACGAACGCGACGGCGGCCACCAGCAGCGCCACCGCCGCATAGTCGACGTACTCCAGGTGCGCGCGCCACGAGGTCCACTGGCTGCCGACGGCGCGGCCCACCAGGCCGAGGGCCCCGATCCACACGATCGAGCCGACTGCGGCCAGCGGCAGGAAGCGCCAGTAGGGCATCTGGCCGATGCCGGCCGCATAGGGGAACCCCGCTCGCAGCAGGGGGATCAGGCGCGAGACGACGATCACGGGGGCTCCGTAGCGGTCGAACCACCGGCGGGCCAGGTCCAGGCGCCGACCGCTGATGTGCACCGGGCTCCCCGGCCGTTCCAGCAGCTCGAGCAGGCCGTAGCGGCCGATCACCCACGCGATCGTTGCGCCCACCAGATCGCCGAGCACCCCGAAGACGATGATCCCGACCAGCGTCAGGTGGCCCTGGAAGACGTTGAAGCCGGCGAACAGCATCGTCGCCTCCGTGCCGGGGACTCCGATCACGCCCGAGGTCGCGTTGAGCAGCGCCACGCCGGCCAGACCGAGATGGCGCACGATGTGGGTAGCCAGGGTCACGAGCGAGTTCGTGACCGACGCGTCGAGGAGCAGGTGATGCATGGAAGCTGGTCCGGCAGCCCGTAGCCGTTGAAACCCGGCTGTCGTTGAACCCGGCGGTGCGCCAGCGGGCCTCCGCAGTGTAGGCGGGAGCAACCGGTTGTACGGTTTCCGACGGTGCCCGTTCCCCTGTTCGATACCGAAACCGTGCTCGCGCCCCTGCGCGAGAGGATCCTCGAGTGCATTCAGGAGGTGATCCGCGGGGGCCACTTCATCCTCGGTCCGGAGGTCCAGGCCTTCGAGCGCGAGCTGGCCGAGTACCTCGGGGCGGCGCACGTCGTCGGCGTGGCCAACGGCACCGACGCCCTGACCATCGCCGCCCGCGCCCTGGGCATCCAGCCCGGCGATGACGTCGTCCTACCCGCGTTCACCTTCTACGCGACCGCCGAGGCGATGGCCAGCCTCGGCGCCCGCCCCGTGTTCTGCGATATCGACGCCGACACCCGCAACGTCACGGTCGACACGGTCCGCGCGGCGCTCACCCCGAGGACCAAGGCGGTCGTGGCCGTCGATCTCTTCGGCCTCCCCGCCCCCAGCTCGGAGATAGCCAACGCCGTCGGCCTCCCCGTGATCGAGGACGCCGCTCAGGCGATCGGGGCCAGCCTCGACGGTCGGCGCGCCGGGACGCTGGGGACGGTGGCGACGTTCTCCTTCTACCCCTCGAAGAACCTCGGCGCCTTCGGCGACGGAGGCGCGATCGCCACCGACGACTCCGACCTTGCCGAGCAGGCCCGCGCTCTGCGCTTCCATGGCTCGCGCGACAAGCAGTCGTTCGAGTACGTGGGCTACAACTCCCGCCTCGACGAGTTGCAGGCGGCGATCCTGCGCGTCCTGTTGCCCGAGCTCGACGGCTGGTGCGACGGCCGCCGGGCCGTAGCGCAGGCCTACGCCGACAGCGGCCTCGCCGACCACGTCCACGTTCCGCAGATGCCACCGGGCGCGGTCCCGGCCTGGCATCTCTACGTCGCCACGCATCCGCAGCCCGACCGCCTGCTCGCCACCCTGAAGGAGCGCGGAATCGGTGCCCGCGCCTACTACCGCACGCCTCTGCATCGTCAGGCTGCGATGGCGCGCTACCTCCCGGGACCGCCCGAGTCGCTTGACCTGCCGGTCACCGAGGAGCTGGCGCGGACCAACCTCGCGCTCCCCATGAGCCCGGCGTTGAGCCTTGAGCAAGTCAGCGAGGTGGTCGCCGCCGTTGCCTTCGCCACCGCTCTGGCGTGAGGGTCTGGGTCGACTTCACCAACTCCCCGCACGTGCTCGTGCTCGCGCCGGTGATCGAGCGGCTGCGCGGCGCCGGGCACGAGGTGGAGGTGACCGCGCGTGATTTCGCGCAGACCCTCGGCCTTTGCGAGCGGCTGGGGATCGAGGAGGTGACCATCGGCCGTCACCGGGGGGCCTCGCGAGCGGCCAAGGCACGCGGTTTGCTGGACCGCTCTGTCGCCCTCACGAGATGGGGGCGGGGGCGTGGGTTCGACCTCGCCCTCGGTCACGGCTCCAACGACGTGACGATCGCCGCGGCGCTGCTGCGCATCCCCTGCTCGACGATGTTCGACTACGAGTGGGCGACGGTGCAGCACAACGTCAACTGCCGCCTCGCTCAGGGCGTCGTCGTACCGGAGGCGATCCCCCCCGAGCGCCTGACCCGGTACGGCGCGCGCGGGAAGATCCACGCCTATCCGGGGCTCAAGGAGGAGTACTACCTGGCTGACTTCGAGCCGGACCCGGCGATCCTCGGCCAGCTCGGGCTCGACCCCGAGGCGCCGATCGCGGTGGTGCGTACCCCTCCGGCGGTCTCGCTCTATCACAGGTTTGAAAACGACCTTTTCGCCCAGGTGCTCGAGCGGCTGCGCGGGACCCAGGCGGTGGTCCTGCCGCGAACCGGGCAGCAGCGAGCCGAGCTCGCGCGATCCGGCGGATTCGTCGTGCCCGAGCAGGCCATCGACGCTCAGTCCCTGATCGCGTTCGCCGACCTCGTCGTCTCGGCCGGGGGCACGATGAACCGGGAGGCGGTGGCCCTGGGGACGCCGGTGTTCACCGTGTTCGAGGGTCGCCTGGGGGCGGTCGACGCGGCGCTCATCGCCGACGGTCGCCTCCGGCGCCTCGAGCGGCCCGACGAGGTGGTCCTGGCCAAGCGCTCCGATCGAGGCGGCGGACCGCAGCGAATCCGGCGCGACCCTGCTTTACTCGTGGACCTTCTCGTGACACCGGCCATGGTGTCCTGGCGTGGCTGACCGGTTTCGAGTCTCGCCTCGTCTGACGTTCGCGAACACCGCATGCTGACCAGTCCCAAGAACGCGGCGCCGGAGCAGCCCGGCGACGGTAACGAAGCTCGCGCCCACCCCCCGTCCTCGCGGTCCGCGCGGCGCCTGCTCGCCTACCCCTGGGTGATCGTCGGGGTCCTGCTCGTCGCGTTCTCGACGGGCCTTCTGCTGTGGGCCCGGACGAGTCCGGGGTTCGATCCCTACGGCTGGCTGGTCTGGGGCTACCAGACCCTCCGCCTGAACCTGAACCTGGGCGGCGCGCCGTCGTGGAAGCCGGTCACCTTCCTGTTCACCGTCCCCTACTCGATCTTCGGCCACCTCAGCTACTGGCTGTGGATGGTCACGGCGATCTCGATCGCGCTGGCCGGGCCGATCTTCGCCGGACGCATCGTCTACAAGGTCGTCCTCGACAGCTCTGAAGAGCGTTGGGCGGCGATCGTCGGAGCGGTGTTCGCGGGCCTCTGCCTGCTCGGGATCGTCCAGTACACGCACTACTGGCTGAGCGCGCAGTCCGACCCGATGCTGGTCACCTTCTTCCTGGCGGCCGTCGACATGCACCTGCACCGCCGCCCACGGTGGGCCCTCGCCTTCCTGTGGCTGTCCTCGCTCGGACGCCCCGAGACCTGGCCCTTCCTCGCTCTCTACTCGATCTGGATCTGGCGCGAGATCCCCAAGACGCGCCGCCTCGTGGTCGGCGCCTGGGTGCTTCTCGCCTTCTTCTGGTTCGGCGTCCCGGTTCTGTCGGGCAATTCGCCGTTCGTGGCCGGGCAGCTGGCCGAGAACAGCCCGAGGATGCTGCACAGCGGCAAGATCATCGGCACGATCGACCGCTTCCGCGCCCTGACCTACTGGCCGGTCAAGCTGGCGGCCGGCATCGGCGTGCTGCTGGCGCTCTGGCGCCGCAACCGGGTCACGCTCGTGATCGCCGGGATGAGCGCGCTGTGGATGGTCATCGAGGTGGCGTTTGCGCTGCACGGCTTCCCGGGCGTGCCGCGCTACATGTTCGAGGCCGCCGGCGCGATGATCGTGGTGGCTGGGATCGGCGTCGGCTGGCTGCTCACGGAGTTCCGGCGCTTCTCCCGGCTCGCTCAGCTGGCGGGCGTGGCGGGGGTGGTGGCGCTCGTCGGCTTCTCGGTTCCCGGCGCGCTCGCGCAGGAGCACTACGAGCACAAGGACCTGATCCACGAGCGCGCCCGCACTGCCGAGATCCACCGCCTCGACGCCACGATCAAGGCTCTCGGGGGCTACAAGTTCATCCGCTCCTGCGGCGATCCCACCTCCGACGTGGAATACGTCAGCGTCCTCGCCTGGTACACGAAGCTCGACGTCGGCTACGTCGGCCACCGCCCCGAGTACATGATCACCGACCAGACGAAGCCATTGGTGCTGTTCACCGCTCTGTTCAACGGCTGGATCGTGCACACCTACCACCAAACCGCCAAGCAGCCCGCGACCTGCTCCCGGCTCAACGGCGCCTACTGGATCGTCACGCCCCAGCGCCCCGGCGGATTCCTCGGCCATCAGACCTGAGGGCGTTTGTCGCGGCGCGCGCTCGTTGGGCTTCGCGCGCGCCGGCCGGCCGCTCAGCGACCCGGATTTAGACAGTGCTTACCGGACCTCCCTTTAGAATCTCCGCCATGCGCCGGCGGATCCGCTCCGCGGCCTTTCCGGTTCACCGCCATTCGCTCCCTCAGCTGCTGGTGGACGGACTTCTGGTCGCCCTCGCCTACTTCCTCGCCTTCTGGCTGAGGTTCGATGGCGACTTCTCGCACCGCTCGCACCGCTACGCGTCGCTGCTGAGCGGCTCGATCTTCTGGGTGGTGCCGGTGACGCTGGTCGTTCTGGCCGGCTTCGGCGCCTACGAGCGGCTCTGGAACTACGTCGGCCAGCGCGACTACGAGGCGGCGGCCAAGGGGGTGGTGGTGTCCACCCTGATCGTCGTTGGGGCGATCGCCTTTCTGCACCCGGTCGGCTCGGTGACGCTGCCGGCCAGTGTCATCGCGCTGTTCCTCCTGCTCGCGCTGGCCTTTCTGGTGGCGGCGCGCTTTGCCGTGCATCTCGTGGTGGAGGGCCGGGTGCGCAGCTTCCGCGTGGCCAAGGGCGCGCGCGACGTGCTGATCGTGGGTGGCGGCGACGGCGGCCGGCTCGTCGTGCGCGAGTTGGTGCGCAACCCCGAGCTGCGCATGCGCCCAGTCGGGTTCGTCGACGACGATCCTCGCAAGCTGGGAATGAAGGACGAGCACGGATTGAAGGTCCTGGGGACGACCGAGACCGACGACTTCGCCCGGGTCCTGGATGAGGCCGAGCCGGATGAAGTCGTGATCGCCATCCCGTCGGCGCCGGGTACCGTGCGTGCCCGGGTGGTGACTGCCTGCCGCCAGCGCGGCATTCCGGTGCGGACGATGCCGACCGTGTTCGAGCTGCTCCAGGACGGCGCCGGGCACATGCGGGTAATGCGTCAGCTGCGCGAGGTGCGCGTGGAGGACATGCTCGGCCGCGAGCCCGTGCGCATGGAGCTCGAGCGGGTCGGCGCCTACCTGGCCGGGCAGGTTGTGTTGGTCACCGGCGCCGGCGGCTCGATCGGCGGCGAGCTCTCCCGGCAGATCTCCCGGGTGGGCCCTCGCAAGCTGGTGCTCGTCGACCATGCCGAGGACAACCTGTTCGAGATCCTCCGCGAGCTGGAGGAGGAGCGCCACGTCAAGGTGGCGACGCCCGTGCTGGCCGACTGCAAAGAGGAGGAGCGGATGCGGGAGGTCTTCTCCGAGCATCGCCCGACCGTCGTCTTCCATGCCGCCGCCTACAAGCACGTGACGATGATGGAGCTCAACCCGGTTGAGGCGATTCGCAACAACGCTCTCGCCACGCGCCTCGTGGGCCGCATCGCCGGGGAGCACGGCGTGCAGACGTTTGTTCTGGTTTCCACCGACAAGGCGGTCAAGCCGGCCACGGTGATGGGGGCTTCCAAGGCGCTCGCCGAGTGGGCGGTTGAAGCCGAGGCAGCCAAGCATCCCGCCACTCGCTACGCCACCGTTCGCTTCGGCAACGTGCTCGGATCATCTGGCTCGGTCGTCCCGATCTTCCGCCGGCAGATCGCTGCGGGAGGTCCGGTAACAGTCACCGACGGGCGCATGACCCGGTACTTCATGACGATCCCCGAGGCCGTCCAGCTGATCATCCGGGCCGGGTCACTGGCCGAGCACAGTGGCGACGTGTTCGTGCTCGACATGGGAGAGCCGATCAAGATCGTCGAGCTGGCGGAGACCATGATCCGGCTCTCGGGCCTGGAGCCCGAGCGCGATATCGCGATCGAGATCGTTGGGGTGCGCCCGGGCGAGAAGTTCCATGAGGACCTGTTCAACCCCTACGAGCGACCGCAGCCCACGCCTGCCCAGAGGATCGTCCGCGCCGACCGCGAGCGCCTCGACCCCGCCTGGGTCGAGGCGACATTCAACAACCTGAACCTTCTCGTCCTGGAAGGCGACGCCGCTGCCCTGGCGCAGCACGTCTCCAATCTCGAGGCGGCCCGCGCCACCCCGCCAGTGGCATCTGGCGCCCGGACCGCCACGTAGACTGCTCACGCCTGCCATGGGAACCGTTCCGTTCGCCCTGTCGATCCACAATTTCGTACATTCGGTTGGGGCCGATGCGGGCTTTGCCTCGATCCTCGGGCTGGCCGTTCTGGTCCTCCTCTACTTCGCTCAGGCCCGGGAGACAGCCACGCTGCGCAACCGGCTGGAGGAGGCCAACGGACGGGTCGGCAACCTGGAGAGCAGGCTGGTCCAGATCGCCCGTGTCGCTGTGCCCGTGGCCCCGCCAGTGGTCCCGGCCCCGGCGGGCGCCGTCCCGGCCCGGCCGGGCGCGGCGCGCGCCGGCTCGCCGCTGCCGGTTCCACCGGACCTCGCGCCACTCCCCGGGGCGCCTGTGGGCGTGGCCGCGCCCGCGTTGACCTCGGCGACCAAGCTGATCCCAAGCCCGGCACTGGTTCCCGGGCGCAGCGATGTGCCGGCCGCCGTCCCCTTGCCGGCGGTCGCGGCGGCGAGCGCCGCGGCCAGTGCGACGGTTGGGGTGGGGGCCGCGGCTGCGGCCCCGCCGGCCGGCGCAGGCAGTGCCGGCGCGCCTGACGACACCATCTTCGCTCCGCCTCCGATGACTGCCGCGGCGGGTGGTAACGGTCACGCGGGCGCCGTCCCGCCGCCGATTCTGCCTCGACCGGTCCCGCCGTCGACGGCAGCGTCCTCGTCTGCCTCGATACCCCCGCGCGTGGCCCTTCGGGACGACGCTGGCGCCACGATCCCGCCTCGCCGGCCGATCGTCACCGGGGGAGCGATTCGCGAGCGTTCCCGCGCCCGGCGCGTCCTTCCGTTCCTCATCGGTCTCGGAGCGGTGGCCGTCGTCGCCGTGGCCCTGATCGTCATCACCGGCTCCAGCGGCACGACGCTGGTCAAGCACCCTCCGAAGGTGGCGGGTAGAGGTCGCGGGGCCAAGGCGGCGGTTGTCGTCCCCACCGAGGTGACCGTCGCCGTGCTCAACGGAACCGCGGTCAACAACGTCGCCCACAACATCTCAGCTCAGCTCAGCACGGCCGGATACAAGCCGGGCGCGGTGACCAACGCGGCGAGCCAGACGTTCACCACGAGCGTCGTCTCCTACACGCCGGGGCACAAAGCCGCCGCTGCGGCGGTGGCGAAGTACCTGAAGCTTCCGGCGCGTGACGTGCAGCCTGCCAACCAGGCGGCCCTCGGCGTCGTGTGTCCGCCTGCGACTCCGCCTACGCCCTGCACGGCCGATGTGATCGTTACGGTCGGGGCCGACCTGGCCGGCGCCACTCCGACAACCTGATGGCCGTGGACCTGCTCGACTTGCCTGGCCGTACGGCCAAGCCGCGTGAGGTGGGGCTCACCCATATCCTCGATCGCGGGCTGTCGGTGTCGGGGGTGGACTCGCTGATCGAGGTCGCCGGGGACTACGTCGACATCGTCAAGCTCGGGTGGGGCACCTCGGTGGTCACGGGCAATCTCGAGGGCAAGCTCGCCCGCTACCGGGAGCACGGGGTGCCCGTCGTCCTCGGCGGCACCCTGACCGAGCTGGCCATGGCCCAGAACCGGCTGGAGGAGCTCCTCGCCTGGATGTCTCGCCTCGGGCTCGAGCACGTCGAGGTGTCCGACGGGACGATCACGCTGCCCCATCCCCAGAAGCTCGAGCTGATCGACCGGCTGGCGCGGGACTTCACTGTCCTCTCCGAAGTCGGCTCCAAGGACGACACGAAGATCATGGCGCCCTATCGCTGGGTGGAGCTCATCCAGGCCGAGCTCGAGGCCGGAGCCTGGAAGGTCATCACCGAAGCGCGTGAGAGCGGCACCTCCGGTATCTACCGTCACGATGGCGAAGTGCGCATGGGCCTGATCGACGAGATCGTGCACGCCGTCCCGCCCGAGAAGCTGCTGTTCGAAGCCCCGCAGAAGGACCAGCAAGTGTGGTTCATCCGCCGGCTGGGGGCGAACGTGAACCTTGGCAATGTCGTCCCGGAGGACGCGCTTTCGCTGGAGACGATGCGGCTTGGGCTGCGGGCCGATACGGCGCTCGGGGAGGTTGGCTCGGGCCTGCAGGACGAGGGGGAGGCCTCCGGATGAGGCCTCCCGCGCATGGCTGAGGCCTCGGCTGCGCCACCGACTGGCCAAACCGGCCTCCTGCTGGCCCGCCATGGCCAGACCGACGACAATCTCCCTCCGCTCCGCTTCCAGGGGTTCCGTGACACCCCCCTCAACGAGGTCGGGCGCCGCCAGGCCCACGAGCTTGCCGACCGGGTGGCGGCGGGCCTGGTGGTCGTATCGCTGTGGTCCTCGGATCTGAGCCGGGCAGCCGAGACGGCGCGCATCGTCGGGAAGCGGATCGGCCTCGAGCCGCGCTTCGACCCGCGACTTCGAGAGGGAAACCGCGGCCGCTGGGAGGGGCGACTGTTCGAGCACGTCAAGCAGGAGGATCCCGAGGGGTTCGCCGAATGGATGCGGGCCGGACCCCAGTTCCGGTTCCCGGGGGGGGAGTCGCTTCAGGAGCAGTCCGACCGCGTGGCCGCCGCCCTGGAGGACATCCACGCAGCGGGCGAGCTTCCCGCGCTCGTCGTGTGTCACCGCGGCTCGATCCGGGTCGTTCTGTGCCGACATGATCCCCGTGGGCTGTGGGCCTTCCACGACTACGACGTCCCCAACACCGGCGTGGTCCCGCTGTGACACGCCTCCCTGCTGTCGCCTTCGCCACACTCGTGGCCGCCACCGTCGGAGCGTTCTTCGTCACCCAGCACCTCAAGGTGAAGAACCCTCTGATCCAGGGGGATCCGAGACCCGATCCGCCGGCCATCAACCCGATCGCCGGCCGCGTCTGCAGGGACCTGTCGCACAAGCGGGTGAGCTTCCGCGCCACCAAGCTGAACTTCTACCTGCAGTCGCGCTCGGACACCGTCGCCGTATACGTGTTCAACTCGATCGGCGAGCTCGTCGACACCGTCAGTCCAGGGCGGCACATGACCGTGGATCGGCGCTCCACCTTCACCTGGGACGGCCGTGAGGGGCAGAACCACGGTCCGGTGGCGCCGGATGGGACCTACTACTTCCGCGTCGCGCTTCTGAAGGAGGGGCGGACCATCTCGCTCACCGCGACCCCGGTACGCGTCATCACGACCGCGCCGCACCCGGTCGTCACCCGCGTCGCCGTCACCGGGTCGCCGTCCTCGCGCAGCGCGCCCACTCCCGGCGGCCCGGCGATCATCGCTCCGCCCGCCCGCTCGGTGACCATCCACTTCACCCCCGGCCAGTACCACAACGCCGAGGTCGAGATCTACCGTACGGATCTGCCGGGGACACCTCGGGTGGTCAAGACCTTCGGAGTCAACGGGAGGCAGGGAGTCGCGGTCTGGGATGGTCTTATCCACGGCCAGCCTGCGCCGGCCGGGGTGTACCTGGTGGGACTCTCCGTCACCGATGCGGCCTGCAATCCCGGCCAGTTCCCGGTCGTGGTCCCACCCGTGCCGGGATCGACGCCTCACGCCGGGGTGACCGTTCGTTACCTGGCCGCGGAGCCTCCGCTGACGCCGGTTGCGGCGGGGAGCACGGCGACGGTGCTCGTCGATTCCCGTCTGGTGCCGTATTCCTGGTCGCTGCGGCGGGCCGGCTTTCGAAAGGTGCTCGAGCACGGTCATGAAGCCGGCGGGGCCTACGAGCTGTCCGTCCCGATCCCAGCCATGGGGGCCGGCCTCTACGAACTGGCGCTCCAGTCGGGCATCCACCGCGCGGTCGTGCCGCTGATCGCTTCGGCGGCCGGGCGCCGCGCGGCGGCGCCCGTGCTCGTCGTGCTGCCGGCGCTGAGCTGGCAGGGCGAGAACCCGGTCGATGACTTGGGCGACGGGCTTCCCGACACCCTGCTCGCGGGCGACCAGATCGACCTGGACCGGCCGCTCGTCGACGGGCTCCCGGGCGACTTCGGGAACGAGCTGGCCCTGCTGAACTACCTCGACCTCCATCGGGACGCCTACCAGCTGACCAGCGACGTGGCGCTGGCCGAAGGCGTGGGTCCGTCGTTGACCGGGCACACCGGGGTCGTCCTCGACGGCGACTTCAGCTGGCTGCCCTCTGCGCTCGTCAGCGCGTTGCACGGTTATGCCGCCTCAGGGGGCCGCGTGCTTTCGGTCGGGGTGGGATCGCTTCAGTCCGCCGCTCGGTTCTCGGGCCGCGGCTCGGCCCTCACCGCCGGGCCGCCCAGCGCGCTGTCGGCCGACCCCTTCGGTGCCCACCACAGCGCGGTGACGCCCACCGGGCAGAACCTGATCACGGTGATCGACGACCAGCTCCATCTGTTCGGATCCACGCTGGCCTTTCCAGGCTTCTCCTCCTACGAGTTGATCACGCCACCCAATGGCGTTCCCACCTCCCTGGCCGGTACTGCCGACGGAACGCCGACCATCACCGGCTTCCGCGTTGGGACCGGCACCGTGGTGGAAGTCGGTCTGCCTGGGTTCAACGCCAGCCTGACCGGGAACGTCGACTCCCAGGAGCTGTTCGATCGGATCTGGCAGCTGCTGTCCAGATAATCCTTCAGTGAGGACGCCTTGACGGCCTATCTGAAACGCCTGGCCAGCTCGCTCGGTGCCTATCAGCTCGCCGACGTCGTCTCCAAGCTGATGGCGGTCCTGCTGCTGCCCGTCTACACCGGGTACATCCAGCCGAGCGGGTACGGGATCGTCGAGACGCTGGCGACTGCGGTCATCTTCATCAGCATCGTCGTGCGCTTCGGGATGATCGAGTCGTTTCTGCGCTTCTACTTTGTCGACGCCGACCGTGAGCGCAGAGATGCCCTGGCTCGCCGGGCGGTGCTGTTCTTGCTGGTCACGACGACGATCGCCGCCATCGCCCTGTTCATCCCGGCCCGGCCGCTGTCCCAACTCGTCCTCACCCATCACTATCCGACCGACTTTCGGATCGCCGTCGTCGGCATGTGGGCATTCACCAACCTCGAGCTCGCCTACGCGCTCCTGCGCGTCGACGAGCGCCTGCGGGCTTACGCCACCGTCTCGCTGGCGAACGTGGCGATCACGATCGTCACCTCGGTGATCCTGGTCGTCGGCTTTCATCTGCGGGCGGAGGGCCTGCTGATCGGCAACTACGGAGCCACGGTTGTCATCCTGCTGGCCCTGTGGTGGACGATGCGCGACCGGCTGGCACCACGTCGCAGCCGCGTCGAGCCTTTCTCCGTGCTGTTCCATTTCGGCCTGCCGACCGTGCCGGCCGAAGCCTCGGTGTACGCCCTCAGCGTCGTCGACCGCCAGTACCTGGTCCACCAGCGCGGGCTCGGCGCCGCTGGCCTGTATTCGCTGGCGGTCAAGATCGCCGGTGCGATCGCGCTGATCGTGCGTGCCTTCCAATACGCCTGGCCGCCGCTCGCCTACTCGGTCACCGACGATCTCGAGGCCTCCCGCCTGTACGGCCTGGTGACGACCTACTACCTTCTCGTCAGCGGCTGGGTGGTCTGCGGGCTGACGCTCGAGGCGCGGTGGGTGATCCGCATCCTCGATCCGACCAACAGCCGCTACTACGACGCCTACCGGGCCGTTCCCTGGGTCTCGCTGGGCTGGGCGATGTACGGGCTGTGGGTCGTCTTCCTGGTGATCGCCGGGCGCGCCCACGTGACCCGCCGTAATTTCCCAGCGGCCCTCGTGGGTCTCGCCGCCAACGTCGTGCTGATCCTGCTCCTCGTGCCTCGTTACGGGATCGCCGGCGCGGGCGTCGCCCTGTGCGGCGCCTACGTGGCGATGCTCT
>Ga0335074_10006988_pt1 | contig 15647 bp, 15 predicted proteins | sample Lox_Sample_23_FD_206715 | JGI IMG/M metagenome (GOLD analysis project Ga0335074, IMG submission 206715) | Soil microbial communities from Loxahatchee National Wildlife Refuge, Florida, United States - Lox_Sample_2.3 | ecosystem: Environmental > Terrestrial > Soil > Wetlands | place: USA... | reverse complement strand
GGCCCGGTCAGGACCGCCAGGTCGGTCAGATTGGACCGCTCGGCCAGCCCCGGACGCGCCGGCCAGCTGCCGATGATCACCCCGGCACAGGTCAGCCTTCGCGCGGCCAGCGCCTCAAGCGTCAGCGCCGTATGGTTGAGAGTGCCGAGCCCTGCCGCGGTGACCACCAGCACCGGGGCGTCCAGCAAGCCTGCCAGGTCGGCGATCGTGCGCCCGGCGGGGTCATAACGGACCAGCAGCCCGCCCGCCCCCTCGACCAGCACGCGGTCATGGGTAGCGGTCAGCTCGCTTATGTACCGTGCCGCGGTGGACAGGTCAAGCGGCGGCAGGCCCGCGGTCCTCGCGGCCGCCTCCGGGGACAGCGGATCGGGAAAACGGGCGAGTTCGTGCAGGTCGGTCACGCCGGATAGGCGCCGCACCGTGTCCAGGTCGCTTTCATCCCCGGCATCGGGCAGAAGACCGGTCTGCGCGGGCTTGACCACGGCGACCCGCTGGCCGTCCGCGGCGGCCAGCGCGGCCAGGGCAGAGGTGACGATCGTCTTGCCGACGCCGGTCCCGGTACCGCTGATGATCAGGACGCTCAAGACGGGCGCCGCAGCTTGGTCACGAACTTGTACCTGTCGCCGCGGTACCACGACTGGGCCCACTCCACCGGCTGCCCGCTCACGTCGAGCGCGTGCCTGGACAGCAGCAGCAACGGCAGACCAGGGTCCACGCCGAGCAGGCGCGCGTCGTGCGGATCGGCGAGCACGGTCTCGATGGTTTCCTCCGCCTCCGCGAGCTGGATGCCGTAGGTGGACTCGAGCGTCTCGTACAGGGATGAGCCGTGCCGTTCCAGTTCCTTGCGAAGTCCGGGAAAACGCCTGGCCGGCAAGTGCGACGTGTCGATGGACATCGGTTCGCCGTCGGCCAGCCGCAGCCGGTGGATGCGCAGCGCCCGGCCACCCGGCCGGATGCCGAGCAGCGCGGCGAGCTGCTCGTCGCTGGCGACATAGCCGATCTCGAGGATCTTGGTCCGCGGGTGCAGGCCGTGCGCCCGCATGCCCTCGGTATAGCTGGCCAGCTCGAGGGACTGGGCGACCTTCGGTTTGGCCACGAACGTGCCCTTGCCCTGCATGCGGAGCAGCCGTCCCTCGATGACCAGCTCGGCGAGAGCCTGCCTGACCGTTGTCCTTGATGTCCCGTAGTGCCGGGCCAGCTCGCGCTCGGGCGGCACCGGGCTGCCGGCATCCAGTGCGGACGTCAGGTCGAGCAACTGACGCTTAACCTGGTAGTACTTCGGCAGCCGTACCGGGGCCAGATCAGGGCTTTCACCCGACGGCAAGGGAGAAACGGTCATCGCGCATCATTGCCTGAATGAGGGGTGATCGTCAACTCCGATGTGGTCGCGCACCCTGGTAAGTGCTCGTGCCGCGGTCGCGAAGTCACGTTCAGTCATCGTAGCCCGGGCGGTCAGCCGCAGGCACGCCTGGCCGACTGGCACCGACGGCGGCCGGAAACACCCGGCCCGGACATTCTCCCGGGCGCAGATCTCGCGCGCCGTCACGGCGGCGTGCGGATCACCGATGATCACAGCCAGCACCGCCGCCTCCGGCGGGACGACGGTCAGTCTCAGCTCGGCGCATATCTTGGCCAGCCTGTCCGCGCCTGCCAGCGCGGCCTTGCTCCGCCAGGGTTCGGCGGCGACCACGTCAAGCGCCGCGAGCGCGGCCGCCACGGACGGCGGGGCCAGGCCGGTGTCGAAGATGAAGCCGCGGCCGATGTCGACGACGGTCTGCAGCACCTCCGGCGCCGCCAGCACGGCACCGCCCTGGCTGGCCAGTGATTTGGACAGGGTGACCGTGCGAACCACGTCGGGCGCCCCGGCAACGGCAGAACCTGCGCCTCGTCCCCCCGGTCCGAGCACGCCGAGCGCGTGCGCCTCGTCCAGCACCAGCAGCGCACCGTGCTCGCGTGCCGCCGCATGCAGCGCGGCGACAGGGGCTAGCGAACCGGACGCGGAGAACACCGCGTCGCTCACGACCAAGGCAGACTGCTCGGTCCGGGACGCGAGCAGCGCGCGGACGGCCGCCACGTCCCCGTGCGGCGCGATCGCCACCCGCGCCGACGACGACCGGGCCAGCCTGCACGCGTCGATCAGCGAGGCATGGTTGCGCTCGTCGGAGACGATCAGCACGCTGCCTGATTCACTGGCGAGCGCCGCCGACACGGCCGTGACCACCGCCACGTTGGCGAGGTAGCCAGAGGAGAACACCAGCGCTCCGGGCGCGCCGGTGAACCGGGCCAGCGCCTCCTCCAGCTGGCCGTGCAGCGTGGTCGTCCCGGTAACTAGCCGCGAACCGGTGGCGCCTGTGCCCCAGGTCCGCGCCGCCTCCGCCGCTGCGTGCGCGAGCCTGGCATCACCGCACAGCCCCAGGTAGTCGTTCGAGGCCAGGTCCAGCATGCCGTCGAAGCCAGGGTCGCGCGACCAGAGGGCCCGCCGCAGCCCCGCGGCGGCCCGTTCCCGCGCCGCCGCCCGCAGCAGCTCGAGTACCGTCCCGGTCACCTCCACATAATGCCAGGTGAAGTCGCGATGTCATGATGGTGCCGTGCCCACCTTGAACGATCTGGCCAGGAGCCACACGAGCCTGAACGACGCCGACCTGGAGTGGCTGCACTCGCTCGTCTCGGACTGGCAGCTGCTCGCCGACCTGTCGTTCGCCGACCTGATCTTGTGGGCCACGACGCGGTCAGGCAGCTGGATCGCGCTGGCGCAGATGCGCCCGACCACCGGGCCCACATCGTTCCAGGACGACGTGGTCGGCACCACGGCCGGCCTGGAGGCCCAGCGCCTGCTCAATGTCGCCAGCGAGGAACGGCGTATCTGGCGGGAGAGCGACCCGGACTGGACCAGCGGCGTTCCGGTGCGCATCGAGGCCATCCCGGTGACCAGGGACGGCCACGTGATAGCGGTCATCGAACGGTGCACGAACCTCAACTCGGCCCGTACCCCGAGCCGGCTTGAGCTCACCTACCTGCAGGGTGCCGACGACCTGGCCAGGATGGTCGCGGAGGGCACGTTCCCGTTCACCGGCGCGGACGCCATGCTGATCCGCTCGCCCCGGGTGGGGGACGGCCTGCTGCGTCTCGGCAAGTCAGGCAAGGTGACCTACGCCAGCCCCAACGCGCTGTCCGCGTACCGTCGCCTGGGCCTGGCCGCCGACCTCATCGGTGCCGAACTCGGCGCGGTTACCGCGGGCCTGTGCGCGACCGACGAGCCGCTCGATGAGTCGCTGATGGTCGTGGCCACCGGGCGCGCCCCGCGTGAGGCCGAGGTGGACGGGAACGGCTCGGTCGTCCAGTTGCGTGCCATACCGCTGATCGTCAGCGGCGACCGGACCGGCGCGCTGGTCCTGGTCCGTGACGTCACCGAACTGCGCCACCGGGAGCGAGAACTGCTGACAAAGGACGCCACGATCCGCGAGATCCACCACCGGGTGAAGAACAATCTGCAGACCGTCGCCGCTCTGCTGCGCCTGCAGGCCCGTCGGCTGCACGCCCCCGAGGCGCGGGATGCGCTGGAGGAGGCGGTCCGCCGGGTAGGGTCAATCGCGGTGGTGCACGAGACGCTATCCCATGTGCCAGAGGAGATCGTCGACTTCGACGACGTCGCCCACCGGGTCGCGATGATGGCCGGCGAGGTCTCCGCGATCCAGACCCGGGTTGTGCCGAAGATCATCGGGTCGTTCGGCATGCTGCCCGCGTCGATGGCAACGCCGCTGGCCATGGTGCTCACTGAGCTGCTGCAGAATGCGCTCCAGCACGGCTTCGGCCGTGGCAAGAACTCAGGTCCCACTCTGCTTGAGGTCATCGCGCGCAGGGATTCAGAACGGCTGTCAGTGACAGTCGCCGATAACGGTGCTGGGCTTCCGGCGGGATTTGACCCGGATGTGACCACGAGCCTTGGCCTGCAGATCGTCCGCACTCTGGTTGTCGGTGAACTGGGCGGCAAGCTTAAGATCACGCCGCGCGCCGGCGGTGGCACGGAGGCCGTCGTAGACCTCCCGGTGCAAAGCGAGCTGTCCCCGTGACTGTGTCTTTAGGCGAGGGCATAGGTTACGCGTGTGCGCGTGCGCGCAGGCGGATCGTGCGGCGCTTGTACGCACGACGCTCGTCTTCGCTCATCCCGCCCCAGACCCCCGCGTCCTGGCCCGAGTCTATTGCCCAGCGCAGGCAGTCTTCGGTAACGGAGCAACGACGGCACACCTGTTTGGCCTCATCTATCTGGAGCAGGGCAGGACCGCTGTTCCCAATGGGGAAGAAGAGCTCTGGGTCCACCTCACGGCAGGCGGCTTCATGGCGCCAGTCCATGACGTCAACTCCCTCTCGCTTGCCGGTGACGGCCGGTCAGCGTTGTCGTCAAGCTTGTGAAGAATTTCACGAGCCATGCCACATTCGTCCAGCACTGTCCAAGTTGCCCAGGACTGTCTTGATGCCTAGCAGAACCCACCCAGACCGCCTAGCAGCCGGAGCGCGCCCCCGAAGGCGACGTACCCGTCATCTAGACGATGACACGCGAGGCCCCCCCTCGCTGAGCATCACGTCAAGCCTCTCAACCTCGCTGAACAAGCGCAAGACCCCACGGCGTCGGCCCGGAAGAAAACGATGTCAGATCGATCACATTTTGCTCGTGCCGCTCCGATGTCCTCCTCGCGGCCCGTCATTGGTCACCTTCCGTTAACCCGCGGGGCTACGACACGGAGGGCCTGGGGGACGAACTGGAACTTAACCGACTCGATCTCGCCGAGGTATTCGCCGTCTACGTGCAAGGCGGTCGGGCGGGCGCAGCGGATCGTGACCGCGTCAAGGCCACGCGCGGTTACCACGTGCTTGCCACGCGGTGCGCGGTTACGGCTGGGTGCGCACATCATCTGGCCGATCGCGCTCAAGATGACGGGGATCTTCAGTTTGCTCAGCGCCAGCACGTCCAGACCCGAGCTGAAATCCGGATCGGGTCTGGGCGACAGCGGGCGGCCGCGGAAGTACGTCCACGGGGCGGAGTTTGTGACCAAGATCATGAACAGGCCGGTCACCGGGTCCGCTTCGTCCCGCTCCAGCGTCAGGGCCGGCCGGTGCCGATCAGTGCCCGCGTAGTACCGGCGGACGATCGTCCGCACGAACAGCGCCTGGCTTTCCCTGTGGCCACGAGCGCGATGCCCTTCGACGTCGTGCACCACCTCGGCGTCCATGCCCAGGCCGGCACTGAACGTGAAATAGCGGTCGCCAGCCAGCGCGAGTCCGATCGTCCGGTAAGAGCCCGAGGCCAGCAGTTCGCGAACGCGGGCAATGGCCGCCGGAGGGGCCGCGGGCAGCCCGAGCGCTCTAGCGAACACGTTGCCGCCACCGCCGGGTACCGCCGCCAGCGCGGGCACTGGGGCCAGACCGGAACCACGGCGATCCATCAGGCCGTTGACCACCTCGTTGATCGCCCCGTCGCCACCGTAAACGATCACCAGGTCGTGGCCGGCAGCCGCTGCCAGCTCACGCGCGTGTCCGCGATAGCGTGTGTATGCGACTTCCAGGTCGACCATGCCAGCCAGGCCGCCAGCTACGGAAGCGGCGGCATTTCCCGACGTGCTGGTCGCCTGCGGGTTGACGATCAGCAGGCCGCGCACTAGCCCAGGCTAGCCGCCGCCTACGCTAGAACCGAGCCCGGCCCCGGTTGAATGGTACGAAATCATATGTCTACAGCATCATCGCTCACGCAAGTTCAAGCACCTGCTCCGCTGCGTCTCGCGGTGGGCGTTCAGCTGGCAGAGGCCGTCGGCATGCTCGTCGCCACCGGCTTCTCCGTGGCCGCCACGGTAAACGGCAAGTCCTACCACACCGACAGCGGCATCGCGCTCTCGCTGCTCGCATTCGTCGCCGTGCTGGCCATCGCGGGCTTCGCCTACGCCACGGCCAAGGTCAAACCATGGAGCAGGACTCCAGCGCTGATGATCCAGTTGTTCACGGTCATCGGCGGCATCATGCTCGTGCAGGGCCACCGGCTGGACTGGGGCATCCCCACGCTGATTCTCGCCGTGGCAGCCGCCGCGTGCCTGCTCGCCCCGGCTAGCGTCAAGGCGCTGAACCGCAAGGAGTGACCAGGCACCACTGCCAGTTCCGGTAAATCCTCTGTGGTCAGCCCGTCACGGAGCTGAGCGAGCGTGCGGGCCAGCAGGCGGGAGACGTGCATTTGCGAGATGCCCAGCTCGGCGGCTATCTGAGACTGGGTCATGTTGCCGAAGAAGCGCAGTAGCAGGATCTTCTTCTCCCGGGGCGGCAACTGTTCGAGCAAGGGCTTCAGCGACTCGCGGTACTCCACGCCCTCGAGCGCCTCATCGATCATGCCGAGCGAGTCGGCGACGGCGGGCGCGTCCTCGTCGCCAGAATCGGGGGCGTCCAGCGACACCGTGGAGTAAGCGTTCGCCGACTCCAGGCCTTCGAGCACCTCCTCCTCGGACATGCCCAGGTGCTCGGCGAGCTCGGAAACGGTCGGCGCGCGGCCCTCCCGCTGCGCCAGCTCAGAGATGGCCTTGGTCAGGGACAGCTTGAGTTCTTGCAGGCGGCGCGGCACCCGTACCGCCCAGCCCTTGTCACGGAAGTGCCGCTTGATCTCGCCCACGATCGTCGGCGTAGCGTACGTCGAGAACTCCACGCCACGGTCGAGATCGAACCGGTCGATGGACTTGATCAGGCCGATGGTGGCGACCTGGGTCAGGTCATCGAGCCATTCGCCGCGGTTGCGGAACCGCCGGGCAAGATACTCCACCAGGGGCAGGTGCAACTCCACCAGGAAACCACGGATCCTGGCCCGTTCCGGATCGTCCGGCGCCAGCACGGCCAGCCGCTCGAACATCTCCCGTGCGCGGGCGCGGTCAGGAGAACCGCTGGACTCCGTCCGCAGTACCGGGGCCTCGACCTCGACCTCGACCTCGAACTCCTCGGTCACCTGGACCTCGAACTCGCTGCTCACCCGGACCTCGGTCCAGACTTGTCGACATCATGTTTGTCAAGGCTGGCACGCCGCTTGCGCAGCACGATGGACACCTGGTCGTCCGGGCCCAACTGGGAATCGACCGTGCCGGCCAGCGCGGACAGCACGGTCCAGGCGAACGTGTCCTTGGCTGGCACCCGCGGCTGGGCGGCCACTACCGACACGGTGATCGTCACCTGGTCGCTATCCAGGTCGAAGCCGCACTCCAGGCTGGTGCCCGGTATCGCCTGGGCGAGCAGCATGGCGCACGCCTCGTCCACGGCGATACGCAGGTCTTCGATCTCATCCAAGGTGAAGTCGAGCCGCGCCGCCAGACCAGCCGTCGCGGTCCGCAGCACCGACAGGTACGCGCCCTCGGCGGGCATCGTGACCGTCACGTGGTCACGGGTCATCTCACGCTCCGTTTGAGCCGCCGCCGGATCCGCGTTGTTCCTGGGACCGGGTACGGCCGTCGTAGCGGCGGTATCTTCTGTCACGTTTCTCCTCCGGGCAGGTCCGGCGAGGATCTACCTGTCGCTTGACAGCAACCTACCGCCCGCAGGTCGAATCGGTAACGCGCCGCGCTGAGATAAACGCCGCGCGGGCGTTCAGCCGGTAGAGAAAACCCCAGCTCAAACGCCCGCGTGACGAAACTGTAAGACCTCAGCCCTGCTTGGTCTCCCAGAAAATCTTGGTGATCTCCTCGATCTTGGCCAGGAGTTCATCGGCCTTGGCGACGTCGGTGCTGCCCTTGGTGCCGCCGGCGCCTGCCAGCTTGGTGGCCTCGTTGAACAGCTGGTGCAGCTGCGGGTACTTCTCGAAGTGCGGCGCCTTGAAGTAGTCCGTCCACAGCACCCACAGGTGGTGCTTGACCAGCTCGGACCGTTGCTCCTTGATGATGAGCGCGCGGGCCCTGAACTCAGGGTCGGTGTTGTCCCGGTACTTCTCCGCGATTGCCTTGACCGATTCCGCCTCGATCCGGGCCTGTGCCGGGTCGTAGACTCCGCAGGGCAAGTCGCAGTGGGCGTGGGCGACAGTCTTCGGCTCAAGCAGCCGGTAGAGCAGCCTCATCGGTTCCCTTTCTCGCTAGCGTTACTAACGTCCGACCCTACCCCGTGCCGCTGGAGGGACTCGTGCGCTGGCCCCTGTTCCGGGTGGCGGTCGCCGAGCGGTCCATGGAGCCCGCGCTGCGTCCCGGCGACTGGCTGCTCGTCCTGCGCACCCGGCGGGCGAGGTCCGGGCAGCTCGTCATCACGAAAAATCCGGAAAAGCCGGATATGTTGCTCGTGAAGCGGGTGGGGCGCATGCTGCCCGACGGCTCATACTGGCTGATCTCGGACAACCCGGCCGCCGGAGCGGTGGATTCCCGCCGGTTCGGGCCGGCCCCCGCGCTAGAGGGCAGGGTCCTGCTCCGCTACAAGCGATCTTCAAGCCACCGATCTTTATGTCATAACTAGCCGGGTGATACGTGCCGGGAACGCACCGCGGCCCCGTCCGCTGGGCAGCGGGCCGGGGCCGCGGGGACACGCCGGGTGTCAGTGGTGGAGCGGGGTGTCCGGGATGTCACCCATTCGCGCGCTCTGCAGCTCGACCAGACGCTGCATCTCCCCACGCGGCAGCTTGGCCCACTGTGCCCAGAAGAAGATGATCAGGCTGAAGCCGGCCACCACCAGCATGTCCCACCAGAACGGGATGCGGTTGGTGTTCAGCGGCGGGGCACCGGAGCCGAACTGGCCCTGCCAGGAGATGATGCCCATGCCGATCAGGTAGAACGGCAGCCACTGCGCGGACTTCCAGTCCAGCGGCGGCCGTTCCGGGTCGAAGATCATGCAGATGCCGATGATCAAGTATCCGATCACGATGCAGACGCCGAGCTTCCAGATGACGTTGAAGCCCGACCAGTAGATGATCATGTTGGCTACGATGAAGGCGAGCGGGGAGAGCCAGACCGCGCCAGGAATCCGGTACGGCCGGACGGCATCGGGCACCTGGGATCGGAACGCGGTCAGCGACAGCGGCGCGCCAGCGTACATGAGAACGCTCGCGCCGGTGACCAGGCCGACCAGGGACTGCCAGCTCGGGAACGGCAGCAGGAAGACCAGGCCGAATACGAACGCGACAATCAGGCTGATCCACGGCACGCCATTCCGGTCCGTCCACTGCAGCGGGCGCGGGTAGTACCGGTTACGGGCCAGGCCATAGCCGATCCGCGAGGTGGAGGTCTGGTAGATCAGGCCGGTGCCGAACGGGGACACGAACGCGTCGATGTGCAAGATCGTGGCCAGCCAGCCGAACCCGACCGCCGCAGCCACCCCGGCGAACGGGTAGACGGCCTCCGGAGCCGTGGTCGAGATGCCGGCGAACCCGAAGTGCAGCAGCTTGGTCGGCATAGCCGCGATCAGCGCGACCTGGGCGAGGCAGTAGATCACGGTGCCGAGCAGGCAAGCGATGATGATCGCGCGCGGCAGGTTGCGCTGCGGGTCCTTGATCTCGCCGGCCAGCTGGTCGGCCTGCTCGAAACCGAGATATGAGAACACGATGCCGGCGCTCGGAATCGCGTAGAAGACCTCCTTGATGCCGAACGGCATGAAGCCGCCGCTGCCGTCCACCTTGCCGGCCACGCCCGCGGTGAAGTTGCCGCCATGGAACTTGAAGCCCAGCAGGATGATGATAGCTAGCACGGGCACCGCTATCTTCCACCACATGATCCCGTTGCTGACCCGGGCGAACACGCGGACCGCCAAGAAGTTGATCGCGGTGAAGCACGCCATCAGGACGATCGTCATGCCGAAGCCGAGCCCGGTGATCCGGCCGGTGGACGGGTTGTAGATGCTGTGCCAGTAGTACTGGCCGTACTCCATCACCGCGTAGCACTCGATCGGCGCGACCGTGATGGCCTGCAGCCAGGAGAAGAATCCGAACGAGATGCCAGCGACGCTGCCGAATGCCAGGTGCGGGAACCGTGCCGTGCCGCCTGCCACGGGATACAGGCCGCCAAGTTCTGCGTGGACGAGTGCCAGGATGGCGACGCAGACCCCGCCGATGAGCCAGCCGTAGATTGCCGCGGGCCCGGCGAGTGCCGCCGCGCCGAAACCCGCGAACAGCCAGCCGGAGCCGATGATCGAGGTCTCGGACGCCCAGATGGCGCCCATCAGCCCTATCTCACGCCGGAGACCGACGTCCGCTGGCCGGGTAATGGTCGCGCCGGCGGTAGCGCTTTCAGATGTCATATGCGAGCTCTCTTCCGATCGTGCCCGGTTGGGCGAGCTACCCGCGGTGCGAGATTCCCCCACACGGACCAGTGAGTGTCTCGTATGCGTCGAGTGAGATCATCGTAGAGATCATCGATATAGCTGAGAAGCATTAGCGTGGATTCGTTTTGATAACGCAGGTCACAGGCGTGTTTTCGCGCTATGGGGCGGTACCGTATAGGACGCCGGTGACGGCAGAGATTACCGCCGCGTTACGTTTGACCGCATAGCTCGGCGGGTATGGCAGCCTGTCGGGCCGAATGCTTGTGAACTCATTCACGTGATGGCGGCAAGATAATAATGCTTCACGGATCGGCAACGTCGCGCCGAGCTCGATATCGGCCGCCTCGAGCCGCATCAAGTCGTCTCTGGTCCTGTCCCGTTCCGGCTCGGCGGCCAGCCGGTATGCGTGCCGCAGCCGGGCCCGCTCCAGTTCGTTCCGCACGCTGCGGGCGTTAGCGAACCGCGGCTGGCGCATCTGGTCGGCTAGGTAGTCGCGGAACGCCCCGTCAGCGCCGTCCGACAGGTAATAGGACGACTGGTCCAGCATCAGCTGGCCGATGGCGAGCAGTTCGTCCAGGGTGTACTCGGCGAAGTTCAGGTGGTGGGCGATACGTGAGCCCATGCCGGGGTTCGACTCGAAAAAATAATCCATGCGGTCCTTGTATCCGGCCAGGATCACCACGAGCTTGTCCCGGTCGTTCTCCATCACCTGGAGCAGGATGTCGATGCACTCCTGACCGTAGTCCTTGGAGTCCTGGGCCCGGTACAGCGAGTAGGCCTCGTCGATGAACAGGACGCCGCCCATGGCGCGCTCGAGCACGGCCTTGGTCTTCGGCGCGGTGTGCCCGATGTACTCGCCCACCAGGTCGTCGCGCATCGCGTGCACCAGGTGCCCCTTCTCCAGGTAGCCTAGGCGTCTGAGCAGGTCGGCCATGCGCATGGCGACCGTGGTCTTGCCGGTGCCGGGCGGCCCGGTGAAGCACATGTGCAGGTTGGGCCGGGAGGCGGTCAGCCCGAACCGCTGCCTGGCCCGGTCGACCAGCAGCAGCGATCCGATCTCCTCGACCTTCTTCTTCACCGGGACCAGGCCGACCAGTTCGGAGTCCAGGGCGGCGAACAGGTCATCGATGCCGGCCACGCGGCGCTCCTCGGACAGGGTGACCATGGCCTCCGGGCGCAGCAGTTCCCCGCCACGCCGGCGAGACCGGTTCCTGGCCGCTGGCTTACCGGCAACGGGCTTGCCGATCCCGGGTTTCCCCGCTGCCGGTCTTCCCGCCGCCGGTCTTCCCGCCACGGGGTTTCCGTAGCTCGGCCGCACCGCCCGCGCGCCGGGAAACTTCACGAACGGCGCCCACTCCCGCCGCAGGCCAGAATCCACGTAGTCCCAGGGCAGTATGTAACCCTTCTGGTCCAGTCTCCGCTGTGTGGTCTGCCGCCAGGCATCCCGGCTAGCCAGCGAGATCAGGACAACGAGCACCAAGCCTGCCAGCGTGATCGAGAACGCGATCGTGTTCAGGAAGGTACCGGCGAGTACCAGTCCTACCGTGACGACGAACAGGACGACGCCGCTCTTGAGATACTTCGATCTAAGTCCCCACATATGTATGCGAGGGTAACCACCAGGTTAGCTGGGGGTCAATCGTCGGCCGGTCCCTGGATCTCACACTTCTCCGAGCAGAACACCCGGCCCTGCTCGCGCCCGTAGTCGATGAACACCCCGTGGCAGCCGGCCGCCCGACAAGGGCCGAACCGGTCGAGGCCCAAGTCCGAGAGCACCACTGCCAAGCCCATCACCGCGCCCGCGGCATACCTGTCCGCGACCGAGCCGCTCTCGGTATAGTGCACGTGCCACGGCTGGCCGTCATGCCCGGACAGCTGGGGATGCACGGGATGCTGCATGAGCAGGGCGTTCAGCACCTGCGCGGCGGCATCTCCGTCGCCGCGGGCGCATGACTCGAAGAAATCACGGAACTCGGCGCGCAGCATGCGCAATGCTTCCAGGTCAGTGCGGGTGACACCCGCGCTGAGGTGCTGCCGGTCAGCCACCAGGTCCCTCAGCCCGTCCAGGCTGGCCAGCCGGTCGCCGCCCTCGCCGCCGCCTCCGTCCGTGTTTACGAGCCGGACTGCGAGCTCAGCGTAGGAGTTGAGGTCCACTCTTACATCCCTGGCTGGTTGTCAGGGAACGAGTATTACACCTACCGGCGGGCGGGCGCCAGACAGCGCGCCGGCCTCCTGTGGCACAATGCTGAGAGCACGGGTAACCCCCGCAGGTCACGGCCCGGTCGAGGCGGCACACTTTCGCCCGCCGGATGCGTTCGGTGGCCCCAGAATCACTTACGAATCTCTGAGGGAGCTGTTACCCATGGACGACGCCGTCTTCGGCATGCACGATGTCTTCGGCATGCACGATGTCTTCGAGATGCACGATGTCTTCGAGATGCATAGGCACGGCAAGATCAGCGTCACCCCGACCGTAGACGTCTCCGACGCGGCAAGCCTGGCGATGGCCTACACGCCGGGCGTGGCAAGAGTCTGCACCGCGATCGCGGACAATCCCGAACTCGCCGCCGCTTACACCTGGGCTGCCAACGCGGTGGCTGTGGTCACCGACGGCACCGCGGTGCTCGGCCTCGGCGACATCGGCCCGAAGGCCGCCATGCCGGTCATGGAGGGCAAGTCGCTGCTGTTCAAGCGCTTCGCCAACGTGGACGCGGTGCCGATCTGCCTGGCTACCACCGACACCGAGCAGATCATCGCCACGGTCGCCGCCATCGCGCCCAGCTTCGGCGGCATCAACCTGGAAGACATCTCGGCACCGAGGTGCTTCGAGATCGAGGACCGGCTCCGCGACTTGCTGGACATCCCGGTCTTCCACGACGACCAGCACGGCACCGCGATCGTCGCGCTGGCCGCGCTTCGGGGTGCGGCACGCGTGGCTGGCAAGCCGTTCCCGGCTTTGCGCGCCGTCGTCGCCGGGGCCGGCGCGTCCGGCGTCGCGGTCACCAATATGCTGCTGGCGGCTGGCATCGGCGACATCGCCGTCTCGGACAGCAAGGGCCTGATCTACCGCGGCCGCGATGGACTCAACCCGGTCAAGGCCGATCTGGCCGCCCGGACCAACAAGGCTGGGTTGCAGGGCTCTACCGAGTCCGCGCTGAGCGGTGCCGACGTATTCATAGGCCTGTCCAGCAGCACGGTCGCCGAGGAGGCCATCGCATCGATGGCACCTGGCGCTATCGTGTTCGCCCTGTCCAACCCCGACCCAGAGGTGCACCCGGAGGTGGCCGGGCGGCACGCCCTGGTCGTTGCCACCGGCCGCAGCGACTTCCCCAACCAGATCAACAACTCGCTGGCCTTTCCTGGCATCTTCCGCGGCGCCCTCGACGTCCGGGCATCCGCGATCACCGAGTCGATGAAACACGCCGCGGCCGACGCGCTCGCGGCACTGGTGGGGTCCGACGCGGACCCCGGCTACGTCATCCCCAGCCAGTTCGACGTCCGCGTGGCTCCCGCTGTGGCCGAGGCGGTCAGCCTGGCTGCCCGTGCCGCCGGGGTGGCCCGTCTCTAGTTCCATGCCGCAGAACAGTTCCATGCCGCAGAACGGCCGGAATCCCGTGCCGCAGAACGGCCGGCGGTGCTCGTTGCCGCCGGCCGTTCCCAAGCCCGCACGCCAGAGAGCTGCCAACGATCGAACATGGGCCCGAGGTGTCACAGCGGACGAGGACTTCCGGCAGTTCCCAGGGCTGCGGTGGCGGCGTCCGCTGATGTGCGACCCAGGGACGTGGCCTCCGGACTCCCGGGAATAGGGTTGTTGTCGTGTTCGCTGTGACTGCCGCGCGCATTGACGCCGATGACCCGCTGTCCGGGCTGGACCTGGTGGAGCGTGCGGAGCCCGAGAGGCCGGATGGCTGGGTGACCGTGACGGTCCGCGCCGCCGCGCTGAACCACCATGATGTCTGGTCGCTGCGTGGCGTGGGGCTGTCGGCTGACCGGCTGCCGATCGTGCTCGGATGTGACGCGGCTGGTACCGACCCTGACGGCAATGAGGTCATCGTGCACGCGGTGATCGGTGATCCGGACGCGGGCGGCGGCGACGAGACTCTGGACCCGCGCCGGTCCCTGCTGTCCGAGCGGTACGACGGCACGTTCGCCGAGCGAGTGGTGGTGCCGAAGCGCAACCTCGTGCCAAAGCCCGCTGCGCTGAGCTTCGAGCAGGCCGCCTGCCTGCCCACCGCCTACCTGACCGCGTACCGGATGCTGTTCGAGAAGTCTGGCGCCGAGCCAGGTTCGACCGTGCTTGTCCAGGGCGCTTCCGGCGGGGTCGCGACCGCCCTGATCGTGCTGGGTCGCGCGGCGGGTTACCGGATGTGGGCGACCAGCCGCAGCGAGGGCAAGCTGGAGCGGGCCCGCGAGCTTGGCGCCGACCAGGTCTTCCCGTCCGGTGCCAGGCTGCCCGGGCGAGTCGACGTGGTGATGGAGACCGTGGGCCAGGCTACCTGGGCGCACTCGGTCCGCTCTCTCAGGCCGGGCGGCCGCATCGTGATCTCCGGTGCGACCAGCGGCGACGCGCCACCAGCCGAGCTGACCCGGATCTTCTTCACGCAGCTCTCGGTGGTAGGTTCCACAATGGGGACCCGCGACCAGCTCGCCCGGCTGGCCAGATTCTGCGAGCAGACCGGTGTTCGGCCTGTTATCGACAGCGTCCTGCCACTGGCCCAGGCCAGAGAGGCATTCGCGGCGATGGTCGCAGGCACTCACACCGGCAAGCTAGTCCTGACCCCCTAGCGACCCCATTCGGCGGCCCGCGTTAACTGCCGTTCTCGGGGTCGCTCGGCGGCTCGTCCGATGGACCGAACACCTCGGTCTTGATCCGGGTCAGGGCGTCGTCGAGGATCACCCGGAGGTCGCTGATCACGTTCTCGCCGAACGCGCCCGACTCCATGGCCAAGCGGCGCAGGTCGGTGGTGAACTGGATGGCTACGCGCTCCAGGTCACGGAGGGTCCCCACGTCCAGCCGGCTGGCCCAGCCGCCGCGACCGCGCAGCCGCGCCCATTCCTCCCAGCCTCGCCGTCCCGTCCAGCCCGTCCAGCCCTGGTCGCCGGTGAACCTGGCACCCGCCCCGGCAGGGATGTCACCCGCATCCGTGCGGGCGTCGTCCCGGGTGCGGGCGTCGTCCCGGGCCCGGTGCGCCTCCTCGCGGAGCCGCTGTGCTTGCTCGTGCACCCGGCGGGCGGCGTCACTGCCAAGGGGACCCAGATCGCCGAGCTCACTGCTGAGAGCGCCGAGCAGGCCGTCCCGGACACGCCTGACGTGCTCGCTAGCCCGTGCCCGCGCCTCATCCCGTGCCTGCCGCGCGGCCTCATGGGCGTCGCGCCGCTCCTGCTGCGCCGCGCCC